>SL_8KL_010_SEDDRAFT_10001074_pt1 | contig 23696 bp, 19 predicted proteins | sample SodLakKL_010_SED_4_FD_11160 | JGI IMG/M metagenome (IMG submission 11160) | reverse complement strand
GCGTCGGCCACCTCTGCGACGTCGCCCGCGAGCTGGAAGGTCCGATCCAGCCCGGTGACCTCGAGGATCTGGCGGATGCGGTCGTTGGCGGCAGCCAACACCAGCCGGCCGCCGTGGAGCCGGGCGCGACGCAAGCCCCCGACCAGCACCCCGAGCCCGAAGGAGTCCAGGAACTGCAGCTCGGCGAGGTCGACGACGACCCGGTGCGCGCCCGCGTACTGGGCCTCCTGCAACGCCTGCCGCAGATCCGGAGCCGTCGCCACATCCAACTGACCCGCGAGGGTCACCACGGTCCACTCGTCTCGCTCGTCGATCCGGACGTCCAACAGCCGCACAGCGTCACCTCCGACGCGTCCACGCTAGTTGGCCCCCGCCAGCCGTCCGCCGCGGGGCCACCCGCAGGCCGCCATCCGGATGGCTCGACGCCAGGAGACCGCCTGCCGTGGTGAGGTTCCGTGCCGCGTGTGCCAGGTAGCGTCGGGCGGGCCCGGTCGGACGAGGTGCCGCCATCGACCCGCGTGACGTGCTCGAGGTGCTCGCCCGGACCGCCTCCGGGGGGCCGGCGCGGCACGCCGACGATCGTGGCGGGGTCACCGTTGCCGTGGACGATGCCGGCGACGGAGGTCTCGTCCACCTCGAACGGCTCCCAGCCCGCCGCGCCCGGACGACCCCCCTGCCCGACGACCTGCCCGACGCGCTCGTCGAGCGGCTCCGTGCCGACGGCGTGGAGCAGCTCTGGTCGCATCAGGCCGAGGCACTGGCGCTGGCGCGGGCTGGACGGCACCTGGTGCTGGCCACCGGGACCGCCTCGGGCAAGAGCCTGGCCTATCAGCTGCCCGCGCTCGAGGCGCTCCACCTCGATGACCGCTCCGTCGTCCTGCACCTGTCGCCGACCAAGGCGCTCGCCCACGATCAGCTGCGGGCGCTCCGTCAGCTGCGGTTGCCGTGGCTGCGGGCGGCGGTGCTCGACGGCGACACCCCACGTGAGGAGCGGGCCGCGATCCGGCGCACCGCCAACTGGGTCCTGACCAACCCCGACCTGCTGCACGCCTCACTGCTCGGCGACCATCAACGCTGGGCCGACGTGCTGCACCGGTGCCGGGTGGTGATCGTGGACGAGTCCCACGTCGCCCGGGGGGTGTTCGGCAGCCACGTCGCCCTGGTGCTGCGGCGCCTGCGGCGGCTCCTGGAACGCTACGGCGCGGACCCGGTGTTCCTGCTCGCCTCGGCGACCGTCGGCAACCCCGGGGAGCACGCCTCGGAGCTGACCGGGCTCGAGGTCGCCGAGGTGGTGCGCGACGGGGCGCCACGGGGCCCTTCGCACCTCGGCCTGTGGCTGCCACCGCTGGAGGAGGACGGGGAGCGACGGCGCTCGACGCTCCGCGAGACGGGGGCGCTGCTGGCCGCCTTCGTCGGCGCGGAGGTCCAGACCCTCGCCTTCACCCGCAGCCGCAAGGGCGCCGAGGTGATCGCCGCCATCGCCCGCGAGCGGCTCGGCGACACGACGGATGCGGCCGGCGCGCCCCTGGCGGACACCGTCGCCGCGTACCGGGCGGGCTACCTCGCCGAGGATCGGCGTGCCCTGGAGACGGGCCTGCGGGATGGACGTCTGCGCGGGGTGGCCGCGACGGAGGCCCTGGAGCTCGGCATCGACGTCAGCGGCTTGGACGCGGTGCTGCTGGCGGGCTGGCCCGGGACGACCGCGGCGTTCTGGCAGCGGGTCGGCCGGGCGGGGCGCCGGGGGACCGCGTCGGTGGCGGTGCTCGTCGCCCAGGAGGACCCGCTCGACCACTACCTGGTGCTGCATCCCCGCGCGCTGCTGACCCGCGACCCCGAGGACGCCATCGTCGACCCGGGCAACCCCTACCTGCTGGCCCCGCACCTGCGCTGCGCCTGCCAGGAGGCCCCCCTCGACGACGAGGAGGCGGCGAGGTGGTTCGGGCCGACGGCCCCGGATCTGCTCGCCGCGGAGGTCGCTGCCGGTCGGCTCCGGCGGCGCGACGGGCGCCACTTCTGGACCGGGCGCCACCGCGCCGCCAGCGAGGTGGGTCTCCGCAGCACCGGGGGCACACCCGTGCGCATCGTCGACGCCGGGACCGGACAGGTGATCGGCGACGTGGACGAGGTGCGCGCCCACCGGCAGGTCCACACCGGCGCGATCCACCTCCACCAGGGCCGGGTGCTCCGGGTCGCGGCGCTGGACCTCGACGCCCACGTCGCACTCGTCGAGGACGCGGGCACCTCGGAGCTCACGACGCGGCCGCGGACCGACACCGACATCCAGGTGCTCGAGACCCAGGAGCGCACCGACTGGGGGGATATCGAGGTCGCCGTCGGCCGGGTCGAGGTCACCTCCCGGGTCACGGGATACGAGGTGCTCCGGGTCGGCACCGGCGAGGTGCTCGAGCGCATCGACCTCGACCTGCCCCCCACCGAGCTGCGCACGGTCGCGGTGTGGTGGTCGATGCCCGAGGGGGCACTGGACGACGAGGGGCTGGCGCCCCAGCGCGTGCCCGGCTCGCTGCACGCCGCCGAGCACGCCGCCATCGGGATGCTGCCGCTGCTCGCCCTGTGCGACCGCTGGGACCTCGGCGGGCTGTCGACAGCGCTCCACCCGGATACGGGACGGCCCACGGTGTTCATCTACGACGGTGTGCCGGGCGGGGCCGGCCTCGCAGAGCGCTCCTACCGACGGTTGCCGGAGCACCTGTCGGCGACCCGGGCGACGATCGCCACCTGTCGCTGCGCGGCCGGGTGCCCGTCCTGCGTCCAGAGCCCCAAGTGCGGCAACGGCAACGAGCCCTTGGACAAGGCGGGCGCGGTGCGCGTGCTGGACCTGCTGCTGGCACGGGCTCCCTGAGCTGCGGTGCGCGCGCCCTGAGGTGCTGCCCGAGCGCCGTCCGCGTGTCAGCTGCGCACCCGGACCCGGCGCCGGACCCGGACCCGGGTTCGAGAGTCGGGGCGCGCGGGTTTCGGGGGTTGGCGATCCCGGATCCCGGCGTTCCCGGGCGATCGGGTGGTGGCGTTCGCCGGGTACCAGGTCGTCGAGGCAACATCCACGAGCCGGGTTGTGGCATGAGGGCTGTTGGTGTCGGAAGTTGCCCGCATCGGGTCCGGGACGGCTCGCGTGGCTGGCACTGGACGAGACGTGACGAGGCCGCCAGTATCGCATCCACGGCCACCGAGGCCACGAGGACGACCCGCTGTTCCGGCTCCGGCCCGTGCTCCGGGTCGCCCACTCGCCGACCTCTGGACCGGACGGGCCCCGGCTGCGCCCATGTCCCTGTGACACCGAGGAGGGGACGTCACCTTGCCGCCCGACCCTGTGCCCCACGTCGGACAGCGTCAGCCGAGGATGAGGCGAGCCAGCGGCAGCGCGACGATCGCCAGGGCGGTGGACGCCGCCAGGCCGACCAGCACCGGACGGAGCCCGACGATGGCCAGCTCCACGACCCGCGTCTTGAGCCCCACGCCGGCGATCGCCACCGTGATCGCCACGACGGACACACTGCCGAGCACGTCTGCGACGTCTTCAGGGATGAGACCAGCGCTGCGCATGGCAGCGAGCACGATGAACGCCACGACGAAGGCCGGGACGGCCGACCGCGCGGTGCGCCACAGGCCCGTGCCGACCGGCGCGGTCGGGGCCGCGGCTTCGCTGCCGGCGGGCTCGGCGTAGGACGGTCGAGCGGTCGGGGCCGCAGCCTCGCTGCCGGAGGAAGCGGGGTCGGGCGGTCGAACGGCCGGGATCTCCCCGGCTGGCCGGCGACGTCGCCCCATCCAGATGGTCAGACCGATGAGGATCGGCCCCATCAACGCGTTGCGGACGAGTTTGACGACCGTCGCGTGCTCCAATGCCTGTTCAGAGTACGCNGCCCCAGCTGCAACGACCTGACTGGTGTCGTTGATCGCGAGCCCGGCCCAGACACCGAACTCCTGGTCGGACAAACCGATAGCGCGGCCGATGATCGGGAACAGAACGAGCGCGATCGTCCCGAAGATCGTGATCGTGGCGACGGCGTAGCTGACCTCACGCTCGTCCGCATCGATGATCGGTGATGCTGCGACGATCGCCGAGTTACCGCACACCGCCGTGCCTGTCCCCAGCAGGATGCCGAGCTGCGGACTCACCCCGACCATGCGACCGACCATCGCCACCGTCACGAACGCTGTGGCCATGGTCACGAGCACGACCAGGACGCTGGGGCCTCCGATGTCGACCACATCAGCCAGCGTCAAGCGCGCACCGAGGAGCGCGACACCGACACGTAGGATCCTCTTCGCCGCGAAGTCCACACCCGGTGTCAGGAGCGCAGGGAGCGGTCGTGCGTTCGCGATCGCCAGTCCCGCCAACAGGGCGACGAGCACCACACTGAGCAGTGCTGGCGTGCGTTCGCCGACGAAGATCGCAAGCGCCGCGATGCCGCCCGTCAGCGCGACGCCTGGCAGGATTCTCAGGACACGGTGGTCGGAGATGGTGGGGTCCTTGGTGCTGAGTGCTGAGGAACGGTCCGGGTCGCCCGCTCGCGAGGCTCGCCGACGAACGCGCGCCTGCCCCCGTCATCGGGGGCTGACGGCGACCCGGTCCATCCATGACGCGCTCCGCAGCGATCACCTCGCAGGGGCGATGACACCGCCTACTCCTGGGCTTGGAAGACCACTCGAACACCGCGGCCATCGCAGGGCATCGAGTCGTGGGTCACCGCGACTCAGGCCAGCACGTCCGCAACGGGCACAGCCGTGAGTTCGTGCGCCTCGGCGACGGCTTCGTTGGTGACGTGGCCATCGAAGGTGTTCAGCCCCTGAGCGAGCGCCGGATCGTCGCGAAGTGCAGCCTTCCAACCCTTCTCAACGATCGCCGTCACGTAGGGAAGCGTCGCATTCGTGAGGGCGAACGTGGAGGTGTTCGGCACCGCCCCCGGCATGTTCGCGACACAGTAGAACAGGCTCTCATGAACCCGGAACACGGGGTCATCGTGGGTCGTCGGGTGAGAGTCCTCGAAGCAGCCGCCCTGATCGATGGCGATGTCCACGAGAACGGAAGCGGGCTTCATGTTCGCGACGAGGTCGTTCTGGATCACCTTCGGGGCGCGCGCACCGGGTACGAGCACCGCCCCGATCACCATGTCGGCGTCCAGGACCGCAGCCTCGATCTCGTACGCATTGGCGGCAACGGTCTTGACGCGACCGCTGTAGCGTCTATCGATCTCGCGTAACTTGTCGATGTCCTTGTCGATCGCCGTCACGTTCGCCCAGAGCCCAGTAGCCATGGCGATCGCGTTCGACCCGGATACTCCGGCACCGATCACAACGATATTCGCCGGTTTGACGCCAGTGACGCCACCGGGGAGCAACCCCCTGCCGCCTTGCGTGCTGAGCAACGCGTGTGCGCCCGCCTGAGGTGCGAGACACCCGGCGACCTCACTCATCGGATACAGGAGCGGCAACCGTCCGTTCGCGGACTGCACCGTCTCATAGGCGATGGCCGTGGTTCCTGCCTCCAGGATCGCCTCAGTGCATGAGCGTGTGGCGGCGAGATGGAGGAACGTGAATATCGTGAGATCGTCTCTCAACAGATGATATTCACTCTCCAGGGGTTCCTTGACCTTCAGTAGCAGTTCCGCATTCCCCCACACCTGATCGGCGGATTCCACTACCTTCGCACCGGCACCCACATACTCCTCATCGCTGATAGAGGAGCCCACTCCAGCACCTCGCTCGATGAAGACCTCATGACCGAGCTGCGTGAGCTCATGCACTCCGGCCGGAGTGATCGCCACTCGATACTCGTGAGCTTTCACCTCTGAAGGTATGCCTACGCGCACGCTATCTCTCCTGATGCAAGACCGAATGAGCAGTGCTCTATCGCACGTGGCCGTCCACTGCGGCAGCGACATGGTCAACCGCGGTGAGCAATTCATCGAGGACCGCTTCATCGGCGATCAGCGGCGGGGAAAGGATCAGCATCGTCGCTCCCCGGTCGTCGGGCCGAGTGATCAGCCCGGCCTCTCGCATGGCTCGCGGCATCACTTCCCGGACGAGCTCGACCGACTGTTGGTCGGTCAGCGTGCGACCGCTCTCGCGATCGCCGGTGAACTCGATCGCGTAGAAGAACCCCGTACCACGCCACTCAGCGATCGTGGGATGAGCGTCCGCCAGCGCCGTCAGTCCTGCCTGGAAGCGAGGCTCAAGGCGGCCAACGTTCCCAAGGACATCCTCGTCATGCAGCGCCTTGAGATTCGCGGTCGCGACTCTGGTGGCGACAGGATGCGCGCCCCAGGTCGCGCCGTGCGTGAACACGCCTCCCGTGGGGGAGTCCATGAGGCCCTCCGCCAGCTCCTGCCGGATCAGAACGCCGCCCAGAGGCGCGTAACCCGAGGTCGAGCCCTTGGCGAAGGTGAGGAGGTCGGGGACGACGCCGAACTTCTCACTACCGAACCAGGTACCGAGTCGGCCATAGCCGCTGATCACCTCATCCGCGACCAACAGGATGCCATAACGGTCACAGATGGCTCGGAGTTCGGCCCAGTAGCCCTCCGGGGGCACAAGTGCCCCACGTGAGTTCTGCACCGGTTCGGCGAAGACAGCCGCGACGGTTTCGGGGCCTTCCTCTTCGATGGTGGCGACCAACTTCTCGAGGCTCGGCAGCTGAGCGGCGGAGCCTTGCGCAGGCACCGACTCCCCCAGGGTGTTCGGGATGTGCCGCACACCTTCCAACAGCGGCCCGAAAGGCTCCTTGTACTTGGGGATCCCGGTCACCGACAGGGCACCCATGGACGTACCGTGGTACGCCATGTCTCTGGCGATCATCTTCGTCCTACTCGCCTCGCCTCTACTGCGGTGGTACTGGCGAGCGAACTTGATCGCCGACTCGACGGCTTCTGAGCCTGAGTTCACGAAGAAGACGACATCGAGATCGCCGGGCGCGAGTCCCGCGATCTTCGTCGCAGCTTCGACAGCGGCGGGGTGGGCAGCCGACCAGTTCGGCCAGAAATGGAGCGTCTCCATCTGCTCTGTCGCGGCTGCGGCGATATCTGAACGTCCATAGCCGATATTGACGCAGAACAACCCGGCGAGTCCGTCGAGGAACCGCCTGCCCTCCTCGTCGAACACATGGCAGCCCTCGCCCCGGACGATGACCGGCAGCTGTGGCGAGTGCCAGGCCTGCCGAGGCGTGAAGTGCGGGAAGAGATGTTGACGAGCGGTGGCTCGGACATCGGAACTCTGCATATCGGGTCTCCTCATCTCCCTGTACCAGCCGCATAAGGGAGGGAATCCGCCGGCACGGACCGGCAACCACAACGAGCCGGATCGTGCACTGCCCTGTCGGCGTGATCAGCGCCGATCAAATCTCATTCACCTCGGCTACCAGGCGATCGAACTGGAACATTCGTGCAACTTGCAGCAGCTCGATGCTGGAGCCGAGGCTGGGATGCTGGTTGAAGGACGCATGCCTGCATGCGGTCCGCTGACTGGTGCAGATATGGGATCTGGCGCTTGGCAGGTTCCGTCTTGACAGCAGGGGAGCTCGGATCGCTGCTAGGCACGACTACCAAGCGAGAGATCACGTGTAGTCCTGGTACTTCTCGAGGAACCGGACGGGCTTGGAGAGCGCATCCTTTCGGAACGGATCTCCCAGTTCCCGGGTGCACATGATCTCGATGACCGTGGTCTTGCCTTCGTTCAGCTGTCGTTCGAGTGCTTCCTTCATCGCCACACCGACATCATCGAGTTGATCCACTACCACGCCCTCGGCACCCATAGCTTCCGCGATGCCGGCGAAGCTCGGATTCTCGAGCTCCTCAGCCACGAACCGACGGCCGTAGAAGTCGACCTGGTTCTTCTTCTCCGCGCCCCACTGGCGATTGTGGAACACGACCGCCGTGATCGGGATGTCATCACGAACAGCAGTGAGGATCTCCCCCATGCTCATAGCCCAGGCACCGTCTCCGGCATAGGCCACCGCAGGGCGTTCCGGTGCGCCCGCCTTGGCGCCGATGATCGTGGGAAGCGCATAGCCGCAGTTCCCGAAACTCATCGCTGCGAAGAAACTGCGCGGCTGCTTGAAGCGCAGATACGAGTTCGCCACCGAGTTGATGTTCCCGATGTCGGTCGAGACCATGACGTCATCGGGGAGCGCCTTCTCGAGTTCTCGGAGTACCTGCCGCGGATGGAGCCAGTTCCGCTCGTCGCTTTCAGCCTCGGCGATCACCGCCATGCTGTAGTCGTCGGTTTCATGCGTCCAGCGGTCGAGCTCAGCTTCCCAGGAAGCCTTCTCGGATCGGATGCGATCCGCTCGCTGCTCTCGCGTCGCGTCGCAGGCCAGTTCCCGGTTCGCGAGCCGTTCGGAGAGCGCCTCCGCGGCGGCCCTGGCGTCGCCATGGATCCCAACCTCGATCGGCTTCACCAGGCCGAGCATCGTGTGGTCAGCATCGACCTGGATGATCTTGGCATCCTCGGGCCAGTACTCGAGACCATGTTGTGGCAGTGTGCCGAACGGCCCCAAACGAGAGCCCAAGGCCAGCACGACGTCGGCGTCGGCGATCAGCTTCATGGCTGCCTTCGAGCCCTGGTAGCCCAACGGACCTGTCCACAGTGGGTGATCGGCAGGGAACGAATCGTTGTGGAGGTAGCTGTTCACCACCGGAGCACCGAGGCGCTCGGCCAGCGTCCTGCATGCGTCGACCCCGTCCGCCATCACCACCCCGCCCCCGGAGATGATGACCGGGAAGTCGGCGTTGGCCAGGAGTTCAGCAGCCTCATCGAGGCTGCGCGGCCCACCAGCGCCACGTTCGACGCGCTGAGGACGTGGGATCTCCACCTCGATCTCACCGTAGAAGAAGTCGCGAGGGATGTTCACCTGGGTGGGGCCGATCTCAGAGATCGCTCGGTCGAATGCGCGAGCGACGAGTTCAGCCATCCTCTTCGGATTGTTCAGGTGAGCCTGGTATTTCGTGAACTCTTGGAACATGGGAAGCTGGTTGGCTTCCTGGAATCCGCCCAGACCCATACCCATCGTCCCGGCCTCTGGGGTGACGATGACGACAGGACTGTGCGCCCAGTACGCGGCGGCGATCGCTGTCACACAGTTACTGACCCCCGGTCCGTTCTGGCCGATGACGACCCCGTGGCGGCCCGTCACCCGTGCGTAGCCATCAGCCATGTGGGCGGCGCCCTGCTCGTGGACCACCGGGATGAAACGGATCCCAGCCGGCTCGAAGATGTCCATCGCGTCCATGAACGCCGAGCCCATGATCCCGAAGATGTCGGTCACTTGGTTCGCCGCCAACGTCTCGACGAACGCTTCCGACGGCGTCATCTTCTGCGGTCCGACGTGACTCGGCGCCGATGCGGCGGTGTCCAGCTTGTTCATGGTGTGTACCCCGATGGCCCGTGGGTTGTTTCGTCTCATAAAACGGAACAATACGTATCACTTTGCCGAACAATAGGTTGCGCCAGCTGCCCCGTCAAGACGCTCCCAAGACGGTCCTCGCAGCGTGGCCGGGTCTTACGCAGGTACGGGCAGTTGGGGCCGGGGCCGCGCTTGGTGGTGACACGTCGGTAGCGGTTGAAGGGTCGGTGGTTGCGGCTTCGTCTGCGGCCGGTGGTGCGCCAGTCGACGATCCGGACCGAGACCACCTCGACGAACGCGGTCTGGACGCACCGGCGCGCGGTCCACGCGTCGGGATCCCAGGTCAACAGCTGGCTCGGCCGATCAGCCAAGAACCGCCGATCGACCCGATCCCGACCGCGCGGTGCCGTCGCACCAGAGCGTGGCGGAGCGGGGCCCGTCAACTGCCCAACCCTGGCCTGCCGGGGAGCCACCGGAGCGGGGCCTTCCCCACCATCGCAGAGGCGATGGCACCGGGGCGGTGCAGCGCAGGCCCGGTCAGCGGAACGTGGCCCCAAGCGGGCGACACGGCGGCGTCACCATCGCCGCCGTGTCGCCTCTCGTGGCCCTTCAGTCGCGCGAGCCCTCTGCCTCCACATCCCCGAGTGCTCTGGCCGCCCGCCGCAACGCAGGCAGCACCCGCGATGACTCATCCGGCGTGAGCCGTACTGCCGGCGCTTGGACGGCAACGCAGAGATTGGATTGGCCGTGCGCGTTGGGCACGGGAACCGCGACACAGATCAAACCGGGCAGGAACTCCTCGTCATCGACCGCGAAGCCAGCCTGGCGCACCTGTTCGAGATGCCGTTCGAGCTCGCCAAGGTCGGTGAGTGTTCGATCCGTGTGGCGCTGAAGCGGCGCATGGGCGAGCAGCGTGTGCAACTGGGATGGCGTCAGCTGGGCGAGGAACATCTTGCCACTGGCAGTGCAGTGGAGCGGGACACGAGAGCCCGGGTGCAGCGAGAACCGTAGCGGTCGGGGGGTCTCGACCCGGTCGAGGTAGATGGCTTCACCCCCCGACAGGGCGGTGATGTTGCACGTCTCGCCGAGCTCTTCGACGAGGTGGAGCAGTACCCGATGTTGCGCCCCGTGTTGCGTGGCGTTGAGCAGGAGTTCCTCGGCGAACCGACGTAGCCGTGCACCACTACCGTAATGACGACCGTCGCTCTGGCGAACGAGCAGCCCTCCCTCCTCGAGCTGGGAGAGCATCCGGTGGAGCGTAGCTTTCGACACCTGCGTTTCTTCGGTCAACCCTTTCAAGCTGACGAACTCGTCCTTGCGTGCGATGAGCTCCAGCAGAGAGAACAGGCGCAGCGCCGGCGTCTTGCCTTCCAATGCCATCGGCTGCCCTCGGCTCCGGCCCTACTTGATCATGGTGGGTCTTTCCCACGCAGGTGGATCGGGCCGCGGTCGTGCAGATACTGGCCCTGACCCTCATGGCGGACGGGATTCTACGCGGCTGGCCGGGGCGGATGCGCGAGGGCGTCTTCCCCGAGCCGGCCGCTTCGGTCACCGCGGAGGATCGATCAGGGCTGCTGCCGCCTCGGCGGTGACGCGTGCTGCACCGAGCGAGGGCAGCACGACGCCGGGCACGGGCACGCTGACACGCACGACAGCGCGACCTGTACCGGCGGTGCACGAGCAGGCCTCCAACTGCCCTCCGCCGGCGACCGCGACCCGATCGGCCTCTCGGAGGGGCTGGGCGGCCGAGGTCCCCTCCACGTCGGCGGAGACCGCTGCCAACGCGACCGCGTCGGCGAGCGCCTGCGCTCGCGCCGCACCGGTCAGGTACGCGCCGAGGTCGATCGCCGCGATGGCGGCCAGCGTCCCGAGCCACAACAGCATCGGCAGGGCCACAGTGGCGAAGCCGTCCGAGCGTCGGCTCATGGGGCCACCGGTCCATAGCGTGGCGCTGTGCCAGCTCGGTCGGGCCCGACGACCGGCTCGACGCGGCCGACGGCTCGGGCGGAGAGGCGGTGCACGACCGGGCCGATCGTCCGGGTCGCGTGCACTCGCACCGTCACGAGGTCCCCGTCACGACGGACCACGGGGTTGACGTGCACCGTCAGCTCCAGTTCCGGCGCCGCATCGCGTGCCGCCGCAACGACCGCCTCCGCGCCGGTCGTGGTCACGGCGGTTCTCGCGCCGACCCGGGCGGCTTCGTGGAGCAGCAGGACGTCGCGGACCACCCCGAGCGTCAGGATCAGGCCGGTGATCAGCAACGCCACGGCGGGCAGGATCCACACCGCTTCGAGGCTGAGGACCCCGGCCTCGCCCTCGTCTGTGCGCGGGCTCTCCGGCGGGCCGGTGGGGTGCACCGAGGTGCACCCCACCCCGCTTGCCGGCTGGCTCATGCGCCGACGAGGCTGCGGGCGTGCCGCAGCAGCGCGTTGAAGAGCGTGACGAGTGCACCACCGCTGGCCCACTCGATCACGACGCCGGCCACGGTCGCCGCGACCACGGCCAGCAGGCCGTACTCGGTCACCAGCGACCCCTCCTCGGAGCCGGTCGCAACGGTGCCGTTCCGGGACCCCTCGGGGTGGTCCGCAACGGTGCTGCGGGGGTGAGTCCCCGGCGCGTCCTCGGGGCGTGGTGCCAGCGCCGGCACCGGCACTGCCCGGCCTCCGGTGGGTCGGTCGGGGGCGATGGCTGTCATCGGTACGGCCCGCGGTGCCGGGCGGGCTCGCCTGGTGACGGCGCCACCCGCCGGCGTCGACGACGACGCTGGTGCGGACGGATGGGCCGCCATCGCTGGCGCGACGTCGGGCGGTGGCGGCGAAGGGTGCTGGGTGCTGCATAGGTGCTCCTCTCGGTTCAGTAGCCCGCTGCCGACAGTCCGGTATGCACGATCGGCGCACCGATCAGCAGCACCGTGGCCGGCAACAGGCATAGGGCGGTGGGGAAGGTCAGTTGCGCGGGGAGGCGTTCGGCAGCCGTCAGGACCCGCGCGAGGTCATCAGCCCGGAACTCCCGGGCGAGGTGACGAACGCTCGGTGCGACCGCGGCACCCGTGCGCTCGGCAGCAGCCAGCAGCGACACCAGCCGCTGGAGCGGATCGGCGCCACCGGCATCTGCCCGCGGACGTGGGTGTCGTGCGCTCACCGGCTCCTCGACGAGGGTGTCCCGGCCGATACCCAGTTCCAGGCCGAACGCGAGCCGTCGCAGCCTGGTCGCATGCTGCGGGAGCGCGTCGGCGGTCAACCGCAGCGCCTCGGGGCCGCTCACACCGGCCGCGAGCGCGGTCGCGACCAGATCGGCCACCTCGTCGACCCCGACGGTGACCGGAGCCGGTGCTCGCCGCGAGGACCACAGGTGCTCCACGAGCAGCGCCGCCGGGAGTGCCAGTGCCACACCGAAGAGGCGGTAGGCGACGAGCCCGGCCATCCCGGCGACGATCAGCGCGAGCGGATCGTGGTGGCGGATCCGCTGACGGGCCTGGCCGACGCGGCGGACCAACACCACGACGACCACCGCCCCGAACGCGAGCAGCCCCGTTCCCACGGCCAGGACCAGCAACCCGAACGCACTGGTGTAGAACCCGACCAGATCCGCGCCGACGAGCCGTGCGAGCCCGGGGACGAGCAGGAACGGGGCGATCAGCAGGCCGCCGGCGACCGTTCGGGTCTGCGCGCTGGCCACCGTCACGGCCCGCTCACCCCGACGGACGTCATCACGGGCGGCCTGTGCCGCCTCGACGGCCTCCAGCATGGGCGCACCGACCTCCTGAGCCAGGGCCACGGCGCGACGGCAGCGACCGGGCAGCCGCTCGAGGTGGGTCACCGGGGAGCCCGCGGCCACGAGCAGGCGCAGTTCGTCGAGGGCGTCGTCCGCGTCGGCGGCCACCTGCCGGCGACGTCCGGCGGTCAGGAGCACGACCACACCTCCTCCACCTCGGCACCGTCGGCTCCCGACGCGATACCGAGCAGTCCGGCGACGCGGCGCCGCCCGTACTGATCTCGATCGAGCGCGATCACCAGATCGATCGCCGCGGCCACCTGCGCCCGTGCTGCCGACAGCGGGATGCCTGCCAGCAGCGCCATCCCTTCGAGCCGGACGATGGCCTCACGCGCACCGTTGGCATGCACCGTGGCCATCGACCCGTCGTGACCGGTGTTCATGGCCTGGAGCAGATCAGCGACCTCGGGCCCTCGTACCTCCCCGACGACCAGCCGATCGGGGCGCATGCGCAGGGCGTTGCGCAGCAGCGTCGCGACGTCGACCCCGCCGACACCGTCGGGGGTGGCCGGCCGCGTACGCAGGTGCACGGTGTGGGAAGCGGGCCGTCGCAGCTCCGGTGCGTCCTCGATCACCACCACGCGGTCGTCGCCGACCTCAGCGAGCAGCCGCGCCAGCAGGGTCGTCTTCCCGACCCCGGCCCGCCCGCTGACCGCGAGGTTGCGGCGGGAGCGGACCGCGGCGAGCAGGAGGTCGCGGACCTCCTCGGGCACGCTGCCAGCCGCCGCGAGTTCCTCCCAGCTGGGCACGACCGCCGGGACCCGCCGCAGGGTCACCGTGGGCCGCTCCGCCAGCGGTGGCAGGATGGCGTGCAGCCGGACACCACCGGGCAGGACAGCATCGACGAACGGATGCGCCCGGTCGAGACGAGCCCCCAACGGTCCCAGGATCCGCACCANGACCCGGACGAGGTGCTCATCATCCTCGAAGGCCACCGGGACGCGGGTCACCTGCCCGGCGCGCTCGACGTGGACCTCCTCCGCACCGTTCACCATCACGTCGGTCACGGCGGGGTCACGCAGGACCGACTCGAGCGGCCCCAGGCCCCCGAGATCGTCGACGAGGTCCCGGACCAGGCGCGCCCAGACCTCCGGTGCCGTGACGACGCCCTCGGCCGCGAGCGCCCGGGCAACGGCGCGGCGCAGCCCCGCACGATCGACCCGGCCGGCCGCCAGTTCGTCGTCGTCCTTCAGGCGCCGCGCGACCGCGTCGCGCAGCTGCGCCGACACGACACGCACCCCGCTGGCATCCGCCAGATGGTCTCGGCTTCCGGTCCCCGCCGTGCCAGCGGCCATGGACACGCCGTTCGGCGGCCGATCGTCAGATCCCACGTTGGTGGCCGATCCCGCCCCCGGGTCGGTGATGGACACGTGCGCGTAACGCTCATGGCAGCGGAGGCGGTCGGTCGCATCGGTCGGTCGCGACGCGATGTCACGCCGGGTTCATCGTCGGGTGCTCCCGCGATCCCTGGCCCTCATCCCTCCTCAACGAGGTCGTCGACGATGGCTCGGGGAACGTGCTGCTCCCGAGGGCGCCGGTCGCCGGAGAGCGCGCCCCGAGTGCGGCGGTACCCCTGCTCCGCCGAGTTCAGCCACCAGCGGACGGAGTGCAGCGACCCAACTCCCCGGCAGGCCGGCCGGGAGACGACCGGTCGCTCCGGCACGGGCCACCCGTGCCGACCAGGGCACCCGGAGCACGGGCCGACCGCTGGCGGCGGATGTCAACACCCGCCCGGGCACGGCGCCGTCACCGACGAGCACGATCGCGGCGGCCGGGGTCACCTCGAGCGCGGCGAGGCCAGCAGCGTCGGGGCGACAGACGAGCACGTCACAGTCCGGGTCGGGGCCGACATCGAGGAGCACCGCCTCGATCGATCGGTCCGTGACCTCGGGGACCATGCCGTGATCGAGCAGCCGGACGGCACGTAAGGCATCGATCCCCGGCAGACGCTCCGCGGCTGACCATAGGTCTCCACCTCCAAGCGCCCCGATCGGGATGCCCCGGTAGGGCGTGCCCAGACCTCGCACGGCGACGAGCGTCCGCGTGCCGGACCAGGCCCGTAGGCCACCGAGCGCCAGGGCCACGGTCGTGGTCCCGACGCCGCCCGCGCTGCCCCCCACCATCAAGCGGGCAGGCGAGGCCGATCGACGGCGCGGCACCTCGAGCAGCCTGGCCACGACCGCGGAGAGCCGATCACGACCGCTCGGCCAGCCGACGACGGCCACGGGCCCGAGCCGGGCTGCCGTGGCCGCCGCCCGCACCGGATCGCTGCCATCGGGCAGCAGCAGGACGGTGGGGACCTCGAGGTGGCGACCCGCCGGGCCCGGTGCGCTGATCGGGCCTGACGGCCCGACCGGGCCTGATGCACCGGGCTGGACTGACGCACCGAACTGGCCTGTCGAAGGCCCCGCCTCATCCAGGCCGGCCCTTCCGAACGCCACGTGCTCGTCCGTCAGGAAGCGCTCGTCGCGTGCGAGCAGACCAGTGAGCTCGGGATCCGTGCGAGGATCCGGTCCTGTGGTCGAGTCCACCGGATCCCGGTGGTCACGCAGGCGCAGCACGCCCGGAACGGGATCCTCCTCACCGCCATCGACCACCTGCCATCCGAGTACGCCCTCCACCCAGCTACGGACCGCTTCCGCGCGGTCGGGGGACAGCTCGAGCACGACCGGCAGGGCGGCCGTTGCCGACCCCACGGAGCCATCTCCGCGTGTCAGGGCCTCGGCCGGACGCTCTCCCCTGGTCGGCACCTCGAGTACCTCGCCGGCGGTCATAGCGCCTCCTCATCGATCGGGTCACCAACGCCAACCTCGACGAGCAACACTACGACCGTGTGCACGCCACCTCGCTGTCGGTTCCCCGTGGGTTGTGGACAACCGCCCCGGCCACGACCTTCGTCGAGCATGCCGTGCCGGTGGCCATCCCCTGCCGGTGGCCATCCGCTGACGGTGACCATCGGCGCTCGCCTGGTCCCATCGCAGCTAGGGTCCCGCCCAACGGTCCCCGTCCAAGCGACCCGGGACAACCGACCGCCCCCCGGCCCCCAGGGCTACGATGCGCCGTCCGGAACACGGCGGGCGAAGGGAGGTTCTGGTGGCCGAGCACCGCGACGAGGTCGAAGCGCGCACCGCGAGCAACCAGCAGCGGGCCACAGGCATCGACGATCCCACCGCGACGGACCGAGACCCAGCCGCCGAGGTGGTCGACCACACCGACGATCGCAGTGATGAGTTCGCCACCGCCGCGGCTGCGGCCGCTGCGGCCGGTCAGGAGACCGAGCAGCGCTATGCGCGACCCGACGCGGACCGGCTCTCGGAGCGGATGCTCGCGGAGATCAAGCGGCGCTCGACCGGCGCCAAGGAGGCGGCGTTCTTCGACCTCGACAAGACGATCATCGCGAAGTCGTCAACCCTGGTCATGGGACGGACCTTCTACCGCGACGGGCTGATCAGCTCGTCGATGGTGCTGAAGACGCTGTACGCGCAGGTCGTCTACCAGCTCGCCGGCGCCGACCACGAGCGCATGGAGCAGGCACGCCACGCCGCCCTGGAGCTGACCCGCGGGTGGGACGCCGACCGGATCCGTCACCTGGTCCGCGAGACGATGGAGGAGGCGATCGCGCCGCTGGCGTACCAGGAGGCGCTCGATCTCATCGCCGCCCACCGCCGCGCGGGCCGGGACGTGTGGATCGTGTCCTCCGGAGGCGAGGAGATCGTCGAGCCCTACAGCGAGTTCATCGGGGTCAAGGAGGTCATCGCGACCCGCTCCGGCATCGATGATGAGGGCCGCTACGACGGCACGCTCGAGTTCTACGCCTACGCCGGCGCCAAGGCGACCGCGATCCGCCAGATCGCCGAGGTCCGCGGCTACGACCTGTCGTGCTGCTTCGCCTACTCGGACTCGATCACCGACCTGCCGATGCTGTCTGCCGTGGGGCATCCGACGGCCGTCAACCCCGACAGGGAGCTCCGCGCCGCCGCCGAGGCGATGGAGTGGCAGATCCAGGAGTTCGCCTCACCGGTCCGCCTGCGCGACCGGCTGCCAGAGGTCACGCCCGTCGGCCAGGTCGCCGCGGGTCTGGGGGCGGCGGCGCTCGCCGGGCTGCTCGTGTGGCGGTACCTGACCCGGGACTGACCGGAGACCGGCTCCGGCATCTTCGCAGGCCCCGTCGTCGCCGTATCAGGTGTAGTCGCGGTGGTAGACGATCCGCCCGTCGTCATCGAAGGCGAAGAAACTCGCTCGCGGCAGGTCGCTCCACCGCCGGCCGGCCGCGGTGTAGGAGATCGTCCACTCCACGCCCAGATCGGTGCCGTCCTCGGACTCGATCACCCGCTTGGCCTCGACGACGATGTCCTCCTTGCCACCGAGCCAGTCCTTGAGATAGGCCTGGATCAGCAGGTTCCCGCGGTGCGGCGGGTTGTAGGGCTCGAGGTAGAGGGCATCCGCGGTGTAGACCTCGAGCAGCTCGGAGACATCACCGTTCGAGAGCATGCTGGAGAAACGTTCCCAGGCGGTCGCTGCGTGACCCACGGTGCTGGCCTTCCTCGCGTCGGTGCGCCGGGGGGCGTGCGGCGCTCGATCCCCCGCGCCACGGGGCTCGGGATCGGCCGTCGAGGTCCACGGCTGGGCGCCGGGCGCTGGTCGTCGGAAGGATAGTCACCACCTCGCCTGAGCCCGCAACGCTTCCCCGCGAAGAGCAGCCGCGCCGGACACCGTGCAGACTGGCGACCCCCTTCCCGATGGAGGCGTCCGTGGCCGAACACCGCAGCCCACAAGCCACCGTCCCCGACCACCTCGCCGACGTCGCGAGCCACGTGCTCGCCGAGGCGGACCGGATCCGCGCCGACCTCGAAGAGCTGGTGCGGATCCCGTCGATCAGCGCGCTGCCCGACCACACCGACGACGTGCGCCGCAGCGCCACCGCCACCGCCGCGCTCCTGTCCGATGCCGGCCTGGAGGATGTCGAGGTCCTCGAGCTCGACGGCATGCCACCGGCCGTGACCGGCTCGTGGCTCCACGCGGGCGAGCACGCCCCGACGGTGTTGCTCTACGCCCACCACGACGTGCAGCCCGTCGGCACCGCGCATCGGTGGCACTCCGAGCCCTTCACGCCGACCGAGCGCGATGGCCGGCTCTACGGCCGCGGGGCCGCAGACGACAAGGCGGGGATCATGAGCCACGTCGCAGCCATCCGGGCCTGGCTCGCGACCCGCGGCAGCCTCCCGGTCAACATCAAGGTCCTGATCGAAGGCGAGGAGGAGCTGGGCTCCCCCCACCTGAGCGACCTGCTCCAGCGGTGGTCAGGGCAGCTGGACAGCGACGTCATCGTGCTCGCCGATCTCGTGAACGCCGACGTCGGCTGGCCGTCACTGACCTACGCGCTCCGCGGCATGGCGGAACTGACGGTCCGGGTGCGCACCCTCGAGCAGCCGGTCCACTCGGGGTTGTGGGGCGGGGCGGTCCCCGATGCGCTGACCGCCACGGCTCGGCTCCTGGCGACGCTGCATGACGAGCACGGGGAGGTGGCCGTCCCGGGGTTCCTCTCCGATGTCCGGGCCACGCCCGAGGTCGAGCGCGACCGGTTCGCCGCGCTCGGGACCGAGGAGCAGCAGCTGCGGCGCGACGTCCAGCTCCTCGACGGGGTGCGGTTCACGGGGGACCCGCACCGCACCTTCGAGGAACGGCTGTGGCTCAGGCCCACGATCACGCCGACGGCCATGGACGTCACGCCCGTCGCCGACGCCTCGAACACCCTGCTGAGCGAGGTCACCACCCGGCTGTCCTGTCGGCTCGCGCCGGGCCAGGACCCCGATCGCGCCTCCCAGGCCCTCATCGACCACCTCGTGGACCATGCCCCCTTCGGCGCCCGCGTCGAGGTGGTGCCCGGCGCGTCGACCCCGGGGTGGTTGATGGAGCCCACCGGCCCGGCCTGGTCCGCGGCGGTCGCGGCGATGACGGCCGCCTACGGGCGGGAGCCGGCGGCGATGGGCTGCGGGGGCTCGATCCCCTTCGTGGGCCCGTTCAGCGAGGCCTTCGACGGCGCGCCCTGCCTGCTGGTCGGGGTCGAGGACCCCCGGTCCAACGCCCACGGTGAGGACGAGTCCGTCCACCTCGAGGATCTGATCCGCGCCTGCCTGGCGCAGACGCTGCTGCTCGCCGAGCTCGCCGATCGGGGTGCGCAGCTGCGGCGCTGAACCAGGCGGCGCTGAACCAGGCGGCGCTGAACCAGGCGGCGCCGAACCCGCGGAGCGGTGACGACGGACCTGCCTGCGCTGGCAACGACTCCTCGCCACCACGAACACCACCCACGGCGAGCTCCCAATCGGGGGGGAAGGGAGAGCCGTGGGTGGTGGGCTCGGCCCGGGGGGAGGCCGAGGGTCGAGCAGCTGCTCACCAGCGTTGGTCGGTCGCTCAGGGTGCCGTCGGGCCGTGGCGGTGCAGCGGCGTGGAAAGAGGGCCAAGGGCGGGTAGGTCGGGCACCGGGCGGACGCGGTTCAGGCCGCGCGTTCGATGACGTGGGTGCGGTCGACGTTGCGCCGGGACGGATCCAGCCGGTCAGCGGCGGCAACCAGACGCCGGGCGAGCCGGGTGCGACCGCCGCCGACGACGTGCCGGCGCAGACGCTGCTCTGCGGCACGCTGCGCGTCCTCAGCCATGCGGGAACGGGCCAGTGCCTCGTTGGTGTAGGGATCGACCATGTCGATCACCTCCTGTTCGGTTGCTCGCAACGGGTCGGTGAGAGGGAACGGGGGTTCGCTCTCCCGCTCAACGCTGCGTACGACAGATATCAAACCACAGTATTCGAAATCTGTCAAACCTCTCGACGTAGAGATTTCGTTGCTCAGCGAACCTCGTATCGGCCGCGGTCCCGGGGAAGAGCGGCGGAGGCCACCCGCCTCGCCCGAGGGTGGTCCGATGACGGTCGACCCGATCGCGGCGGTTCGCTAGGGTGCACCGGTCGAAACTCATCGAATGAGTGTCCCGCACCGTTCCGGACGTCGAGGTCGACCGTGCGCGTCAAGGATCTGCGTCCGACGAGCTCCTCCCACTCGCCTGCGCTGTCGGTCCGGGCATCCGCCGCCGCCGAGCTGCTCCGGCTGATAGGGGTCCTGGTCGACGACAGCGACGAGTACGACGTCGGTCCGGAACGGCTCGCGGAGCTACGGGGACGGCTCTCAGAGGAGGTCCTGTCCGAACTGCACGCCATCGACGGCGGATCACGCGTCTCCTTCCAGGTGCTGTCGCTGCTCGGTGCGGATCTACCGGAGCCGGCCGGGGTGGAGGAGATGATCGCGGCGCTGGAGGCCGATCCCGGGCTCGGGTGGCGGCTGCTGCTGGCCCACCACGCCCACCAGGACCACCGCCGCGACCTCGAGCTGCTGGAGGCCGTGGTCATCGGCCGGGACGATGCCCTGGTCACCCTGCTGGACGAGCTCGAGGCTGCCACGGAGCTGGCCGAGGAGGTCAGCGCCCTGCTGACCACCGACCCCGAGGAGCACGGGCGACGCCTGCTCGTGGCGGTCCGGGCGGTCCAGCCCCTGTGGGACAGCGTCGCCCAGGAGACGATGCACGCGATCAACCGAGACGTCGAGTACCGGCAGTCCCAGATCGATGCCGGCAAGACCGTCGCCGAGATCGTGCTGGCCGCGACCAACGGGTACGAGCTCTCCGACGATCCGTCGATCCGCCGCATCGTGCTGCTGCCCAGCTTCTGGATCCGCCCCTGGCTGGTCGTCGGCCGCCGCGCCGATGCCGAGGTGCTGACCACGGTCGTGGCCGAGCAGTTCCTGATCCTCCCCCCGGAAGCCCCGTCACCGGCGCTGCTGAAGCTGTTCAAAGCCCTGGGCGACGAGAGCCGGCTCACCTTGCTGCGCCGGCTGTCCAGCGGACCGATCAGCCTCACCGAGGCGACCGCGGAGCTCGACGTCGCCAAGGCCACCGCCCACCACCACCTGTCGATCCTCCGACAGGCCGGGCTGGTGGTGATCGGTGGGGAGGGCCGGGGCTCGCGATACGCGCTGCGTCAGGATCCACCGACGGTCGCCGCCCAGGCTCTGGCCTCCTACCTCCAACCCCACCGCACCCCTAGCCTCGGTCACCTGGAACCCCGGGAGGGCTGAGCGAGCCCGGCCCCGCGACCACAGGAGGCAGCAGGTGTCGGATCCCCGTGCGGACGGGTACTCCGAGCACGACACGGCGCGTCCACCCGGCCGAGAGGACCCGGACGACTACCGCAACCCCTTCGCCCGGGACTACGACCGGCTCGTGCACACCACGGCGTTCCGCCGGCTGCAGGGCAAGACCGGCGTGGTCGCACCCGGTGAGGCCGACTTCTTCCGCACCCGCCTGACCCACACGATCGAGGTCGCCCAGCTCGGGCGTCGGCTGGGCTGGAAGCTCGGCGCCCATCCCGACCTGGTCGAGGCCGCCGCGATCATGCACGACTTCGGCCACGCCCCCTTCGGCCACATCGGCGAGGAGGAGTTGTCGGCGGCGATCGATGACACCGCCCGGGCCTGGGGCCTGGATCCGGCCGAGGTGGGTGGCTTCGAGGGCAACGCGGAGACCTTCCGCCTCGTCGGCGCCCGGCTGTACGGCTACGGCACGCAGCCAGGGCTGAACCTGACGCGCGCCACGATGGACGCGGCCGTGAAGTACCCGTGGGAACGCGGCGAGGTCAGCGACACGAAGTGGTGCTTCTACCCCACCGAGCGGGATCTGGCGGCATGGGTCCGTGACGGGGTGCCGGAGCATCGCCGTCACACCCAGAGCTTCGAGACCCAGGTGATGGAGTGGGCGGACGACGTGTCCTACTCCGTGCACGACATCGAGGACTTCTACCTCGCGGGCTCGCTCCCCCTGGCGCTGCTGACCCAGTCGGCCGAGGCCCGGGAGCGCATGGCCGTGCAGCTGGTCGCCCGGCGTGAGGCCCGCGGCAAGCTCGCCAGCGGCCCCAGCGACGATCCCGCCCGCTACACCGGCGCCGACCTGGCCGCCGCCTTCGAGGAGCTGTTCACCGAACGCGCCGGCCCCTTCGAGGGCTTCCGGTCGCTATCGGGCGAGTTCGACGGCTCCGGCGAGTCCCGACAGGCGATGCGGACCATGCGCAAGCGCCTGATCGACCGGCTGGTGCACTCGGTGTCCGTGCGCGACCCGTCTGCCCCCACCCGTCGGCACGAGAACGACCTCGTGATCCCCCGCGACGCGCGCCTGATGAACGACGTGCTGCGGGACCTGCTCTGGATCTTCGTGATAGAGCATCCCCGGATGGCCACCTACCAGCACGGTCAGCGTCGGGTGGTCCGGGAGCTGTTCGAGCTCCACGCGGCCACGGTGCACCGTGGCCGCGTGGACACCTCGCTGTTCCCTCGGCACCTACAGGTCGATCTGCGCCACCTGCTCGAGGCGACGGATCGGCCGGACGCGGAACCGGAGGTGCTGCGCATCGTCGCCGACCACATCGTGGCGATGACCGACGACTCCGCCGCACGGATGCACCGGCGCCTGACCGGTCACGTCAGCCGGGGGTTCACCGACCTGTTCTGACCGGCCGGACCAGGTTGGTCGCACCGGGTTGGCCGGACCAGGTTGGCCGCACCGGGTTGGCCGCACCGGCCCGCCAGCTCAGTCGAGGTCGGCGACCGCCGCACGCAGGTGGTCGTCGACCGCATCGATGAACGTCTCACCGACGAACATGGCGGCGTCGTTGTGTCCGGCACCGGGGATCTCGACCAGGGTCGCGTCGGCCTGGCGTGCCACCTCACGGGACAAGCGCGTCGGCACGATGCGGTCGGCGTCACCCGCCACCACCAGCACCGGCCCGTCGTAGCCCTCGAGGTGCTCGGAGGTCGGGTGGCGGTCACGCAGCAGCGTGCGGATCGGCAGGAACGGATAGGCGGCCCGGCCCACGTCGGCCAGCTCGGGGAAGGGCGACCGCAGCACCAGCGCCGCCGGGGGCCGCTCGGCCGCCAGTGCGGCGACGACCGCACTACCGATGGACTCGCCCAGGTAGGCGATGCGTGCCACCTCGACATCAGCACGGTCATCGAGGTGGTCGCGGGCCGCCCGGGCATCGGCCAGCAGCCCCTCCTCGCTGGGGCGCCCCGGGTTCCCGCCGTACCCACGGGGCTCGAGCAGCAGCACGGCGTGACCCCGCTCGTTGAGGGCTCGCGCCGTGGGGACCCGACCCGCCCGGTTGCCGGCGTTGCCGGGGGCCATGAGGATCGTGGTGACGGGCTCGGCGTCGGGAGCGAGGAACCAGGCGGTCAACTCCAGCCCATCCTCGGTCGCCAGCGCCACCACCTCGACGTCCGCGGGTGGTTGGGGGTCGCTGGTGTCGGGGAGGTAGATCAGCTGCCGCTGGAACACCGCAGCGAGGATCACCAGGGCGAGCCATGCCCCGCCCACCGCCAGCAGGATCCGGCCGATGGTCGCGAGCATGGCACCTCCGTGGTCTCACCTGGCCGTACCCCGGGCGGACGCCCGAGCAGGGTGCGACGAGCCGGTTCGGGCGCTTCCCCCGGGTGAGCGGTGGCCGCTCTGCCAGGGCCCGTTGTTCGTGGCCGGCTCG
>SL_8KL_010_SEDDRAFT_10001073_pt1 | contig 23748 bp, 26 predicted proteins | sample SodLakKL_010_SED_4_FD_11160 | JGI IMG/M metagenome (IMG submission 11160) | reverse complement strand
GGTTCCACTTATGGTGTTGTAGGTCCAAAATTCGATATCTATGAAGGAACAGAGATGACGATGCCCGCTCCCTATGCCGCGATAAAGGGAGGTATCATCAACTTTACAAGATACCTTGCCACTTATTACGCATCTCATAACATAAGAGCTAATGTGATATGTCCAGGAGGCGTTTATGATGGGCAGGATGAAAGATTCGTTAAAAGATACGATGAAAATACTCCGCTGGGTAGGATGGCACGACCTGAAGAGATCGCCGGGCCCGTACTTTTCTTGTGTTCCGATGCCGCCTCATACATAACAGGAGAAGTACTTATGGTTGATGGAGGGTGGACCACTTGGTGAATGATGTGATAGATCTAGGTGAAAGAAAGATAGGAGAAGATCAACCTGTTTTCTTGATAGCTGAAGCGGGTGTGAATCACAACGGAAAGATAGAACTAGCTAAAGAGTTGATCCATGAGGCCAAAGAAGCAGGTGTAGACGCGATCAAATTTCAAACCTTTAAAGCCGGAGACCTGGTAACTAAAACCGGCGAGATGGCAGATTATCAAAAGAATAACTTGGGTGAAGAAAAAAGCCAATATGAGATGATCAAAGAGATAGAATTGAGTTATGATGATTTCAAGGAATTGAAAGCATATTGTGACAAAAATGAGATCCTATTCTTGTCAACTCCCCACACCCCTGAAGCCGCAGACTTTTTAGAACCTCTCGTTCCTGTATACAAGATCGGCTCAGGAGATCTTACAAATCTACCTTTCCTAGAGAAGATAGCTGAGAAAGGAAAACCTATCATACTTTCTACAGGTATGGGAACACTCGGAGAGGTCGAAGATGCTGTGGAAACTATAAAAGGATCGGGTAACGAAGATCTGATACTATTACACTGTACAACCGATTATCCCACTTCCATCGAAGATATAAACTTGAACGCCATGTTGACCTTGGGGGACTCGTTCAAGACCTTGACTGGCTATTCCGATCATACCTTGGGCTTAATCGCGCCTATAGCCGCAGTAAGTCTAGGAGCTACCGTGATAGAAAAGCACTTCACTTTGGACAAAGGGATGAAAGGACCGGATCATAAAGCTTCTTTGGAACCTGAAGAGTTAAAGAAGATGGTCCAAAAGATCAGAGGATTGGAAAAAGGGATGGGAGACGGTATCAAAAGACCTACGAAAAAGGAGCAGGAAATAAAAAAGATAGCAAGAAAGAGCATAGTTGCCGCTGAGAACATAGCAAGTGGATCGAAACTTGAAGAAGATATGCTTATTATAAAAAGACCTAGCTATGGGATAAAACCGAAGCATCTGAGAAAATTGATAGGAAAAAAAGCAGCACGTGACATAGAAGAAGATGAAGTGATCCGATGGGATATGATAAAGTGAGTAGAAAGATAATATACATAACCGGTACAAGAGCGGATTACGGCCTGATAAAGAACGTTCTGACCGAGATCGATTCTCATCCCGATCTAGAACTCGAATTGATCGTCACCGGCATGCACCTTTTGGAGGAATTCGGTCGTACGATAGACGAGATAGAAAAGGATGGTTTTAAGACACACAAGATATCATCAACATACGAGCGTGACGATAAACGATCCATGGCCGTTTTCGTCGGTGATCTTATAAAGAAGTTATCGTCGAAGCTCGAAAAGATCGATCCTGATTTTATTTTACTAGTAGGTGATCGAGGAGAGATGTTAGGAGGAGCGGTAGTAGGCTGCTATCTATCTATACCTATTGTTCATCTACACGGCGGCGAGATCACTTCTACGGTAGACGAGATGGCGAGGCACGCTATCACAAAACTCTCTAACGTGCATCTTCCGGCAAATGAAAAAAGCGCAGAAAGGATAAGGAAGATGGGAGAAGACCCCAAATATATACATGTGGTAGGTGCACCGGGTCTGGACTCTTTATTCGATAAAGATCTGATGTCCGAAGACGTGCTTGAAAAAAAATATGATGTGGACTTGTCCGAACCTTTGATCATGGTAGTACAACACCCTGTGACCATGGAGGTAGAAAGATCCGAGGAACAGATCACCGACACGCTGGAAGTCATAAAAAGATTGGGATATCGGACAATACTAGTTTATCCTAATTCCGATGCCGGCGGCAGGAAGATGATCGAAGTCATCAAAAAATATGAGGACCTTGATCTTCTCTCAACTTACAAAAATATCCCGAGAAAAGATTACATCAGTTTATTGAATGTCAGTGATGTCTTGGTTGGGAATTCAAGCAGCGGTATTATAGAAGCGCCGTCCTTAGCTCTACCCGTAGTGAATATCGGCACAAGGCAGAGAGGGAGAGAGAGAGCGGCTAACGTGATCGATGTCGGTCATGATCGAAGGGAGATCCAAAAAGCGATAGAAAAGTGTCTCTTCGACGAAAAGTTTAAGAGCGCCATAGAGGATATGGATAATCCATACGGGGACGGAAAGACCGCAGAAAGGGTGACCAAGATTTTATCTGAAGTTGAAGTCAACGATGACCTACTACAAAAAAAATTGACTTTCGTCTGATTTAAGGGTGAAGAAAATGGATATACGACTAGCATATGCTGGAGACAGAAAGATAGCTGTAGATATACTCGAATTTATTTTGAAAAAAGGTGTTGAGCCTAAAGCTCTGATGGTATCTTCGAAGAAAAAAGCTTCCCACGACCAGGAATTGATAGATCTATGCGATCATCTAGAGGATTCAAAGATATTAAGGGGAAACGAATTCAAAAAAGATACCAATATCGATGGATTGAGAGGATTGGATCTAGACTACATAATATCCATCCATTTTCCCTATATCTATCCACGATCAGTATTGAATTTGCCCAGTCACGGAGTCATCAACCTACATCCCGCCTATCTACCGTACAACAGAGGTTGGCATACTCCCACATGGGCCATATATGACGGTACTCCTTATGGAGCGACTTTACACTTCATGGAAGAAGATCTGGACAGCGGTGATATGATCAATAGAGAGAGGTTAGAAAAGAAACCTGAAGATACGGCTCATACCCTTTATCAGAAGGTTTTGAAGCTGGAAAAAAAGGTATTTGAAGATTCGTGGAACGATCTAGTCGATTTTGAATACGAGAGAAAACCGCAGGATCCACAAAAAAGTACCAAGCACACAAAGAGCGATATAAAAAAGATCCAACGGATAGATCTAGATGAAAAAGTCGAGGCGGAAAAGCTGCTTACAAAATTGAGGGCTTTGACAACCGATAAAAGATCTGAAGCCGCATATTTTCAAAAAGACGGAAAGAAATACCGCGTTCAGATAGATATTAAAAAGGAGGATTGATCATGGATATACCATTGTTTAAAATATATTGGGATGAAGAAGATGTCCGGGCTGTAAAAGAAGTGATCTGTTCTGGAATGCACTGGTCATCCGGCGATACTATAGAGGAATTTGAAGAAAAGATAGCGGGATATCTAGACGTGGAATATTGTTTGGTTTTCAATTCAGGAGGAACCGCTTTACATTCTTTGATGAAGGCCTATGGGTTTGGACCAGGAGACGAAGTCATAGTGCCGTCTTTCACATTTATCGCGACTCCCTATGCACCCATGTACGTGGATGCCACCCCCATATTTGCAGATATCGAAAAAGAAACCTTCGGACTCGATCCTGAAGACGTTATCAAAAAGATCACCTCGAAGACCAAGGCGATTATGCCGATCCACTACGGTGGGATGCCGTGCAGGATAGATGAACTGAAAAAGATAGCCGACGAACACGACCTTATCTTGATAGAAGATGCGGCGGAGTCCTTTGGAGCCAAATTAGACGGCAGGTCGGTGGGAACTTTTGGACATTCGGCCATCTTCAGCTTTTGTCATAATAAAGTATTTACAACTGGCGAGGGCGGTTGCGTGGTGACGGACGATAAAGCGCTATATGATGAACTAAGATTGATCAGATCCTACGGAAGAGTAGTCAACGGTGATTATTTTACCAACCCCGAGAACTTGGATTATAAGGGGGTGGGACATAATTATAGGATGTCAACAATAATAGCAGCTTTAGGTTTATCCCAGGTAAATAAAGTGGATAAAACCACTGAACTAAGAAGAAAGAGTGCTGAATATTTCAACAGGAATTTGAAAAACATCGACGGTATCGTTGTTCCGACTCCGCCGGATGACAGATATCATGCAGTTTACCAGATGTATACTATACGTGTATTGGATGGAGAAGATACTCGTGACGACCTGATGAAATTTTTGAAGGACCAAGGGATCACTACAAGGATCTATTTCGATCCAGTTCATGAATATACCGTTTTTAAAGAGTATTTAGAGTATGATATCGAACTAGATATGACAAAAGAATTATCTAAACAGGTCGTCAGTCTTCCTCTTTATCCTCATCTATCGAAAGAAGAATTAGACCATATTGTAAATAAAATAAAAGAGTTTTTTAAAAGGGAGCGGATTTAGATGGATATAAACAAAAATTTTTATGAAAATAAGACTATATTAGTTACAGGGGGAGTTGGGTCCATAGGCAGTGAGATAGTGAAACATCTATTAGATACGGATCCGGAGGTCATAAGGATCCTAGATATCAACGAATCAAAATTGTTCGAATTTGAAGAAGAAATAAATTCTAGGAAGATAAGAACATTCATCGGCGATGTCAGAGACAAAGATAGGTTAAAAAAAGCTATAGAGGACGTAGATATAGTATTTCACGCTGCAGCATTGAAACACGTTCCGCTCTGTGAGTACAATCCTTTTGAAGGTGTCAAAACTAATGTCGATGGAACACAGAATTTGATAGATGTTTCATTAGATGAAGAAGTCGATAAATTTATCACCATCAGCACTGACAAAGTGGTTAATCCCATCAACGTTATGGGAGCGACAAAGTTACTAGCTGAGAGATTAACGACTTCCGCAAATCTATACAAGGGAGAAAGGAGAACGGTGTTCTCCGTAGTTCGTTTCGGAAATGTTTTGAACTCTAGAGGATCGCTTTTACCGACTATCAAAAAACAGATCAAAAATGGTGGACCCGTTACCCTTACAGATCCCGAGATGACGAGGTTTGTGATGAGTATCGAGGAAGCTTCTAGATTGGTTATAGAGGCCACTGAAAAAGCGAGAGGCGGAGAGATCTTCATTTTGAAGATGCCGGCCTTGAAAATCAAAGATCTCATCGAAGTCATTATCGAAGAGCTCAGCCCCAAATATGGTTACTCACCCAACGAGATAGAGATCAAAAAGATCGGAAAGCGTGCCGGCGAGAAAATGCACGAAGAACTCATGACTGAAGAGGAAGATCATCACGCTAAAGAAATCGAAGATATGTTCGTTGTTTTTTCTAAGAACTCTTTTAAAAATGAAGAGGGAGATAGTCCAGAATTCAGCTATCGTTCAGATGAAACAAAATTGCTAGATAAGGATGAAATAAAAAAGATCTTAATAAATATCGATTATTGTTGATGATCTCAATATAAGGATGATCTATCTGTTTTCTTCATACGCCCCATCCTCGATGACCCTTCCGGTTTGTCGAGAGCATTCCCATGTACCTATTCTGTACGCTCTCCCGGATTTTTTTGATCGTTATTAAAAAAGTAGGAAAAGTGGAAAGGTGTTTTGGTGTTTTGATCTATAATGTGTCTGCTTCCTCCTCAGATACGTTTTCTAGTTCATCGCCGTATCCGTCGCCTTGCTCTTCTTCAGACCAGTCTTTCGATAGTTCTCCATCTTCCGATTTAGAGTGTAGGACGAGAACAGAGGATAGGACTATCCCTACTGCGATGAGGACCAAAACCAGTCCTGTGTACAGAAGATTGTAGTCAGATCTCTCTTCCTCTCCCACTTCTTGGTGGACCTCTACGACGATCTCTTCTAATTCGGTCAATTCTTCTTCTATCTCAGTTATGTTTTCGTGAACGATCTCTAATTGGTCTGCTCGTCTTTCATCTAGGCATTCTTCTAAAAGGGTGATATTTTCATCTAAGGCGTATTCTAAATCATCGAGTTCTGCACTTAGATTTTCTTTCACTTCTTCTATGTCCATCTCTAGATCTTTAGTAATATCATTGATCTCATCTATGACATCTTTAACGTGAGCTATTGTGTCCTTTAGGTCTTCTATATCTTCTTCCAAGTCTGAAAGTTGGGGAAGATAAAGACCGGTGAACACCCTTTCTACTCTGTTGCCCGCCTCGTCCGCTGCGATCAGTTCGAATAGGTTCTCGCCTTCAGATAGTGTAGCCCGATATTCGAAGTATCCATCTTCACTAACGTCTATCAAATCTCCGTTTAAGAAAACCCGTATACCCGGCTCGGTATCTCCTATGATCTCGAAATCATCATCTGTCACGTCGTTTTTGATCTCGATAGTGAGATAGGGCAGGGTATTATCTACGTAGAAAGTCACCGTGGTCGAGTTGTGATTTCCTTCTTCGTCTTCCATGTAGAATTCGTACGTATGTTCACCACTGCTGAGGGAGAAAGGTATCTTGACAGAAGCTACATCACCGTCTATATCTGCATCGAGAGGCGGCCATTCATCTATCAGATCGACCTTAGCCATCTCTAGATCGTAGTCCAAGGGATGCTCCATCTTGGCAGAGATCACCAGTTCTTCTCCTTTCACCACCTCTCCTTCCGCGGGAGACAGATCGGTGATGACTGGTCTTATACTCTTAGTAGTGAAAGATACGATCTCACCGACGTCCTTCTCATCTCCTTCGACCAACGCTCTGAATTCGTACGGGGTATCGATCTCCAGTTCAATTATCTCTTTTGCAAATCCACCTGTATCTTCCATGGTCTCGGGTCCGGTTTTCGACCATTCGATCTCATCTTCCTTCTTGTATTCAAAGTAAACATCGACCTGGTCGTTTTCGCCTAAGCCTAGAAGTTCGCCGTGCAGGACCGCCGAATCTATCGTGATATCACTAGCCGTGCCCGTTCGTACTCGCAGTCCGGTACTGAACGCTGCGGTATCTCCTGTGACCACGTCGTCGTTATACTCAAGCACCGCTTCGAACTCGTATACGGTAGAGGGGGCAAGATTGGACCACGACTCGTCAAAGATACCTTCATCCGTCATAGACTGGGGTTCGTCACTTTCGACCCAAGCTTCCTGGCCTTCTTCGCGCAGTCTAAAGAAAACGGTGACCTCGTTACTATCTCCTATACTGGTCAACTCGCCGACCAATACAGCAGAATTCTCCGTGATGTTCGTCGCTTTTATAGTTTCGATCTCAGGGAACTCTTCTTCCGTCGTAAAAGTCAGCGTTTCACCTTCGTCGTCACCGCCGTCCCATTCGATCATAGATATGAACTCGTACTCCGTTTTACTACTCAAGTCATCTATAGTACTGTAGAACTTTTCTTCTCCTATGATGGTCTGTTGAGTAGTTTCTGTCCAGGCACTGCTTCCTGTTTTTCTGTACATGAAATATGCCGTTACCGCGTCTTCCATGCCTATATCAGTGACTTCACCGTGAAGTTCGGCAGAATTCTCCGTGACATTAGTCGCTGATCCACTTTCTACATTGGGGTACGAGTACACTGTTATGTCTTGAGTAAGAGCTTCAACGGATACCTCATAACTACCAGCATCCACCACCGCGTGAACTATCTGTGCCGTTTTACTTTGACCGGGATCGACGTTGACCGTATCCGTGCCTATCAGTTCACTATCCTTGTAGAATTCAGCGGTATGATCTCCAGTCTCGGTGCCAACATTTTCAACGTCCACTTCTACGAGCATCTCTGTACCCACATACATCTCCTCTGGATCAACCTGCAGGTCAGATAACTCGAAGCTCGATTCGCCTTCTTGAAGGGTGACCGTGATCTCGTCGGTTTCGATCAATCCTAGGTCGTAATGCCATTCCACTGTGAGAACATAAGTTCCTTCATCTAAGCTTTCAAAAACGTACTCCGTATGGTCCGGCTCAGTGTTAAGTGCCTTTTCACCGTCGTGCTGCCCGTCGATGTAAAATTCTCCCCAGTAATCGAGTGTGGTTCCACCATCGTCGTCATCGGACTCCGGCACTGAATCAACTATGGTCGTAAGATCCATTGGGAACTCTGATCTGTAGATAACATCATTGTCATCAGGGTCTAAAAATCCCTGCCAATCATAGGGATCGGTTTCAAAACCGGTAGAGAATGAAATCACTTCACCGGTCATCTCGCCGTCATCCCACTGTGCAACGGCTTTGTATTCGTATCCCGTCCCAGGAGCTAGACCCGTGACAGATTCATCGTATTCAGCAGGACTGGTCATCGTCTGGTATCCCGTTTCGATCCATTCCTGTTCCTCCTCTTCTCGGTATCTGAAGAAGACTTCTAGTTCGGATTGACCATCCATGTCGGTGACTTCGCCCTGGAATATCGCGGAATTATTTGTTATATCTCTGGGTTCTTGTGTGACCACGTTAACACCGCCTTCTTCTATCCTGAACTCCTGTGAAGACCAATCGTCGTTTTCGAATCCAAGGGATCCATCTGAGTCGGTAGAAACGTACTCCTTCAGGCTACCGCCTTGATATATACTGTAAGAGGTATAAGGTTCGAGACCTTCTAATTCGAACAGAACGGTATCGGAAGCGTGAGCGGTGAATATCCTCTCGTCTAAAGACCAATCGTCCAGATTGACTTCGACGTCTCCATTCTCAGGAAGTGCTCTGAATTTCTCTTCGTCTATCACTATACCGTCATCGTGTACTTCGAAGGGATCGAGGTATAATGGCTGGTCCACGGTGTAATAAGAATCCTGTAGGTCGGTCGGTTCTATAACGGCGGGAGCCGGTCTTGGATATATAGAAGCTCCGTCACACCCGGATATATCCAATCGTTCTATGGTCAGACCGCTGGTATAACTGTTGATCCCAATACCAGGATGATCTTCTACTGTTAGGTCTTCTAGATCAAATCTTTCATATTCTCCGTATATGAACAGAGCACCGTTTTCGTTAAGGTCGGGGTCTTGACCATTATTTAAGATCGATACATCGTTCATGATGATCTCGCCGCCATCGTATCTAAACTCCATACCACTAGCTCCGTTACCACTGACTTCTACATTTTCGAAGTACATGTAAGTCGCGGGTTCACCGGTAGTTCTGTAACCACAACCGTTATTATCATTTATAACACCGTTTCTCACCGTGGCTGTAGGTTGACCCAAAGAGGTCTTCATACCGTAACCGTTATTCCTGATCTCGAAATCATCTATGACTATATCATGTCCTCCATGGATGTCGAATCCGCTGCCAACGATGGGGTTATCTGGTGAAAAATTGTCGTGTGAAGTTATGTTTTCGAAAAGTACGTTGTTAGCTCTCGTACCTGTGGCAAATCCGTGTCCCCAATTATAGTTCGATAGTATGTTTTTGACCACCGTATCTGACGAATCGATATAGAGACCGTTTCCAGTGAAGTCATGTGCATGTATGTCTTCGATGTGTAAGTTTCTCACCGTACTGTCATCACTCCAAACATGTATGCCCCAATTACCCCATCTATCGATATTTAGATCGTCTTTATTACCATCGAGTTCTAATCCTTTTATGGTGATATCCTCGACGTCGCCTGCGGTGTCGCCTTTGATCTCGAATATCCTCGTGGCGTCAGAGTCTATCGCCTTTATCACCGCGTCTTCGTCGGAAAGGAAAGTCAATCCGTTCTGTTCAGAATTCATGCGTATCTTGTTCCCTATGGCAAAGACCCCGCTTGGGAAATAAACGCCTTCCTCGTTGTTATCAACAGCATGATCTATTGCGTCCATTATAGAGTGATAGTCATCCGTTACTCCGTCTCCTACGGCGCCATGGTCAGTCACATCGACATATGAATCTTCTAGGATAGTATGTTCTTCATCTATAATCTCAGCAGTGCTTTTGTCCACAGCCTCCGTTTCAGAGGAGGCTGTCGGTACCCCTACCGAAGTCATTCCGTTCACGAGCCCAAAACATATCACCAGTGCCAAAAGTATTGTTAAAACACCAGTATATTGTATGTCTTTTGTGCCGCTTTTATGCATATTTTGCACCTGATTTGTGCCTTGGAAAAAAAGATATATAAACTTTATCCTCAAATACCTATCCGATGTTCGAAAAAAACGAAGTATCTTTCTAATTACGGATCTAATATATAAATCTGATCCGTAAATATCATTTAACGATATTTGATCACGGATAGGGGGGCTTATGTATATTTTATCCAAATATCGTGTATCTTTTGTAGTTATTCTCTAACTGTTCTGCGGTTCAATTATGTCTTCGTTAGAGGGATATATATACTTATTCTTTGAATATCGGAAGGCCTTTAAGAAAAATCGTAGTTATCTTTTATCTTGCTAGCTTAAAGTAAGATCCAATCTTTTTCTCACTCAATCTTGCTAATTGTAACCTATATTTTCCTAGATTTTGGTGACATTTGTATGTGATTTCACAAAGATTTTGAAAAACCCCCTTATCATATTTCTGTTCTGCAACTTTTAATGTTGTACGTATATGTTGTTAGAGGTGTTTAAATTGGATAATATAAAACAAAAATTGTCGTATCTTATTTTAGGACAGCAAGAAGGACAAGAACGGATCGAGATCTTAGAACATCTAAAACAGGACCCCTACAGTATCAATCAATTGGCCAAAGAATTGGACCTAGACCATACTACGGTAAAACATAATATCGAGACGCTGCTTGAGTACGAGCTGGTTAGATCCTCCGAGAACGGTTCTTGTAAATTGTATTCTTTGAGTCCTTCATTAAAAGAAAATTATGATATGTTGAAGGGCATGAAGAAAAAACTAGAGCTGGTTTTTAGGTCCCCTAAGCTTTTCGAAAGGGTCGTACAGCAAACCCATGAAGGTATAATAATCTTAGATGAGAACAAACGTATCGTCTTTATAAATAAAATCGCTGAAAAGATGATCGGTCATCAAACTAAATATCTGCTCGGAAAAAATTTAAGCTATTTTATAGAGGCTGATATCGATCAAAGTCTAGAAAGTGTCTCGACCACCGGTGAACCAGTAAAGCAAAGTATACGTATAGAGACAAAGCCCTCAGAAACAAAAACATTGATGGTAACTTTAGACCATTTCCATTTCGAGGATAAAGAAAACGAGAATTTCTTTCTTTTGATGAAAGATATCAGCAAAAAGACAGAAAAGGAAGGGATATTAGATGCTGTGACGGCTCATTCCGATATCGTGATGGCCTATTTGGACACTGACTTCAATCTACTCTATGTGAATTCAGCGTACGCCAAAATGACTGCGAAGCCTCCAGAAGATCTTATCGGAGAAAATCATTTTAGACTGTTTCCTAGCGATAAAAACAAAAAGATGTTTAAGAAAATAGTAAAAGAAGGAAAGATGATATCGATCAAAGGTGATCATCCGCTTCGATCTAGTGATTCTGGACAAGAATCTGCTCGCTGGATATTGACTCCAGTCAAAGATAACGAAGATGATATAAGAGGACTTTTATTGACATTTTCACCCGATATATCAGATCTAACTTGAGAGATTTTTTGCACCTGTTTTGTAACTAAAACCCCCCTAAAATATAATTGACTTACAATCGATATTGAAAAAACATCATATTAAACAAATCTCATTATAGACTTACTAGAGATGAAATATTCATAAGCCATATCACGATGATGGGCCTGGGGAGGGTTCAATTTTCCGGGGGGCCAATTAACCTATCCCTAGGCCTTAATCTCTTCATAAATAGATTTATTTTCTTAAACTGGATCAAAGATTTTATAACAGAATTATGAGAGACTCATACTTAAAAATTAGGTGATTTGTAGAGGATTTTGAAAAAACCTTATTTAAATACGCATTGCATGATAACTTAAAAACCCTACACGGGGGGGCGGAGATAAGAAAAAGAATGATGTGAGAAGGGGGGGAGGCTCCCCCTCCGTGTAGTTATATCACGCACTTCGATCTTTGGGAGTTTTACTATCGCTTTGAATAACCCATTAAAAAAGTTTCTTTCTAAACGGTTGTAAAAAGTCATATCGATTACTGATCCACGTGGATACGGTTATACAGCAGTTATCAGTGCATCGGCCACTGCCACTTAGCCACTTCTATAACTATTATGGTGATGAACGCCGCTATCACTACCGCTCTATGATCGAGCTTTGGACTCTTCTCTTCCTCCTCGTCGAAGTAGCGCATCAGACCCGCTGCGGATTGAAACCCGCCGCCGCCTTTTTGTTTAGCCATATTAGCCACTACTACAAAGAATTGGTATTTAATCCTTTCGTTCTTTCCACTCTATTTTGAACCTGCAGTGGTCCGCCCCGGTCCCATGACATTCTTCTTCGTGAACTTCTACTTTTTCATCGAGCCTCTCTTCTATCAACCCTTCCAACAAACCCTCGTCCAAAGAACATAAAGTGTGACCCACTGTAGGCATGCTCTGGCAGTCGAAACACCCTTTTATCTTGAGGTGTACATCTTCGGAAACCTCTATGGTTCCCAGACCCATGTTTCTCCAAAGATCACTAATCTCTTCTAATAATTTTTCTCGCTCGTTAGCGGAGAAGTCCTTACCTATGCTCCTGCCAGCGTCCCTCCCGATCTCTTTCAGAGCGGGATGTATGTCCAGCCCGAATGATATCAGACCATACCTGATCAGGTGAAAAAGACTTTTCAAGAACTCATATTTTTCATCCTTTGACTCTTTAAGGTCCTCAAGAATACTTTTGTAATGTTCATCGTAGGGTGATTCCGACTGTCCAAGCAGTTTTGACTTCAAGAAGAACAGTTTTTTCCTTTCATCGGTGGGATGCTCTTTTTCATCTATGATGCCCAGATCTACAAGATCTGAGAGGTGGACCGAAACCGTGGATTTTGCCTTGTTTAACTCATCTCTGATCTCGGCTCCGGTTCTCTCTTTTTCTTCTAAGATATCGATTATGCGATTTTTAGTTTCACTCTGGAGCATGACTATACCTTTATCGGTGGAGAAAATTTTTGGACTTTTAGATGAGGCCATGTAAGTCGTTAAGAGGTAGGACAATTTAATCCTTTCCCATGTAGACGAACGTTCGTATAACAGCGAAATATATTTAAACAACCTTTGCATTCTCTTGAGCGGTGAGAAAAAGATGGAAAAACACAGCGCTCACGACTCAGTAGATAAGATGTATGAAAAGGTTAAAAAAGACGAGATGACCAACGTCCATGATAGGTACGATGCCATGGAAAAAGTGAGATGTGACTTCTGCAAGAAGGGAACAAGGTGTAACATATGTTCGCAAGGACCATGTCGTATAGTGGATGGAGTTACTGAAAGAGGCGTCTGCGGTATCGACAAAGACGGGATGGTGATGAGGAATCTGTTGAGAGTGAACAGTATGGGTACTTCCGCTTACACCTATCACGCTAATACGACAGCTAAAACTCTAAAGGCTACGGCAGAGGGAAAAACGATATTCGATATAGAGGACGAAGATAAATTAAGGGATATAAGTGAAAAGATCGGTTTGGATACATCCAAAGACAAGTATGAATTGGCGAAAAATCTGGCGGATTTCATGATCGAAGAGATAAACAGGGACAGCGAAGAAACGTCAGAAGTTCTAAAAAAATTCGCTCCCGCGTCACGTCAGCAAGTCTGGGATGAACTGGATATAACTCCCGGAGGACCGCTGCACGAACTGATGGACGTCAAAACCAGCGTCATGACAAACGTTGACAGCGATTACCAGAGCATGGCGTTCAAGACTTTGAGGATGGGATTGGCTACTTCTTATGGATCTTTAACGCTCCTTGAAGAGGTTCAAGATATACTCTTCGGTACCGCTGAACCGCATGAAGCGGAAGTGGACATGGGAATATTAGATCCAGATTACGTGAACATCCTCCCCAATGGTCACGAACCCTTCGTAGGTGCGGCATTGATCCAAGTTGCGAGAAGAGAAGAAATCCAGGAGAAAGCTAAGGAAGCCGGAGCTGAGGGCATCCATATCGTAGGGTCGATAGAGACAGGTCAGGAATTGATGCAGCGCTTTAAGACCGACGACGTGTTCGTAGGGATGACCGGCAACTGGCTGAACGAGGAGTACGTATTGGCTACTGGAGTCGTCGATGCCTTCGTTGCGGACATGAACTGTACCGTTCCTACTGCAGGTGAATACGCCGAAAAATACAACTCCAAGATAATACCGGTCACCAAACTGGTGAATATACCTGGTGTAGATCATGACATAAATTATAAGCCCGAGAAAGCTGAAGAGCAAGCGTTAGAGATAATCGATAGAGCGATAGAGAATTTTAAAGAAAGAGACGGAGAGGAGACTCATGTGCCTGAAGATAAACAGGAGATCGTCACGGGATTTTCACCTGAAGCCGTTGTAGACGCATTAGGGGGATCTTTAGATCCTTTACTCGAACACATACAGAACGGCAATATAAAAGGTATAGTGGCTTTGGTGAGCTGTACTACTCTTGATAACGGTCCTCAGGACGAGACGACCATAAAAGTCGCGGAAGAACTGATAAGCAGAGACATACTGGTGCTGAGTGCAGGATGTGGTAATGCGGGCCTCCAGGTCGGAGGATTGACGAGTTTAGACGCGGTCGATAAAGCAGGAGAAGGACTCACTGCGGTCTGCGAAGCGCTCGAGATACCGCCTGTATTGAGTTTCGGTACCTGTACCGACACTGGAAGATTGATAAATCTTGTTTCTACGGTAGCGGACGCTTTAGACGTCGATCCCACACAATTACCGGTTGCGGTCACAGCTCCTGAATACATGGAGCAAAAAGCTACGATCGCGGCAGTCGCGGCCATAGGCTACGGGTTGTATACGCACGTTTCGCCGACTCCACCGGTCACGGGAAGCGAGAACGTGGTGAAACTGCTGACGGAAGACGTTGAAGATCTGACTGGCGGGAAATTAGCAGTCGGGGATGATCCGGAAGAAGTGGTGAACGGTATAGAAGAACACATAGAGAAGAAAAGAGAAGGACTGGGTCTGTAAAATCAAAACCCTTTTTCTTTTTATATATGATAGATCGAAATGGAAAAAGATGAAGGCCAACTTGGTCAGTCGCAGATGAGATTTTCAAAAGGATAGAAGAGGGAAAAGTTTAGACGAAGAAAGATGGCACAAGATCGTCGATAAGGTCTTGAAATGGGACTGATCCTGAGAATGTAAAAATCACGCTGATTTTTCAGCCGAGATAACGGCAAAACCACCCTTTCCATGACCCCTTTCGATCTTCTCTACTTCTTTGATATCTTTAGGAGTTTTGAATATGGTCTGATATGTTTCACGTTCACTGAAACCTACTTCATCTAACCATCCCGATATCTTCTNCACAGAATGCAGTCGGGCNTTAGAATAGAACATNCTGNTTTCCTTTTTAGATTCGTAAATCTTTCCTAGAAAACTNTCCTTGTCCAGTACCCCCAAAAGGATCTTTCCGTCAGAGNNGATGACTCTTTTTGCTTCTCGAATTGATTTAAATGGATCGTCCAAAAAACAGATCGTGTTGATCATCATCACGGACCTGAAAGCTTCGTTTTTGAAAGGTAGATCAGTCGCGGTCCCCTTGACAACTTGGACTCCTCTTTTTTTAGCTATATTCAACATAGCCTCGGCAGGGTCGAGACCGACAGTTAACTTCAATGGTGCGGCGAATCTGCCTGATCCTACACCGATTTCTAGACTTTTACCACCTTTTGGTAGAAGCTTTTTCACCGCTTTAAGTTCTGACCTGTATACTTCTTCGTTCTCTTCGTACCATCTGTCGTATCTTTCGGCCGACTTTTCGAATATCTCTACCCTTTCCACCATTTTCTCTCCTTTGAGGTACAGTTCATTTTTCACCGACGAGTATGGTGAATTCCTTATCGATCCGGTCCTGTCCTAGATACTTGAAACCCGCTTTCTTCACCATCGCCTTGATCTCTTCAGGAGTGAATCTGTAACATCCGCCCTTTTCTTTTCTCTCCGTGAACCAGAAATCGCCTATCACGACTTTTTCCTTCTCCTTCAACACTTCTTTGATCTGTTTCAAAACCTTAACCGGTTCTTCCAAGTGATGAAGAGAATAGATTAGAGTTATCACGTCGAAGCTATTTTCTGCAAAGATATCAGAAATGTCATGGGCGTCACCTCTGATACATTCGATATTACCGCAGGTCCCAAATTCCTCGCATTTACTGTGGGCTTCATCAAAGCTTTCATCAGAGATATCACAACCAAGTACTTCCTTATCCAACTCGGATGACAGACAGTTCACTAGATATCCGTCGCCGCATCCGACGTCGAGAACGTCTTCAACCTCACCGATCTTTTCATAAACCGCTTGGCATATCTCTTCGTCTTCCACACTCATAATTTCTCTCTTAGAATACGATGACATCGTCACTTCTCAGAGTCCATTCTGCCAACTTATCCATCGTGCTTCTTTTTACTCCGTCTACAAAATCTTCTTCTGTGATACCTCTAGTGTCCATGCATGAGCCACAGGCATGTATATCCATACCTTTATTAACCAGATATTTGAACATCCTTCCTAGATTGTAGTAACCTTCTGGAGTATCCTGGCCTTCTAAAGCGCAAGTCACCGAGTCGGCCATCAGGAACACGTTCACGTTTCCATCTTCTTCAACCAGTGCCTTAGCGTATCTCAAGGCGTTATACGGTCTTTCGTCTCCATATCCTGCGTCGTTCAAGAGCAGAGTTATATCATCCATCTTTTTCACCTCCTTTTTTATCTTGCTCAAAGCTGAGAGATCTTTCTCGTTCTTCTGTTATGATCTCCCTTATCAGATCGAAAGCCTCGAATATCTTTTCATTCCGGATGGAATAGTAGATGCGGTTGCCTTCCCTTCTCTTCTTCACGAAATCTTTGTTTTTCAACTTCCTCAGATGCTGAGATACGTTGGGTTGGTTCAACCCCGTGGCTTCAGCCAATTCACTAACGGATTTCTCTCCATCTCTCAAAATATCGATTATCTTTAGGCGCGTCTCGTTCGTGAAAGCTTTACACGCTTCAGCATGCTTCGAATATATCTTTTCGTCTTCCATCTTTTCAGTCTCCATATCTACATAATTCCAGCGTTTATTTATCCGTGTTGATTTTCAACTTTCATTCTTCACTCCTCCCTATGATCCCAATAGCGTCTTGAGGACATTCTTCATAACACTTCAAACACCTGATACATCTGGTTTCGAACTCTTCATATCCTTCTTCTTCTTCTTTCTGAAACTTTTCTACAGCACCTTCCGGTACACCATCGATGGGACAGGTTTCTATGCAAGCTTCGCAGCCGACACACTCTCCTTTTATGCCCAGATCATAAGGGGCTTTTTTGCCCAGTGTGCCTGACAACACGCCCCAAGGGCAGGTGTAAGCGCACCAAGCTTTATCGAAACTGAATAATGCGAAAGTAGTGGCGAAAACGAACATAGAACCCATCATGATGAAAGGGATCCAGAATCTGTCAATAGGGGAGAACACCCAAAGCAAGATCAAAGCAGTGACAAAGATCACGGCAAAGCCGGCTCTAAAACCTTTAGATTTAAAGATATCAGGGAGTTCCTTATCTCTTTTCATCTTCCCGAGGATCCTCTCCGTGTAAAAACCGAGGGGACAGAGCCACCCACAAAAAAGCCTTCCAATGATCAATGCCAATATCAAAGCAGCTATGACGAACAATATATTGAACTGGATGACCCCTACAAAGAACAGTATCCCTGCTAAGATGATCATGAACATCTGCACGCCGAACCTTATGGAATCGATGACCGAACTGATCTAACCACCTATTCTATTTAAGAGTTTAAGAATATACGAATATATTAATCTTGCGGTGTTCTAAAACTTTTTTAACTAAATGAGCCGGTCCATGCAGAGCGAGCAAATCCGCATCGAGTTTCCGAACGCCATGCCGGAGAGAGGGATGATAAACTCAGGTCTGCCGATAGGCATCGCTCCTGTCACTGCTAAAACACCTAGAAATGAAGGGAAGTCTTCCATCAATAATCAATCACTGAAAATCATCGATCATAAAATCCATTTTCTTTTGATCTCGTCTATACCGTCGAAATCTTCATCCTCTGAGATCATGATCTCCTCGTTGACTTTTGAAGCACAGGCCAAATGAATCGAATCTCTGGGATCTAATCCATATCTTTCAATCAACTTATAGCATTCCCAAAGGAGTGAAGTATTCACCTCAACAAATTTCAGGTTGCGCATCTCAAGCATTGCCCTACTTACTTCTAAAGCGCTTTCTTCCCCCTTTTCCTGTTTAACTATCCAAAATACCTCGTCGAATGTTAAGGCCGATGTATAATGGACTTCATCTTCTTCCCGAAGCATCTTGATATGATCGCGGGCTTTTTCCCCTCGATCATCATCATATAGAGCAGCATAGATGAAAAGATTAGAATCTAAATAACTCAATTTCTTTCCTCCAACTCAGATTCATAAGATTCATGGGCATCTATTTTTCTGCTGACCTGTTTCCCGCTTTTCGCCACCTCTTCGAATACTTTTTCAGTGTTTTCGTCCTCTTTCCTTATCACTATCCCTTCATCGGTATATTCGAATTCAACTTTGCTGCCGGGACGTATACCCATCTCTTTACGAAAGTCTTTCGGTATAACGACTTGTCCTTTAGGACCGACTTTTCTTTCCTTCGCGAACATTCTAACCGCCAGTTATAATACAGTATTACTACTATTTATACTTTGTAGATTTTCGGTCGGTAGATTTACAAAACTCTAGACTTTAGTTTCTGCAGATGAATTGTTGAACGAATTGATTATAAAGTTCGTTCGAGGGATAACAGGATGCGATCTGAAACCTATCGCCTTTTTTAACTGACTGAGATCACGTTGACCGGGCATGAATTTTCAGCAGTCTCTACGCAATCTATATCATCTTTAACTTCGCCTTTTCCGGCTCCTTCAGTCCTAAATTTCTCTACCAGTTGTGCAGTCCCCGAACCGTCATCTTCGAAAACTTTTGGACATAGGGCGTAACAGCTTCCGCATCCTATACATCCTTCCTGATCTATCTCTACATCTTTCATGATATCATCCTCTGATCTTTTTATCCTTTTCTGAGGACCGGCAGATCCAGATAACTTATATGTTCTGGAAGTGTCGGATCGGAATTTTTTTCCTCTATCTTATCCATCTTCTTCTTGATATTCTCGAACTCTTCTTTATCGAACTCATTCACCACGATCGGGTAGAATAGATCGCCTTCGTGGAAGGTATGAAAACGGAGCTCTCCGATCAATTCATCGATCTTTTCATTGAGGTCCTTCCAATCATCTTCCTCCCAGTCCTCTCTTCCCTCTTGACTCTTTTTTCTCAATTTTTTGTGGCTTTTCAAGATATCTTCGTGTTCTTCCTCCAATAGTAGTGTATCACTCATACCCTTTTTCTCGTACCATAAAGGAAAGATCAATTTTTCTTCCTTGATGACATGTTCTTTTAGATGGTCTAAAGCGACCGCTATCGCTTCGACCTTGACCGCTCTGCTTTTATCGCCCCCTCTTTTGATCTCTTGATTTATATCCTCTAATCCGTTCAGCAGTCTTTCAAAGTATACGTGCTCGGTCATCAGCCTTTTTATCGGATGGTTGTCCTCCAAATCTCCTAAAAGCTGACGAAAGTCTTCCTGATACAGTTTTTCAAATAATCTGCTGATCCTGGGGGAATCTCCCCTTCTGAGACTAGAGCCTTCCAGGTAGAGTTCCAAGGTGGCTGCGTAAAAGTCGAAGGGTTCTGCATCACTCAACTCTTCGAGTGCTTCTTCTTGCGAGATATCCTGATCGTCAAATTTTTGAAGGACGCTCATCATCTTCTCAATTTTCATCTCCTCTCCCTCCTTGGTTACCAGTGATACCTTTTCTTTCCATCCTTGGAAATAGCGTTTTTTCTTCCCTTTCGTGATGGGTTTTGCTTTCTACGCCCATATTTACCACTTTAATCACTACAATGTGCGTAAAATATATAAACCTTGTCCTTTATGGGCTGTATCGATCAGCATGGTAGCTCCTACTGAAAAAAGGATAAGATCAGAGGATACGAAAAGCAAGATACTGGAAAGCCTGCTCTCAGAAGATCTGTCGGCTTTGGATCTAACGAATATTCTCGAGATCAACGAAAGTGCGGTGAGAAGACATCTAAAAACACTAGAAGCGGAAGGTCTTGTTGAAGCATACTTCGAAAAGAGCGGGAAAGGACGTCCGAAAAAGTATTTCACTATCACGGACGAAGGGAAAAAACTTTTCCCGGACCAGCTTGGACTCCTCTTAGAACTGACTATAAGAAGTATCATGGAAGGATTTGATAAAAAGATATCTTCTGAATTAGCCGATCTATTGGTGCAGGAACTGATCGAATCATTTCCCGAGATGGATGAGGAAGACAGTTTGCAGGACAGAGTAGAGAAGGTCGCACAAGCTTTCGATGAGCTCGGATTCTACTGTGATTACTCGACCACCGGGGGGTCGTACAGGCTAAGATTCAGGAATTGTGCATTCGGAAATCTACCAGAGGAAGAAGCCCGTTGGTTGTGCGGGATACATAAAAGGGTCTTACAAGAACTATTGAAAGAGGCAGATATACAACAGGAAAAATCGATGCTTGAAGGCGATAATAATTGTGTTCAAAGGATAGGTGTATAGAATGAAGAGAGATATAATAAATATAGATCATGAAAAATGTACCGGTTGTGGAGACTGCGTGAAGGGCTGTCCGGAAGGAGCTTTACAGATAATAGACGGTAAAGCTAGACTGGTCAACGAGGCTTTCTGCGACGGCTTAGGCGCCTGCATCGGAGACTGTCCAGAAGATGCGATCGAGATCGAGAAGAGAGAAGCGGAGCCCTACGATGAAAAAAGCGTTGTAGAGAACATGGTGGAACAGGGAGAGAATGTATTGAAGGCTCATCTTGAACACCTGAAAGAACACGATCAGAACGAACTTTTACAGGAGGCTCTAGATCATCTAGATGAGATTAGTGTGGAAAATCCTATGGTGGATAAAGGACCGAAGACCGCCTGCGGCTGTCCCTCTTCTTCTCCCGGGCAGTGGGAAACTGAAGAGCCGGAGGAAGAAGGTCGTCTGAGTTCTCGCCTCAACCAGTGGCCAGTGCAATTGAATCTTGTTCCCGTTGAAGCACCATATTTCGACGGGTCCGACCTGGTGATTGCGGCGGACTGCGTACCTTTCGCCTACCCAAATTTCCACCCGGATTTTTTGGAGGAAAGTTCTTTGATCATCGGATGTCCAAAGCTTGACGATGCGGAGCATTATGTGGACAAATTGACCGAGATCTTCAAGAGGAACGACATCGAGAGTTTGAAGGTCGTTCATATGGAAGTGCCGTGCTGTTTCGGATTGACAAGATTGGTAGATAAAGCTCTATCCGGATCGGATAAGGATATACCGGTCGAAGAAGTAACTATAAGCGTCAAAGGAAAAAAGAAATGAAGGTGTAGAAAATGGAAAAAGATAACGACCAATTAGATGAGCTATCGGGTGAGATATTCGAGCTTGAGGATCTGATCGATTATCAAAAAGGTGCGGTGGTGAGCAGAACTCTGGTGGATAAAGAGAACGTCACCTTGACAGTCTTCGCTTTCGATGAGAACCAGACGTTGAGTGAACATACCGCTCCTCACGACGCTCTGCTGCAGGTGTTAGATGGAACCGCCAAGATAATCATCGATGAGAACGAATACACTCTAGAAGAGGGTGAAACCATCGTTATGCCTGCTGAGGTACCCCACGCCGTTGAGGCTGAAAGCAGATTCAAGATGTTTTTGACCATGGTGAAGTGAAAAGAGAGTTACTGACCCTCCAGTCTGTGTCCAGTAGGGGCCCTCTAAGTCGATGAAGTTTACACCATATATTCAGGTTCTCCCGAGCGGTTGGAGAGTGTGTTCTGTTTCATGAAAACAAACTTCAGAGATCGAACTCTTCCTTCATTTTTTCCAGCAACTGATCGAGCCTCTTTTCCCCGTATATGTCTTCATAGACGTTTAGGAACCCTAAAACCATGTTCTCGGAGGTTTCCCCAATCTCTTCTATTCTCTTCTCTCTTTCTTCTAGGTCCTGCTCGCCCGTCTTTGTCAATTGATAGTATTTTCTATCTTCACCGTTCACTGATGCTTGGTTTGATCACCACTTTCCCGGTTTCTTTGGTTACCATCTGGCTCCTCGGATTTATCGTTCTTATAGATATCCCTCTCAATTTCAGGACCATAACTGTTACGGCCTTGACCGTAGGTTTGGACGTCCATTACATCATACAAGTCACTCACAGATTTGTCGAAGAGTCCGAGAAACAGAACAGTGTGTATGAGGCCATCCGTACGACTATCAAACATATAGGGAGTGCTCACCTAGGGGCTCTCTTCACGACTGTAGGTGCTCTCATGATTCTAGCAACGTCCAATATCTTACCATTGGCGCAGTTCGGATACATCACCGCTATAGCCATAGCTTTTAGTTTTCTGGTATCGGTGTTCGTTCTACCCTCTGCTCTTGTGCTTTGGGCTAGGTATAGAAATAAACAAAGAAAAAAAGATCACCCTGTATTGAAAAAGAGAGGATGAGATTTCCTCTAGTCTTGGTGAATTTTTTAAACATTTCTAATTTTTTATAATGACCTCAATCTGATAATTTGAATGGAAAATTTTATTTCTCACGAAGGATCGCAACCACTGGTGCTTCTCCGTATTCTACTTCGACCTCTACCCCTTCAGAGCCTGCACCTACCAATAGATGAAGAAGTGCTATCCCGCAGTCCAAATAGGGATACACACCATGTTTTCTCGTTTTTATAGCTGATTTCAATATCAGTTTTTCTCCCTCAACTTCAAAACGCCAGGGCTGCCTGTTCATCGCAGAAGGTGCCAAACGGGCCAGCTTCACGGCAGTTATGATCCAGTCCTGGGCTTCCTCAAAAAAATCTTCACTGCACAGTTCTGCCAATGAGTGTCTTTTATGACTTCCTGTGGCTGCTCTCAATATTTTTTCTGTGATGGGTGGAGGATCTTTGGCCTTACCTAAAGGGGTTATCGCTAGTATCTCTTCGTCGTCTTCGATCTCCGCTTCAGATGAGGCTTTTCCCAAGTCAAAAAAGGCCCCCATCCAACATGTGTTCAAGTCAAGATGAGTCGCCTCAAGGATCAGACCTTCTCCGACCACGCCGGCCTGGATAGTGGCCTTGTAATTTTCTTCGGAGGTTTTTCCTACGATCATGGCATAACTCGAGGCACCGGTCACAGGACCATGAGAGCCGATGATCTTCTTAGTGACTTCATCGAATCCCTTCTGTTTTATGATCACACGGGAAAGAGGAAACTCTTTTCTCAACTCCCTCACCGACTCCTCTAATGCCTCACGTTCTTCCCGCTCTATCGGCTCAGGATGATACCTCCGTCTCGAGGTCCTTTTCTCAACGCTCTTCTTCCATCTTAAGTAAGGGATGTTCACTTCTATTCACCGATATCATAATTGGGTATATCTTATATTAAATTACAGGTTATTTTTTTAGTTAGCGAATTCACTTTTAACCATCAAATAGATCACGATACCGTGATCGCATCGACGGGACAGCCGTCTTCAGCCTCTTCGACGCAGCCTATATCCTCTACCTCGCCTTCGTCTTCATTTTTAGTCCTATACTCTTCTACAACCGTAGACTTCGCTTGTGCGCTCAAAACGAAGACTTCCG
>SL_8KL_010_SEDDRAFT_10001072_pt1 | contig 23770 bp, 21 predicted proteins | sample SodLakKL_010_SED_4_FD_11160 | JGI IMG/M metagenome (IMG submission 11160) | reverse complement strand
TCATGCGGCTGCTCCAGCCTGCGGCGTGCATCAGAAAAAATTGATCAATATTGTCGGTATAAAGGTATTGAAGTCAAAGTTTCTGTGCATAACTTATGGCAGTCTGTACACTTAGATCCCAGGGCGGACCTGGTCATACAAATGGTTCCGTTCTTTGAAGGGTTAAGTTGCCCTGTCTTAGATGGCCGTCCCTTTATTAAAGGCGACGGCGAAGACAACCTGTTACATGAGGTTGCTAAGTTGCTGGCATGAAATACCTTGCAAGTTTAAATTAGTAACCGAACTGCGTGCCAGTTGAGAATATAGTCCTGTTGTTTGATTTGGCCAGGAAGTATGGTCAATACCCTATAGATATACCTGAATAAGGGGTGTAATTATGAAAAGGGTAATTGTAGCCGGAGGTTCATGCGGTTCCAGCATGCAGCGTGCATCAGAAAGAATTGATCAATATTGTCAGTATAAAGGTATTGAAGTCAAAGTTTCTGTGCATAACTTATGGCATTCTGTGCACTTAGATTCCAGGGCGGATCTGGTCATACAAATGTTTCCGTTCTTTGAAGAGTTAAACTGCCCCGTTTTAGATGGTCGCCCCTTTATTAAAGGCGACGGCGAAGAAGATCTGTTGCATGAAGTTGCTGAATTGCTGGCATAAAGTACCTATGATTTGCTTTAACAAACGATGTAATTATATGTGAGGTGTTTAGAAATGAAACTACTGTCTGAAATTGGCGATAAAATGATAGAAGGTAATGTTGAAGAGCTGATAGACCTGATTAATAAAGCAGAAGCTGAAGGAATTGATCAAAAGACGATTATTAATGATGGTTTAATTGCTGCCATGCTAAGCCTTGGTGAAAAATTCAAACTCAATGAAGTGTTTATACCTGATGTACTGGTTGCAGCGGCAGCAATGAAAGAAGCGATTAATCATTTAGGTTTCGATAATATTTCTGATACAGGTTCACCAAAAGGAGTAATTGTAATTGGAACGGTTCGGCATGACATGCATGATATTGGGAAAAACCTGGTTGCTTTACTTATGAACAGCAATGGTTTTCATGTTCATGATCTCGGTGTAGACGTGTCACCGGACAAATTCGTGGAAGCGGTAAAAGATTACAGTCCTGATATCCTGGCCCTCTCTGCTCTTTTAACAACAACACTGCCTGAAATGAGTGAGGTAATAAAAGCTTTGGGTAATGCAGGAGTTAGAAAATCTACACGGGTTTTGGTTGGCGGTGCGCCGGTAACTGAAGAATATGCCGATTCGATCGGTGCAGATGGTTATGCGCCTGATGCAACCTCTGCAGTAACTAAATCTTTAGAGATGATTGATAGCTAATACTGCTGCAATGAAGTGTTATCTCAATGGTTGCTGGTCAGAAAGGATTGTGAACAAACATGGTTACAAGAAAGCATAACCAGAGATTGTTATCGAAAATTGCTCACATGTATTATGAGCAAGGCTTAAGCCAGCAAATGATTGCAGAAAGATTGAGGACATCAAGGCCAACTATAAGCAGAATGCTAGATCAAGCTCGTAAAATGGGCATAGTTAAAATATCTATCCAATCATTTAATGATCGAATAGCTAGTCTTGAAAGTGAATTAGAAAGCAAATTTTCTCTTAACGAAGTAGCTGTTATTGCAAATGATTCTATGAATAAAGCAGATCAGAAAAAGGCGCTTGGGGCAGTTGCTGCAGATATATTACAGCGAATTGTTAAAGGATCTGATGTTGTTGGGATTTCATGGGGAACAAGTTTGCGAGAAGTTATTAACGGAATTAAGCCAACACATATTCCCGGGTTAATAGCAGTTCCACTGGTTGGTGGAATGGGTCAGGATATACGCTATGAGATTCATTCAAACAGCCTTGTAGTAGATTTTTCCAGAAAACTTGGTTGTCACAGCTGGGTTTTACATGCACCGGCTATTGTTGAGAGAGAAAATTTGAAAGATGCCATCCTGGGCGAGTCTGAAAGTGGAGAAATTATGGAGCAGGCAAAAAAGGCTAATATTGGCATGGTGGGATTAGGAGCACTTAATGAATCCTCAACTATGATTCAAACCGGGTTCTTCTCTATCGATGATTTTAAAGAAATCAGGGAAAAAGGCGCAATCGGCGAAGTCTGCTCATTTTTCTTTGATCGTAATGGTCAAGCTTGTGATATTGATATCAATAAGAGGGTTATCGGGGTAGGCCCTTATGATTTGAAAAATATTGAAACAGTCATTGCAGTTGTAGCCGGTGACAAAAAGGAAGAGGCTCTTCATGCGGCTCTAAGAGGCCAGTTTATAAATATTTTGATTACAGATGAATTGACAGCTGAAAAGGTGCTTTTAATTGAAAGTGCTACCAGGTAGTTGGTTAACCTAAACCTTAATAATGCAAACTATCTTTATTATATGGGGGGCGTGAAATGAAGCTATCGAAAAAATTAAAGCTAAGAATGTTAGAGCAAATGCTGCTAACTCGCTATTTTGAAGAAAAAGTTGATGAGCTTTTTGCCAAGGGATTGATCCATGGAACCACTCATCTTTCAATCGGGGAAGAAGCGATGGCGGCAGGACCGGTAAACGCCTTAAAAGCAGATGACTTTATGGCCATTACTCACCGTGGGCACGGTTCCTGTATAGCTAAGGGTGCTGATATTAATATCATGATGGCTGAATTAATGGGCAAAGAAACAGGTTATTGTAAAGGTAAAGGCGGTTCCATTCATGTTGCTAACCTGGAAGAAGGTAATCTTGGGGCAAACGGTATAGTGGGTGGTGGAATCCCTATTGCTACTGGAGCCGCACTTGCACAGAAAATGCAAAACACCGGTAAAATTGTCCTTTGCTTTTTTGGTGATGGTGCATCTAATGAAGGAACATTTCATGAATCACTAAATATGGCCTCTATCTGGCAGTTGCCTATTGTTTACGTTTGCGTTAATAACATGTATGGGATGTCTACGTGCATTGACGATGTTTGCCCTACAAATAACATTTCTGATCGTGCATCTGCTTACCAGATGGAAGGTATTACAATCGATGGTAACGATGTTCTTGAGATGTTTGAGGTTACGAATAATGCTGTTATAAAAGCACGTAAGGGTCAGGGGCCTACGTTGATTGAAGGCTTAACTTACAGGTGGAAAGGTCATTCGAAAAGTGATGCTAACTTGTATCGGACCAGGGAAGAGATAGAAGAGTGGAAAAAGAAATGCCCAATCAAGCGCTTCCAGACCTATTTAATCGAACAAAAAATCATGTCTGAGGAAGAGATTAAAAAAATGGAAGAATCATCCCTTGAAACAATTGAGAGGGCTGTGGAGTTTGCTGAGCAAAGTCCTTATCCCAGCTTAGATGCACTGGAAGAAGACCTCTATGCTTATTAATTGGAGTATTTAATATCTACCATAGACGGAGAGTGATGTTACATGGAAGAGATAACCTATGGCCAGGCGGTTCGTGATGCTATGAGGGAAGAACTGCAGCGTGATGAAAATGTTTTTTTGATGGGTGAAGATATAGGGGTCTACGGAGGAGCTTTCGGCATTACCTTTGGTATGATTGATGAGTTTGGACCTGACCGTGTTAGAGATACACCTATATCCGAGGCAGCTATAGTAGGAGCTGGTGTCGGGGCGGCGATGGTTGGTATGCGCCCTATCGTTGAGATTATGTTTAGCGACTTCCTTACCCTGGCCAGTGATCAAATTATGAATCAAGCTGCAAAAATCCATTATATGCTTGGTGGCAAAGCTAAGGTGCCCCTGGTTGTAAGAACACCAGGTGGTTCCGGAACAGGTGCAGCTGCTCAGCATTCTCAAAGCCTTGAAGCACTATTTGCCCATATACCGGGCCTTAAAGTAGTTATGCCATCTAGCCCATATGATGTTAAAGGTCTTTTGAAGACAGCAATTCGTGACGACAACCCTGTTGTTTTTTTTGAACACAAACTATTGTATTCAAAAAAAGGAGAGGTTCCGGATACAGACTATACTGTTCCCTTCGGCGAAGCAGAGATAAAACGGTCTGGATCAGATATCACAGTTTTTGCAACATCAATCATGGTACACAGGGCTCTCGAAGCAGCGGAGCAGCTGGCAAATGAAAATATTAGTGTCGAAGTAATAGATCCAAAAACACTTGTGCCACTGGATACTGAAACCATTGTTAAATCGGTTATAAAGACCGGCCGCCTGATGATTGTTCAGGAAGCCTGTAAAAGAGGCGGATTTGCCTCTGAAGTTGTAGCAGAGGTTGTTGAAAGTGAAGCTTTTGGTTATTTAGATGCACCGATTACAAGGGTCGCCGGTAAAAATATTCCCATACCATATTCAAAAAAACTAGAAGCGGCAGCTGTTCCACAGGTAGAAGATATAGTTAAAGCAGTAAAAGAAGAGCTCTTACAGTAGGGAGGCAGTTTGATGGCAGTTGAAATACTGATGCCCAAGATGGGCATGACAATGGAAGAAGGAACAATTCTTAAGTGGGTTAAACAAATTGGCGATGAAATTGTCAAAGGGGAAGTTGTCCTCGAGATTCAGACTGATAAGGTAAAAATGGATGTAGAGGCACCAGCTGATGGAGTGTTATTAAAAATTGTCGCAGCTGAAGGTTCCGTGGTACCGGTTAATACCCCTATTGCATATATAGGAGAAGCAGGAGAAACTGTAGCTGAAGAAGAGCAACCTGCCAGTGTAGCTGATAGCTCATCAGCAGAAACTGCAGAAGAAGTAAAAACTCATGGCCCTGTTAAAGCAACTTCCAGCGTTGATAGTGAAAAATGTAAAGCAACGCCTGCAGCAAAAAGGATGGCTGCAGAAAAAGGAATTGATTTGCAAAATATAACTCCTGGATCGACTGATGGAATGATTAGGGTAAAAGATCTGGACGCGGTTAAAGCCACCCCACTGGCCCAGAAGATTGCTCATGATCAGGGTATAGATCTCAGTGCTGTTAAAGGTAGTGGTGTTCATGGAAAAATCACCAAAGAAGATCTTCTTTCAGATTCTGCCATAAGAAGTAGTGATGATGAACAAAGCAGTGTAACGCCGCTGGCTGGTTTACGCAAAGTAATTGCTGAACGAATGAGTCTTTCATGGCATGAAGCTCCTCATGCATTTATCAGCCTTGAGGTGGATATGACTGCAATGGCAAATCTAAGGTCAGAAATACTAAAAGATCTGGAGGAAAAGACCGGGAACAAAGTTTCATATAACCACCTGTTAATCAAGGTAGTCGCTCGAGCATTAAGAGATAACCCGGCAGTGAATGCCAGGTTCATTGATAATGGAATAGATTTTTCTGAAGATGTAAATATTGGTGTTGCTGTTGCTGCAGAGGAAGGCTTAATTGTGCCTGTACTGCATAAAGCGGACAAATTAAACATAGAAGAGGTTGTTCTTAATACTAATGAACTAATTGAGAAGGCTCGCAATGGTGAACTTGTATTAAAAGAGTTGGAAGGCGGGACTTTTACAATCAGTAATCTTGGTATGTTCGGTATTACCATGTTTGGACCGATTTTGAATCCCCCGGAAGTGGGGATCCTCGGTGCAGGGAAAATAATTGACAGTCCGGTAGTGGAAAATGGAAATATCGTGGTTAAGCCGATAATGACTTTGTCTTTATCATTTGATCACCGGGCCCTGGATGGAGCACAGGCGTCCCTCTTTTTATCGCGTGTCAGGGATTTAATGGAATCACCGGCGAAGTTACTATAAAAGAGTAATGGAAATACACAGAGCAATGGAGGACACAGATCAGATGGATTATGATATTTTGGTACTGGGCGGCGGAATAGGTGGCTATGTTGCTGCAATCAGGGCTGCGAAAGGTGGGGCGAAAGTTGCCCTGGTAGAAAAAAACCATATTGGTGGAACCTGTCTTAATTATGGCTGCATTCCAACCAAGTCCCTGATACGCAGTGCAGAAGTACTAGATACAGTAAAAAATGCAAGTGATTTTGGTGTAAAAGCTACCGGGGCAGAGCTAGACCTGGAATCGGTAATTAAACGTAAAGACAATATTGTAAAAATGTTGACTGAAGGTGTTGAAGGCCTGTTAAATGCCAACCAGATTACCATTTATAACAGCATGGGTAATGTTAAGGATGCCAGGACAGTTGAAGTAAAAGATAGCAGCGGAAAGAGCTTAGACCTTACTACTAATAAATTAATTATTGCAACAGGTTCAGTAACAACAATTCCGAATATTCCTGGCGTGGATTTGCCAGGTGTTATAACCAGCAAGGAAGTGTTGAATATAACAGATCTGCCTGAAGAGGTTTGTATCGTTGGCGGAGGAGTAATAGGATTAGAGTTTGCTTACATACTAAATGCTTTCGGGGCAAAGGTTACCGTTTTGGAATTATTGCCCGAAATATTACCTAAAGCTGAACGTGAGCTGGTCAATTATTTGCTGGATTCTTTTCGGGAAAAAGGCATTAGCATTCTTACCAAGGCCCAGGTTAATGCTATTGAAGAGAGTGAACCCGGTATGAATGTTATGTTTTACCACAACGATGAAGAAAAAACGCTTCAGTCCGGTTTAGTTTTAATGGCGGTGGGCCGTGAACCCAACCTTGCAGGTCTGGATGCTCTTAATTTAAAAAGAAATTCAAGTAAGGGGATAATCGTAAATAGCTCCATGGAAACTTCCTTGCCTGGAGTTTATGCTATCGGAGATGTAACAGGTGGTGTCCAACTGGCACATGTTGCAACTGCTCAGGGTATAGTAGCTGCAGAAAATGCTCTTGGTGAAGAAGCGAAATTTAATAGCAACAGCATCCCTTATTGCATTTATAGCAAACCTGAAATGGCCTGGGTAGGCTTAACGGAAGAAGAAGCAAAAGAAAAGTATGGCCGGATAAAAGTAGGCCGGTTTCCTTTTACCGGTAGTGGTAAGGCCATGGTTTATGGTGATACCTCCGGCCTGGTTAAGATGATTATAGATGAGAAATATGGTGAAATTGTCGGTCTACATCTAATTGGGCCCGAAGCGACCAATATGATTGCCGAAGGTGTTTTGGCCAGAATGTTGGAAGCAACAGTGATTGAGCTGGCAGCTACGATTCATCCCCATCCAACGTTGTCTGAAGTTTTAATGGAAGCTGCTCATATGACGCTTGACCAGGGCATTCATTATATTTAGCAGTTGAAACAAATATTATTGACCCTTGAAAGGATGACAGAAAATGCAACAAAATTCTGTAGAAGTACTTATTACGAATAAATCTGGGCTTCACGCAAGGCCCGCATCTCTTTTTGTACAGGAAGCAAATAAGTATAAATCCGAAATTGAGATAAATTGCAAAGACAAAACAGTTAATGCAAAAAGTATACTTAGTATACTTGGCTTGGGTGCCAATAAAGGAAGCACAATCGTTATTAGTGCTGAAGGTGAAGATGCAGGAGTTGCTTTAAGTGGCCTAAAAGAATTTTTGGAAAAAGAATTACCCAGGGTGGATGGTGCGGAATGATTACTCTTAATGGAATTGGTGCATCGCCGGGGATAGTTGTTGGCAAAGCAGCTTTGATCAGGGATAGGGAAATCGAGCTGACACATGAGAAAATTATGCCAGAGGAGACAGCTCAGGAAATTGAGCGCTTCGATGCTGCCATTACAAAAGCTAAAGAGGAGATAAAGGTAATTAGGGATCAAGCTGAGCAGAATATTGGCAGTGAAGAAGCAGCTGTCTTTACTGCACACTTGATGATATTAGATGATCCTGAATTGGTGCAGGGTGTTGTATCAAAAATCAAGAATGAGCTGATCAGTGCGGAAAATGCTGTTAATGAGGTTGTTAAAAATTATATAGAAATGCTGTCAGCTTTAGATGATGAATATATAAAAGCCAGGGTTGCCGACATCGAAGATATCGGTCAGCGTTTGCTATTGTTGCTTACTGGTACCGAGAAAACTAACGTTGAATTAGACAAAGAAACAATCTTAATAGCGAAAGATCTGAGTCCATCAGACACTGCACAATTAAACGCTGATTTAATCCTTGCTTTTGCAACGCAGTCCGGTTCACGTTCTTCCCATACAGCTATTCTTGCCCGATGCCTTGGAATTCCTGCCGCGGTAGGTCTTGGAGAAAAGCTATTGGAGGTAGTGACTGAGGGTGACATAATTATTGTTGATGGCAATGATGGAGTTGTCATAGTAGATCCTGACCAAACGGTGCTTAAAGATTACCAAAGAAAAATTGAGATGGAAGAAAAAGAAAAGTTGCGTCTTACGGAATATAAGCATAAGTCAGCGACTACTGCAGATGGGCTGAGAATAAAAATAATGGGAAATATTGGTGCAGTTAATGAAGCAGATGCTGTTTTGAAAAATGGAGGAGAAGGTTCAGGGCTATTTCGGACAGAGTTTCTTTACATGGAAAATGAAGAATCTCTACCTTCGGAAGAACAACAGTACCTGTCATATAAAGCGGTGGCTGAGAAGATGAATGGTAAAGAAGTGGTAATTCGCACACTTGATATTGGTGGTGATAAAGAGCTTGCATCACTCAATCTGGCATGTGAAGAAAACCCTTTTCTTGGTTACAGAGCTATAAGAATATGTTTAGACCGGGAAGATATTTTTAAGCCTCAACTTAGGGCTATTTTAAGAGCGAGTGTTTTTGGTGATTTAAAAGTAATGTTTCCTATGATCGCAGGCCTTGAGGAATTAAGAAAGGCCCTGTATTTCTTGAATGAAGCCAAGCAAGAATTGAAAAATGAAGAAATTCCATTCAAACATGATATTGAAGTTGGGATTATGATCGAGGTGCCTTCTGCTGCTTTAATGGCAGACACACTGGCTAAAGAGGTTGACTTTTTTAGTATTGGCACCAATGATCTCGTTCAGTATACACTGGCTGCAGATCGAAATAATGAGAAAGTGTCAGCAGCATATAACCATTATCATCCCGCTGTTTTAAAGCTGATAAAAATTGTTGCAGATGCTGCTCATAATAATGGTATATGGGTGGGGATGTGCGGTGAAGCATCCGGAGATGAGCTTTTGCTGCCACTTTGGGTTAGCTTTCGTTTTGATGAATTGAGTATGAGTTCTGTTTCTATCCTTAAAGCAAAAGAAATTATTAGCTTATGGAGTGCTAAAGAAGCAGAACTGCTATCAGAAAAAGTATTAACTGCAGATACAGCTACCGAAGTTAAACAGCTTTTAGCATCAGCTTCAAAAGATAACTCATAACCATCATTTTGTTACATATTATTGGTAGCCATCAAAGCTCAAGTTAGCTTCTATATTATTTGATTTTTAATCCCGTAGTAAAATAAGCACTTTTCAAACTAGCAAATGGAGGCACAGTTAATGCCAGAAAAGGTTGCATATGTTTTAGATTTTGATGGAACTATAACAACAAAGGATATTTCAAAAGAGCTGGCAATACATTATAATGAGGATCAGTTTTGGATAATTCACAATGCCTATAAAAAGGGTGAGCTAGGAATGCGTGACTGGTTAGAGCAGTCAGCAGCGTTACTGCCATCTAACTATGACCAGTTAATTACAACAGCTTTGAATTATGCTACTGTTAGACCCGGATTAACAGATTTTTTGGATTATGCTGCTTCTCAATCAAGGCCGGTGGTAATTGCCAGTGATGGATTTGGGTTTTATATTGAACCAATTTTAGAATCTGCTGGCATGTTAGATAAAATTACTGGAATCTATAGAAATGATCTTGCGTTAGATGATCATTGTCTGCCCTTCGTGCGATATCTACATGGTCACAATAATTGCAAGATATGCGGTAATTGTAAGGCTAACCATGTTAATGATTTCGTAAATAGCGGATTCCAGGTTGTATTTGTTGGAGACGGGACTAATGATATATACGGTGCTTCAGTTGCGAATTATATCGCAGCCAGGGATCGTCTTGCAGATCTTTGCAGCATTAGAGAGTTGAATTATCATTCCTGGGAAGATTATTTCGATCTGATCAAGATTAGCAATCTATTATTTTCGCAGGGATTTCAAGGTGCAAGTTGAATATTTAATTATTAACAATTAAAAACCTTGTATTGCGAAACTCTTAAGCAGATATGCAAGAGATTAAAGGAGCTAATTATGACAGATATAAATGAATCTGGAGCTAAATCAAATTTTATTTACACCATGATCAGGGAAGATCTTGCCAAAGGTAGGTTGGGGGACAATCCGGTTCACACCCGCTTCCCACCCGAACCTAACGGTTACCTGCATATTGGTCATGCCAAGGCAATCCTGCTAAATTATTTTATTGCCAGGGATTTNCAGGGCAAATTTAACCTGCGNTTTGATGATACCAACCCGATCAAAGAAGAGCAGGAATTCGTTGATTCAATTATTGACGATATACGCTGGCTTGGTGCGGATTGGGAAGATCGTCTATTTTTCAGCTCTGACTATTTTGAAGTAAAGTATCAGTTTGCCTGCCGCCTGATCGAGGCCGGCATGGCTTACGTCTGTGATTTAAACCAGGAAGAGATCAGGGAATATCGTGGGACGCTGACCGAACCGGGAACTGAAAGCCCCTATCGTAATCGTTCTGTGGAAGAAAACCTTGAACTATTTGAACGAATGCGTAAAGGAGAATTCCCCACGGGAAGCAGGGTTCTGAGGGCTAAAATAGATATGGCTTCCGGTAACCTTAACTTGCGAGATCCTGTTATCTACCGCATTTTACATGCCGATCACCACCGCACCGGTGACAAATGGTGCATTTACCCGATGTATGATTTCGATCACCCTTTTTCTGACTGCCTGGAAGGGATTACCCATTCTCTTTGTTCGATCGAATATACCGATCACCGCCCTCTATATGACTGGATTGTCGATCGCGCTGTCGAACTTGTGCCGGAAGTGGTAAAATATCGCTCCCGCCAGACGGAATTTGCCCGTCTTAACATGACTCATACCGTCATGAGTAAACGCAAGCTGCGCCGACTGGTTGAAGAGAAACATGTTTCCGGATGGGATGACCCCCGCATGCCGACTATTGCCGGTCTGCGCAGAAGAGGGATAACCCCGCAGGCGATTGCTGATTTCCAGGAAAGAGTTGGGGTGTCACGGGCAGAAAGTACCGTAGACCTGGCCATGTTGGAGCATTGCATCCGCCAGGAGCTTGAAACTACAGCCCCACGCCTGATGGCTGTTCTTGATCCGGTCAGGGTAGTGATAACCAACTGGACGGAGGATAAGACCGAGATGTGCAAAATGGAGAATCTGCCCGGCAATGAGAGTGCAGGTAAGCGTGAGGTGCCCTTTAGCAGGGAGGTATATATTGAACGTGATGATTTTATGGAGGACCCTCCGAAAAAATTTCACCGCCTCAGTCCCGGTAAAGAGGTCCGCCTTAAAGGCGCTTATGTGATTTGCTGCGAAGAAGTAATCAAGGATAGTGAAGGTAATATCACCGAACTGCGCTGTACTTATGATCCTCAGACCAGGAGCGGTTCCGACACCAGCGGCAAAAAAATAAAAGGGGTAATCCACTGGGTATCAGTGCAGCACGCAGCCGAGATCAAGGTTAATTTATATGATACCCTGTTTACCGTGGAAAACCCTGAAGAAGACAGCGAGAGGGATTTTACCAGTCATATCAATCCTCAGTCGCTCATCGTCTGTGAAAACGTACCTGCTGAGCCGGCAGTAGCCGAGGCTAAGCCCGGCAGCCGCTTCCAGTTTTTACGCAAAGCTTACTTCTACTATGATCCAAAAGCATCGGAAGAGGGACAACCGGTCTTTAACCGCATCGTCCAGCTAAAAGACAGCTGGGCAAAAATAAAGAAAAAGTAAATGAAGCAGGGGGACGGGGTACCTGCTACACACTTACCCCAGATTTGAAGGCGTAGCAGGTACCCCGTCCCCCTGCTACTGCGAAGGAGAGGAGATTAGCGAAACTTGCTAAAGCAGCCAGAATGGCTTAAAGTAAAAGCCGCCTCACCGGAAAAAATAGAATATGTTGAAAAAATTCTTCAGCAAGAAAAGCTCGAGACTGTATGTGAAAATGCAAACTGTCCTAATATTTCTGAGTGTTTCTCAAAGCATACTGCAACCTTTATGATATTAGGGAGTATATGCACAAGAAACTGCGGTTTCTGTGCGGTTAATAGTGGAAAGCCAGGCCCTGTGGACATAGAAGAGCCTGTTCATTTGGCCAGTGCTGTAAAAAGACTTGGCTTAGAATATGTTGTTATAACTTCTGTTACAAGAGATGATTTGCTCGATGGAGGAGCAGAACATTTTGCTGAGTGTATAAAGACTGTCAGGCAATATAATGCTAATGCGCTAATAGAAGTACTGATTCCAGACTTCAGAGGTTCTATTGATGCTTTGAATATTGTAGCTGATGCTTCCCCCAATGTAATTAATCATAATATAGAAACTGTACCAAGGCTTTATCCTGCTGCTAGAAAGTACGCAAACTATAAGAGATCCTTAAAAATTATCAGAGATGCTAAGAGTCTGAATCCCTCCGTTTTTACAAAATCTGGGTTAATGCTCGGTCTTGGAGAGACCAGGGAAGAAATTCTTTTAACGATGCGCCAGATAAGTGATGCAGGTTGTGATATTTTAACTTTAGGACAGTATTTATCACCATCAAAACAACACTTACCTATAGAGCGCTATGTAGAGCCTGGCGAGTTCGATCAGCTAAAACAAGAGGGTTTGAAAATGGGGTTTTCAGCAATATCGGCAGGTCCACTTGTCCGCAGTTCTTACAAAGCAAAAGACTTCTTTGCTAAAACCCCAGGTACTTAATAATAATTACTGATACATTTTAAAGGTTAAGGTAACTTGAACTATTAACCGGGAGAGAAATATTATGGAAGTAATTGATTTGGGACAGTGTGAATATAATTATGCTATGAAGTTACAAAACCATTATGTAACTTTGCGTCAACAAGGGAAGGTTCAGGATTTATTATTAATGGTTGAGCATCCACCAGTAATTACTATGGGGGCATCTGCCGAGAAAAAGAATATTTTATTGAGCAATGAGAATCTAAGTAGAAAGGGCATATCAGTAATTGAAACTGACAGGGGTGGGGATGTTACTTATCATGGCCCAGGACAGCAGATAGCATACCCCATAATCGATCTTTCACTCTATGGATATGATGTTCTAAAATATATTCGCTTGCTGGAAGAAATACTGATAAAGGTTTTGTCTGAATTTGGGCTAGAAGCTCATCGTATGAATAATTATACAGGGGTATGGGTAGGAAAATCTAAAATTGCAGCGATAGGTATTGCTGTAAAAAAAATGATAACCATGCACGGTATAGCTTTAAATGTTAATCCAAACATGAAACATTTTTCTTATATCATACCATGTGGCATAAGTGATTGTCCTGTAACCTCCATGACAGAAATATTGAAAAAACCTGTTGACCAGGATATGGTTAAATGTCATATGATTGAATCATTAATAGAAGCATTCGATCATGAGAAGCAGGGGGACGGGGTACCTGCTACGCACTTACCCCAGACTTGAAGGCGCAGCAGGTACCCCGTCCCCCTGCTACGCTAGATTTTAAATTCTCCGTTTTCCTGGACGAGTTTGCCGTCCAAGTAGATCTTGCCGCTGCTTCGCAGATCTTTTACCATGTCCCAGTGGACTGCAGACTGATTGATCCCGCCACCTTCGGGGTAGGCGCGCCCCAAAGCCAGGTGGATTGTGCCCCCGATTTTTTCATCAAAGAGGATGTCCTTGGTGAATTTGGTAATGCCGTAGTTGGTGCCGATGCCAAATTCGCCAATCCGTTTTGCTCCCTCATCAGTCTCTATTACTTTTTGCAGCANTGCTTCATTTTTATCGGCACTTGCTTTTACAACCTGTCCCTTCTTAAATTCCAGGCGGACATTGTTGACTTCCCGGCCCTGGTAAATGGCGGGAAANTCATAATTGATATAACCTTCTGCCGAATCATCAACGGGGGCATAAAAAACCTCTCCGTCCGGCATGTTATGGCTGCCGTCGCAGACAATGCCGGATCTGCCGGCCAGGTTAAACTTAAGATCAGTATTTTTACCGACAAGGTGTACTTTTTCACCCTGATCAAAGACATCTTTAATATTTTTCAAAAATTCTGCCTGCGCAGACCAGTCTATATTTGTCGCTCCAAAAACAAAGTCTTCGTATTCATCCAGTGACATTTCTGCTTCCTGAGCCAGGGCCTGAGTGGGGTAATTGCAAAGTGTCCAGCGGAGATTGCCTGATATAACCCACTCCTGGATTGGCTGCATTGTTTTCATACGCCTGGTCATGCGGTCAGGGTCTACACTGCTTAACTCTTTCATATTACCAGGAGCCCTGACGTTGATTAAAACATCCGCTTTTTTGTAAATAAGCTCTTCTATCTCGAGCAAGGTATCCAGCTGTTCATTGGCGGCGTTTTTAAAATAAAGCGGTTGCAGGGTTGAAAAAGTCAGCTTGAGCAGTGGAAAAGCGCCCAGGGCTAAGACTTTCTGATAGAGGACTTCCACCAGCGGTTGGCCCAGTTCAGTCGAAGCAATTAACACAGTCTCCTTTGGTTTGATCCGGGTGGAATGATTTATTAGTACATCTGCCAGCTTTTCTATTCGGGGGTCGCGCATATGATCATCCTTTCAATGATTATTTTAGCAATGCGTATTAATATCTAGTAATGTTCGCTATTTTACTATCTAATCCTTCATATATTTCATTAATGATTTTAATTAACAGCTTAATTGCTTAGTCTGCCTCTTTTGCTACTGATCAGCTTGTTGAAGAAAACTTCGTTCCCTGATTGCTGCGTGCAAAATCAGGACCCGACTCAGTCTTAGTCTTCCGTTTTGGTTATCCTCTTGACGTGCCATCCGGGCCCTTCTCGAGGCGGTCTACATCCATGTAGGCCGACCTGCTGCAGGCTTCACTTCGTCGCCTAATTTATTGCACTCGCTTTACGTTCGCTCCAGACTTTGCTAAAAGGCAGATTCAGGTCTGTACTTTATGCTCGCTTAAGTTTCTTGAGTAAGCTGAGAAGCTGAGAAATATCTTGAATTAGTCAGGTGGCAATCTTTTCAGCTGTGCTACTTTCCGATATACTATGATTGTAGATTCAACAAAGGGGGAGGAAAATGGAAAAAGTAACAGTTAGACAGCTTGTTACTGATGCAGAAAAGTTTGCCGATCAAGAGGTTACCGTTAATGGCTGGATCAGGAATAACCGCGACCAGAAAGCTTTTGGCTTTATTGCCCTGAACGATGGGACTCATTTTAATACCCTGCAGATTGTTTATGAAAAAGATAAAATATCCAATTTTGATCAGACAGCCAGGATGGGTGTCGGTTCAGCTATAACTGCCAGCGGTACGTTGGTCCTTACCCCTGAAGCCAGGCAGCCATTTGAATTAAAAGCTAACCGGGTTGAACTGGAAGGGTCTTCACCGGAGGATTATCCAATTCAGCCCAAGCGTCACAGCAGGGAATTTTTAAGAGAAGTGGCTCACCTGCGGCCGAGGACTAATCTTTTTAACGCTGTATTCAGGGTTCGTTCAATGCTTGCTTTTGCCATACACCGGTTTTTCCAGGAAAAAGGGTTTATATATCTTCATTCCCCGATTATTACCGCCAATGATGCTGAAGGAGCCGGTGAACTGTTCAGGGTTACAACCCTTGACCCAAAGGATTCACCCCAAACCGAGGATGGGCGGGTTGACTATAACCAGGACTTTTTCGGCAAAAAGACAAACCTGACTGTCAGTGGTCAGCTTGAAGCAGAGGCTTATGCCCTTGCTTTTAAAGAAGTATATACATTCGGGCCGACATTCAGGGCGGAAAATTCTAATACTCCCCGCCATGCAGCTGAATTCTGGATGATCGAACCGGAAATTGCCTTTGCCGACCTCAATGACAATATGGATCTGGCCGAAGAAATGATAAAATATCTGATCAACTATCTCCTTGATAAAGCTGAAACGGAAATGTCTTTCTTTAACCAATTTGTTGATAAGGGTTTGCAGGAACGCCTGGAGAATATTGCTAGCGCAGAATTTGTTCGCATAAGTTATACAGAAGCAATAGAAGCCCTGGAAAAGGCGAAAGAAAAGTTTGAATATCCGGTTGAGTGGGGCAAAGACCTGCAAACCGAGCATGAACGTTACCTGACTGAAAAAGTTTATCATAAGCCGGTGTTTGTTAAAGATTATCCCAAAGAAATTAAGGCTTTTTACATGCGCGTAAACGATGATCAAAAAACAGTTGCGGCAATGGACCTTTTAGTTCCCGGAGTGGGAGAAATAATCGGTGGCAGCCAGCGTGAGGAAAGAGAAGAAGTGCTGCTGGCCAGAATGGCTGATTTCAATATTAAGCCTGAGGAGCTGGAGTGGTATCTTGATCTGCGTAAGTATGGCGGGGTCAGGCATGCCGGTTTTGGGCTGGGTTTTGAAAGGGCTATCATGTATTTTACCGGCGTCAGCAATATCAGGGATGTAATACCCTTCCCCCGCACGGTTAATTACTGCGAATTCTAAAGAGCAGGTAAATACGCCATAATGCTTTGGTTAACATCAGGGCAGCCAGTAATAAAAGGCTGTATACTAAATCCGGGTGAAAGAGCGTGAAAAGGTTCCATATAGAGAAGCCGGCGCCGGCTGGGATAAATATAAAGATAAGGTAAGGAACAAGCAATTCCAACCCGGCAGGAAGCACAATCCGCCCGAAAACCGGGAAGAATCCCCGCGGGCGGTTTTCTTTTATCTTAACGGCCCATTTTTTGGGCAGCAGAATAATTGATCTTATTGTAAAAGCAATCAGGGTGATCAGCAACATGAGCAGGCCCAGGTAGACCATTTTCCTGGTGCGCGAATCCGTTTCAGGGCTGTTGCCCTGCATGATATCGGCAATACCCAAGGCAACACCCATGGCCGGCAATTCAAGTTGACCGGCAAAGTTGGTCAGGACAACGACGCCCCACTGATCTTCGGGAGAGAAAATCATGCCGGAATTAAAACCCTGCGTAGCTCCATCATGCATGACCAGGCTGGCACCATCAACTTCCCTGACCACCAATCCCATGGCATATTCGCTTTCACCATCTGTTACCTCTCCGGGTGTATGCAGTTCTGCTGCTCCGGTTTCACTTAAAAGCATTGATTGTTTATAGCTGCCTTCTCCCAGGTGCATCAGCAGGTAGCGGCTCATATCTTCAGCGCTGGATATAATGAATCCGGCGGCCAGAGAATTGTCCAGGTATTGAACATCTGTTGCAACGGGGAAGCTAAACCACTTCAGGTGACCTTCAGACATCCCACCGTCAATGCCATCATTTTTACTCAGGTAGCTATCCTGCATTTCAAGGGGCTTAAAAATATCATTTTCAACATGAGCCATATAGCCCTGCTCTGAAACCTTTTCTACGATCAGCCCTAAAATATTATAGTTTGTGTTTGAATAAATGTATTCTTTTCCCGGTGGATGGGCCAGGGCAATATCTTTTAAAGCCCTGATCTCTTCCTCCAGGGTTAATGAGCTATCTTCGGCCAGGGTCGTTAGCCCGGCGTTCCATGGTATGCCACTGGTTTGGACCAGCAGGTGCCGCACGGTCATGGTAGAAACATCATATTCCCCGGCCATCTCAAACCAGGGCAGGTATTCCCGGACGGGGGTATCAAGGTTTAGCAGGCCCTCTTCAACGAGCTGCATGGTTGTGACAGCTGTAAAAGATTTGCTTAAAGAACCGATCAGGAAGGGGGTTTGTGGGGTTAGAGTTCTGCCATTACCTGCATGACCGTAACTTTTCAGGTAGGCAATTTCACCGTTTTTGACAATGCCCAGGGCCAGGCCGGGAATGCGGGAAGTTCTCATTTCTTCTTCAATAAACGTATCGATAACTGCTGTATCAAAATCAGGGTAGCTTTCAGATGCAGCAGCCGTTGGAATAACCAGGTTAAGTATCAACAGAAGTGAGAAAAACGACACAAATGTTTTTTTCAAAGCTCTGCCCCCTCCTTGTTTTTGGCACTATATTAGTATATAAGATAGCATTAGGCTGAGCAAGTAATTGCCGGTTAATTTATGCAGAAATACAGTTACAGGTTGTAAAAACAGATTATATTTGCAGGAATATTACCCGGACCAATTGAAGTTTTTATGACAGCAGCTAAAAAGTAGGAGTTACATTTTAATACATTAGATTACAGGAAGGTTACTATGACCACAATTAAAGATATTGCCAGGAGAGCAAATGTTTCTGATGCTACGGTTTCCCGTGTAATTAATAATTCACCGAACGTTAAGCCCCAGACCAGGGAGAAAGTGAATAAGGCAATAGAAGAGCTTAACTATTACCCAAATAGCCTGGCCCGGGGTATGAGAAGCAAGAAAACCCACAGCATCGGACTGCTGCTGGCTGATATTACAAATCCCTTTTATGCTGAAACAGCGAAGACAATTATTGAAAGAGCGGGCAACCACGGGTACTCTATTATACTCTGTACTACTAATAATGACATTAGCGAACAGCAAAAATATATTGATGTCCTGCTCCAGCGAAAAGTAGATGGTTTTATATTTGCCTCGGTGCACTGGAAAGATCCATCTCTTTCTGCTGTTATCGAAGCAGGTTTGCCATATGTTCTCTATAACCGGAAAACATCAGCCTATAAAAGATCAAACTACGTGGTGCTGGATAACGAACTGGGCGCTTACCTGGCTGTAGAACACCTTTATAAGTTAGGCCATCGCAGAATTGCCTTGATTCGCGGGCCTCACACTTTTTCTACGGGGAAAGAAAGAAGTAATGGTTACCTGAAAGCCTTAAAGGAGTTTGGCTTGAGCCATGATGAAAAATTAATTGTGCAGGGCAAATACAGTGGAAAAGAGTCTTATGACTCGGCAATGAAACTTTTTAATAGCAATAAACCGCCTACAGCAATTTTTGCCTCTAACGACCTGATGGCCCTTCGTGCTTATGATGCAGCATTGTTTTGCGGTCTTTCCGTGCCCCGGGATGTTGCACTGGTTGGATTTGATGACATCGAAATAGCATCTCACAGGGCTATCGGGTTAACTACAGTTTCACAAAACCGCAACTTGATGGCAGAGATTGCATTAGATACCTTGAGAAAAATAATAGAAAATGAATCTCCCCAGGAGCCAGCTCAGGTAGTACTTAAGCCTATGCTGACTGTCAGAGAAACATGCGGCAGCCAGATGAAAAAAATATAGAAATCAGGCAGGAATATTTATAATTGCAAAGAATATTGTAACTAGACAAAATGTAAACGTTTACATAATACTATAAACAAAGGGAATGTATGGCAAAGAGTTGTGTTTAACTGGAGCTCATGATGATCAAAGTGGTGTTCAGAAGTGTCCTTAAAGATTATGTGCCGGGAAAAACTGAGCAGGTTATGCTGGATTATAAACCTGGCTTAACCATCAGGGCTATTCTCGAGCAATACGGGTTGCAGCCGGGCCATATTGGACTGGTCCTGGTTGATGGGCAGGCAAGAGATTTAAACTGTACCTTGCACGATGGAGCTATCATAGAACTTTATCCTATTTTTGGAGGAGGCTGAAAATGAGCTTTACCGGGAAAATACTAAAAGTTGACTTATCAAGCAGGGAGATAAAAATTGAAGAGCAACCTGAGAGTTTTTACCGTCGGTACCAGGGCGGGCATGGAGTCGGCCTTTACTATCTATTAAAGGAAACAAAACTGAATGTTGAGGCCCTGGAGCCGGAGAACCCATTGATTTTTGCACCTGGCTTGCTGACTGGTTTAAGGGCTCCGGCAGTGCCCCGCTACATTGTTATGAGTAAATCACCACTGACTGGGGCGCTGGGCAAATCAGAAGCAGGCGGTTACTGGGGTCCCGAGCTAAAGAAAGCCGGTTTTGATGCCCTGGTAATTACCGGTTCTTCCAAAACACCGGTCTATCTTTCAATTCAGGATAACCAGGTGGAAATTAAAGATGCCGAGCACCTCTGGGGGTTGGAAACCGGCCCTGTCCAGGAAAAGCTCAGAAAAGAACTGGGGGAAAAAGGAACACAGGTGGCGCAGATCGGCCCGGCCGGTGAAAACGGTGTGCTTTATGCAAATATTGTAAACAACCTGGCTCATTTTAACGGCCGAAACGGCCTGGGAGCTGTGATGGGAGCAAAAAAACTAAAAGCAATTGCAGTGCGGGGCAGCGGTAAACTGGAAGCAAAAAATGAAGATCGGTTAAAAGAAATATTCCGCTGGACTGCAGGCCATGTTAAAGAGCACCCTTTAAGCTCAATGCTACATGAGCACGGCACTCCTGCCGGAATAAAGACGGTAAATGCCCAGGGCGGGCTGCCGACTAACAATTTTGAGCTGGGCGTGTTTGAAGAAGCAGAACAACTGGCATCGGAAGAATACAGCCTGAAACCAAAGGGATGTTATGCCTGCCCGGTGGTCTGTAAGCGCGTCGTTGAAGTGAATGAGGATGATATTGTTGTAGATAAAATGTATGGTGGCCCGGAATATGAAACCCTGGCTGCCCTGGGTTCAAACTGCGGTATCGGGGATCTCAAAACTGTAGCCAAGGTCAATGAAATATGTAACCGTAATACCCTGGATACTATAAGCCTGGGTGTGACCATATCTTTTGCCATGAAGTGCTTTGAAGAAGGAATTATTGGGCCGGAAGATACAGATGGTATGGAGCTTAAATTCGGCAATAAAGATATTCTCATTCCCCTGGTGGAAAAAATTATAAAGCGGGAAGGAATTGGGGATATATTGTCCCGCGGCAGTAAAAAAGCTGCTGAAAATTTTGGCCCGGAAAGTGAAAAATACCTGGTGGAATCAAAGGGTCAGGAAGCGCCGATGCACGATCCACGCGTTAAAACCGGCCTTGGCTTGCAATATGCACTTGCGGTTAACGGTGCCGACCACTGGTTTGCTCAGCATGATCCTTTTTTTGCAGCAGAAGATGGGTTCGGTGTGATCGAAATGTCGGCTATTGGTTTAACTGAAGCGGTAGATCCACTTGACACGGGAATGGCCAAGGCCAGGTTAGTATACTATACCAGCGTTTTAAACAGTGCCTACGATTTACTGGGAGTTTGCATGTTTGGTTATGCTGCCCGCAGCCTGATACCACTTAACCTCTTGCTGGATCAGGTTGTTGCGGCAACCGGCTGGAAAACCAGCTGGTTTGAGCTGATGAAGGCAGGGGAGAGGGCCCTGGCCATGGCCCGGGAATATAATCACAGGCAGGACCTGGATCAGGATGCGGATAAGATTTCAGGTATATTCTACCGGTCCCTGGCTAAAGGTCCATTTTCCGGAAAAGTGACCATTGAGGAAAAAGATTTCAACAAAGCGGTGGAAAAATACTATGATCTGGCCGGATGGGAAAAAGATGGTGGAGTTAGCCGAAACAAACTTGAGGATTTAGGCCTTGATTGGCTGGTCCAATAAATCTGAAAAAAGTGTAACATTAAAAAAATAATTAAAGGGATTTTTCAATTAACGGAGAATAGTAAATACTAATGTAAACGATTACATTGAACTTAACCAAACTCCACGATATGACAGCGAAGAGCAACTGCAGCCAGCCTTGTTATGCAGGGCTGGCACAACATCAGGAATAGTGTAATCGTTTACTTTTTTTGATCAAGAATCAGTGAAGATCAATAAATGAAAGGAGATGTCTTTTTATGGTACACCCTTTTAGCTTGCCGGGTGTCAATTATTACGGGCAGGGTGCCATCGCTAACCTAAGTGACGAATTGAAGGAACACGGGGCCAGTAAAGTATTCCTGGTGTCAGATTCAGGTGTTGCATCTGCAGGACTTGTTGAGCAGGTTTCAGATCTGGTTAAAGCTAACGGACTGGAAGTAATCCAGTACCTTGATGTAAAGCCCGAACCGACTGTTAAGGATCTGGAAACCTGCCTGGATGTGTTCAATGGTAACAGGTGCGATCTGATTATCGGCCTTGGTGGTGGCAGTCCCCTTGATGTTGCCAAAGGGGTTTCGGTTCTGGCAACAAATGAAGGCAGTATTTTAGATTATGCTGGAGTAAACCTTATTCCAAAGCAGGGCATACCGAAGTTTTTAATCCCCACAACATCGGGAACAGGGGCTGAAGTAACAAAAAATGCTATTTTTACAGATGAGAAGGAGAAGTTGAAAAAAGGAGTGGTTAGCAAGTACCTGCTTCCCGATGTGGCCATTGTCGACTCAGAACTGACCTTGTCTGTACCGCCTGCAGTCACGGCCGCAACGGGAATGGACGCTCTTACGCATGCCATTGAATCTTACACTTCACCGAAAGCAACCATCCAGACAGACCTCTATGCCCTGAAAGCAATAGAACTGATAAGTGCCAGCCTAAGGCGTGCAGTATCTTTCGGCAGTGATAAAGAAGCCAGGGAGAAGATGGCCCTGGGTTCTGTGTTTGCGGGTATTTCCCTGGCTAATGCCGGAGTTGGCGCAGTCCATGCCTGTGCCTATCCATTGGGCGGAAAATTTGGAACAGGGCATGGCGTTACCAATGCCCTGCTTCTCCCTTACATCATGGAGTATAACCTGATTGGTGATCTGCAAAAATTTGCTAACATTGCCCGTGCCATGGGCGAAGTTACAGAAATGCTCTCCTTGCGCGAACAGGCTGAGCTGGCCAGCAAGGCAGTGTTTTCACTGTCCCGCGATATCGGCATACCCCAGAAGTTAAGCGAGTTCGGGGTTAAAAAAGAGGATATTCCGGGTTTAGCCGAAGCATCAGTTCAGGTTACACGTTTAATGGACAACAATCCGAAAAAGCTGACCCTGGAAGAAGTACAGGAGTGCCTGTATAAAGCACTTGATTAGTTTTGTGAGGTGAATCTAAACAATGGGAAACCTGACGGTTGATTTAAAAGGCAAAGTGGCAGTTGTAACCGGTGCCGGCAAAGGTATTGGCAGGGCTATAGCCCTGGCCCTGGCAGATTCAGGTGCGGAAGTTTTTGCCGTCAGCCGGACTTTACAAGACCTGGAACAGCTAAAAACAGAAATTGAGGAAGGGGGTGGCAAATGTTCAATTATCAGTTGTGATGTGCAGGATGTATCGGCAATAGAAAAGATGATCAATCAGGTTGATGATCAGGCAGAGAGTATTGATATCCTGGTAAACTCAGCAGGACTGAATATCCAGGCCCACACTCTCGAGGTGACCGAAGAGCAGTGGGACAAGATCATGAACACCAACCTGAAAGGCGCTTTTTTCACATCACAGGCTGCAGCTAAAGTGATGAAAAAGAAAGGAGAAGGCCGCATTATTAACATTACTTCTCAAATGGCGATGGTAGGCTTCTACAAAAGGGCAGCCTACTGTGCCAGTAAGGGCGGTCTAACCCAGGCTACAAAGGCCATGGCGGTTGAACTGGCAGAGTATGACATTAAAGTTAACTGTGTGGCGCCGACATTCCTAAAAACTCCACTTACGGAACCGATGTTTGAAGACAAGGAATTTTACAATGAAGTAATTAGCCGGATACCTTTAGGAAAAATTGGGACTCCGGATGATGTCGTCGGCGCAGTTTTATACCTTGCCTCAGATTACGCCGGTCTGGTTACCGGAAGCACTATCCTGGTGGATGGCGGCTGGGTAGCCTGGTAGTATATCAGATATGCTATTTCATAAGGACTCATAGTAATTACTTTAATTTTCCCCCCAACAAGTTGTTACACTCTTTTATAAGTCGCTGCCCAGATTAAATAACTGCGGGTAGCGCCTTATTTTTTCAGTATAAACTTTAATAAAGATTACTTTAAAGCCATTTATAATAG
>SL_8KL_010_SEDDRAFT_10001070_pt1 | contig 23783 bp, 27 predicted proteins | sample SodLakKL_010_SED_4_FD_11160 | JGI IMG/M metagenome (IMG submission 11160) | reverse complement strand
TTGGTAGCTACGACCAAATAATCTAAAACCCTTTTTTTTTTATTATATTTATAGAAAAAATGTGATAATATAAAGTGATAATATGGGCGGATTTGGAGTTAATGATAAGGACGAAGAAGGACCAGAGGAATACACATTAGATGATGCAAAAAGTTGGATCGAACAAGGTGCCCAAAAATCGGCTTCGGCGATATGTGCTGGAGTTTATGGTATTGATGGTACAGGAAAAACCGGGGTTTGTCTTGATACGAGGACGAATGAAGAAATAAAACAAGGTAAAAAGGTATTAGTTTTCGATTTAGATGGTAGTGCAGGACCATTAAAAAGGAAATACTTTGACGATGACGAAAACATAGTTATATTTGACCCAATGGTATTAACAAAAGATGGTACGATTGATTATGTAAGTATGTACAATAAAATGTTAGTAATGGCCAAATATTTATTGGAGAACCAGTATGAAATGGATTTAAAGACTGTTATTATTGATGGTCTGGATAAGCTACTAAAAACGTGTGTGTCTGGTGATACATTAATAAATCCAAAGGGCATGAAACCGATGAAAATAGAAGATTATTATAACAAATATGATGATTTGGAAGTACCTATCAAAACACGTGACGGTTATGAAAGACCTATTGAAGCCTTTGTGAAAGAAGATACTCTGTATAACGTACAACTTCAGGATGGCACAAATATCAAAATGACCAATGACCATCCTATGCTGGTACGCAAAAACTATGATGAAGGTCTATCATACATAGAATGTGAGGACTTAAAAGAAGGAATGTGGATAGCAAGGCCTGATAATCCACATCCTGATGGTATACAAACCAATTTATCTACTGAGAAATGTTGGATTATTGGGCAGATGGTTGCTGAAGGTACAATGAGAAATGGATATTCACCTATATGGTGTGGTAATGATATAGAGGAAATTGAAAGAAAATTAGAAGAGGCGTATCCAACTTTAGAGTTAAGTGCTAGTGGTAATAGGATGCAACATCTGATAGTCAAGAAAGAAAGAGGTACAAAAAGGAATCCATTAAAAGAGGACTTAAAAGAATTAGGATTGTGGGAAAAGACTAGTGATACTAAATTTATTCCAGACGAAATACTTTGGGGAGATAAGGATAAACTTAGTGCTTTCCTTGAAGGATACGAAGAGGGTGATGGTACTGACTCACATGGTGATTATGAATGTTCATCTTATACAGCATCCAAAGAGTTAGCTGATGATTTGAAACAGGCATATATTAGATTTGGTAATAGAGTTAATGTACAAGTTAATAATTACTGGGAAAGAAATGGTAATGACGTAGCGGGACACGACAATGCTAAAGTTGGGTATGTTATACATAGGACTAAAGCTGATAATGAAGCAAAAATGACGCCTAATGATGTGCATTTACTAAGAATTGAGAGCATCGAAGAAGTTGGTACGGATAAAGTGTACGATTTTAAGATGCCTAGCGGTAACTTTGTTGCAGAGAACCTTGTTTCTTCCAATTGTGAAATGGTTATGAAATACGAAGATTTGAAGATAAACCCTGATGCAAGAGTTGGTCAACAATGGGATTGGGGAAGAAGGAACAGAAGATACTACCAGTTATTAGAACTAATTAAAAAGTTGGATTGTGATAGGTTTTTCGTAACACACCTCAAGGATAAGAAGGAATGGACTGGCGACAGCATTGAAGTTAAAGGTAAAGAAATTGATTGGCATGATCAAACAGATGGAATGTTATTCCAAAAGATAAAGATGAGTAGAGCTGAAGTTGAAGGTACAGTTGAATTCGAGGCCAAAGTTGAGAAATCAAAAGGAGCTTTGCATTTAGAGGGAAGTGAATATAAGGTAGCAAAAGTATCTGAGGACACAACTGAATGGTATGGATTAAACGATACACTATTTGAACAATTAAGGGAAGCGACGCCGGAGGATCAACAATGAAAATTCCTCCGGTAGTAGTCGTAGATACAGTTGAAGGACAGGTAACAAAGGAAAAAGTTATGGAAAAAGTAGAACAAGCCTTTGGTGAAACAGATGCGCAAACGGATATGTTTATGATAACAATAATTGATGAAGATGCTGAAGAAGTTATTAAACAATTACCAGAGGAAATGAGGGAGAGATTGTAATGGAAGAAACGATGAAAGAAGTAGAAGAGAAAGTTAATGATTTAGTGACGGAGTTACAAAAACTTGATGGTGTTGATAAATCACTACTTAAAGTTGTTTACGCAGACAAAGATGGGGACATAAATGTTATACATGGTGTTACTGTTGATGGAAAGTTTGAAGATTACGATTTGGATGATTTACGGAAAATGATGAATAGTGATTAACATGAAGTATTATGCAATTCCCCCAATCCCGAATGTTGAGGACTATGATGACCATGAATATCATATGGTTATCGGTCCCTTGATACCAAAAAATTTATATGAATTTTATAAGGATAAGACAACAATAGTTGATAATGGTGAATATGAAGGAAAAAGATGCGATGTAGATGATTTATTTAGAATTGCAAATAGAATAGATGCAAATGAAGTGGTATTACCGGATGAAATGAGGGATCCAAAGAAGACGAGGGAACTTGTTAATTTCGCATTACCGAAAGCAGAATCATATGATTTCAAAACAATGGGTGTTGCGCATGGTAACTCTATCAATCAAGTAGTTAGCAGTGCAAAAGATTTGAAATACGTTTTAGAAGTCGATGTAGTTGCATTACCAAAGTATGCATGTGATTTGTCTAAAGGTAGGATGGGAAGGGTGGAAATTGCTCAATTATTAGATTTTCCTGTCCATCAATTGGGGTTGAAAGATATAAAGGAATTAGATATGTTATACTCACGGTCTATTGATACTAGTTATCCTTTTAAAGTTGCCCAAAAAGGAAAAGAATTGTATGAACCCTGCCCAGGTAAACTAAACTTTAATGAATCTGTTGAAGCAAGAGAATACTTTGAAAAGTTTATGATAAAATGCAAATAGGAAAATATAAGGTTACAGGGGATGAAAATAATATTGTAGTGAAAAGAGAAAATAGTAGGTTTTCGATGAATATTGATGTTGGGTGTACTAAATTTCATATGGAGATGATTGAATGAAAAAATATTGCGTTGTTAAAGTAGATTATGAAATAAAAGACAATACTCCTATATTATTAATTAGATGGAGAGATGAAGAAGGTAATTGTGGAATATTTACGAAGGATGATTTTAGACCCTATTTTTATGCACCGCCAGGAGAAATACCTGAGGATAAGAAAAGTAGAGAATACATGAATACATTGGATGGTAAAAAGGTAGAAAAGGTTTTTGTTGATGTACCACCGGATGTACCAAAAGAAAGAGAAAAATATAGTAAAACTTGGGAATCTGACATTTTATTTCCGACAAGATTTATGATTGATAAAGGATTAAAGAGTGGATTTACAGTAAAGAAAACGGAAAAAGGAAATGAAATGAACGTAACTGATGTGGGTGTTGATGAAATAAAATTGACTAGATTATATTTAGATATTGAAACAGCGGCGCAAGAAGAGGGTGCATCAGATCCTAATGTAGCAAAGGATAGAATTGTATCAATTTGTGCAACATACTATGATCCAAATGAAGAACATATGAAGGAATTTGTTTTTCATGATAAAAATGAAAGAAAGATGTTAAATAATTTTTTAGATGTAGTTGAGAAATATGATCCGGATTGTTTTGTTGCATGGTTTGCTTATTTCGATTTAGCAACTATATTAAATAGGTGTAAAAGAGTAAATGCGGATTATACAAGATTATCTCCTTATGGATATGTAAATACAAGGCAATACGGTAATAGAGAATTTTTTAAGTGTGGTGGTAGGTTATGCTTGGATTTAATGGAAATATATGATAATTATTATAAAAATCAGACAATTGATAATTTAGGATTGGAACATATAGCAAATAAGGAAGTTAACATTGAAGAATCTGATTTTGATTATAATAAATTAAAACCACAAAATTGGCCAAATCACATTGATGATATAATTGAATATAATAAATTGGATGTTGAAAGGATGATTAAATTAGATGAACAATTAAATTTAATTAATCATTTTGATATTTTGAGAAGGATTATTGGTTGCCCATATGAGGATACATTTAAAACATCAAAATTTACTGATACCTTAATGTTAAGGGAATATAATGGTGAATATGTTTGTCCAAAAAAGGGTCATAATAAACATGTTGATGGTAATTATGGTGGGGGTTATGTTCACACCCCTGAACCAGGAATACATGAGTGGATTGCATGTTTAGACTTTTCAGCTTATTACCCTACATTAATTAAGGCATATAACATATCCCCCGAAACATTAATAAGTGAGGCCAAAGCTAATGCTTTGCCCGATGATAAATATGTAAGTATAGAGACAAAAAGAGGTACGGCATACTTTTTAAAAGAGCCAAAAGGTAAGTTACCACAAGTATTTGATGAAATGGAACAATATAGGCATGAAACGAAGAAGGAAAGGGATAAATATGATAAGGAAAGTGAACAATGGGAATTATATGATGCAAAGCAATACTCTTTAAAACAGATTATTGATTGTGTACCTAAAGGTACTAAAGTATTAACAAAAGATGGTATAAAATTAATACAAGATGTTGAAATAGGGGATAAAGCTTGGTCAATGAATGATGATGGTAATTATGAATGGAAACCAATAGTTGATAAAGTAAAAAAGGAGTCGGACAAATTTGTTGAAATAAATACATCCGGCAGTAAATTTACATGTACACCAGGACATCATATGATAAGAGTTAATTCAGAACCTGAAATTGTTGATGCGAAAGAATTAAATCCGGGTGATTGGATACCTGTTCCTAACAGTCAAGACATTGATGTCGATGGATGGAATAAAAATGATAAGATATCACTCACAGAATTAGAAGGTATAACAGATAATGCATACCTATATGTACATACAAATACCATGAATAAGAAAACTCTTGAAGCGAAGTATGATAGACAATTTAAACGAGTGGATACTAGTTATTATCGTACAGAAGCATCAAGTGGATTAGTTGAAAAAATAGATAATAACGATTATATAAATTTATATATTGCATATGGAGATTGTAAAAAACAACCAGTAGTATTCAATAAATTACGTCTTGCCAGATTTTTAGTATGGGTTGTTGAAGAAGGTAATATAAACAATTATTCGCATTGCAGTACTAAATCTATTGAAATAAAACAAGAAAATGAACAGGAGCATTTAGAACAACTTTTGACGGATATGGATATAGACTTTTCTAAATATAAAACAAAATATACAATACATTTTAGTCCATTAGCAGATTATATTGATAAACATATGCATGGAGCGAGGAAGTTCCCTGAATGGGTTTTAGATTGTAATACCGATGTTGCGAGAGAGATTATTGAAGAAGCTGTTATTACTGACGGACATATATTACCTAATGGAACAAAAAGACTAAATACAAGTGATGTTGAAGAATGTGAGCAGTATTGTGATTTGTGTGTTATTGCAGGATATAATCATAGAAAGCATGAATATGAATTAGAGGATTACGATAACGCATTTAGTGTATATATAAATAATACGCCTAAAAGTAAATATGGGGGTTCGGCATTATACAAAATCAGTTCTATTAACGTTATTAACAAAAAAACAAAAAATTCTGTTTATGATGTTACAGTTGCAGATAATCATACATTAGTTTGGGCTACCGACGATAGATACTTTACAACCGGTCAATCGATATATGGGTACTTTGGTAATGAGTCAACCAGATTCTTTATTCCAAAAGTACCTGCATCAACTACGGCAGCAGGTAGAAAGCATTTAAAGGAAACAGGTGAAATCGCACAAAAGGAGGGTCATTGTTTATTATATGGGGATTCAGTAACTGAAGATTCGCCTGTTATAGTAAAAAAGGATGATAAAGTTGACATTGTTCCGATTAATCATTTACATAATTCGGATAGTATGAGAGATTTCGATGTAAATATGCAGGTATGGACTGGTGATAAATGGGCAAATATAAAGTATGTTAAAAAACATGATACAAATAAACAAATATATAGGGTCTTGTATGATAATGGATTTGTTGACGTAACAGGTGACCATTCTTTAATAGATAAGGATGGTAGAGAGGTTAGGCCAAAAGATTTAGAAAAAGGTACTAAATTATATACATCAAATACGAACATGTTGCCTGAAAAACATATATTAGATAAAGATTTAGCGTGGTGTTTAGGTCTAATGGCTTCTGACGGTGTTAATGAAAGCAAAATTGTAAGTAAAAAGGATAACATAAATGAGTTTGTAAACAAATGGAAATATGGTATCGAACGAATAAATGGTGAAACCATAAAGGTTAAATATAATTCTCTAAAACCGAGTTTAAAGCGCGATATAAGCGATTGCTTTAATTTGAAACGTAAAATACCTATGAAGATATTAAATGCCAGTAAACGCGCTAAAAACGCATTTATACGAGGTTATAAGAGTGGAATAGGTACTGAAGACGCATTAATATCAAAATCTATAATGATGGGCATATATATAATTGATGATGAACCATGTTCCGGGGAAGTACTGAATGTACAAGAGATAGATTATGATGGTCCTGTATATGACATATCTACAGATGATGAGGCATTTGCTAGTGGTTTACATCCGATTAAATTACATAATACGGATAGCGTTATGATTAAAATGGATGTGGATAATAAAGATGATGCATATGATGTAGCATTAAAAATGGAAGATAAAGCAAACGAATATTTTAAAGATTTTGCCAAAAAGGAAGGGTTACATCAGGCACCTGATTTGGAGTTAGAAAAGATAAACAGAAGGATGTTTTTCAAAAAAGATACAAAGAAAAGATACGCTGCGCATAAAATATGGGAAGAAGGTAAATGGTGTGATGAAATAAGTATAACAGGATTTGCTGTTGTTAGAAGTGATAGATCCCAGATATCAAAATGGGCTCAAAAAAAATTATTTGAAATTCTATTAAAAAGAAATGATTTTAAAGAGTTACATAGGTTTATTAATGAAGCAGAACAAAAATTAAGGGAAGCCGATGATGTTAAGAAAGTTGGAAGAGTAAAATCAATTAGAAAAGATCCAAATAAATATGGAACACCAATGACAGTTCATGGTGTTATTTGGTCAAATCGGTATTTAGGAAAGAATTTTGGATTTGAAGATACAAAACCTTATATTATACATCTAAAAAGAATGCCTCCGATTCATAATGATAAATTAATATTGGAAATACCAAAGAAACAAGGAGGGAAACCAATAGAAAGGAAGGTAACAAGAATTGCTTTAAGTGAGAACGATGATTTGGATCCATGGAAGGACTATATTGATTGGGATAAGCATATTCAAAAACAATTAAAGGAAAAATTAGAACCAATTCTAAATTCAGTTGGTTACTCATATGATGAAGTTAAAAAGGGTCATGTACAGTCAACATTTGATGAATTTTGAGTGTGTCCAACAGGTTTTTATAGGATAACATATATTATAAAATGATATTTATGATTGACAAAATTGATTCTATTGAAAGCAGACCATCCGATTTAAACGGAAAAACATTCAAAATAGAAAGTGCATGTGGTTCAATGTATGTTACAATTAATTTAGATAATGGCGATATTTTTGAAATATTCGCGAATTCGGGAAAATCGGGCAGTTGTTCAGCGGCAATGACGGATGCCTTAACGAAAATGATATCAATAAGTTTAAGAGCCGGTGTCCCTGCAATTGAAATACTGGATAGGTTAGATAATATAAGATGTCCTAAAAGTAATTCTCATAAAAGTTGTCCAGAAGCTATTGCAGAAGCAATGAGAAGATTAATGAGAGAGGAAAACATGGAAGTTGATGAACAAGAATTAGAAGATGCGCAAATATATGATAATAATTGGGAAACAGAAATAACATATGAAACCACAATAACACAAACAACGGATACATGTCCTGAGTGTGATTCACCTCAATATAATCCAGCGTCTGAAGGTTGTGCAATATGCCCCGCATGTGGATATTCACCTTGTGGATAAAATGACATATGTAATAGGTACCCATTCGACTGGAAAAACAACACTTTCTGCATATATTGCAGCGAAATATGACAAGAAGTTATTAACTGAAACGGCAAGAGAGATTATACGAGAATCAGACAAGACATTAGCAGAAATTCGATTAGACCTCAAAGATAATGAAGAATTCCAAAAGAAAATATATGATAGACAGGCAAATAAGGAATTAAATAATAGCAATTTTGTTTCTGATAGAAGTATAATTGACACTATTATATATAGCGCTGCTTGTAACATTAGCCCCTGGGACCTAATAGATGAGAGATTTTATGAATTAGTACCAAAAATGAATGAGCATGAAATTTTTTACCTCAGACCACATAAAAGTCTAGTGAAAGATGATGGTGTTAGAAATACAAATTGGGACTGGATAATGAGAATTGATGGGATGTTTCATTTTTTAGTAAATTACTATAGATTAGATGTCATTGAAATTAGAACGCCTGATTTTGGTAGAAGAATAGATATAGTTAACCAGCATTTAGGATGAAATGGAAGATCATGCTGATATACATCGTACTACATTGATTCCAAAACATTTAAATAGTTGGTCTCTTATATTTTAAACCACCCACGGACCCGAAAGGGGGTTTCCCTCTTTCACTACGTGTGAGGAGGGTTTTATATGGTGATAAGAGACTATATGAAGGAACGATGTGGTGATTACGCGAGGACCAAAAAAGAATTTGATGAAGAAATCAAAACGTTAAGGACACTATCAGATCAGTGTGAATTTGAAAGGGCGCTAGATATAGGTTGTGGTGATGGTATTTTAACGACATACATAGTTCATGTTGGATTGGCAGGAGAAGCTTTTGGTATCGATAAGGATGGGGAAGGGATGCAAAAAACAAAAGAGGACGTGCAGGATATGCGTTATAAAGTTGACTTTGAAGAAGTAAAGTTTGAAGATTTTTCTGTTAATGATGAATTTGATTTAATTATTTTTAGATATTCGTTGCATCATATATATCCAGGAAATGAAGTAAATTTAGGTAGGTGTATAGGGAATTTATTTACATTAAGGGAAGTAATGCCAATTGGTGGTGTTATTTATATAAAGGAACACCCGAAAGTGAATAGATTTTTTAAATTTATATATGATAAAATATTAGATACAGAACGGGAACACGACTGGGAAGAGTATAGAACTATAAAGGAATGGAAAAAGATATTAAGGTCTTGTAATTTTCATGATATAAAATATAAAAGGAATTTTTTAGATAATTCCTTTGTTATGACAGCAAGGAAAGGATAAAAATGGATAGATCGCATTATAAAAGATTCAGTTTTGATGAGCCATGGGTATCTAAAAGTGATATTAAACTCTACAAGAGGTGTCCATACGCTTGGTATCTGAGAAAAATAGAAGGATTAGAACCTGAAGTTCCAGAAGCCATGAGTAGGGGTACTGATTTTCATGATTGGGCGGAAACTATTTATGATAAAATAGATGGGAAAGCTATTTTAAATGGGGACATTACAGTATATGAGGAAATGATGAAATATGCGCCTCCTGGTCAAATATATGAAAACTTTGCGGAAATGGAACAAAGAAGGTATGAGAGAGATCCAACTGAGAGGTTTTTCCCGGTAAAAACTGAGGAGTTCTTATATGATGAGGATTTGCTTTTTATGGGAACATATGATAGATTAGATAAAGAGGGCGAGGATGAGTATGTTGTGGTTGATTATAAAACAGGTCAATATAAAGATTACAAATTAAGTGATTGGAGATTTGAATTATACGGATATAAATATTTAATTGAGCAAAACTATAATTTTGATGTTAACTATATGTGTGTTATCGTACCTGATTCAAAAAAGTACGTTTTTGAGGAATTTAAGTCTGCGACGCAAAAGGCATTTTTTAGAAAAATTAAGGATGTAAGGGAAGGCATATTGAATAAAGTTTTTCCCGCAAATGGCCATTGTCCCTATTGTTTTATGGCCCATTCATGCGCAGAACGAGCTGAACAGGTGAAGTAATTATGCCAGTAAGACTTGAAGTCCCAAAATGGGAAACGAATGAAGAAAATTATTTCTATATAATGTATTGGGAATTTGAATATTCAATACAAGAGATTTCTGATATTATAGGATGGAGTAGACCTACTGTACGAAATAGAATGATTGAATACAATATCCCTAGAAGAACTCCTTCCGAGACTTTAGAGGGTAAGTATGCTGGTAAAAAACATCCCATGTACGGAAAGTCTCATGATGATGAGACTATTAGAAAGATATCAGAAAGTATGAGAGGTGAAAAGGGTCCGTTTTATGGTAAAGAACATAATGAGGAATATAAAAATAAAATGTCGGAAAAGATGATGGGTGGAAAGAATCCCATGTATAATAAAGATTTTTCCGCGGAACATAGGAGAAAATTATCAGAAGCTTTAAGCGGAAGAGAATTTGACGAAGAGCATAAGGACAAAATATCACAGGCTATGAGGGGTGAGAAGAATCCTTTTTATAATGTTACAGGCGAGGACCACCCACGACATAATGATAAACTTTCACATGAAGCTAAGGCGAGAATGTCGAGGAAAATGAGTGGTGAAAATAATCCTTTTTTCGGTAAAACTGGTGAAGAACATCCCACTTGGAAAGGCGGATATAATGGGTATAATACTAAAGTGTGGGAAGAACAAAGGGAAAAAGTTTTAGAGAGGGATGACTATGAATGTCAGGAGTGTCACATAACGAATGAGGAACATAAAAAGAAGCATGGTTGTGAGCTACATGTCCACCATATTATCCCATATAGGTTATGCGAGTCTCATGATTTGGACAATTTAATAACTTTATGTCGAATTCATCATAAAGAAGCAGAAGGATAACATGAAGGTAAAATTAATCGACGCTAATGATAAGGATTTTCCAAATCTAGCATTGATGAAGATAAGCGCATACCATAAAGATAAAGATGATGAGGTAGGGTTCTACAAGGAAAATCNTGATATCATCTATATTTCTATTATTTTCGATTCAAATAAACGTTATGTTGATTGGGTCAAGTCTTGTTACCCAAACACTGAAATCAGGATTGGAGGTTCTGGTGTTAATTTAGATAAAAAATTACCCCAAGAAGTTGAATTCCATAAACCTGACTATAACTTGTATGATATTGACTATTCCCTTGGTTTTTCTACAAGAGGCTGTATTAGGAATTGTGGTTTTTGTATCGTAAGGGAGAAAGAAGGTTATATACGAAGATGGCAACATCCTAAAAACTTCCATGATGATAGGTTTGATAAAATACGATTATTGGATGGTAATATTTTAGGCGATAAGGATTGGTTCTTTAAAATAACAGATTGGGTAATAGATAATAATTTAAAAATCGATTTTAATCAAGGTTTAGATATAAGATTATTAGATGATGACGTTGCTAAAAGACTCAGTGAATTAAAATTATGGAGGAATGGTGTAAGTTTCGCATGGGACTTTATGGAAATTGAAGATGATGTAATGAAGGGGTTAGATTTGCTAGAAAAATATGGTATTGATATAACACACAAAACATCGTTTTTCATATTAACCAACTATAATACAACACACGAAGAAGATTTATATAGGTGTAAAAAACTGCGTGAGAGAGGAACGAACGCATATGTTATGAGATATAATATGAATGGTGATTATTTTACAAATAGACTCGCTAGGTGGGCTAATAATAGACGCTTTTATTGGTCGTTTCCTTTTGAGGAATATGATAGGTTAAATGAAGATATATTAGAAGAAATCAAACAATTTGACATTGAGGTATAAATATGTGTGAAGGAATAGAGTGTGTAATGAGGGATTTAAGAAATGGATGGTATGCAACAGATTTAGTTGATGCAGCAAAGAATTGTAATTTGCCCAAATTAAGGGAGCAGGATTATGATGATATTGAGGATTTAATTTATGACCCAAGAGTTGTTAAATATAGGGAAATATTTAAGGAAAATTGGGAAAGTAACAAAAAGTTTGCAATTATAATGGATTGCTCGCCAGTTAAGCCATATTTTTCGTCCCCAAGTCACATGAAGGTCCATTCCTCAATAGAAAAGAACGGATTAGAAGATAAGGTTCAGGTTTATACTGCATCAGATCCAATGGGCCTTGTACCTTATGAACATGAAACTAAATACCCAATATATGCATATGAGATGAAGTCAGGTTTTTCTGATAAAGCCTTTGATATAATGATAGATGTTTTTGAGGAACAATTCGAATGTATAAAGAATAACCATGAATATTGGATAACATTTATACCTGCCGCAAAACTCGGTATGGTTAAGGGTGCGATGAAAAGAGTTGGGATACTATCAACGGACGTTCCGTATGGTCTTTATGAGGATCCACCTATCAAAGAGATGGTTGACGAACTTGAAAGGACAGGTAAATGTGATATATTTAACCATTCCGCTGATTGGTCAATAACAGGGGTGTCCTAATGTTATGTCCTAAATGCGGTGGGTTGGTACAAACAGTAGGATATGATTTTGATGAGGCCTCTTTAGATATTGTTGCAGGATGCGTAAGTTGTAAGACCATATTTGAAATACACACTGATTGTCCTACTTATACAGGTTTGCAGATGTTTGCGGCCTAATAGTAATCAAAAAGATTTAAATACTATTAAATATATTATTGTTTGTGATAACATGCGGAAATTGAAAACGGAACGTGTAATAAGTACTGGACACTTAATACGAGATCATGACGGACACTGTCGTCGAATGCATGGCCATAATTTAAAAGTTACAGTAGAAATATTAGATAAAAAAAGTTCAGGTATGATTATCGATTTTGGAGACTTAAAAGATATCATTGATGAATTCGACCACAAAACAATTGTAGATAATACCTGCGAAGTTGAAGACGGTTATGTATACATTAGGTCTGATGGTAAGACAGCATGTCTACCTGAGGAATGGTGTGAGATGATAGATTTTGATTTGGCATGTAGTGAGAATTTAGCAGAAGAAATCAAAAATCGCATATCTGATGCATATCCTAAAATAATATCAGCTAACATCAACGTCAAGATCGAAGAAACGTCAGGGAACACTGTAGAAACAGGACTATAAGTGAGGCAACGGGGAGGTATAGAACCAATATGTCTTATATAAGATCCAGTTCCAAAAGAAAATATACCGATGGTTCTTCAATGTATGTATTCTTGCACACAGATGGTCATTTAGAATGGATGCTAGGCGATGCTTCAAAACCAGAAGACTTCATTGAAATGATGTTCCGGATACTAGATCATGCAGGGGTAGATTTTTCTGAAGAGGATGTTATTAAGGTAAAGGAAGAGTTAGAAGTATGACATGGATTTTAATCAAAGAAAACGACAATGTTAGAATTTTTATGGAATTACCCTATGAGGAATGTCCAGTATGTGGTGAAAAACTATATACCAAATTTGAGAAGAACACACCGAATAAAGGCACTGAATATTTTGAGAAATGTAGAGGATGTGAGTTTGTGGAAAAAATAAATAAGTAAGTGGTTAATATGACATGGATAAATGAAATATTCTGTTCACTGCAAGGAGAAGGTAGGTTTTCAGGTATACCAACAACATTTGTTAGATTTGCCGGATGTGACGTGAGATGTGATGGATGCGATACACAATACGCATGGAGTCCAAAGAGCGGCAAGAGTATGACGATAGAGCAAATTATGGATGAGATAGCAATAAGTGAGGCAGAAAGAGTTTGTATAACTGGAGGAGAGCCCTTAATACAAAAGGATGCGGTTAAGAAAATAGTAGATAGATCGCCCTATCCGGTTAGTATTGAAACAAGTGGGATGTATAAATTTAATGATGTGGATTGTCCTTGTACTATTGATATTAAACCACCGTCGATGGTTAGAGATTATACAATGGAACACCATTTTAACGCAAGACCCATGGACGAATTTAAACTAGTAGTTGGAACAGAAGAAGATAAGATGTTTGCAAGGGCAGCAATTGATTCTCTTCGCGATTTTGGACTTAACAATACTGTTTGGATATCACCTTTATGGGGTACGAATGAAGAAGAACTTGCGGAATGGTTCGTAGAAAATAACGATAAACTCAAAGGTGATGTAAGAATGCAGTTGCAGATTCACAAATATATCTGGGACCCAAATAAAAGAGGTGTATGAATGAATGAAATAACCTTTGAGTTAACAGATTATTGCAAATATGATTGCAACTATTGCTCATCTAATTCCGTAGATGATATAAGTGAGGCAACCTTCCTAGATACAACCACTATCTTACGTGAAATTATAGAAAACGATTATGACAGGATTATATTGAGTGGAGGAGAACCTTTAGCACATCCTAACTTTTATAAAATATTACAGGCTTGCAAAAGACATGCTGATGATGTAATCGTATACACAAACGAATTAACCCATATAGGTTATAATCCTAACGTTATCGATGGTATTTATGTTGAAGCAAATTTAACAATTACGGATGACACAGATGAGGTTAAGGTGTTGAAAAGGGTGCAGCAAGGTAAAGAGAAAGGACGCCCAGAAGTTTCTTATAGTTCTAACTGGGATGAGGATTGTAGTTGTGAAGATAGAGTTGTTAGGCCGTCTGGGGAGAAAACTAGACATCCATGTGATAAATATTCGGAGGTGTAAAATATGAGTTTACCAGATATACAAAAAGAGGAAATAGATGATATTGAATTAGATGAAGTTGGTGTTGGAGGCGTACAATTACCATTTAAAATCAGAAGGAAAAATGGTGGATATTCTAGTGTTAAAGCAGAGATGAAAATGGGAACGAGTTTGAGTGGAAAATCCCGAGGCGCGCATATGAGTAGGTTCCTTACATTTATAGAAGAGCAATCTGGTTCGAATGTAACAATGGAACAAATTGCACAATGGCTTGATGTCTTAATGAAACAACAAGAAAGCGATTCAGCAACCATCTCTATGGAATTCGAATATCCTGTAAGAAAGTTCGCACCAGTAACCGAAACACCTGGAACAATTTACTACGACGTAGAATTTAAAGTTAAACCTGACAGGAAGGTTATGGTAGTTGATGTACCGGCAACAACACTTTGTCCTTGTAGCCGTGAAATAAGTGAGTATGGTGCTCATAATCAAAATGCTACTATAACCATCGCGATTAGGCTAAATGAAGATTTTGTATGGATTGAAGATATAATCGAAATTGCGGAACGAAACGCTTCAGCACCGATTTATGCTGCGCTTAAAAGAGAAGACGAAAAAGCAGTAACAGAGGAAGCGTACGAGAACCCGAAATTTGTGGAAGACGTATGTAGGGATGTCGCAAAAGACATAAAAGAAAACTTGGAATTTGTTGACGCAATCGTAAAAGTATCTTCTCACGAATCGATTCACCAGCATGACGCTTATGCGAAAGTTTTAATAGGTTGTGAATTAGATTGGGATTTTTAGGTGATAATATGAATACATATATATGTGACGGATGTAAAGAAGAAAAAGAAATGCCACCGCATGGAATCGTAATCGATGGTCATATTTTTGATAAACTGAAAAGTGAACATGGAGAGAAGTATTGGGAAGACGATGAAGCATGGTTAAAAATAACACAGTCACCTGACGTAGATGAAAAATGGTGTGAGGATTGTGACTTCACTGCGAAGGAGGATAGATAATATGGACAGTGTAGTCTTATTTTCAGGTGGATTAGATAGTATAACATGTTTAGGGCTTGCAGTTGAAAAGTCAAATAAAGTACATGCCATAACATTTGACTATGGTCAAACAAACAACAAAGAAATTGAGGTTGCAAAAGATGCATTCCGATACTATAAAAATAAATATCCAGACGTTATGGGTGAACATAAAATATTCGAAATCGATTTAACTCAAATCGGAGGTAGTGCGTTAACAGATGACGACATAGAAATATTAGACCCTGAAGACGAGGACGAAGATATACCGGCAACTTACGTCCCAGGTAGAAACACAATATTCCTAAGCATCGGAATGGCATATGCAGAAACAAAAGGCGCTGACAGTTTATACATAGGAACAAACCATCAGGACTATTGTTTTAGCGGAGAAAACAACGTTATGACCAAGAGTGGAATTAAGAAGGTTAGAAATCTTGAAGTAGGTGAGTTGGTATCCTCTATTAATACTGAAGGAAAACAAGAGTGGAAGAGAGTTCTTTGGAAAGAGAAAAGGAACACCCAAAACATTTTGAGAATTAAACTTGAGAATGGATATGAAGTAAAAGTAACACCAGACCATGACATGATTCGATTAAATCTAGATGCAACACGAGGAACACACGAATTAACTGATATAGAAGAAATTAATGCAAAAAGGTTACAACGTAATGATTACATCGGCGTACCTACTACAGGGGTCAATAATGAAGGACTTAATGATGATATCGATTTATATAATTATCTTAAAGAATATTCACATGTTGAGGGAAATAAGGTACATAAAGACGATGAAAAGATTTGGTTCCGAAAAGATAACAAGCATAACAGATATGTTAGTGAACTCGATTTTCTAAAAATTTGCGCATGGTATGCGACAGAAGGAAGTGATAGATATAAAAGGAAAGATACACAATATAGTAGACATTTCGCAAGAATATATCAAAACCAAGGTAAGAATCATAACGATATAATAAATCTATTAGAAGCACAGGGTATAACCCCAAGGACACATAAAATGGAAATACATATATCAGGACCCTTTGTGGCAGCACTTTTTGATGAGGCATATGATGATGAAAAGCATTTACCACAACATCTACTTGACAAAGCAAATAACAAACAATTGCAGGAAATACTGGATATCTTAGTAAAAGGAGATGGTCATTCATCTAAGAGCGGGGCTGTTGCTTTCTTTCAGAACGAAGGAAAATTGTTTGACCAAGTTGACTACATTCTAAATAGATTAGGCATTCCACATAAATTTTACATGAACGATAAAAACAAAAGAGTCTCGTGGTACCCAAATGTTAAAGAGCCTCATATGACTTTTAATGATATTAAAGCATACAAGATAGATGAAATTATTGAAGAAGGAAAATCAGACGATTTATACGATTTTGAAGTTGAAGATAATCATACTGTTGCAGTCGGAACTAGAGGCCTACTATATACAGGACAATCTGGCTACGTAGATTGTCGGCCAGAATACATCGATGCTATGCAAAACGCATTTTCACTTGCGACTAAGCAAGCAGTTAAAGAAAAACCTATCAGGATTAGAAATCCCATACAGTTTCTTACCAAGGAAAAGATAATCGAAAGAGGCCTCGAGTTGGACGTACCGTATGAACACTCGTGGTCCTGCTATAGAGAGAGTGAAAAAGCTTGCGGAACCTGCGATTCTTGTAAATTACGGTTGGAAGCATTCGAAAATATAAAAAGTGAAGATCCTATAGAATGACATCCTCCTCTCCCTAAAGGAAGAGGCTTCCTTGTAGGAAGTTCGAGGTTCATGGCTAGCTCACCTGCAATTGTGCCACAAATCCTTTAGATTGTCCAAAGGTGGAGCCTGTGACACCTTTAGGCTCTTCGCTACCATGTTCAGGGTGGTAGTCACTGCCACCCAGATTGTCAGACATATAGCCAAACAATCTTCTTACAATATTACTGGCTCCGAGCCAATCAGCGTTATACTCCTTCTTGCAGGATTGACAGACTGCCCTGGCTTGAGAGACTCTCTCTATTTTGCCAAGACAGTCCCTGCAAACTTGGGAAGTATATGCTGGATGGACTCTTCTCACAGCGATTGAACTGTTGTGAGCTTTATAGGTGATGTACTCCTGCAACTGACCGAACGGCCAGTTGTATAAAAAGGCAATTAAGAAGACCGCCAGATATGATAATCTCTTTGCCGAAAGTCCATGTTTTTGTAACATGACTCAATAACCATTCAATATTAGAATGATTGGGTTATTTAACTTTTTGCCACTCACCACTACCCATTTTCCTATCTAGACGACAACAAACACCCCAGTTTTGGATTCGCATCCAGAAGTACTCATGTTATCTAAAGTGGCCGAGAAGACACCTTCCTAACCAACTGGTTAGAGAGGTGAGGAAGTCATCATTCTCAACCACAAATTCCACAAAAAGATTCTGATCACCGGCAACCTCACCCCTTCTCATTCACATTCAATCATGTCAATTTTTTTGAACTTATCTTGTAGAAAATCAGGAATCTTGTCCAGTTTATCCGAACGAACGCTTGCTAGAAAAACAACATCAGATTCTATGACCACAGGACTGAGGTGCGCTTCAACCATCTCAAGTTTATCTAGTTTGAGCAAAGAAACAAGAGCGGGTCTCTGCCTAGAAGGGAGTTGATCGAGATTGCAAAGCCCGAAAATACCACCCATCGCTGACACGAAAGGACCGCCATCTAAGAAGCTAAGTTCCCCGAGGATCATCTTCCCCCTACCAAAAGAAGGAAAGGCATCCTCCGAACACTCTAAATCTACAAAGGAAGAATTCTTCACCGTATCACACAACCTCTTCACATCTTTTACAACCTTCTGGTTTGGTTCGTGGATCAAGAGAACATCATCTCTACCATCTAATGTGTTGATCACCTTGTCGAACACATCTTCTAAACATCCCAACTCTTTACGCAACTCTCTTTCAACATCTTTGTCGAGCTCTTCCAATGAGTCTTTAGGTGAAACCCATTCTTCGTCTATAACTTTTAACTGTAAGGCTTCAACGAACCACTCGTCTAAATCCTCACAATATGCCCAGACCCCTTCTACTCTAACCCTTTCTCCAACGCTACATTCGTCCACGAGATCTTCTTTTAATACCACTGTTACAGGTCGTGCGTCGTTAACGACGATTTCTTGATAGTTCTCAAACTCAGATTCTCCGCTTACAAAGGATAAATCAAAACTACTCCCACACGATTCACATTCTTCAGGACTTGGTTTGTTAGAGATGCCGATCCCAACCTCTACCCTGTTAACTTTTCCACATATCATGCATTGGAAGGCAGCTTCATCCAGCTTTGGGATGATTTCTGAGAACTTTGTAACCCTTCCCGTCAGATCGACGGTTTTTATCATGCTGCGGTCAACTGCACCTTTACCCATCGTCACCCCTCTCATCTTCAACCCAAGTGATGGTTTTTCCCAATGTTATCCTCTCCGTTCTGGTTTCAACGTGTTTCAAGGCGCCATGCACACTCTTCCACCAACTCTCTTCTTTTTGGTTGATATAGGGCACATAAACGTTATCGATTATCTCTGACTTTTTTGTCCTTCCGGCCTCTTGGATATACCTCACAACTCTCATGCTTTCCTCAACAAGATCATATGGATGACCCCTTCCAATATAGCAATGGCTCTCATACTTCGTCGTATCCACCTCACCCGCCACTTCTAAAACATCATCAGGGAGCTCATCTATGTCGGTGTAAGGATACTCTATTTTGTCAACATCCTCGATGTACCACCACCAAGTGCCTCTTGGTCCTGGGTTCACCACCACATCTTCATTGTCATCCTCAGTTTTTTCAGCGAGGTAAGCAAGGCCGTGCGAAGCATAGTTCGACCACTCGTTATCAGATATGTTCGTAGCTTCGGTGATGTCCGTGTGCGTGCCCCTTTCTTCGTCGATCAGCCATCTAAGAGCTGTAAGTGTTATAGATCTGATTTTTTCTAGTGAGCCGACCTTTTCACCAACATCGTCTCTTGTCATCTTTTCGAGGAAGTCGTGAAATTTTACAGGGACTTCATGTTCATCCTTTTCTTCAACATCTATCCTTTTGTCAAGAGAAAGTTCATCATTCATTTTCACCTCTGTCTTTTCACCTTCAATTTTGCCCTTCAAGTCTGCGATATCATCTTCATGATTTTCCAACTTTTCCAAGATCAGGTCCAGTTTTTCAGCGGGTTCAATTTTTCCGGACTCATCAATTTCCTCCTTCCATCCTTCATCCTCTTCCGAGCTTGTGATCTCGGAATTGACCTCACCTTCAATCCGCTCTTCGCCAGCGTACATGGCCCATCCCAATTCGAGTACCTGTGAATAGATAACTTTGATTTTTTTTCCGGTTTTTTCACTCCTCCTCTTGATCTTTTCGTGCACCTGCCGGGGGATGTTGACCGTTACCCATTCATCTTCATCTGTCATACTCGGGAGAATTGAGTAAAAGTATAAAACATTTATTGAGAAAAGAAATTGCATGTTAAGAACATAGTATATTATAATATTTTACAATTACACCTCTCTGGATATTGATATTATAACTTGTTATGATGATAATATTTTCTAACATTATTGTTTTCTTCCGGTAAAATCCTCAGAGTAGCGTCAGACGTTATGATGATAACATTTTCTAACAAATGATAAGATTATCTAACATTACAATTAGGGCTGAAATGGACTGGATGACCTGTGTTCCGTATGATCATAACATATTGTAACGATAATATTTTCGTTAGTTCTCGTTAGGACCCTTTTTCTCAAACGATGCAGTTGAGACCAACACAGTGAGTCTGCCTGGTGATGTGAGCATTACTACAGACGAGAAACTCGTCAAAATCGGCACATCCAGCGCCACACTGGGGACACTGGATTTCATCAGCGATGTTTACTGCTCTCGCGAGATGCGGCTTGCACATATCGACTATCTTTTCACCCCATTCTTTCTGTTTGTCACTCAGGTACCCATTTTCATGATAATACTCGGAGATAGACTCCAAAAATTCTTTCCACTCACTCGAAGAACGACCGTTTGTTGAAGGGATGACTCCATCTTCTTCATCCTTCCTTAAAATTGTTTCAAAAATCCCGACCAGCACATAGAGTTCGCTCTTGTCCTTTATATCTGAAAGCACTGCGTTGATCTGGTCACTTGTTGCCGTTCCTTGCTCAATGGCTTCGTGAACGTTTTGGTAAAAATCGTTGCAGTTTTGCTTCCTTAAAGTAAACTGTTTAACAACTTCTAGGCTTTCCTTCGCCAATTCATCTTTTAACCTTTCAATCTCATCTTCTAAATCTTCTGGTGGTATAGGAGGGACTTCATTTTCTCGTCCCTTTCCTATTCCGTTGAGATCCATGTAAAGATCTCTGTATTTCTTGTACTTTTTCATTATCTCTTTGGCATCGTAGCTCCCAACATATTCCTTGAAATGCTTGATACAAGTGGAACCGACCATGAATGTGTATCGTCTATCATCCTTCTCTCTGTAAAAAATCATGTGAAATTCGTATCTAAGAGCAGCACCACAGTATTCGCATTGTGAACTTTTTCCAGGGCCAGTGTCCACGACAGAAAGGCCATTGTATTCAAACCCTCTTTTCTCCAATTCATAGACGATTTCTTTAATACTATCCAATTTATGGAGTTCTGAAAGAGGGATTCTTTTACCTTCTAAAGTCCTCATTTCTGTCTTTTTCATACAGGACACCCTCAACGCCAAGAGTGATGTGCTCATTACTAATTACCATGGCATGGAATATATATTTTACTCTTATCGAAACGGTGAAAAGGGCACAGTTGCACAAACTAACTTTTCAACCACATTGAGGGTACCCTAAAAGAGCGATATTTGCTCATCGAACGGGTAGTATAGCGATTGAGCATGATTCTTCTTTTTTTCACCGACGATAGAAAATCGTGAAATAAAAGGCAAAAACTTAAATTACTTACCACATCTTTTTATGAATATGACGAAGTTTGTGATTATCACAGGCGGTGTACTGTCAGGTCTAGGAAAAGGGATAGTGAGTTCTTCATTAGGAAAGTTACTCAAAAGCAAAGGGATATCAGTATCCTCGGTAAAGATAGATCCATACTTGAACTGCGATGCTAAAAACATGGATCCAGATGAGCACGGTGAAATCTTCGTCCTGAAAGATGGGACCGAAGTGGATCAGGATTTTGGTAACTATGAAAGATTTTTGGACACCGAACTCACTGGTGAAAATAATATAACCACTGGAAAAGTGTATAATAGGGTAATCAACAGGGAAAGATCAGGCGAGTACCAAGGCAAAACAGTGCAGATAATACCACACATCACCAATGAAATAAAGCGAAGGATATGGGAAGTCGCAGATGATACAGAAGCAGATGTCGTCCTGATTGAAATTGGAGGTACTGTAGGCGATATAGAGGGCATGCCCTTTCTTGAGGCCATCAGACAGTTCCATATGGAATTAAACGAAGACGGGTGTGATTCGATACTCATTCACACCACGTTAGTCCCTGTTTTGGACGTGGTCGGTGAACAGAAGACCAAACCAACCCAGCATTCCGTCAAGAAGCTCAGAGAGATAGGTCTGAAAGCTGATATGATAGTGGGGCGATCTAAGAACGAACTCGAGAAAGCGACCAAAAAGAAGATAGCTCTTTTTTGTGAGGTGCCGGAGAATGCTGTTATCTCCTCACCTGATGTTGACACAGTTTACAAAGTTCCACTCATACTCAAAGAAGAAGGTCTAGGGGAGCGGGTGGTTGAAAATCTCAATCTCGACGAAATTATAGAAGAAAAGGAAGAGCTGGATGTGAAAGACAACCACAAAATGGAAGAATGGGAAAAGTTTATACAGAGATTTGAGAACCCTGAACGTGAAGTGAATGTGGGACTCGTGGGTGACCACGGGAATTTTGAGGACATCCACGCCAGTTGCGAAGAGGCGTTGAACAACTGCAGGGGTAAAACGCGCACCAAAATCAATATTCAGTATATCGATCCGAGCGGGCATGATGCCTGTATCAAAGAAGAACTCAAGGGTCTTGATGGAGTGATAATACCGGGTGGCAAAGGAGGTGCGGAAACAAAGATTCAAATTTTGAGATATGCCAGGAAGAATTCCATGCCCACACTAACGATATCGCAGGGTTATCACCTTGCAGTGGCAGAGTTCGCAAGAGACGTCCTCGGCTATGAAGAAGCACACTCACCGATGTACAATAGAGATACGCCACACCCCATCACATATACCCTCAATCCGAAGAGAATTATGGGAGAAAGCAAAATTCAGATAAAGGAAGGTACTATGGCCCACGACATCTACGGCTCGGAAGAGATAAAAGAAAGGCATAAACACCTATACGAGGTGAACTTGGAGTACAAAGAAGAACTTGAAGAGGAAGACTTGATATTCAGTGCCTTCTCCGAAAATGGCGAGAAATTGGAGATGCTAGAGCTCAATGATCATCCTTTCTATGTAGGGTGTCAATTTCATCCGCAATTCCGCTCGAGGCCTATGAACCCCGCACCGGTTTTTCTCGCATTCGTAAGATCGATGCTAAAAAGAAAAGAAAATTAGATAGGCCGACGCATTTTACAGCGATCCCGCACCATCTTTGCTAAATCGATCGAAAGTAGAAAAACGGTGCTAAAAACAAAATTCTTTTATTAATATATATCTTAAATCATGTCGCAAAACTTAGAGAAAGCCCGACTTCTCCCGATTTAATATATAAAGTTAACGTCGGAATCCATACGTAATGCGACATCACAGTGTTATGGAATATTTCCGGTCTTGCGGGAAAAAATGAGAAACAGGGAAGGTCATGATCTAGATCGTAAAAATCGAAAAGAAAAAGAAAGAGTTTTTGTCATTCTGTTCCAACGTTGATGGTAGAGGTGTCTTCGTCGTCCTCGCTGCTGAGCGTGACGTCGTAAGTGCCGTCTT
>SL_8KL_010_SEDDRAFT_10001069_pt1 | contig 23784 bp, 19 predicted proteins | sample SodLakKL_010_SED_4_FD_11160 | JGI IMG/M metagenome (IMG submission 11160) | reverse complement strand
ATCGGATGATAAAATTCAGGTAAACTCGCCAATTCTTCCAACGGATATTTTTCTCCCATGTTTTCACGGCCATGCAAATGAAATAGGAGTTATAAATCTTTTTTTAGAGAATTGGTTCTTACAAACAAAGTTAAAATAACCATTCCATACTTCTACCGAAATATGTCAAGAAAAGAAACGATCCCTTTACTGTATGATCACCACAATCATCCTAGCCAGTACGCGGCATTTTTTCACTCCGCCGACCTATCTGAAGTAAAAGAAAAAGATGAGGCCATCACAGTAATAGAAGAAAATACGAACATAGAAGAATTAAATGTAGTCCTAGGATGGAATAATTCTTATTTCAACTTCGATGAAAAGGACCTAAAAAAATTGCCACCTGTCATCATCTGCAACCTTTCCTTTCACGGCTTTTTATCCAACAGTAAAGCTGAGGAGATGGTGAAAGAAAACTATGAAAATTACGAAATCCTTGAAAAAATGAAAGACCCAAGTTGGATGGAACATAATCTACCGAAGATAATGAAATTCCTTATCCAAATCGAAGGTTTGAATCCGGAAAAACTCGATTCTCTCTATGATTTTTTTCTAGAGCAGGGGATATGGAAAACAGAAGATATGTTAGTACCAAACGAAGGAGCAGTAGAAACCTTCAAGAAATCCGGGTATAACGAAAGAACAAAACTATGGACAGACCTTCCGACTTATGAGAATATGAGAGAAAAGGCGAAAAAGGAGATCAAAGGTATCAAGATTTTTACCGACGGTGCTCTAGGCCCAAAAACAGCCGCTATAAAAGAAAATTATCCGGAAGGAAATCAAGGTGTACTTCTCCACAATAAAAAAAGCCTCTCTGAATTGCTGCACAAAATAGATAAAAACATGGTCTCGATCCATGCGATAGGTAACAGAGCTACGGAGACCGTAGTGGACACAATATCTAGTCTTCAAGATATCGACTTACCTGAGATGAGGATAGAACATGCACAATTCATAGATAAGAATATAGCTGAAAAAGCTAAATCTATCGGAATGACTTTGAGCATGCAGCCGAATTTCAGCCTTGATTCCGATCATTACAGCGATAGGTTATCTGAAAAGTATTTGAAAATGAACAATCCATTCAGAATGCTTATAGATGAAGTAGGATTTGTTCCTGGAGAAGATCTTATCTTCGGTTCCGACGGCATGCCTCATGGTGTCGAAGCTGCTTTAAAATCCTCTCTTTTCCCTCCGTACGCTAACCAAAAATTGACATTTAATGAATTCAAAAAAGGCTACTGCATTTCCCAAAAAGGCGCTGGTGAAATCGAGATCGAAATAGATGAAGATAAAAAAGAAGTCATTGTCGAAGAAATTACAGCGAAGTGAGCACTTTCAGTGACCCCCTCCTTTCACATTTTTAACCTTGTAGCTAAATTTGAGGATATGAGAGATAGCTGTCCCAGTTGCGGATCAGAAAACTATCGTCCATCAGAGGGATGTGGAGTGTGTCTTGAATGTGGTTTCGATTCATGTTCTTCAACTAGAAGAAAAATGCATCAGAAGAATTAAATAACCTACCTTGAGTAGGTCAGTTTTGATGACGACGCTAGTGATCTGTGAGAAGAAAAGTGCCGCAGCCCGGATATCCCAGCTTCTTTCCGGAGGAGATCAAACTCAGAAATCTTACTACGATTATCCGTATTTTGAATTCAAAAGAGACGGAGAGAATTTCATATCAGTACCTCTCCGAGGGCATATCGTAGAATATGATTATCCTAAGAAATACAATAGTTGGAGTAGAGTCGATGAAGAAGAACTTATCTGGGTCGAGCCAGAAAAGAAGATCACGGCCAAAAGGATAGTTAACCTTCTACAGAAAAGTGGTAAAAATGCCGACCGTATAATAGTCGCTACTGACTATGATAGGGAAGGTGAGCTTATCGGGCTAGAAGCTGTAAGATTGGTCAAAAAAGAACTTGGTGGTATTCCGGTAAAAAGAGCACGTTTCAGCTCTATATCGAAAAGTGAACTCGAAGAGGCTTTTTCTGACCTAAAAGATGTAGATGTTAATCTAGCGGAGTCCGCAGCCACTAGACAGGTTATCGACCTTGCCTGGGGAGCGGTCCTTACTCGCTTCCTTTCGAAGGCTTCTAGCCAATATGGCAAAGATTATCTTTCTGTAGGAAGGGTTCAAAGTCCTACCTTAGCTATCGTCGTAGATAGAGACCTTGAGATAGAAGAATTCGATCCAGAACCTTATTGGCAGATAACTGCCTTTCTCGAAAAAGATTTCGAATTCGAAGCGAATTACGAGGAAAGTAAGATCTGGAACAAAGAGAAAGCAGATAAAGTTTACAAGAAAGTTGAGATGGCCGATAAAGCAACTACGCTCTCTTTCGAAGAGGAAACAAAAAAGGATTGGCCTCCCTCTCCTTTCAATACTACAAAATTTCTCTCAGACGCGAACAAGTTGAATATGAGTCCTTCCCAAGCGATGAATATCGCCGAAGATCTGTACACCGCAGGATGGATATCCTATCCTAGAACAGAGAATACTGTGTATCCAGATAGTCTTCATCTTGAGAACCATCTGAAGAAATTGAGACCCTCCGAATTAAAAAAGGAAGTAGAAGAAGTCTTATCACAAGATAAGATATGGCCTACAAAAGGAAAGAAAGAAAGTACAGATCATCCGCCTATCTATCCGATCAAACCCGCGACGAAGAACGATCTAAGCGGTAACAGATGGAAAGTCTATGAGCTTATTTTACGTCGTTTCTTAGCGACTTTAGCTCCTTATGGTATTAAGCGTTTAAGAAAGGCGGAATTCGATATAAAAGATGAAAAATTCAAATCAAGCGGAACTGAACTGGTGAAAGATGGTTGGAGGAAGTATTATCCCTATTACAAGTTCAAAGAGACCAAAATACCTTCACTTCAAACAAGCGAAAAAATAGATGTTTCTGATGTAAGTATGGAAGAGAAGGAAACGCAACCTCCAAATCGTTATTCCCAAGGTAAATTGGTCCAATTGATGGAAGATAAAGGTCTAGGAACCAAAAGTACTAGGCACGGGATTATTCAAAAACTCTACAACAGGAACTTCATCAAGGGAAAAGTTCCTAGATCAACAATTTCCGGAAAAAGCGTGATAAAGACTCTCGAAAAGCATGCCGATATGGTGACCAAACCCGACATGACGAGGACACTTGAAGAGGATATGAAGAAAATAGCCAAAGCGGAAATAGAGAAGGAAAAGGTCATCGAAGAATCTAGAGAGATGCTTCAAACGGTGGTCAAATCTTTGAAGGAAGATAGAGAAGAGATTTCCAAAGAATTGAAACGCTCGCTTAGAGATCAAAACGCCGTCGGTAAATGTCCTGAATGTGAAGACGGTACGTTAGTTATAAGAAAATCGAAAAATGGTAGGTTTGTGGGATGTTCGAATTACCCTGACTGCAAAAACACTTACAACATACCTCGCTCCGGCACGGTCAAACCAACAGATGATAAATGCCCAGAATGTAGCTCCCCAATGATAAAAGTCTATCACGGTGGAGATACCGAGAAACTCTGTATCGATATGAAATGCGATTATAATAAAAAGGAGAGGTATAGAGGTCAATGTCCAGAATGTGGAGGAGATATGAGTGAGCAGCGTTCTTACAAAGGAAAAAGATTCCTAGGTTGTTCCAATTATCCCGACTGCAAAAACACGTATCCTCTCCCACAAAAAGGAGGTTTAGAATCTGCGGGAGAACAATGCGAAGAGTGTGGAGCTCCTCTACAAAAGATATCAAGAAAAAGTAAAGAGGACTGGCAATTCTGTCCTAATCCGGATTGTTCTTCCAAAGACGAAAAAGAGTAGAAACTTATTTTCTCACAATCTTCGACTTTCTTTAGCTTTCATGCGTAGTTTTTTCTCACCGCATTTTCTACATTTTTCAGCCTGAACCGGATTGCTAGCATAGCAGTGCATGCATATTTTTTTATCTAACAGTCTTTTTTCAGCTTCTGGAAATCTAGCCATTTTTACACCGTAAACTGGTTAGGAATTAAAGACTCCTGTTATATAAATCATTAGGTCTTGCTCTCTCGAGGTGAATAAGATTAATAATGTCGACGTTAATCTCCTTTCGCATAAGATGAATGTAGATCGGTCAAAGCAGAAAAAAAATGCTGGTTATAGAGCGGCGGAATATGTGGAGGATGGGATGGTAGTAGGCCTAGGGACAGGTTCTACAGCAAAATACGCCATCGAAAAGATAGGCAAAAGAAAGAAAGAGGAAAACCTCGATATCGTAGGAATACCCACTTCTATAAGGACCGAAGAACGTGCGAAAAAAGCCGGAATAGAGATAGTAGAATTAGATCAGGCCGATAAGATAGACCTCACGATAGACGGTGCCGATGAAGTCGATCCTAAAATGAACTTGATCAAAGGTGGAGGAGGGGCTCTATTAAGAGAGAAGATAATCGCCCACAACTCACGCAATTATATAGTGATAGTGGATCCTAGTAAGATGGTCGAAGTGCTAGGGGATAGTTTTGATCTTCCAGTGGAGATCTTAGCACTTTGGCAAGAAGGTATAACGGACCAAGTAGAAGGATTAGGTTGCAAGGCTGAACTTCGGAAACATGGCGATTCAATCTATAAAACGGACAACGGAAACAACATACTTGACTGCGATTTTGGAAAGATAAAAGATCCAGAAAAGTTATCACAGAAATTGAACTCTATCCCAGGAGTTATCGAAAATGGGCTATTTTTAAATATAGCTGATAAAATTATAATAGGAAATGAAAAGGGTTTTGAAGAAAAATGTTGAGAGGCAAGAGTTTTTATGGACGTTGCTACTTAGAAGAATTTAAAAAGCTGAACCTGCTAATTCTTTTATTTCATCGATGTTCTCTTTGATCTCTTCTATTCTTTCTTTTTCTTTATCCTCGAGCTCTTTGATGATCTCTTCGATAGGTTTGTCTAATTGATAACCGTGAACAGGTCTGCCTTTACCTTCCTTTTTGATATCTCTCTTTGTAACCCATCCTTTCCCCCTGAGTTCCTGCATAGCAATGGAAACCTCTGGTTGCCTCAAGTCAGTAGCGTCCTCGATCTCTCTGCTTTTAGTTTCCTCTCTACTAGCCACAAATACCAGAGTCCTAGCTATATTTTTTTGAAGTCCAGCTTTTATGAGTCTGTCCACCAATTCCTCTTGCTCTTTAGTAAGACCTTCTTTTGCCATCTTTTTCACCTTATTGCTTAACTAATTATTCAAATGGTAGTATATAACAGTTACGACTTTCGTAAACTCCTTTTTATATTTTAGGGTTGATTGTTTGAGTCGGTTTTATTCATTGCAATCAGAAAAGTTATATACCTACTTTTGAATTCAATACTGAAAGGGATGTTTGACAACATATTGATAGCGACGGACAACTCTCCGCTGATGAAGAACGCAATCCAATATACAGCAACTCTATTTCCCTATGCAGATTATCATTTGATAAACGTTGTCAACACCTCTGACAGTAGCATTCCGCAGACTAATCTAATGCAGACAAAGATGGCTAAGATGTCTCAGGATGCTTTGGATAACGGCGAAGAAATTCTTAATGAAATGGGAATAGAAGGTGTTAAAAAGAACAGCCCTGCCGGAACACCTTCTAAAGAGATAATGAAACACATCGATGAGCATGATATAGATCTTTTAGTGATGGCTACCCATTCAAAGACCGGCGCTCAAAGAATCCACATTGGAGATACAGCTTTGCACTCCCTTCAGATCACATCTATCCCTTCTCTAGTTTTCTCTTGTGAATGTGATAATGTAGTTCCAGAAAAAATATTCAATCCGACTACCTTCAGCTCTTATTCTATTCACGCTTCCTTATTAGCATTGGAACTTGCAGAGTATTTTGATGCGAGTCTCACTACTTTTCATATAGGCGAGCAAGACCCTGGATCCGAGGCTCGTAGGATAAATAAAAAAGCCTCGAAAGCCGGAGTTGATTACGAGTTGAAGATTAAAAAGGGCGCCTCCGATAAAGAAATAATCGAAAAAGCAGAAGACTTCGATTTTATCGTGGGGAGTCGAGGCAGGAGCGGATGGCGTTACAAGCTCCGCCACATATTTCGAGAATTCGCACTTAGCAATCTAGAGAAAGAATTGATCGCCGAAAGTTCCGTACCTTTTCTGATGGTAGGCGATTAATCAGTTCAATACTGAAAACCGTACTCTCCTATACCTTCTAGTTTTTCCTCTATCCTTAACAACCTATTATACTTAGCAGTTCTTTCCCCTCTTGAAGGGGCCCCTGTCTTTATTTGGCCCGATGAAAGAGCGACTGCTAGATCAGCTATGAAATCATCGCTTGTCTCCCCTGATCGATGAGAGACCATTATGCTATAGCCATTTTCAAGGGCTAAAGATGCAGCGTTCATCGCTTCGGTTAAACATCCTATCTGGTTAACCTTTAACAAAACTGAATTACAGGCACCTTCCTCTATCCCCTTCTTTATTAATTCTGGATTACTTACGAAGAGATCGTCGCCAATAATCTGTATCTCGTCAGCCCATCGTTCGGTAAAATCTATGAAACCGTCCCAATCCTCTTCACTGAATGGATCTTCTATAGAAATAAGAGGATAATCTTCGATAATCTCTTCGTAAAATTCTATCATCTCTTCGGTACTGAGTATCTCTCCCCTTGACTCATAACCTTTAGGAGTTCTAAATTCTGTAGCAGCAGTATCTATTGCAAGCTTTATCTCGCCGGTATACCCACACTCTTCTATCGCTTCCATCATCAATTCGAAGGGTTCGATAGGATCTTCAAGAGGAGGAGCGTAACCACCTTCATCACCTAAATTCGTAGCTGCAGGACCGTATCTTTCTTCTAATATTTTACCCAACGCATGATAGGTCTCAGTGCCGATCTTGAGTCCCTCTTTAAAACTATCTGTTCCAACAGGAGCGATCATATACTCTTGGATATCTAAATCGTTCCCGGCGTGTTCACCTCCATTTAGAACGCGTTCATGAAGGGTACCGGTAGAATTAGATCGTTTACACGGCCCAAATATCTGAACAAAGGCATATGCGCAGATGAAGCAGCAGCTCTAGCGGTAGCGAGTGATACCGCTAGAATAGCGTTCGCTCCAAGATTACTCTTATCTTCGGTTCCGTCCAATTCGATCATCTTTTTATCTATACGAGCTTGTTCAAAAACGTCTTCACCCATTAGTTCCGGCCCTATCGTATCTCTGATGTTTTCAACCGCTTTTTGAACGCCTTTACCTCTGTATCTCTCTCCACCATCTCTTAATTCCAACGCCTCGTTTGATCCAGTGGAGGCACCGGAGGGTACAGCAGCTTTCCCTTTACCTTCTGCTGTTTCTACTACAGCTTCTACCGTAGGATTGCCTCTCGAATCTAAAATCTCTCTTGCTCCTACTGATATGATACCGCTCATCTCAATCACTCTTTATCATTACCTAAAGGCCAAGATTAAAAGTTTATCGTTACTTTTTGTTAAAAACCTAAAAGAAAATGGTTAAGTACCCGTTATCCATCTAGTTCACTGCTATGGTTCCTCCTCCTGAGAGCTATTGGGATCTGAGAGATATGGCAACATATCCATTTCTAGAAGAGGCGAAGGAATACATCAAGGAGGAAGGACCTTCTTTCGAAGAATTAATCCAGGATAGGGTTTGGGGTGAAGCTAGAAAAAGAGGAAAAGAGAGAGTCTTGCAGACATTGATCGAAGGTAGAGTTCATATAAGGGACCTTGAGGGAGAGATAGAGCAGGAAGAAGAGTTATTTTCATACCCTATCGCTAGAATGTTAGTATCTTCAGTAGCAGACGATTACCTTTTGAGAAGATATACTTTAGGAGAAGCCGAACGAGTGAGCGAAGAACTTTTCCGAGAAGAGGATGAAAAACTTTTGAGCTTGGCTTCCGAATTAGACTTTGATGTCGATAAAAGAAAAGATGGTTTTTCTCTCCATTTTACGGACTATTTAGAGAGTAGTGAGAGGTTGAGATCGGCGGAGTGGAAACTCGTTAATCAGGATTTGAGAGAAGGTCGTGTTTATCTAGAAAAAAGAAAGTTCGTTCGTATACTTAAAGAGAAAGTCTCCTACGTTATATCAGAAGGACTCCCAGCTCCTACATCAGATAGAGTATTAGAAAAGTTTGATAAAGAAATCAAGGAGATTAAAGAAAAACTAGAGGATGTTAGGACTAGGATGGAAGAAGTAGACATGGGAGAGGTAGAAACAGAATTATTTCCACCATGTATCAAAAAACTATTAGCGGGACAAAAACAAGGTGAAAATCTCTCCCACGAAGGAAGGTTTGCTCTGACTGCTTTTTTGAAAAAAATCGGTCTATCGGAAGACGAGATCATCGACATATTCAGAGAAGCTCCAGACTTTGATGTGGAGATGGCGTCTTATCAAATCCAACATATAATCGGAGAAATATCCGGGACAGAATATACTCCTCCAGGATGTGACACGATGAAAACAAATGGAATATGTTATGATCCAGATTCACTATGTGAACAGGAATGGATGAAACACCCTTTAAGCTATTATTCAATCAAAAAGAAAGATCAGAGCGAGGAAGACGAGGAAGAGTGATCAATCCTCACTCAGGGCTGTCCAGCTATTTATGCCTCTAAGTATAGCGGTTAAGTTACCAGCTATCGCGAACCAAATCATCAGAAGCTCGAACAATCTAAATTCGATTTCGAGTATTCTAAAATTTGTCCATCCTGTATCAAAAAGAAAATAGTATATAAAGGAAAATAGGATCAAGAGTAATAATCGCTCGGCCCTTCCCGCTATACCTCCATAGTCTCGAGAGAGACCTACGGCATCAGCTTGAGTTCCCATATAACTGGTCATAAGTACGCCAATAATGGCGAAAACACCCAACCAAGTCCTAGATAGAGGCCCTAAGATGATTCCTAGAAGGATTAAGATATCCGAATATCGGTCGATTGTGTGATCCAAAAAGTCTCCTCTTTTCGATTGTTTACCTGTTATCTTAGCAACTTTACCGTCTAAAGCATCGAAGAGAGAATTGAGAAGTACAAATATGCCTCCTATTAAAACATAAAAAGCCTGATGAGATAGATAAAAAGATATACCCGCCAATAAAGCAAATATTAAAGATAGGATGGATATCAAGTTTGGATCTACAAATTTAAATTTTCTTGCTATAGGACCTATTATCAAATCGGCCTGTTCGCGGTATTTGTTCAATACCATGTTCTCATAAATAAATTCAAGTAATAAAATCTATTGCCTCGAGAGGAATTCCTCGCTCCAATCGATGGAACCCGGTTCGTATCTCTCACCTTCTCCATTCATTATATCTTCCACAGCTGTAGCTACTTCCTCTGGATCTTTACCGGTACTATCTATTTCGTAAACATCTTCTGTTCTTTCTAGTGCCTCGATTAGGATCGTATCTAACATTTCAACCTCTAAATTTTCCTCTATCTTCTTCTCATTCCATCTCTTATTTTTCATCCTTTTTTCAAGCTCAGAAGGAGAACATCTTAAAACGACAATAGGCGATATAGATAGGTGATGAGAAAGATGTCCTTCGACAATATCAGGATTTAAATTTTGGTCGTGATAGACTTCTTTCAATCGTTCAGCATCAATCTCAAAGGTATTCCTCTTCAAATCTTTATTCCCTCTCAGACCTTTATTTTTGATAAAGTCATTAAGGTCTAAAATTTTATATCCTCTTTCACCAAGGACTTTAGAAACTGATGTCTTACCAACGCCAGGAGTACCGGTTAGCGCAATAGCCATATATTTTTCAGGTGGTCAGGCAGTATTAGTATTTTCTCACTTTTAGTCGCCCCTCTATTGCACAGTTTTAAATATTTTACAATTGATATGTGTGTTGGATGGAGAAAAGTAAGATCGACCGGGAAAAAGACCTAGACCAAAAGATATATTCCGTCTCTGGCCTGAATCATTATGTGAAGTCTCTTCTCGAAAGAGAAAACAAGATACAGAACGTTTGGGTTAAAGGTGAGATCTCCAATTTTAAACATCACGATGGTAGACACATGTATTTCGTTTTAAAAGATGATACCAGTGAGATCAGCAGCGTGATGTTTAGGTCCAAAAACAGAGATCTAGATTTTGAACCTGAAGAAGGTATGGAGGTTTTGTGCAGGGGAGATATCGGTCTGTATATCCCACGGGGACAGTACCAACTCGTAGTAAAAGAGATGATGGTAGGTGGGATAGGCGAACTTTACTTAGCTTATGAAAAATTGAAAGAAAAATTATCGGAAGAAGGTCTATTTGACGACGAACACAAAAAGAAATTACCTTTTTTGCCTCAAAAAGTTGGCATAGTCACTTCAGGTGAAGGTGCAGCATTGAGAGACATGTTGAGGGTTTTGAAAGACCGTTTTGAAAATATAGATATAGTCATCGTTCCCACTCAGGTTCAAGGCGAAGGATCTGCAGAAAATATAGTTGATTCTATTGAAAAGCTCGATAGGATGGAAACAGACGTGATAATAATCGGAAGAGGCGGAGGGTCCATAGAAGACCTATGGAGTTTCAATGAAGAAAAAGTTGCTAGAGCCATCTTCGAAGCTGAAACTCCAATCGTCTCGGCAGTAGGTCATGAAACCGACTTTTTGATATCCGATTTTGTTGCTGATAAAAGAGCACCGACTCCTACCGGTGCAGCGGAACTTGTGGTTCCGATCAAAAGTGAATTGAAACAAAAGATAAGAGATCAGGAAAGAAGATCAAGAACTGCTTTGAATAATCTGATAATAGGCTATAGAGATAAATTGAAAAGTCTTGCTGAAAGTCCTGTTTTTGAGAAACCAGAAAGACTGCTGGAAGATCGTTATCAGAAACTCGATGAAAATATAGAGAGACTTAGCATCACGTTGGATAGATATCTGGAAGCATATAGACAAAAATTGAACGGACAGGAAGACAGGCTACAAGCTTTAAGTCCGATCCAGACTATGAAGAGAGGTTACTCCATCGTCATGAGTGAAGAAGAGGAAGTTATCACGAGCATAGAGGAAGTAAGTATCGAAGATATTTTGAAAATAAATTTGATAGATGGTAAAATAAGTGCTGAAGCTGAGGAGGTTGAAAGATGTCAGAAGAATTTGAAGAAATAGAAGAGATAGATGATCTAGGTTTTGAAGAAGCTTTGGAGAGATTAGAAAAGATAAACAAAAAACTTGAGAGAAATAAAGTTCCATTAGAAAAAGCTATAGAACTCTACCAACATGGAATGGGATTAATAGAATACTGTGACGAAAAGTTAGAGGAAGCCGAAGGAAAAATAAAGAAGATCACAGAAGAAAACGAAGAGATAGATTGGGAAAGATGAGATGTTTTCATAGTATGCCTCCCCAAGTTATATATCTCTTTTACGATGTGACAATTAATAACTTTAGCGATGTCTCCTGATATAAAGCTGTTCGAGGATTCCGAAACCTTAAAAGTCGGTCTAGAAAGGACTAGAAAGCAGATTTTGGATCTCTTGAGAGTTAAAAATATGACTATATCCCAGGTTTCTGAGGCTTTGGAAAAAGACCAATCTACGGTATATAGACATATCAAGAAGTTGGAGGAAGCAGGTTTTATAGAAGTCAAAGGTGAAAGAAAGGAGCATCATATCCCTGAAAGGATCTATGGAAGAACCGCCGATGTCTTTTTGATGACCCCAGAACCTATAAATTCCGATAGAACATCTACACTCGGTATCAGATGGGATGACGATAAAGTCAAGGAATGTATAGAGGTATTGGAAGATTTGGGATATAAGGTGGAAAAAAAAGATGTTATAGGAGAGATATCTGATAATCTTTACAAACTCGATAGAGAAATAAATAAAGAATTGTCTGGATCCTTAGATAAAGATTTAGAATTAGATTTCTTTTCATTGATGCAACTCAAATTTCTCATTAGCCTCATAAAGATCGAAAATTCAGAATCATATTCAGAAAAGCTAAGAGATTCAATTTCTGAATTTAAGCTACCAGAATGAATTAGTTTATTGGTGTATAACTTAGCTCTTTTCTTTATATTAGAAAATAATATAATTTTATTTTACCGAAACACTAATAAATAGAATTATTTTAAGAATAAATATGGATAAACTGCGTGGATTTCATATTGCGAATGAAGAAGAGATTAAAAAAGGAAAGACCACAGACATCTATTTTGAAAATGCCATGGAGATTTTCGAACACGAGGGCGTGGGAGATGAAAATGTCGTTGCCGAATTTACGGCTTCTTCATTTCCGTCAGATTGGAATTGGGCCGTATTCTGTGGTTTGGACGAAGTTTTGCATCTTCTCGAAGGTAAAAACATAGATATTTATTCTATACCTGAAGGAACTATCTTTAGAACAGAAGGATGTGATGGAATATTCACTCCTGTATTTTGGATCGAAGGACCTTACAAAGAATTCTGCATCTATGAGACTCCAATACTAGGATTCGTATGCCATCCTACCGGGGTAGCTACGAAATCAGCTAGAGTGAATAAAGTTGCAGGAGATTCAACGGTTATGTCATTTGGTATAAGACGTATGCATCCTGCCATCGCTCCTGTTATAGACAGATCTGCATATATAGGAGGATGTGACGGCATATCATGTATAGTTGGAGCGGAAGAAGTAGGTGTAGAACCACAAGGCACTATGCCCCATGCCTTAACCATAATCTTTGATGAACCAAAAAAAGCCTTTGAAGCTTTCGACGCTGCCTTACCAAAGGACATTCCTCGTATAGCTCTTGTAGATACTTACTACGACGAGACAGAAGAGTCGTTCATGGCGGTAGAAGCAATGGGAGAGGACCTTTTCGGTGTTCGATTAGATACGCCTTCCTCCCGTAGAGGAGACCTTGGAAAGATTGCTCAAGAGGTAAGATGGGAACTAGAGAAGAGAGGTGTAAAGACAAAAATAATCTGCTCTGGAGGTATGGACGAATATTACATTCCAAAATTGAAGGAAGCTGGTGTTGATTCCTTCGGAGTTGGGACTTCAATTTCTAACGCTCGGACAGTGAACTTTGCAATGGATATCGTCGAGAAAGAGGGAGAGATGGTCGCTAAGAGGGGGAAATTCAGTGGAAAGAAGCAGGCCTATCGATGTCCTGATTGTTTCACCTTTAAGATGAAAAGTTGGGAGATGAAAAACTAGAATGTGATTGCAGTTCCGAAATGGAACCTATGCTTGAAAAGGTGATGGAGGACGGGGAGATAATAGTAGACTATCCTGAGCCAGAGGAGATTAGAGACTATTTGTTGGACCAGCTTTCAAAGGTTGAAGCGGATTGGCTGGAGTGAAACTTCCCACTTTTTTAATTGTAGAATTTCTTTGCGATATAGGTCGCAAGGATTATGCCAATTATTGAAATAAGGATAGTAACTAGTGGCATTAGAGTAAATCCAGGAATCACCGCCTCATCATCCTCCGTTTCTTCGCTTATAGTTATAGTTATGATTTGATGGTCATCACGGCTTTCTATTTTTAGTTCGTAATCGCCTGATTCTTCTCCTTGCCATAGGAATTCACCACTTTTTGACTCGTCCGGTTCTAGCTGAATCTCTCCTTCGTCGATTCTCTCATCGTCGGCAAAGAAATTATAGTCTGCTTTCCCGTCACATTTCCTGTATTGGTGACAGTATAATTGACCACTATCTGTTCACCTTCTTCGAATTCTTGACCCTCTTCAGGTTCATTTATCTCTACTTCAAAGTATGGATCTTCTCCATCAATTTCTCCTATTACATTGATTGTGACAGTTTCTTCATCATCCCGACTTCTTACGCTCAGTTCGTAATCACCTGTTCCTTCATCCGCATCCCACAATAACTCGACGCTCTCTGATTCTTCAGATCCGAGTTCGATCTCTCGTTCGTCAATTTTCTCAACATTAGCAAAGAAATCTACAGTCTGCTTTCCCGTCACATCTCCTGTATTGGTGACAGTATAATTGACCACTATCTGTTCACCTTCTTCGAATTCTTGACCGTCTTCAGGTTCGTTTATCTCTACTTCAAAGTATGGATCTTCTCCAATTTCTATCATCGCTTCATCTGAATCATCGTTACTTTCTACAGTCAGTGTTCTTTCACCATAGGGTTCTTCAGTCGTCCATTCAAATTGTTCTCTTTCCCTTTTCTCACCAGCTTCTAGCTTTACCTCTTCTTTCGTTTCTATCAGTTCATCATCGACATAAAATCTGATATCTTGTGTATCAATATCTTCTCTAGTATTTTTTATCGAATAATAGATACTAATCTCTTGACCTTCCCTTAGTATCTCGTCTCGATATCTATCAGGTAAATCTATAATTACGGAGAACGAATCAGCCTTCCAAACGCTGATATGGGAAGTTTCATTATCATCTTCACTTGCCACTTTAACCACATAATTTCCTGAATCGCTTTCTTCGGTCTGCCATATAAACTCTCCTTCGTATGTCTCACCAGAATCGATAGTAAGGTCTTTTTCAACTTCCTCGTATACTAAAGTATCTTCATCATCTATAATCTTCAGTTCTATATCTTGTGTATCTTCAACGTCTTTAGTATTAAGCACTGTATACTCTACTACAACTTCCTCGCCTTCGTCAAAATCCCTGTCTAGAATCCTTGAATCTATGCTAAATATGTCAGTTTCTAAAATCGTGATCCTTGTATCGTCCTCATCATCTTCACTGGTTAGTTCAATCCTATAATCTCCTGCATCCCCCTCTTCTGTATTCCAAGTAAAGTAATCTTCGTACTCTTCCATTTCTGAAAGCGTCACATCCTTTTCGTCAGAATAAACGATTTCCTCTTCAGCAAATCCAATGAGCTCATAGACATCGAAGTTGATTGTTTGAGTATCTTGATCTTCTTTTGTATTCCACACGGTATAATTAACAGTTAATTCTTCTCCTTCGATCACTTCTCTATCCCGAATATTGATGTCAACAGCAAACACATCATCCTCAAATACTGTAACTCTACTATCATCTTTGTCATCTTCACTAGCAACTTCTACAATATACCTTCCCGAATCACCTTCTTCGGTCTGCCAAGTGAAGTTACCTTCGTACTCCTCTCTTGAAGGTATTGTTAAATCTTTTTCAACATCCTCATAGAATACGTCATCTCTATCATAAATCGTAAATTCGATGTCTTGGGTAGCATCCTCTTCCTTTGTATTCATAATTGTATAATTGACCACAACTTCCTGTCCTTCAACAATTTCTCTCTCATGAAGACGTATTTCAACAGCGAAAATATCCGCTTCGAGAACTGTGATCCGTCTATCGTCCTTATCATCTTCACTACTAACCTCTATTTCATACCTTCCAGCATCACTTTCTTCTGTCTTCCATGTGAACTCGGACTCGTAAGTATCTCCTCCTCCTAATGTTACTTCCTCATATTCGATCACTTCATCCTCTATGATGAACTCGATCCTTTGGGTGTCTTCGACTCCACCTGTATTTTTGACTTCATACTCAACGACGACCTCATCCCCTTCGATTACTTCACGCTCATAACTGCGGATCCTCACCTCAAAATTGGAATCTTCAACCACCGATATAGTTACTTCATCGCTGTGGTCTTCACTGGAAACTTTGAGAGTGTGGCCTCCTAAATCTTCCGGCGTCCAAGTGAACTCTCCTTGATATTGTTCGTCAACTTCAAGATTAACTTCCTCATCATCGATTGGCTCTCCGTCAACAGCGAATATGATGTCTTGAGTATCCTCATCCTCTCCTATATTGGTGATGTTGTATTGAATTGAATATTCTTCTCCTTTGATTGCCTCTTCACCATAATCATGAATCTCAACTTTAAAAGGCCGTATAGGCTCCTGTACCGCTGCTTCATTTTCCTCCTCAATCCATTCATCTACAGCTCTGACTACATACCACCAAAATGTATCGTCAGCCATACCTTTTTCCCGATCTATGTAATTGTATTGATTCGATCCATCTGCCTCTACTTCATCAATCCTTGTGTTATCATCCCATGGACCATCTTCATCTTCCGATCTGTAGATAGTATAGTGGCTCACATTTTCAGGGTCTTCCGGACTAGCATCCCACGTAATTAAGTTGTCATCTTGATCCGCCTCTCGAACTTTCGCTTCTAGAGCCCAGCTGTAATCTAATCCCTCATCTTCAAGAGGTATCCAATCTTCTCCATCGTAGCTGATCCAGCCTGAATCTTCCTGGTAAGGTTCCATGACCCCAAAGGGATAATAATCATCTCCGATATCATCTATTTCCAGTGCTATCCAATAATGATCTGCTTCTATATCTACAGGAGTCTTGAGTGGTAGTTCCCGCCATTCATTATGTCCCAAATCTGTTATCTCATAGGTTTCGCCTAATAATTCTCCAGGTTGATCACCAGCGTCTTCATAAATATATCCCTGTACTGAATAGGCTTCTTCCAAATCGTGATAAGCGATATCGGTTATTTCCCCTTTTGGAAGCTCTTTTCTTATGGCACCATACCAAGGACCTGGAGAGCCAACGCCTATTCCGGAGTCTGGTTCTGCCCTATGCTCGGCATCGTACATCCAGTGCCACTTTTCTGTTAAATCCGCATGCTGTACGTCAAGATCTTCAGGTGGGGCTGGAGGACTTCCCTCTATAGTAAATAAGTCACTTATGTCACTTCCAATAAGTCCATCTTCATCATGAACAGTTGCCTGGATTACAACCTCATCAGATGTGACGTCCGGTATATCCCACTCATAACTTCCTTCACCTTCTTCGACATCTTGAACAGTATCTATTTCGGTGTATGAACTACCTCCATCTATGCTGTATTCGAGATCAATCGAATCTATTGGACTTTCATCTTCTTGTGCATCCCATTCGATCGTTTCTGTATCACCGTATTCCCATCTCTCTCCGCCTTCAGGATTTGTCACTTCAACAGAAGGACCATGTTCTGAAACACCACCGCTTACCACTACAGCGAACGGTTGAGATCCTTCAGGAACGTTATGGGCATCTACCGTCACTTCGTAAGTGCCTTCTTCAACTCCATTTTGATCTGGCAATAGGAGTATATTTTCTTCTACATTCAAACCATCGAATTCTCCGTCTCTCTGTCCACTCCATGGATTATCTGTAGGATTTATTTCAGAATAACCTGGATCATGGCCTGTGAAAGCATTACCCACATACCTGTTACCATCAGGTGTATTCAACTCGAGATCAAGGTCGTTAACTATCGCTGGGTTACCATCATCTGAACCACTAGAACCCGGATAATCGCTCCAGGCTAAAGTTACTTCTAATTCCTGATTAGGATCGTTTACATTGAATTCCATGGTCCAATCTTCACCTGTATCTAGTTCATGGTTTTCATTCCAAGAATCGTAAACTATCAGATTTCTCTCATCATCTTCAAAATGCAAAACTCGGTCCAATTTACTTCTACCATATCCCTGATCATTATTAGGAAATCTCTCGTCGTTTTCGTAAGCTCCGCTACCGGAGATCTCAACCGCACCGTTAATCAAAGTAGCTCTAACAAGGGCATTGCTTGGATTGAAACCTTCCTCCTCGACAGGAGTTCCAAGTGGATACCAACCTTCCTCATAATACTGTCTGATTTGACCTGCCTGCCCTGCAATTCCCGGTGTTGCCATACTTGTACCGCTCATTGAAGCATAATTATCATAACCCCAATCTGCAGATCCAAGACCGCCTCCAACGTGCAACACTGTCGGTTTAATCCTTCCATCATCAGCGTATCCCCTACTGCTGAAAGTAGACACCTCGTCTTGATAAGGGTAGTTGATCACTGAACCTACACTAATGACGTTTTTTCCCTCAGCTTGTTCACTTAAAGTGTTTGATTCTGAACCTTCATTTCCCATCGCATACAGTATATTGTAATCTTTATGGTCCCAGATAAATTCATCAGCTTCTATAGAATCGGGTCCGTAACCAGAACCGCCTCCCCAACTATTAGTGTGAGTTTTTGCTCCCCACTCAGTATAAGGATATCCATAACCATCTTCATACATGTCTGAAGGGGGATAAATATAATCATCTGTCCCGTCATCTATATCTTGGAAAACAAGTCTAGCCCCTAGTGCGTTTCCATCATAATGTTCATAAGAATCATATTCTGGTGAATTACCTAAAACAGTTCCTGTTACATGGGTTCCGTGGTACTCTCCCGCATCTAAATCTCCCGAAGCACCTCCAGGGACGTAGTGAGCTTGTATTTTTCGATGATCATCTCCGACCAAATTACCATCTGTATCATTCCACATCTCATGGTCTTCGTAAATTGAATTACCTCCATATAATTCGCTGTCCATGACAGTAATCAGTTCTCCCTCACCAGTTATGCCTTCATAGGTAACTTTTCTATCATCCTCTTTATTAGTCTGCGTGATCCATGTTGCATCTGCATTATACAGTTCATACTCTTCAGTTCCTTCAGTTATTGAGTTTACACCCTTCAGGTTGGCAACTCGTTCGATCCTTTGAGTGTGTATCTCAGCCGTTACCCTGTTCCTTCCGATAGCCTTGATCTCTCCACCAAGACTCTCGATCCTTCCAGCCGATTCACTCAAATCAACTCCGTCGAAAAATGACACTTCTATAATTTTCTCGTCAAAATCTTCTAAAAGTTCTCTATCGAATCTATATGCGGGCTGGTAGGTTCCTATCCAATTCACGAAATCTTTTTGTTCAACACTTCCTTTAGTTTCTAAATCCATCTCGACTATAAAATTGAATCTGTGCCTGAACTCATGAAGTTCTGCACCTTCTTCTTCGAGTTCATCTTGCCACTCAGACCTGATCGGACCTATGAATTGGACGATGTAGTAGCCTGTTCCTTTTTCCGAATAACTATCTATCTCCATGTTTTCCGGTATCTCTAGCGTTCCTTCTTTCGTATCGAAAGAATAAGACTGAAGACCCACATGACCCCTATTATGGAGTAGTTCGATAGAAACATCCTGATTTTCAAGTGATTCCTTGCCCTCTTCAGAGGTATCCACCAATAAATAAGAATCATAGTCTTCAATGACCTCATAATCAGAATTACCATATAATTCCTCTAAATCCACTCCTCTTTTTTGGACTATGATCCTTATATCCGTATGACTTTCTGTGAAACCCTCACCAAGACCTACCACAGAAAAAACCGAGAAAATCAACAGTGAAATGCACAGTATAGCCATAATATTCTGAATTTTTTCGGTCATATTCCCGTCACCATTATTTGTGTTATTTTAAATTTGCTCACATTCATCGAATATGAAGCTCAAAAAGAATTATAATCCTGTCTCAACATTTATACCGACATGATGAACAAAAAGATCGCTCAGATGTTCAATGAGATAGCTGACTTGTTAGAACTGAAAGGTGTTGACTTTAAACCTAGGGCATACAGAAAAGCCGCTAGGAAGATAGAGTCGATGAAAAAGGACATCTCACATTATTACGAAGAAGATAATCTAAAAGAGATAGAAGGTGTGGGAGATGCGATGGAGAAGAAGATAAAGGAGATAATAGATACCGGTGCTCTCGAATATCTTGAAGAGTTAAAAGAAGAACTTCCTAGTGGACTAATAGATGTGATGAGAGTTCCTGATATCGGACCTAAAAGTGCAAAGAAGCTTCATGAGGAACTCGGAATCAAAGATCTCGATTCATTAAAAAATGAAGCTGAAGAAGGAAATATCAAAGATATCAAAGGCTTCGGAGAGAAGACTGAAAAGAAGATCATCGACGGAATAGAGATGTTGGAGGAAATCTCCGGAAGACATCTGCTAGATGAAGTCATACCAGTAGCAGAAGAAATAATAGTATTTTTAGAACCGAAAGCTGACAAGATAGAGAAAGCCGGAAGTTTAAGGAGATGGAAAGAGACCATCGGAGATATAGACATCCTCGCCACCGGCAATTCAGAGGAACTGATGGACGCTTTTGCTGGCTATGAAGAGGTCGAAGATGTGCTTGTCAAAGGCGAGACAAAAACAAGTGTTAGGTTGAAAGGAGGAGTCCAGGCAGATCTTAGAGTTGTTGACGAGGAAAGTTTTGGAGCAGCACTCCAATACTTTACCGGAGCTAAAGAACATAACGTACCTCTCAGGCAGATAGCTATAGATAAGGGATACAAACTCAACGAATATGGGCTCTTCGAAAAAGAAACGGATAAAAAGATAGCTGGAGAAACCGAAGAAGAGATCTATAACCGATTATCTCTCGAATGGATGGAACCTGAATTGAGAGAGAACCGGGGTGAGATTGAAGCCGCAAAGGAAGGAAATCTCCCTAACTTGGTAGAGGTCGAGGATATAAGAGGGGACTTACAATCTCATACTGATTGGAGTGATGGACAGAACACTGTATACGAGATGGCAAAAGAAGCTCAGAATATGGGTTATGAGTACATCGCGCTTACGGATCATTCTCAGGGATTGAGCGTTGCTGAGGGGCTTACAAAAGAAGACCTCGAAAAAAGGAAAGAAAAGAGATCAAAGAGGCACAGGAAGAACTGGATATTCACATCCTTGATGGTATAGAAGTGGACATAAAAAAAGACGGCAGTCTCGATATGGATCACGAAACTTTAGAAGAGCTAGACATAGTTCTAGGGGCGGTCCATTCTAACTTCAAGATGGATGAGAAAGAGCAAACAGATAGGATAATACAAGCCTTCGAAACAAACCTCATCGATATCTTTGCTCATCCTACTGGCAGAAAGATCGGCGAGAGAGAAGGATATGATGTCGATATCAACAGACTGATCGACTCAGCAACAAAAAACGACGTAATCCTTGAAATAAACGCCTCTCCACAGAGGTTAGATCTAGATTCTTTGGATGCTAGAGAGGCCATGGAAAGAGGCGTGATGATATCGCTAGGAACAGATGCCCACGGATTGAACCATCTAAACTTCATGCGGTACGGAGTAGCTACTGCGAGAAGAGCTTGGCTGGAAGCTGAAGATGTTTTGAACACTCGGTCGGATGAAGAACTCATGGAGATACTAGGAGGGAGATGAGATGGGTGGTAATGACCTTGAAATACCTAACTCAAAAGAAAAAGCTAAAGAGAGAGCTGAGGAACTAAGAGAAGAGATAAGACATCACGACAGAAAGTACTATCTCGAGAACGATCCAGAGATCAGTGATCACGAATACGATATGTTAGTTAAAGAATTGGAAGCAATAGAGGAAAGATACCCGGAACTTATCACAAAAGATTCGCCAACTCAAAGAGTGATCTCTACCGAGATTGACGAGTTCGAAACAGTTGAACATCTGAGTGCTATGCTGAGCCTAGATAACACCTTCAATCATGATGAGTTAAGAGAATTCGACCGAAGGGTTAGAGAGGGATTAGGTAAAAAAGATGAAGAAATCGAATATGTTGTAGAACCGAAGATAGACGGGCTCGGGGTCGCTCTATATTATGAAGACAAAACATTTCAGAGAGGTTCTACCCGAGGAGACGGTGAACGTGGTGAGGATATCACTCCAAATCTAAAAACAGTCCATACGATACCTCTCAAATTGACCGACGACACCATTCTCGAAACAGCTGAATTCAGAGGGGAGGTATATATGCCTAGAGATGAGTTCGATGAAATGAACGAAAGACGATTAGATGAAGGTGAAGATCCTTTCGCAAATCCTAGAAATGCTGCTGCTGGAACCGTCAGAAATAAGGACCCTACAATTGTTGCTGAAAGACCTTTGGATATTTTTGTTTATACACTCAGTTATAACGAAGAGGGCGATTTTAAAACTCATTGGCAATGTCTCCAAGAGATGAAAAAAGCTGGACTAAAAGTAAATAGGAATATAGTTAAGAAAGAAGGTATCGAAGAAGTTATCGAACATATCGATGATTGGGAGGATAAAAAAGAAGATTTGAACTACGAAATCGATGGTATAGTGGTAAAAGTAAACAAACTCGATTATCACGATGTTCTTGGAGCGACCTCTAAACATCCAAGATGGGCTATCGCCTACAAATATCCTGCCATGAGGAAAACTAGTACAATAAAAGATATTGAAGTACAGGTAGGAAGAACGGGGAAATTGACCCCTATAGCTATATTAGAGCCAATCCAATTATCAGGTACTATTGTCGAAAGAGCCTCACTTCATAATGAAGACGAACTTGAACGTAAAAATGTTAACATCAGAGATAAAGTTCTCGTAGAGAAAGCAGGAGAAATAATTCCTCAGATCGTTAAAGTTACGGAAAAAAAGAGCGAAGGAGTATTTCAGTTACCACAAAAATGTCCGGTCTGCGGAAGCGAGGCTAAAAGGATAGGTGATGAAGTCGCTAGAAGATGTATCAATGCACAGTGTCCAGCCCAGGTAAAGCAAAAAATAGAACATTGGGCGATGCGGGGAGCAATGGATATAGAAGGATTGGGTCCAAAAGTTATAGAAAAGCTAGTCGAAAAAGCCCTTGTTGAGAGCATACCCGATCTATATCGTCTTCAGAAATGGCAAATCGTCCAGATAGAGAGGATGGCTGAAAAATCGGCTCAAAATTTATTGGATCAGATAGAGGAAAGCAAAGATCAGGGTCTAGCTCGAGTTCTGTACGGTTTTGGGATCCGATATGTTGGAAGCCATATGTCAAACGTACTTGCTGAGAACTACAGATCCATAGATGAACTTATGGACGAAAATCGCGAAAACCTTCTAAATATCGATGAAGTTGGTCCTGAGACTGCAGAGAGTATAGTCCAATTCTTCTCCGACCAGCAAAACAGAGAGATGGTCAAGGATCTGAAAAAACTAGGAGTCAATATGAAATCAGATAGAAAAACAAATGAACAATTTTTAGAAGGAAAAAGGTTCGTATTTACCGGCGCCTTAGACGATTACACTAGAAGCGAAGCTTCCGAGATAGTGGAAATGCACGGTGGTAGAGTCACCTCGAGTGTGAGCGGTGTAACGGATTACCTGATCAAAGGAGGAAATCCAGGTTCTAAACTAGATGATGCGGAGGAAGAAGGCGTCGAAACAATGGACGAGGAAGAATTCAAAAGAATGATCGAGGAAAAGGAGATACCTTCCGAGTGATGGCAGACTAAATCTTCTTATTCAGGCTGTTTGCTGACGTATGAATTTCCCTCGATAAAGAATCTCAACGTCCATTTCTTCGCCTTACCGGCATAATCGATGTTTACTCTACGCGCTTTCCCGATATCAAAATTTTCTGACTCTTCTGACTCAACGACAAATAGTTTATTTCCACACAAATCTTCTCCATTCAATTTTTTACCTATATCCATAGCCATACACAGTTTTCCAGGTCCATTAGTCAACTCACTCTTATCCTCTACACCTCTCCTATCTTCCATCAATTTAATGCCTTCTACAGGTTCTAGTGCTCTAACAAAAACACCTTCAGGTTCTCCTTTATTACCTGTAACGGTATTAAAACAGTAGTACATGCCATAAATCATATACACATAAGCATACCCTGGTGGACCGTACATCACCTCCGTTCTTTCAGTCTTTCCACCTTGATATAGAATGAGAAGCAGGATCTTCTTCCCCAAGATACGCTTCTGTCTCCACGATCTTTCCGACTGTTTTTCCTTCAGAAGATACACGACATAGAAGCTTTCCTAACAAATCTTTAGCCACCATCTCGGAATCTCTACTATAAAATTGTCTATCTAATTTTTCATCCTCATGAACCACATTTCCACCTTATACACTAATCTCTTTCAGTTGAGTGATAAAAAGGC
>SL_8KL_010_SEDDRAFT_10001068_pt1 | contig 23788 bp, 23 predicted proteins | sample SodLakKL_010_SED_4_FD_11160 | JGI IMG/M metagenome (IMG submission 11160) | reverse complement strand
GACTGGGCGATACCAGACGTTGATAGGATAGTCAAGAAGATCAGGGAGGCGATAGGATGGTAGATTTTTTTAGACTTCCAGACCTTGGTGAGGGAGTAACTGAAGGTTCGATAATCGAACTGACAGTAGAAGAAGGCGATGTAGTTGAAGAAGATGAAGATATCGGTAAGGTCGAGACGGACAAAGCCTTAGTAGATATCTCTTCCCCCTATTCAGGGACAGTACTTAAGGTTCCAGTATCCGAAGGAGACGAGGTTAAAGTCGGTGAAGTCATCATCGTGGTGGGCGAAGAAGGTGAAGAGATACCTGAAGAGGATATTGAAAAAGAAGAACCCGATAAGATAGAAAAACCTGCGAAACCCAAACCTAAGGATAGAGGTGAAGAGATAAAAGCCACTCCAAGGATCAGGAAACTAGCTGAAGAGAAGGGCATAGATCTGAGCGAAGTCGAAGGGACCGGCTCGGGTGGAAGGATCACTGAAGAGGATCTCGAGAGGCTCGAAGAAGAGGAAGAGCCGCCTAGAGTAAGATTGAAACATGATTTTTACGGCGATATCGAGCACGTGGAATATAAAGGAGTCAGGAAGACCATAGGAGACAAGATGACCGAGTCCAAATTTTCGGCGCCTCACGCCGCATCCATGGATGAGGCGGACGTTACTGAACTTTGGGACCTGAGAGAAGAGTTGAAGGAGCAGAGTGAATCTGGCCTTAGTTTCCTTCCGTTGGTGACCAAAGCGGCGATCGAAGCTTTGAAGGAGAATCCCCTGCTGAACGCCGAACTAGTCGAGGAATACGAAGATATCATAGTCAAGAAGTACTACAACATCGGTATAGCTGTCGCCACTGACAACGGTCTTATGGTCCCTGTAGTGAAGCGTGCTGAATTCAAAGACGTGTTCGAGTTGTACGATAATATCGTTGAACTTGTAGAGAAAGCTAAAGAAAGGAGTATAGATCTAGCCGACCTGAAAGGTAGTACTTTCACGATAACGAACTACGGCTCTTTGGGAGGCACCTACGGAGTACCGATAATAAATCCACCAAACGTCGCAGTCCTAGGAACTGGAAAGATAAGAGAACTACCTAGGGTAGTTGACGGAGATATAGTCCCGAGAAAGGTGATGCAGCTCAGCGTTTCCTTCGATCATAGAGTAGTGGATGGAGCAGAGGTCGCGCAGTTCATGAACACACTGATAGAATATCTAGAAGACCCTGAGAAGATTCCTTTAGAGTGATCTACGGACTGAGATTCCAACCCTCTTTTCCATATTTTTTATCTACTAGTTCTTTCGCGCTGTCTAATTCTTCTTTCCGTATCTTTTCAGTGAAGTGTTCTTTTCCCTCTAACAGTCCAGACTTCAAAAGTTGATAAAGACCATCGAATGAGATATCAGCGAGTTCGGAGATACCCATCACAGAGTTCATTTCAGAATTGATGTATCTATCCCCAGTGTGAGAATCTTTCAATACTGAGAACATCGTCTTTTGATCAGGCCTGTAAAGTACGGTGCCATGTTGGAGAACAGCTTCGCTAGTCATCTTTTGGGCGTTACCTGAGATCTTATGGCCTCCCACGAAAACGCTGTTAGGCTCTACGAACTCCGCGTCTATATCTATTTGATCAAATATGTTTGCTAATCTGGTACAGATCTCTCTATAGATCAAGGTTATATCCATCGGAAAATGGTCTTTTGGAGCTATGATGCTGTAAACGATCTCGTCTCCGGGTGAATGATACATGGCTCCACCGCCGCTCGGCCTTCTTATCACGCCTATGTTTTCATCTCTGCAAAGTTTTAGGTCTACTTCATTACTGGCTTTCTGACTCCTTCCGATAGTTACAGCTCTACCCCCCCATTCCCAGAAACGGAGTATGGATGTTTTAGTTCGGGAGACTTCTTTGAGGAGGACCTCTTCTAGAGCGATAGCGAAGTAAGGATCGGTTTCTTCCTTTGGGATGAATCTCCATTCCATCTCTTTTTCATATTACATAAATCAATAAATAATTTGATGTCGATTTTGAGTCCATGATGATATTCAAACTAAGATTTATTTGAAATATTGATAAATTATATATAAAATGTCTTGATGGTACTATAGAGAGATATGGCCGGTGAGGATAAAGAAGAGCCTTGGGATATAGAATGGGAAGATGTACTTGACAGTTCTAGTGTATCTCACGCCGGGTTTTTTTCTAGATATTTAGCTTTCAGGATAGACGGTCTTGTCTGTGGATTATTGATCTCACTCCCCATATTTATCATAACAGTTTTTTACCTGAGAGGCGTCTTTCTGGTCTTTGGTATACTAGCTGCTTTGATATTTCCTGAGATCCTTTATTTTTCTTTGCTCGAATGGAAATGGAATACGATCGGAAAAAGCTTTGCCGGGATCGAGGTAGTAGACCGTGACAAAAAATCGATCGGTTTTAAACAAGCGTTAATTAGGAATTCAGAAAGGGTCATATGGATGATACCATTGTTAGGCCAATTATTTCTTTATATGAGTATTTCAAGTATCAAAGATGCGGGTGTGAGATTTGGAGATGATTGGGCAGAAACCTACGTGATCGAAAAGGGCTCTGATTTTGACTCTAAACAGCGAAAGCCTGCGGGTAAAATAAATTCAGGTGACATGTTAGGGAGGTTCTAACCCCCTTTAAATAGCTCGATCGCTGCATCAAAGTGATAGTTTTTTATATGCTTAATGAGTATAGCGTAAACCATGTACGAGAGGGTTATCTTACCTACAGACGGGTCTGAAACAGCAGAGATAGGGATAGAAGAAGGTCTATCTCTCGCAAAAAATTTAGACATACCTGCACTTTGCATCTACGTCACCGATTTCTCTACACTCAAAGATTTGAAGGAAAAGAACTATAAAAAAGATGTAAGGAGGGACATGGAAAAGATCGGTGAAAGGGCTTTGAAGAGTGTAAGAAAGAGAGCCCATGAGATGGGGGTCGATATCGAGACTAGAAACCTCATAGGTAAACCTTATCAAAAGATAACCGAGACCGCTGGTGAAAACGATATAATCTACATCAGCAGTCACGGCGCTTCAGGTTTTTCTGAACTGATATTCGGCAGCACTACTGAAAAAGTTCTCAAACACGCTGAATGTACTGTTTCAGTAGTAAAATCTCGATGAATGATACCCTTGATATCTACGATGATATTTTAGGGTTTTTGATCCTCTATGATGTTATATCGGGTAATGGATAGAAACTTTTTTATCCACATTCCATAGATATCATTATCCGATGACTTACGGCATAGGTAACACCTCTCTAGTCAGGGCTGAAAATCTTGAGAAGCATTTTGATATAGACAGATTGTTCCTGAAACTTGAGGGAGAAAACCCGACAGGCACGCACAAAGATAGACTTGCGATCCAGCACGTAGACGACGCTATAATCAGAAATTATGACAGCATAACGGTAGGTTCCTGCGGGAACTATGGAAAGGCGATGAGTTTTGTGGCTAATAAATCCAAACTAGATTGCCATATATTTATCCCTAGAAAATATACAGGAGAGATGGTAGGAAAGATCGAGGAATACGGTGCAGAGATACATAGAGTGGAAGGTGGGTACGAAGAAGCCGTTGAGGAGAGCAGAAAAAAAGCGAAAAAAAACGGATGGTACGATGCTAACCCTGGAGGCAAAAACACGCCTATTTCACTTGTAGCCTACGTAGATGTTGCAGAAGAGATACAAGAAGAACTCGGAAAACCACCAGAGAGTGTTTCAGTCGCGGTAGGTAATGGAACTACTCTCGCCGGCCTTCATCTTGGTTTTAGACTTCTCTGGAGAAAGGATCGTGCGGAGCACATACCTCATATGCTGGGTGCTTCGAGTCTTGGAAACAATGCTATTATAGAAACAATTAGACAGGAAAAACGTGAGATGATCGAACTCGATCCAGAAGATATAAGAGAGTCCGAAGTAAACGAGCCACTGTTAAATTGGCGATCGTTAGACGGGCAGGAAGCTATAAACGCTATATACGATACGGAAGGGATAGCTGTCGGGCTTGATGATGAAGAACTCGTTCATTACAAAGACCTGATATCGGATGAAGAAAACATAAACTGTTTACCCGCCTCAGCCTCAGCACTAGGTGCCCTTGCTAAATTTATCGAAGATAGTGAAGGCGATTCAGATGTCCACGTCATCGTTTTAACATCTGGTGAAAAACATGTTTGGAATTGAAAAAAAGATCCCGGCTTTGATATATTCAGAAGGTGAGTTCGGAAGGATAGATGGAAAAACTGCGAACGGCCTAGTAAGATTTTCGGAAAAGTACGAGATAATCGGCGTGATCGACAGCACTAGGTCAGAGAGCTACGTTAGCGAAGTATTGGATGATGTAGAAGAAGATATACCTATCTTCACCGATCTCGAGGAAGCGCTCGACAAGCTGAAAACAGAGCCGAAGGCGTTCATAAATGGCATAGCTAGAGACGGTGGAGGTTTCCCTTACGATCATAAAGACATCTTTTTAAAGGCTATAGAAAACGGGATGGATATAGTTCACGGCTGTCACGATCATATCTCTGAAGAAGAGGAATTTAAGAAGAAAGCGGAAGAATATGATGTTGAAATCTGGGATGTCAGGAAAGAACCTGAAGATCCACATTTTTTCACCGGAAAACTCAGAGATATCGATGATCCTCCAAGGATCCTCGTATCCGGTACTGACTGCGCAATAGGGAAGAGAACATTCTGCATAGAATTATGCAAAGAATTAGAAGACCGGGGTTATAATCCAGTATTCGTCGCTACCGGACAGACCGGTATGATACAGGGGGCAAAATACGGATTTCCTTTAGATGGTATACGAGGAGACTTCCTCAGCGGTGAAACTGAGCACGTGGTTTGGCAGGCCTCAACCGATGATGAGCACGACGTGGTGATAGTTGAGGGGCAGGCATGTATCGTCCATCCACAGGGTGGTAATCCTTTAGCTCTGATGAAGGGAGTACACCCTCATGGTGTTGTCTTGATACACGCTCCGGGTAGAGAAGAAAAGGATGGTTTGCCTGAATTCGATCCCCCTAATATTGATGATGAGAAAGAGACGATAGAGTTCTTCTACCCAGAGTCAGTGATCTCCATCGGTATCAACCACGAAGGGGGTATAGACGTAGAAGAATGGGTGAAAAAATATGAGGATGTATATGGTATACCAGCAGAAGATGCTCTTCTAGGAAGGCCAAAAAAGACAGCTGACAAGATAGAAGAAAAATTTATCAAAGGAGATCCAAAAGTGAAGAGGGCAAGATGAATAGAAAAAATATCAGATACAAAAGGATAGACGGTGAACCTATAGATGATCAAGAGGTGGAGATGTCTACCGAACTACTTCACGGATATCTTAAAGAGTTCATATCTAAAGATGCGCTGAAAAAAGACGTGGAGTATTGCTTTAAACAGGGTAGGGTCTGCGCAGCCTATCATGGAGAAGAACTCATCGGCGTTGTGGTAGGGGTAAAAACACCTTTCTTCGATAAATTCCATATCGGTCATATAGCGGTCAAAAAGGAGTTTCAAGGTAAAGGTATAGGCAGTGAATTGACCGAGATGGTGATACCAGATCAAACAGGAGCGAGTGTTCATCTAAACATGGGGAATCCTGAGACGGAAAACTTCTATAAAAAATTAGGATTCAAACAGACTCATAAGCGCTTCAAAAGAGCTTCTAAAAAAGAGAACGATGTAAAACCGAGCGATTAAAAAATAAAAGGTTTTTTTGGTAGATATCAGTAACCATCGACTCCTTCATCGACCTCTCTCTCATCCTCGATCACTACTTGTGCTGCGGCTATCCTTGCTACCGGAACCCTGTAAGGCGAACAACTGACGTAATCTAGGTCTGATCGGTAGCAGAACTTCACTGATGAAGGTTCTCCACCATGTTCACCACAAATACCTACTGATAGGTCCTCTTTGACTTTTCTGCCTCTCTCTGTTCCTATCTCGACCAGTTCACCTATCCCTTCATGATCGATTACCTGGAACGGATCTTCGTCCAATATGCCGTGATCCAGATAGTTGGGGACGAACGTGCCTACGTCATCTCTGCTGAATCCGAATCCCATCTGGGTCAGATCGTTCGTTCCGAAAGAGAAGAAATCAGCTTTTTTAGCTATCTCGTCAGCAGTCAGTGCTGCCCTGGGGACTTCGATCATAGTACCTACGTCAAAATCGACCACGTTCTTTTCGTCAAATACTTCCTCCTCGACCGGCTCGATTACCCTTTCTTTAACGTTCTCTAACTCTTCGATCTTCCCGACCAGCGGGACCATTATATGAGGATCCACTTCTATACCTTCATCCTTGACTTCTGACGCGGCTTCCAGTATAGCTCTTACCTGCATCCTGTATATCTCAGGGAAAGTTATACCGAGTCGACATCCTCTGTGACCGAGCATCGGATTGGCTTCTTCCAATCTCTCAACTTTGCTCTCGATCTTTTCTATATCCATATCCAGTTTGTCAGCAAGCTCTTTCTGGGTTTTTTCCTCGGTAGGAGCGAATTCGTGAAGAGGAGGATCAAGAAGTCTGATCGTTAAGGGCAGACCGTCCATGACCCTGAATAATTCCTTGAAATCTTTCTTCTGCATCGGCATGAGTCGGTCTAGAGCGCCTTTCCTATCTTCATCATCATCAGAGATGATCATCTCCTGCATGACTTCGAGTCTTTCAGGTTCGAAAAACATGTGTTCTGTCCTGCAGAGACCTATGCCTTCCGCACCGAATTCTATCGCTTTTTCCGCATCTTCGGGAGTATCTGCATTTGTCCAAACACCCATGTCTCTTATACCGTCGGCCCATTCCAACAGCTTCTCAAATTCTTCTGTGAATTCGGGTTCTATCAACGGTGCTTCACCCATTATAACATCTCCAGTGGTACCGTCTATCGTGATTATATCGCCTTTCTCTATCCTTTGACCTTCGACCTCAAAATATTCACCCTCTAGATCTATGTCGATCTCTTCAGCACCAGCGACACATGGTTTACCCATGCCTCTAGCCACCACTGCAGCGTGACTTGTCATACCGCCTCTACTGGTCAAAACACCTTCAGCCGCCGCTAGACCATGGATATCTTCCGGCGTCGTCTCAGGTCTTACTAGAACTACGGATTCTCCTTCATCACCTTTCATCTCAGCTTCATCGGTATCGAAGATGACCTTTCCCGAGGCCGCACCGGGTGAAGCGTTGAGTCCCTGAGTCAATTTATCGAGTTCCGCTTCAGGATCTATCCTTTTGTGGAGTATCTTTTCTATCTGATCACCCTCGACTCTCAAAAGAGCGACCTCTTTACTGATAATACCCTCTTCATGCATGTCGTGTGCGATCTTTACCGCGGCATTGGGGGTCCTCTTCCCAGTTCTGGTCTGTAATATGTAAAGTTCTTTTTCCTCGACCGTGAACTCAAGGTCCTGCATATCTTTGTATTCTTCTTCCAACGTGTGACAAACCGATTCTAGTTCATCATATATCTCGGGCCACATATCTTTGAGATCAGAGATGTTCAGCGGAGTCCTTATCCCAGCTACCACATCTTCTCCCTGAGCATTTTGGAGGAACTCTCCATATATTTTATTTTCACCAGTGGACGGGTCTCTTGTGAATGCGACACCACTACCGGACTTCTCACCTGTGTTTCCGTAAACCATAGCTTGGACGTTTACAGCGGTGCCCATATCATGCGGGAGATCATTAAGATCCCTATATCTTACTGCCCTATCGTTATCCCAGGACGCGAACACGGCTTTAGTCGCTTCTACCAGCTGTTCCCAAGGATCAGACGGGATGTCTCCGACCAGTTCTTTGTATCTATCAGTCACTTCCTTCATACCCTCTGCATCCAGATCAACATCCTGATCAGCATCCCTTTCTTCTTTGACTTCGTCCATTATCTCTTCGAATTCCCTATGGGGTATACCTCTGACCACTTCACCGAACATGTTTATGAATCTTCTATAACTGTCATATGCAAATCTTTCATCTGTCTTTTCTTTAAGGCCTTTCAAAGTCTCTTCATTGAGACCTAGATTCAAGATGGTATCCATCATACCGGGCATCGAGACGGCTGCACCGGATCTTACAGAAACCAAAAGCGGATCGTCAGGGTCTCCAAAACTTTGATCCATTTTCTTTTCTAGCTTCCTCATGTACTTCTTCATCTGCTTTTTTATCTTTTCAGTCATCTCTTCTTCTTCCAAGTACTCTAGGCAAGCCTCAGTCGTCACCGTGTATCCCGGAGGAACGTTCAAACCGATATCGGTCATCTCAGCAAGGTTTGAGCCTTTGCCCCCGAGCAGATCCTTCATCTCAGCACTGCCTTCTTCAAAGGAATAAACATATTTCGTCATGATTACCAGACCTATGACAAAAATGATGTTATAAAAAAATTCTCCTTACTGTTTGGTTCATCGTTCATCGACATCCAAAAAGTATAAGAAAAAAATAGAACTCCTCAACTTAAAAAATCAACCACAGGATCACTTAAAAAAATATTATACGAAGTAATGGTTTTTATATCTAGGTGTCAATTATTTTTGAGTTTATCCCAAGATAATATCTCTAACTCAGTAGGCAGTTTCGGTATATTCCCGACCTTACGTCCGATCAATTTTTCAACTCCTGTTTCTGTAGCTATATCGACTAACCGCTGTGTGACTATACCGTTGAATACGACCTTTTTAACCGGTTGTTTCTTCTCAACGAGAGTATCGGCTAGATCTCTAGTCGGTACCTCATCCAGGACTTCACCGTTTCCGTTCAGTAATTTAGCTATCTTCTCCTTCTTGATAGAATCGATGATATCTCTATAATCGTCATATTCTGTATGAGGACCGGACTTTTCTTCTTCCGCGTCTTTTGTAGAAGCTTGTTTTCCCTTTGCTGGTTTTCTCGATCTCTCGTATCCTCCACTCTGCTTCACCTGATCTTCATCAACATCGATATCGTACATCTCAACGTATTGATCAACGGGGATCTTACTCCTTAGAGCTTTCATGATCTGTTTCTGGGTGAGCTCTTCGACTTCCGTATTCTCGGGAGCTTCAGCTATGTAATCGACCTCAGCTGTCTCCAGTAACTCTTGCAGTATCAGTGAACCTCCCCTATCGCCGTCTACGAATGCCGTGGTAACTCTCTTGGAAGTCAGATCGATGACTTCATCTGGTATGTCAGTTCCTTCGACCGCTATAGCGTTCTTTATACCATATCTAAGAAGATTGAGTACGTCCGATCTTCCCTCTACGACTATGATAGCATCAGAATCATCTACGTTAGGTCCGGCCGGAGAATGAGATTCACCATAATCACTTATCTCTTCCATCTGAACTTCCTGCCTTACCGACTCGGTCAAGTTGCCCGTGGGTACTTTGCTCTCTTCGATGGTGGATGAGAGTAATTCCTTCGCCCTCTCCACGATCTTGTTCCTTTTGGATTCTCTGACATCTTTGATCTCGTCTATCTCTATATCGGCCTTGCAGGGTCCGACCCTATCTATCGTTTCTAGTGCGGCTGCGAGTATTGACGTCTCCACCAGGTCCAAACTCGAAGGTATGGTGATATCACCGGTTGATTTTCCTTTAGATGAGCTTACTGAAACTTCAATACGACCCATCCTTCCGCTCTTTTGAAGGTCTCTTAGATCGAGTTCGTCGCCTAGTAGGCCCTCGGTCTGACCAAAGATAGCCCCTACGACGTCAGGCTTCTCGACGACGCCGCTAGCCTTCAATTCTGCCTTGATGACATATTTAGTTGTACTCGGGTCAATATCCATATCTAACACCTCATATCATGTCACCGAAAACAGTCGATAAAACCATCCCTTTTCTCCATCTGCTCTTATGAACATATATCATATACGAAACGACCCTACTCGATAGCGAACTTCAACACATTTTACTTATTCTGATAACTATCACAAGCAAGGTGATGAGGGATGAGAGTGACACGTGATTTAATCATTATCAACTGCTTTCGGTATTAAATGCAGGAAAGGAGAGGCTATATAAATCTTACTCTCGACCAACGAACTAGTCGAAATGAGGTTGGGCTTTCCTTATATCCTTTACGAGATGGAAGTCTAAGAGACCGTCATCTGATATAGCATACACGTGAAAATCAGCTGGATCCAATCCCTCAAGATTTTTTGAGAAGAAAGATGACGAAGACACGACGTCTCTACCTTCGCTTATAGGATCTATAGAAGGAAGGACCACCACACCCTTTTCTTTATTATGAAGGAAACAGGGGAATCTCATGGCCGAACCGACCTCGTCTTTAATCTGAATGGCAGGGTGTTCATGACCCATGATCAAAATATCATCCCAGTCTATTCTTAAGTGGCCGTGCGTCAAAGTTATACCGTTGATATCCATCTTTTCATCGTAAAGAGGTACATCTTTTATCTTAGTATAGTTCTTGAGATAGTTGTCATGATTACCCTTTATCATGATCAGTGAAGAATCCTCCAACATGTGATCCATCATATCTAAAAGTTCACTGAAATCACGATCATCGCTCCTTCCAAAACTATGTTTAAAGTCACCGAGCACTACTATTGTCTCCGGATCGTACCTGTTCTTGATATCAAAAAGTCTATCTAATATCTTCTCTCTCTGGAGTTCGGGTAAAGAGATACCGTCTTCGCGCATGACCGATTCATAACCAAGATGAAAATCGGAAATTATAGCCAAGTTTTTAGGACTATATAAAGCACAATAGTTGGAACTTAGAATCAGACCGTCTTCGATCTCCACTTCGTTCATGGACTAAGCGATCAGTTCTTCGAACTCTTCACTCAATCCTTCAAATGCTGGCTCGTTCTGTGCCTTTTCTTTGAAGCCCTCATTGAGGTCTATAGCTCTCTTCATGAAGTTTTTGGCCTTCTTGGACTCGTCCTGCTGTGCGCTGACCAATGCCTTGTAATACCAGCCTTTAGCAGCGTTTTGATCCCTCTTCACAACTTCGTTGAAGCAGTCCATGGCTTTTTCGTATTCGCCCATATCGTGTAGTACCAATCCTTTATTAGACCAAGCCTCTAGATCATCATCATCTTCTTCGAGCGCATTATCGAAAGCATCAAGAGCATCTTCGTACCTCTCTAGATGATATAGACAAGCTCCTTTATTGTGCCAGAGGTCAACATCGTTTTCTCCAAGTTCGAACAACTTATTGTAGCTCTCCAATGCCTCCTCGAACCTACCTTCACCATAAAGCAGGCCTCCCTGCTCATAAAGCAAGTCCTTATTTTCTGGATCGATCTCAACTGCTTTTTCATAATAGCCTATATCGTCATCTTTTATATCATAAAGTTCCCTATAGGTCTGTTTAGCCTTTTCTATCTCATCCTGATTTTCCAATTCCTCCGCCTTTTTACGGAGAAGTTCAGTATTTTCCGGTTCGTGAGAAAGTAATCTATCTATCAGATCGAGATCGTCCGGGTTTTTATCTAGTAGTTCCTCGTACAATCTTTTTGCGAGAGAATCTTTTCCCTTTTCTTCCAATTTTTCCACTTGTTCTATGGCATCGGAAAGATTTTCACCAGATAGCTCGACAAGACTCTCGAAGGCCTCTTCATCTTCCGGTTCTAATGTCAGTATCTTCTCATAAGCCTTCATGGCCTTATCTAACTTACCCACGTTCTCAAAATGTTCGGCCTCCAGTTTCCAAAGATTGGGATCATCCGGGTTCTGCTTGACGAGTTTATGTATCTCCGAAATGTTTTCAGCATCATCATCTAGCATTTCTTTGAATGTCTGCATAGCTCTTGAATCCCATCCCAATATCCTGAAAGCCTTAGCTTTATTCAACTTCGCCTGCTCATTCCCAGGATCTTTTCTCAAAACGTCCTCAAAACACTCTAAAGCGTATTCGTTCATCTCGTCCATGCTGAGATAAGCCTGGCCTTTTTTAAGGAGCGAATTGACATTGCTTGGATCTCTATTCAACGCCTTTTCGAAACATTGAACAGCTTTTTTATTCTCTCCTCTTCGGAAGAGTCTTTCTCCGATCTCGTTCATCTTCTCTGAGATGTACCTGGTATCGCCGACTTTACCCTCTTTCTCGATCAAAAAGTCCAATAGATCCATCAACTCATCAACTGAAGGTGATTGAGCGGCGTTATCGAGCTCTTCTAATTTTCCTTCGATTTTCTTCTTGACTTTGTCTTCATTCAAACCAAAAGGCAATTTGGATCCCCGCTGTGAATTTATTTCGTCTTTTAGAACGTCGAAACCTAATATAAAATCTTCGGTTCTTCAACCTATATCCAGCCTTTTTCCTATTTCTTTATCCATCGTTTCTAGAAATCCATCGATCTTTTCTTTGCTTATCGTCGCCCCGGCTGCGATATCGTGTCCGCCACCCTGTCCATCTGCAGCTTCTGCTAATTCAGAACAGAGTTCTCCTAGGTCCAATCCATTTTCGACCATCTTTTTTGACGCTCTGGCAGAAATATCCACTTCGTCTTCGACTTCGGATAAGCCAAATACGGGTCTGCTCTGGTCCAAAAAGTAAAGCATCCCGATACCCGCCAATTCTCCTTTCATGGTCTTTTTATCTTCATAAAAGTACTGTAAGTTCTCCTTTTTCTCGATCTTGTTATCCAGGTTTTTTAACTTATCTACCATTTCCTTCCTGTAGCGGTCTCTTATTCTCTCGGCCTTTTTGAATGCACTCTCATCGCCGAGACACAGAGAAAGACCTAGGCCTGGACGATCGTTCCTTGCGCAGGAATTTAAAAGTTTATAGAGTTTATCTATATCTAGACCGTTTTTCTTGGAAACATAATGTGTACCATAGATGGATTCGATAACGTGTGCGGGAACATCTTTTTTGAGAAGGGATAACATCAATAGACTGTTAAGCTTCCTTTTATGCTCTGAACTAACCGAATCTAAGCTGGCTCCAGGATCTATACCTATCTTTTCGAGCATTTCGTGGATCACTTTCTTTTCTCCACTTATACCCGGGAAGTATGGATCGCATGATTTTACCAGCGCGTCAAGAACTGTCTTTCCGTCAATGAAAAGCATATCGGTCTTTTCGATTTGGTCCCGCTCTATAGCTTCCGCTACTAATTCTCGATTCGATCCAGTAAAACCGCCTAAAGCCTGCTTATCAGCCGAAGCCCCAGCAAGACCATAGATAGCCTCATCCCAGTTCGCATCATCCTGTATGACAACCATCAACAGAGTCAGTGTGCCTCCACTGATCTCCTGTGAACCATCTATTCCGTGATCGTGAGGATTTATGAACACCTTATCCTCCTCATCCGGGACTTTGGCATCATCCTTTATGTCGTGATGATCCAGTACTATTACGGGTTCATCCAATTCAGCGATCCGTGCGAGATAACTGTTGCCGATATCTGTAAATATTATCGGATATCCTTCCGGTATCTTTTCGGGAAAAGAATCTTCGAACGTGGTGTGAAAACCTTTTTGGTATCTCATCAGCGTTCTAGCCAGGACTGCAGCTGAAGAGATACCGTCTGCGTCGTAATGAGTTATGATCCTGAACTTCTCATCATCCTCTAAAATCGAGATAGCGTCCCTCAATTTTTTTTCAAGATCCTCGGGAATGTCCAACAAATCCCCTTCCTCTCCCTTAAATCTTTTATTGGGTCAATATCTCGGCCTTATCCATGGAGTATCTCCAATCTTCGTCCATCTCACCCTGTTCTTTGTAATATTTTACGAGTCTCCTGATCTTCGACTCAACAAGACGCAGCGATCTTTGATTGGATTTATCTTTGGGGTTTTCTTCCAAATGGTCTTTAAGATTGACGGCTTTCTCCATAAGAGATAAAAGATCTTCCGGAACCTCCGGACCGAGATCATTATCCTCGATAACGTCTGTGACGCTATCACCGATAGCGAGTTCTACATCGGGTACACCGTACTGATCCCTGAGTATGACACCTATCTCACTGGCAGTTTCACCCTGTCTGGCTAGATCTACGATCAATTCCTTTATTTCGTCTTCCTCGAGCGGCACCCATTCGGGATTCTCCTCTAGGTTCGGTCTGGTCGAACCTGACTGGCCTTTTTTTGGGCTATGCATCCTTGACATGTTTTTAACCTCCAAATTACAAATAATGTACTTAAAGTATAGCTTGGATTCAGTTCATATGACTTCTATTACTTAAAAGTGACTATCCCGATCTCTTGATACGCACCTTCTTATCATCGCTTTATCTTATCTCTTACCTCTTCTACTTTTTTATCTAGGTCCTTTAACTTGATGTTATTTTTTTTAGCGACGAGAAGCATAGCCGTGATTATCTCTATGTTCAGTCTATCCTGCAGATCGTTGACTTCGGACATCACTTCCTGTTTCGAGAGACTGCTGTTATCGACCATCTCCGATAACAATCCTGAAAATAGGTCTTTTCTTTTTTCTTCAAGTATATCTTTAGATGGTTCAAAACCTATAGGTATATCGATCTCATCATAATCAAAATCAGCTTCTATAAGGCCATCATCGACCTTTATCAAGCCGGAGTTCATAGCTCTATCTTTAAGTTTCCTAGCCTCTTCCGAAGTGAACCATTCCAAATCCACTGATTGTGTGTAGATAAAATCCTCCTCTTTGACGCTAGAGCCTTCTCTTTGGAATAGAAAAGCTAGAGCTTTTTTCAATTCCTCTGAAATCTTACCGCCTCCTGATACTTCAAGATGAATTCCTTAAGATTTTCATGTTGAACATAGTCTATCTTTCCGAGAGGGATACCTCCTACATAAAGTTCATAGTCCCTGTAAGGCATCTTTCTCAGTCCCTTTTCATCGAACCCGTTTTTAGACAGATCGTTGAATATCACTTTGTCGATCCCCTGATCGATACAAGAGTCCGTCAGATCTTTAGCTCCCATCTGTCTGATCCGCTCTGAGGGAGAAACGACCCCGTCATCGTAATCAACGCACAGTACGAGTTCATCACTAAGATCCACAGACTTTTCGATCTCTTTAAAAGATGTAAGTGTCTTTGTGGAGAGAACGGCCTTGTCAGCACCTGCGATGAACGCGTCAGTCATACTTTCAGATGTTCTAGCCCCGATATCCGCCCATACGCGTTTCATCGTGCTGGCCTTCCGGATTATCTCAGTTTGCGGCCTATTATGCTCGATCCCGTCTATATCGAGAAAATATATCTTTTCATAATCTGACAGCTTCTCAAAAGCCTCTCTTAGAGAGACATTGATACCATCATAGGAGATGGCCCGATAGGCGCCGTCCTCAACGATCACCAATCTGTTATCTTTGAAAGATAGGGAAGGCATTACGTCCATAGACATAAAGTGTAATTTTTTTGGTCCTTAATAAAAGAATTGATAAAATCCGTTGGTCAACGACAATTTTTTATATAGTGGCCGGAGATGGATTCATGATGATCACGATAATCGGTTCTGCTCACGTTTTCGATATATCTGACAGGATCGAAAGAGAGATAAGGTCTAGGTCTCCTTCCGTAGTAGCTGTAGAGTTGGATAGAGCCAGATACGAGGGACTGAAGAGTAAAAAAGGCGGTAAAACCCGTGGTCTACCGTTGATATATCGCCTTCTTCAAATAGTTCAACAACGTATCGCAGAAAAATTTGGAGTTCAAGTTGGTCAGGAAATGCTGACTGCGGTGGATACGGCTAGAGAGATCAACGCTAAGGTCGCTTTTATCGATCTTCCGGCCCAAGAAGTGCTCAACCGGTTGATGAATGAGATGAGCTTCAAAGAGAAGATCAAATTATTGGTTGGAGGGGTCATAGGACTTTTTACCAGCAAAGAAAGGATAGAGAAAGAAGTCGAAAATTACAGTTCCGGGAATACTGGTCAGGGATTCACCGTTTCTTTAGAAGAACAGATGCCCGCCCTATCTAGGATATTGATAGACGACAGAAATAGATTCATGGCCAGGAACCTTGAAAAGCTGGAGGACAGATTCGATTCTGTCGTAGCGGTTGTGGGAGACGGTCATGTTCCCGGTCTTAAAAGGGAATTGAGCGGTAGAGAACTCGAGATCTTGAGGTTGAAGGATGTCATGGGTGAAATCGACGAAAAGAGCGGAGTTAATAGTGATGAACAAAAAGATAAAAATTCTGAAGTTACCTTCTCTGTGGAATATGAAGTAGATTGAGATGGAGTCAACTTTTTTGTTTATTGATATCAATATCTTTTATTATCTTTAGATGAATATACTTTTTGCTTTTTCTGATAAGGCTGCTTATAGCCACTGTCTTGAACATATCGTACTTTCCTCCGCTTTTGATCATCCGCGCTATCAACCAATACGGCACTGCCCCATATACCGATAGTATATTGCCCGCCTATCGAAATGTATGTTATCAAGTCCTCAAAGCCGAAGGGGTCCTCCAGATCTCTTATATATTCTAGGTCTTCTTCACAAAGCTCGCAGAATTCATCAGGGGGGGCTTCGTCCATATCCTCCCTGATTTCCACCGACCCGGCCATCACACATTCTCCCGCACTCTTGTCACAGTGGTTGGGGTATTCATGATCTTCATGATCACTCTCATAGTTGAGTCCGACCAAAGAAAGCAAGTGACCGAATTCATGTATAAGGACAGGGCCTTCGACATCTCCGGGTTCTAGAGCGCTATTATCCTCTATATCGCTTATCACGCTGTTGAAGATGACTATCTGTTCGGGTCTTTGTGAAAGCCCCAACACATCCTTGTTCTCCTCCCAAACCCCGTCAAGATATAAGACATGGATAGGTATTTTATTGCCTCCTCTTTCATGATCTTGATACTCTTCTTTCAGCCGAGAGATATCGTTGCTGTCATAGGATGCACTTTTCTCTTCGATACTTATCTGATCATCTATAACACTCTCGACGCTCTCCTTGTCGGTGTATTCCTCGACCTTCTCTTCCAATTTCATCACAGCTGTCTCGTCCGGCTCTTGGCCCCTCATATAATCATACTCTATGACGACCTCGGAATATCGATCGTTTTCAAGATACATCTGAGAATACTCGTAAGGTTGATAGAGATCGCCTGTTTCTTTGACATAAGCTGGTAAAAAAGAATACGTTACCAATGCAGTGACTACAACGAGTACCCAGATAACGACCAATAGATAATACTTTTTAGACATGCACAGATGGTATTATGGAGTCAACTGTTATTTGTAATTAACTTTTATTCGACCTCTTGCTCTTTCAGTTCCTCGTATGCGGTCGCAGCGGCTTCAGAACCCTGGCCAGCGGCGGTGATAGCCTGTTTAAGCGGTGAATCGATCACATCGCCGGCGGCGTATATCCCTGATGTAGCGGTCCTCCTCTCTTCATCTGTCTTTATATAGCCGCCTTCAGTCATCTCTATATCATGATCCTCAGCTAGCCCGGAGTTGGGTATAGAGCCTATCTCTATGAAAAGACCGTCCATATCTATCCTCTCAGAATTGTCGAGCTTTACCGCTTCGAGCCTATCTTCGCCTATCAATCTTTCAACATTGACTTCGAACACAGGTTCAATATTATCCCTCTGTTCGATCTCTTTTATCCTTATGGGCTCAGGTCTGAAGAATTCATCTCTTCGATATAGTATATACACCTTTTCAGCATGATCGGATAATAGTAGGCTAGAAGCTAATGCGGCATCTCCTCCTCCAACGACCCCCACCGTTTTATCTTCGTAAAACGCAGCGTCGCAGGTCGCGCAGTAACTCACACCTTTCCCTTTGAATTCATCCTCCCTTTCGAGTCCGAGTCTACGTCTTTCCTGGCCAGTAGCGAGGATCACCTTTTTCGCCTCATACTCTCCTCTTCTTGCCTCGATCTTAAAGTTCAGATCCTCACCCTCTATCCCGGTGACTTCATCATAGATCACTTCGACACCGAGATCTTTTACCTGCTCTTCCATCTTGCTCGAAAGCTGCATACCACTTATACTTTTAAACCCCGGATAGTTACAAACATCAGGGGCTTCGGAGATAAGACCACCAGGCATCTCTCCGATCTGGATCGTATCGAGATTATATCTCGCTGAATATATAGCAGCGGTGTATCCAGCAGGGCCGGTGCCCACTATGAGAACATCGTACATCTTATCGACAGAGAAAATTTGAAAGTGTGATTAATAATTTTGGTACATATCTGCAAAAGCGGATACCCATCCTTATATAATACGTTAGAATTAACAAAAACGGTGTTTCGATGAGTGGTAAAAAAGATGACCTAGTGATATCCATAGGAGGATCCATACTCCTGCCAGAGGATGAAAGCATATCGAGACTTAAAGAGCTTGCTGAGATGCTTCAGGAAAACACAGAAGAAAAAGACCTATATCTCGTCGTTGGAGGGGGGAGAACAGCCCGGCAGTACATCGATTGGGGTAGAAGATTAGGTGCGGACGAAGCTAGCCTTGACGAATTGGGCATTGAGACATCTAGACTTAACGCTCGACTTCTTATCATAGCTCTCGAAGGTGATGTTTATCCAGTCCCTGCAGAAAAATTCGATGAAGCTATATCAGCCGGCAATCATTATCCTATGGTGACCATGGGAGGAACACATCCAGGGCATACAACAGACGCTGTTGCGGCGATGTTGGCCGAAAGGCTCAACGCCGACAAGATGATAAACGCGACTTCAGTAGACGGGGTCTACACTGACGATCCGAAAACAGATAAAAATGCAGAGAAACTAGGAGTTCTTGATTACGACGAATTGATCGATATAGTAACGAAGGAGGAGCACGGAGCCGGGCCCAATGTGGTAATCGATCCATTAGCCGCTAAGATAATAAAAAGAGCTAAGATAAAGACCTATATATTAGACGGTAACGATCTAGCGTCATTTGAAAAGGCCATTCAGGAAGAGGAATTCGTCGGTAGTATCATAGGTCCTTGATTGAAAGATATAGTATATGACCTAAAGATAGGAAAATATTCTATATAGTCTAAATAGATTATACAGAAAAACCTAATATAGTTCGTCTAGATTCCAAATTCTGTATGCTAGGACTCACTACTTTAGCCGTTGCGATTCTTGTAGCCGGACTCGGTTCGGGTCTATACATGGCATGGAATATAGGAGCGAACGATCTAGCGAATTCGATGGGTCCGGCTGTCGGTTCTGGTGCGATCAGCCACAAACAAGCGGTGGTCATCGCTTCATTGCTCACAGTGACCGGTGCAATCCTCGCAGGAGAACACGTCACTTCGACCGTACAAGTCGGTATTTTCGATACGGAGGCTGTACTAGAATCGGAAGGGGCCAACATACTATCTCTCGGCGCACTGTCGGCCATAACTGCAGCGGGGCTATGGATAACCGTAGCAACTTGGAAATCACTACCGATATCTACATCCCATTCTATAGTAGGAGGGATGTTAGGATATGGACTACTTATAGGTGGTATGGGTATCATATCTTGGAGTACATTGGGTAGGATAGTAGTGAGTTGGGTGACTTCGCCGATCTTCGGAGCGATCACCGCATTCATAGTTTTCAAACTCATAGTTAAGTTGATCTTCAATTCTGAAGAGCCGTTCAAAACTGCAAAAAGATCGGTCCCCATCATCTTAGGTATCACTATCTTCGTGATATCTCTATCACTTTTATACAATACAGCCCTATCCGAGAGACTCTTCGGAGAAAAACTTGATCTTTTGGGAGCGATGTTCTATTCGATATTCCCTGCTGTAATACTGGGCTACTTAGGTAAGTACCCTATGATGAAAGGTGTAGAAAAGGAGAACGGCTTTGAAGACGTTGAACACGTGTTCAAAAGGTTACAGCTGCTCACCGCTTGCTATATCGCATTTTCATTCGGAGCAAACAACGTAGGAAATGCTGTCGGACCGATCGTTTTGATAATTCAGAACACTTTTGGAAATTCAGGATTGCCTTTCTTTCTTAGAAACGAGATACTTCTCTTGGTAGGTGGAGGAGGACTAGCATTGGGTATATCCACATGGGGATACAAAGTCATAAAAACCATCGGTTTCAAGTTGACCAGCCTGACCAATACTAGAGGTTTTTCTGTTTCATTCGGAGGCGCTACTACTATGTTGGTCGCATCTATGGTCGGTATGCCGATATCTACCAGTCACACCGTCGTAGGTGCCGTACTAGGGGTCGGGTTCGCTAGAGGTGTTGAAGCTCTCGACCTATCGGTCATCAAGCGCATCGTGATCTCATGGCTTATAACTGTGCCTATAGCCGCCACAACATCAGTAGTTTTATACACCGTGATGACTCAATTCGTCTGATCTTTGGATAAATTTAAAATCAAATAAATAAGATGGTGGAATATATGACGGGAAAATTTAGAAGATCAAGCATAGAAAATGCAGTTATCGACTCTCCATTCGAAGGACTGAACAAGCATTCTAAACTTATCAAAAAGGCGATAAGGGAGTTGAAGAAAGGTGTCTATCACTACAGTGAAGGCGAATTCGAAGAGGCTCAGGAATGTTTCAATAAAGTTTCAAAAATAGAACACAAGGCGGACAAGATAAAGATACAGATAAGGGAGAACCTGCCCAAGTTCATCTTCATGCCGATCACTAGGGACGATTTCTTAACTCTATTAAAAGAAGCTGATTCAATACTCGATTACGCCGAAGACGTGAGCGTTCTACTCCCGATGAGAGAAGAAGAGATACCCGAAAAAGTAAAAGGTGATTTCAAAGATTTCTCAGAGAAGGTATTCGAATCTGTAGAACAGTTCGAGGAGATGATGAACATATTCTCTAAACTTTTGAAATCCTCTTTCGGAAAAAAGCCTAAAGAAAGAGCTAGAGAGCTCCAGAAAGAGCTCAGTGAAAGAGAGCACGAGGCAGACAAGATAGAAAAAAAGATTTCTAAAGCGATGTTCAATTATGAGAAAGAACCTCTAACGGCAGTTCATCTTTTAAAGGTCGTGGATAGGATGGACTCTATTGCGGACCACGCGGAGAACGTCGGAGATATGATAGACTCCATACTCGAATCGAAGTGAAAAACCATTTTCCCTGTTTTTCGTTTTTTTCTAAATATTTAGAAAAAATTCTAAATATATGGAATTATATAACGAACTATGCCCGAATCTAGAAAGGTCCAAATCACTGGAGGTTCCACATATATAGTTTCACTGCCGAAAGATTGGGTAAAACAGAAGGAGATACAGGCTGGAGATTCTCTTATCCTCTATCCAAGAAAAGATGGCTCTATCGTCGTAAGCCCGGAAAGAGAATATGAGAAAAAGGCCAACATAAAGGAAGTAGATATCACCGATAAAGACCAGGACTCTCTTATCCGGGAACTTATCGGCATATATATGGCAGGGTACTCAAAGATCGAACTCCGCGCCGAAGCTAGTATCGAACCCGATTTGAGACGGGCTATAATGGAATTCACCCGCATGGTCATCGGACCAGAAGTCATAGAAGAATCGGACAAGAGGGTCATACTGAAAGACCTGATCGATCCTTCTGAATTCTCACAGAAGAAGGGTCTTAAGAGGATGTATCTTATAGTCAAGAACATGCACAAAGACGCTATCGAATCTTTCAAAGAAGGAGACAAAGGTCTAGCCCGTGACATAATACAGAGAGATAAAGACGTAGATCGATTATTTTGGATGATAACAAAACATTACAACATGCTGCTCTCAAATCCTCGATTGGTAGAGACTTTAGATATAAGGACTGAGAGAAGTCTTAGCTATATGCTCGTTTCTAGATCTATGGAACGTATAGGGGATCACGCTGTCAGGATAGCTGAAAACGTCTTGAACCTTGAAAACGGATTTGAGGGTTCTTTAAAAGAAGAGATCATAGAGGAGAGCGAAATGGCTATGGATATACTAGCTAAGTCCTCAGACGCCTTTTTCGATGAAAATCTAAAAGGGTTGAATAGAGCCATAGAGATGCGGGATGATCTCTTGAAAAAAAATGACGAATTGATGAACCAGATAAAACAGGAGAAGAAGGAGAACGTGACACCTCTATCATACATAATCGAAAGTATATCCAGGACAGGTTCCTACGCAACAGACATCTCAGAGATCGGGATAAATTACATGATGTCGAAGTGAGATTTCTGATCTTTCAATCGCCATCTTCAAAAATATCCTCAAAATAACTGTTCATCTTATCTTCAGTGATGAATATGTGTATGATCTTTAAACCGATCAAAGTGAATATCAAAGCGGAAATAAATGATATCCAATTATTAATATAAGATGGTAGTATATACAGATACCTATGCCGGGAAAAGTTTGCCAAGGTAGTAAAACCGATCAATCCGACGAAAAGATAGAAGTTTCTCTTATTTCTTAATGAATAAAACACCAGTACAGGAAACGGGATGAAATAATACCACCAATGTATCTTAGGGTAGAACATCAAAAATATCAAGAACAAAACGGTAAAGATCGCGATAGTATCCCATTTATTTTTGTAAGCCACATAGAGTGTTAAAACACCGATTATCACGAGAAGGATCAATACATGGTCTGTACTAAAAAACAGACCAAATGGACTTACTCTCTGTATACCACTCCATATATTTATCCCTTGGAAAGCGAATTTAGATGCACCACCCCCATAAAAGGTGATGAAAAAGAAAGTATTCGGACCCCATAGGATATAGAAAAATAATAATGTAGCTCCTAAAGTCGAAGTTGAAATCAATAGATATTTCGTTCTCGTTTTTGTTTTTATATTTCTATCAAACAGGTTCGCAGGTATGAAGAACCCAGACCAAACTTTTGCCGCAACACCCATCGCGATAGATACAAAGCCAGTCTTTTTCCATCCTTTGACCATTAGAAATATCGACAGTATTAATAATAACGCTACAACTCCAGAATCCTGGAAAAGTGTATAGACCGCTAAGGGGTTCGCTATGTATAGTAGCGAGCTGAAGAACGCCTTAGTTCGCCCCCATCCCTTAAAAGTCTCAAATAATAGAAAAGAACCTGCTAAGATGATGAGGGAAAAATAAACATAAAATGAGAGGAAATATCCTCCCAACGAAACCGGAGCAGAAAGAGCGNTAGGAGGCACAAAGATAAAATTTATCAAAGGAGGAGGATCAGTCCTTATATCTTCGTAGATATTACCTCCTTCCAAGATGACTGAAGCCCTTCTCTGGTAAAGGGCTATATCGCTCTTATCACCTCTATAATAATAATAAACTCCGCCTGACCGATCGAATTCATGTTCTTTTTCCCAGGTTTCGTTAGGACCTTCACTCTCCTCAGCTATTTGATCCAACCTGATGACACCTTCATCTCCCCAGGAAGTATTGTAATACACGTTGACCTGGCCCAGATGTACTCTAGCGGAATAATCCTCAGCCTCCCACCTAAAATTAACCTTCTCACCCTCTTCAACATGAATATAATACCTATCGTCCCTTAACTCAGCTTCAGGATATAAAGTGACATTCCAATCTTCTTGAGATACTTCTAATGGTGAGGAAGAGCTCGGATAATGAGAAAACATAGTCCTCCTATGTATCGAGGTGAATAAAGTTATAGCTGGGAGGAATATCAATGCCCATACTACCAAGAGTACCAGTAACTTTTTCCTATCGGACCAACTTTTGACAGAATCTATTATATTTTTGAGAGTCTCATCGGATTTCTTCATCGGGATAATTACCGATAAACATGATATATGTTTTTTTGGTCTTGCAAAACCGCTTTTAGTTCACTTGAAGAGTGAAATTAAATAACCCTAACTTTATTCGTTAATGACCGATGAAAGAAAAACAGAAAACAAAGATCAAGCTGATACTTAAAAT
>SL_8KL_010_SEDDRAFT_10001067_pt1 | contig 23792 bp, 21 predicted proteins | sample SodLakKL_010_SED_4_FD_11160 | JGI IMG/M metagenome (IMG submission 11160) | reverse complement strand
AAATAGTATTTCTTGTATCTTGTCTTTTGCATTTTGCTATTTGATTTGTATGTTTTAAATTTAGTTTTTAATCTTTAATCCTGTTTCTTGCATCCTGCATCCTGCATCTTGCATCTTGTATCTTGTTTCTTGTTTCTTGTCTCTTGCATCTAACTTCTTTCACTGGGAGGAAAAGAATTTGAAAAAAGGCGAGTTTCTATACGAAGGAAAAGCGAAGAAGATTTACCGCACTGATGACCCAGGTCTTTACCTGGTTGAATTTAAGGATGATGCCACTGCCTTTGACGGGGTTAAAAAAGACAGTTTAGCCGATAAGGGTATTTTAAACAACCGCCTCTCTGCTATATTTTTCGAACTTCTGGAAGAAAAGGGCGTTGAAACCCACTTTGAGAAGACAGTAAGCGAGCGGGAGATGCTGGTCAAATCGCTGGAGATTATTCCGGTAGAAGTAATTGTCCGCAATATTGCTGCCGGCAGCCTGTCGAAAAGACTGGGGATTCCGGAAGGAACCGTTATGAAGAAGACCGTGCTCGAGTTCTCGTTGAAAGATGATGAACTGCACGACCCGATGATTAATCACTACCATATCTATGCCATGGATCTGGCTGCCCCTGAAGAGATGGCTGAAATTGAAAAGGTTGCTCTTAAGGTAAACGAGCTCCTGGTTCCTTACCTGCGTGACAAGGGCATTACCCTGGTAGACTTCAAGCTGGAGTTCGGCCGTCACGGGGATAAAATCCTGTTAGGTGATGAAATCTCTCCTGATACCTGCCGTTTCTGGGACAGCAGCAGCCAGGAGAAGCTGGATAAAGATCGTTTCCGCCGGGATATGGGTGGTGTAGTTGAAGCTTACCGTGAAGTTTTGCGGCGTCTGGAAGGGGGAGAATAATATGCAGTGGAAAGCCAAGGTAGAAGTGACTTTGAAGAAAGCGGTGCTTGACCCCCAGGGTGCTGCTGTTGAGAAGTCACTTCGGGCCCTGGGTTATGACGAGGTCAGCGAGGTCAGGGTTGGAAAATATATTGAGCTAAATCTTGAAGCCAATGACCGGGAGGAAGCAGCCGCGCGCGTGGAAGATATGTCCCGCCGCCTGCTCAGCAACCCGGTCATTGAAGATTACAGCTATGTTTTACAGGAGGCCGGGCTATGAAATTTGGAGTAATTGTTTTTCCCGGTTCTAACTGTGACCTCGATGCTTACCACCTGGTACGCGATGTTTTAAAAAAGGAAGTAGAATATATTCACTACAGTGAGAAAAGCATTGGCCGGCAGGACGTAATCATCCTGCCGGGCGGTTTTACTTACGGAGATTACCTGCGTTCCGGGGCAATTGCCCGCTTCAGCCCGGTCATGAATGCTATTGCTGAATTTGCCGACAAAGGAGGCCCGGTGCTGGGGATTTGCAATGGGTTCCAGGTGCTGACCGAAGCCGGCCTGCTGCCAGGTGCCCTCTACCGTAACCACCATTTACAGTTCCGCTGCGAGCAGGTTTTTGTCAGGGTTGATAATAACAGCCTGCCCTTTACCCTTTCTGCTTCCCTCGGCAAAGTGCTGGAAATGCCGGTGGCTCATGGTGACGGCAGCTACTATGCGCCGCCTGAGCTGTTGGAAGAGCTAAAAGCAAACGATCAGATTGTCTTCCGCTACACCGATCAAAACGGGGATGTAACCCCGCAAGCCAATCCGAACGGTTCCCTTGAAAATATAGCCGGAGTCTGTAACAGGGTCGGTAACGTGGTTGGCCTGATGCCTCATCCTGAAAGAGCCGGGGAAAAGGTTTTAGGATCCAGGCACGGTTTAATTATCTTTAAATCTATCATCAGCTACTTGACAGGCCGGGAGGTGGTTCGCAATGTCTGATCAGGATCTGCACCGGACCCTGGGGCTGACCGATCATGAATATAAATTAATTACTGAACAGATGGGTCGTGAACCGAATGAAGTTGAACTGAATATGTACAGCGTAATGTGGTCAGAGCACTGCAGTTACAAGCATTCACGTTCGGCCCTGAAGCTGTTTCCCACTACCAGTCCCCGGGTAATCCAGGGGCCCGGTGAAAATGCCGGGGTAGTCGATATCGGTGACGGCTGGGCAGTTGTATTTAAAATTGAAAGCCACAATCACCCTTCAGCTATTGAACCGCACCAGGGTGCGGCAACGGGCGTAGGCGGGATTTTAAGAGATATCTATACCATGGGAGCACAGCCGGTTGCTTTTTTGAATTCCCTGCGCTTTGGCAACCTTGATACGGCCCGCGGACGGTACCTCTTTGACGGGGTAGTAGGCGGTATCGGCGGTTACGGTAACTGTGTCGGTATTCCCACCGTGGCCGGCGAAATATATTTTGAACCATGCTACGAGGGAAATCCCCTGGTTAATGCAATGTGTGTGGGCATAATGCCGGCAGATCAGCTGGTGCTTGGTAAAGCCAGCGGCGAAGGAAACCTGGTGGTTCTGGTCGGTGCGTTGACCGGGCGCGATGGTATACACGGAGTTACATTTGCTTCTGAAGAGCTTTCCGAAGAGTCAGAGGAGAAAAGACCGGCCGTGCAGGTAGGAGATCCTTTCACAGGCAAGCTGCTGATGGATGCCACCCTGAAGCAATCGGCAAGAAGCTGGTAACCGGGGTCCAGGACTTCGGCGGGGCCGGGTTGACCTGTGCCCTGACGGAAACTGCATCCCGCGCCGGAACCGGTATTGAAGTTAATCTGGATCAGGTGCCGCTGCGGGAAGAAGGCATGCACCCCTTTGAAATTCTTACCTCGGAGTCACAGGAAAGGATGCTCTTGATTGTTGAACCGGAAAAACTGAAAGCAGTTGAAGAAGTTTTCGGCCGCTGGGATTTAAAACCGGCCGTGATCGGCAAGGTGACCCCTGGAGAAATGGTAACTGCTAGCTACAGGGGAGAAGTTGTTGCTTCGGTTCCGGCAGCCAGCGTCGCCGGGGGAGCCCCTGTTTACAACCCGGAGAGCAGGGAACCGGCATATTTTCGGGAGCTGGCCAACTATGACCCGCTCAATATGCCCCTCCCAGAGGACTACGGCGAAGTGCTGCTTAAGCTGCTGGCAGCACCGGACATTGCTTCCAAGGAATGGGTCTGGCGGCGCTATGATTACATGGTCCGGACCTGCACGCTGGAGGGTCCCGGTGGAGACTGTGCAGTTATTCGGATACGGGAAACAGGTAAAGCCCTGGCCATGAGTGTTGATGGCAACGGCAGGCAGACCTATCTTGACCCCTTCCGGGGCGGCATGTTGGCCGTGGCAGAGGCAACTCGTAACCTGAGCTGCAGCGGGGCCGAACCGATCGGTATTACCGATTGCCTCAATTTCGGCAACCCTGAGAAACCGGAAATCTACTGGCAGTTCAATCAGGCCGTTAAAGGGATGGCTGAAGCCTGCCGGGTCTTAAATGTTCCCGTTGTCGGTGGAAATGTCAGTTTCTACAATGAAGTTCAAGGTGAAGCGATCTATCCAACCCCGGTTGTAGGAGCAGTTGGCCTGCTTAAAGATCCTGACAAAAAATGTACCACTGCCTTCAGGCGCGACGGAGATCACCTCTTCCTGCTGGGTCCCCAGGAGGTTTCGCTGGGCGGAAGCCAGTATTTGAAAAGCTGGTGCGGCAAAATTTCCGGCAGCCTGGCCGAGGTGGATCTGGAAGCGGAGAGAGATGTGCAGAATCTACTTCGTGATCTGATCTATGCGGGACTAATTCAGTCGGCCCATGATCTTTCAGATGGAGGTCTGGCTGTTGCCCTGGCCGAATCCTGTTTAAGCGGCAGAATTGGTGCGCAGGTAAACCTTGCGCCTTCTGATTATTTACCCCTGGCCTTATTTGGCGAAGGTCCTTCGCGGGTGCTGGTTTCTGCTGCACCGGAAGATGCCGACCGGGTATCTCAGCAAATTATGGAAGCAAAGGTTGAATCTTCAAAAATCGGCACGGTCAGGGGAGATGCTTTGATTATCTCCCACTGCGATGATATAATACTGAAGTTGGAAGTGTCCGCTTTAGATGCGGCCTACGAGGAGGTTTTTTCATGTATCATGGAGTAGCTCCCACCGGGAAGCTGCGTGAAGCCTGCGGAGTTTGCGGTGGTTTTGCCAAAGATCAACCTCTGGCTTTTTTGACCTGCTTTGCTCTCTATGCCCTGCAGCATCGCGGGCAGGAAAGCGCCGGAATTACGGCAGGCCCCGGTGAAGGCCGAAAAATGTGGAGCAAGAGAGGGTTGGGCCTGGTCTCAGAAGTTTTTCCTGATACAGCAGACTTAAAAGGAATTGTTTGCAAGCTGGCAATTGGCCATGTCCGCTATCCTTACAGTTCAGATGGCCGGGATTTTGAAAGCAGTCAGCCCCTGAAGCTGCGTTACCGGCATGGTGAGCTGGCGATTGCCCACAACGGACTCCTGTTGAATGCCCTCGAACTGCGGGAAGAGCTGGAGTGCCAGGGCGCAATATTCCAGACCGATACGGACAGCGAACTGCTGGCCCATATGATTGCCAGGCAGGGTAGTGAGAGCCTGGAAGAAGCGGGGAAATAGTGCCGAGGCTAAAAGGAGCCTTTGCCTTTGTATTGACTGACGGTCGTAAGGTTATCGGTTTGCGGGACGGGCATGGTTTCAGGCCGCTATCGCTGGCAAGCCTGGCTGATGGCGGTTATTTCGTAGCTTCGGAAACCTGTGCTTTTGATACGATCGGGGCGAGCTATATTCGTGATGTTAGGCCGGGAGAAATGGTTATTTTAGATGAAGAAGGATTGCACAACCGCCAGGTGGTGGAAAGTCCCAGCACTGACCTGTGCATATTTGAGTATATTTACCTTGCCCGTCCAGACAGCAACCTGGAGGGTAGAAATGTCCACCTGGTACGCCGGGAGCTGGGTCGGCGACTGGCCCGGGAACATCCAGTTGAAGCAGATATTGTTTCAGGGGTTCCCGATTCGAGCATTGCTGCAGCTTCAGGTTTTGCCGAAGAGGCCGGGTTGCCGTATGAAATGGGCCTGGTTAAAAATCGCTATATCGGAAGAACTTTTATCAAACCGACCCAGAAAATGCGAGAAGAAGGGGTCGATTTGAAGCTGAATGCCGTGCAGAAAATTGTTGAAGGCAAGCGTGTTGTCCTGGTGGATGACTCTATTGTACGCGGCACAACCAGCCTGAAATTAATCAGGATTATGAAGCGGGCCGGGGCAAAAGAAGTTCACCTGCGGATTAGTTCACCTCCTGTGACCGGCTCCTGTTATTACGGGATTGATACACCAGATAAACAAGATCTGATTGCCCATAATCGCAGTCCTGCGGAAATATCAGAGATGATCGGCGCAGATTCGATCGGTTTCCTCAGTCTTGAGCAGGTTAAAGGAGCGGTTGATTTGCCGGGAGATGTTTTTTGCTCTGCCTGCTTCAGTGGTGATTACCCCGTGGAGCCGTAAAAGGCGGAGATTGGATGTTAGAAGTTGGAAGCTGGAATAAGTAATTTATTTAATATAAGCGAAGTTTATTGAACAGGTAATAAGATAAGACAGAATTGAACAGGTAATAAGATAAGACAGAATTGAACAGGTAATAAGATAAGACAGATTAGGGGCACGCCAGGATTTTGTAGGGGCACGGCGTGCCGTGCCCGTGAACGGAAAGACGTGATATAGAAGAAAGGTGTTATGAAATTAGAGTTTTGCCGGGGTGCGGCATGCCGTGCCCGTGATAGAAAAATTAATTAGAAGATAAGGTGTTATGATTTTAGGATTTTAAAGGGGCACGGTTTCCCGTGCCTGTGAAAAAGTTTTAATAGAAAAGAGATCTTACTGGGAGGTTGAAAGAAAATGGACATGTTAGTTTATGTAGCACCGGCCTGTGCCCTGGCTGCACTTGTTTTTGCCCTTATTTTATGGCTTAAGCTGGGCAAGGCCGAAGCAGGTAGTAAGGAGATGCGCGATATTGCTGATGCAATTCATGAAGGAGCAATGGCTTTCATGAAACGTGAATACACATACCTGGCAGTTTTTGTGGTAGTGCTGACCATCGTCCTCGCTTCTGCAATTAATGTGCTGACTGCGGTCAGCTTTGTAGTCGGGGCAATATTTTCAGGCACCGCCGGCTATGTGGGGATGACGGTCGCTACCAAGGCCAATGTGCGGACCACACATGCAGCAAGGTCCGGGATTAACCCCGCCCTGACCATTGCTTTTTCAAGCGGGACAATTATGGGTATGATGGTGGCCGGTCTCGGTCTTTTCGGTTTGGGAATTCTTTTTATCTTTATCGGAGACCCTTCTGTTATTAACGGCTATGCTTTAGGTGCAAGCTCGATTGCCCTTTTCGCCCGTGTCGGCGGTGGTATCTATACCAAGGCAGCCGATGTGGGAGCCGACCTGGTAGGCAAGGTTGAAGCAGGTATTCCCGAAGACGATCCCCGCAATGCCGGGGTTATTGCCGACAATGTTGGTGACAATGTTGGTGACGTTGCCGGTATGGGAGCAGATTTGTTTGAGTCTTTCGTTGGTTCAATGATTGCCACCATGACCCTGGGTGTAGTCCTTTATGGTCTCGGTGGTATGCTTCTGCCGATGCTGGTTGCATCAATCGGCATCCTGGCTTCTATCTTTGCTTTCTTCTTCGTGAGGGCCAAGGAAGGCGTCCGCCTGGGAGCAGTTTTAGAGCGCGGCACCTGGGTCAGTGCTATTGTGGTTCTGATTGGTTCATTTTTCCTGATTCGAGCTTTTATCGAGCAGGGTATTTTCTCCGATTACGGTCCCTTTATTGCCGTTATCGCCGGTTTGCTGGCTGGAGTTGTTATCGGCCGGGTAACCGAATATTACACTTCTGATCATTACAAGCCGGTACAGAATATTGCCAGGGCGTCACTGACAGGACCGGCTACCAATATTATCAGCGGTCTATCTGTCGGGATGAAGAGTACTGTTATTCCGATTATTGCTATTGTTGCAGCAATCCTCGTATCTTACCATGTAGCTGGAGTTTATGGTATTGCTATTTCCGCGGTGGGTATGCTTTCAACCGTGGGTATGACCGTTGCTGTTGATGCTTACGGACCGGTTGCTGATAATGCGGGCGGTATTGCCGAGATGGCCGAACTTGAACCTGAAGTGCGTGATATTACCGATCAACTGGACTCACTTGGTAATACTACCGCGGCGATTGGTAAAGGCTTTGCTATCGGTTCGGCTGCGCTGACCGCGCTGGCTCTCTTTACTGCATACGCCCAGGTGGCTGAGCTGGCTGTGATTGATATTACATCGCCACAGGTTATTGCCGGCCTGCTAATCGGTGGTATGCTCACCTACTTCTTTACTTCCCGGACCATGGAAGCGGTTGGGAATGCAGCTTTCTCACTGATTGAAGAGATTCGCCGCCAGTTCAAGGAAATTCCGGGCCTAATGGAGTACAAGGCCAAGCCGGAATATGCCCGCTGTGTTGATATTAGCACGAAGGCGGCCCTTAAAGAGATGATCATACCAGGCCTGATGGCGGTTATAGTACCGCTTGCTGTAGGCCTGATTCCCTTCCTGGGTAAAGAAGCGTTAGGCGGACTTTTAGCCGGTGCCCTGGTGACCGGGGTGCTGCAGGCCATTAACATGGCCAATGCCGGAGGGGCCTGGGATAATGCTAAGAAATTTATTGAAGCCGGGGAACACGGCGGCAAAGGCAGCGAGGCACATAAAGCAGCCGTGGTCGGTGATACGGTCGGTGACCCCTTCAAGGATACAGCAGGTCCGTCGCTGAACATTTTAATTAAACTAATGAGTATAGTGGCCCTTGTTTTTGCGCCGCTCTTCTTCTAGAGAAGCCGCCCGGCACTCCTTCGAGTGCCGGGTTTTTTTTACATAAAGTGAAAATAAATCGGACACCATTTTCACTTAAGAATAAGTTGAATTTAACTCTGACACCTTTTCTACTTATTTGCCGGGAGGGAGTGAAAGACGTGAGTGAGGAGATGAATTACAAGAAGGCGGGTGTCGATATTGATGCGGCCGAAGCCGCGGTGGATCGGATCAAGGGGCTGGCTAAATCAACTTTTCGCCCCGAGGTGCTGCACGGCCTGGGCGGTTTTGGCGGGATGTTCGCCCCAAACCTGCAGAGCATGAAGGAGCCGGTCCTGGTTTCCGGGACTGATGGTGTAGGAACCAAGCTGAAGATCGCCTTTGCCGTGGAAAGGCACGATACGGTCGGCATTGACTGTGTGGCCATGTGCGTAAATGACATCCTGGTCCAGGGGGCAGAGCCGCTATTTTTTTTAGACTACCTGGCCGTAGGCAAGCTGAAACCGGAACAGGTAGAAGAGATAGTGACCGGAGTAGCAGAAGGCTGCCGCGATGCCGGCTGCGCGCTCCTGGGTGGAGAGACGGCAGAAATGCCCGGCTTTTATCCTGCCGGTGAATATGACCTGGCCGGTTTTGCAGTTGGTTTGGTCGATAAAGAAAAGATCATTGACGGGTCAAACATCGAAAATGGGGATGTTGTAATTGGCCTTGCTTCAAATGGTTTACACAGCAACGGCTTTTCCCTGGTGCGCAAAGCTCTCCTGGAAGAAGCTGGCCTGCTGCTTACTGATTTCCAGCCCGGTCTGGGTATGACCCTGGCCGAAGAACTGCTGCGGCCCACCTATATCTATGTTAAACCTGTCTTGCAGGCTCTGAAAAAGTTTTCAATCAGGGGGATGGCTCATATTACCGGAGGCGGACTACCGGGTAACCTGCCCCGTATTTTACCTTCCGGCCTGCAGGCGGAAATCGATCCCAACGCCTGGATGGAGCCCCCTATTTTTGACCTGATCAGCGATCTGGGCGAAGTGAGACGCAGTGAGATGTTCAGAGCATTTAATATGGGCATTGGCTACTGTCTTTTTGTTTCTCCCCGGGAAGCGGACGATTTGCTGAAGCATTTTTCCGGGTACCACCTGACAGCATATAAAATTGGCAACGTAGAAAGCGGCAGCAGCGGGGTAGTGATAAAGGATTTATAGTGATATTAATAGAATTATATTGTTAGAAGCTATGACTTAAAGTTGAGCAGCAGTTTTTGTAATAATAGGGGGATCTCAAGATGAAACGTATTGCTGTGCTGGCATCCGGTCGTGGCAGCAACCTGGAAGCGATCCTGAAAGCGGTCAAAAGGGGTGAGATCGCCGGAGAAGTTGCACTGATGATCAGTGACCGGGCAGATGCTCCTGCCCTGGATATAGCCAGCGGGGATGGAGTTAAGGCACTTCATATCGACCCGAAGGGCTGCAGCAGCAGGGAAAGTTACGACCAGGTATTGATCAATGCCCTGAAAGAGGATGAAATAGATCTTGTAGTGCTGGCCGGGTTCATGCGCCTGCTTTCACCACTTTTTGTCCAGGCTTTTCCCCTGCAGATCTTAAATATTCACCCATCACTTTTGCCTGCCTTCCCCGGAACTGACGGGATGGAGCAGGCTTTTAGCTATGGTGTAAAAATAACCGGATGCACCGTTCACTTTGTTGATGAAGGCCTTGACAGCGGTCCGGTAGTGCTGCAGGAAGCGGTTCCTATTATTCAGCGTGAATCGATTAAAACACTGCAGCAGAGGATCCAGGCGGTTGAACACCGGCTCTATCCGATTGCGATTGATCTGTTCTGTCGCGACAAACTGAAAGTGGAAGGAAGAAGGTGTTATATTATTGACACAGAAACGTAGAGCTTTGTTAAGTGTATCTGATAAAGCAGGAATTGCTGAACTGGCCGGTGAGTTGATCGAGCTTGGTTTCGAAATTGTTTCGACCGGGGGTACGGCCCGAACTATTAGTGAAGCAGGCTTTTCGGTAACTGAGGCTGCGGAAGTGACCGGCAGTCCTGAAATTTTAGGTGGAAGGGTAAAAACACTCCACCCCGGTATACACGGAGCGATTTTAGCCCGTCCGGACCAGGTTGAAGAGTTGAGCGAGCACGGGATTGTCCCGATTGAACTGGTCGTGGTCAATCTCTATCCCTTTGAAGATACTATTGCCCGCGCAGATGTAACCCTGGAAGAGGCGGTTGAAAACATTGATATTGGTGGGCCGACTATGCTGCGGGCGGCGGCTAAGAACCACAACCGGGTTGCTGTGGTAGTTAACCCGGGACGCTATGGCCAGATCATAGAAGAGCTTGAAAGCAGAGGCGAGATCAGTGACTCAACCCGTTACCATCTGGCAGCGGAAGCATTCGCCCATACAGCAGGTTATGATGCAGCTATAAGTAACTATTTAAACAGCAGGACAGAATTCGGGGGCGGGACTTACCCGGATTGCCTGAGCCTGTCCTTTGCAAAGATGCAGGATTTACGTTATGGGGAGAACCCTCAGCAGGAAGCAGCCTTTTATGCCTCTTCCGGAAAGCGGACAGGGCTGGCGGCGGCAAAACAGCTGCAGGGCAAAGAGCTGTCTTTTAATAATTTAAATGATCTTAATGCAGCCTGGGAACTGGTCAGGGAATTTGAAGAATCGACAGCAGTTGCTGTTAAACATGCCAACCCCTGCGGAGTTGGATCCGCCCTGACAATTTACGAGGCATACCAGCTGGCTTATGAAGCAGATCCTGTCTCTATTTTTGGAGGAATTGTCGCCCTAAACAGGACTGTTGGCGCTGCTACAGCCCGGGAAATGATGGAAATATTTCTTGAATTGATTGCTGCGCCAGAGTTTACAGAAGAAGCGCTTGAAATATTTAGAGAGAAAAAAGATATCCGTTTGCTGGAAATCAATCCAGAAGCTAATGAGGCAAAACCCACTGACTTTAAAAAAGTATCAGGAGGACTTTTGATCCAGTCCGTTGATAATGAACCTGTGGATATAGCTGGAGGCGAGGTTGTAACTGAAAAGAAACCCACAAAGGAGCAGTGGGAAGCCCTTAATTTCGCCCAGAAGGTTGTAAAGCATGTCCGTTCCAATGCCATCGTGATTGCAGCGGAGGGAAAAACGATCGGAATCGGGGCCGGCCAGATGAACAGGATCGGTGCGGCTAGAATTGCCTTGAACCAGGCTGGAGAAAAAGCAAAGGGAGCTGTTATCGGATCAGATGCATTTTTCCCGTTTCCAGACATTATTGACGAGGCGGGTAAGGCCGGAATTTCAGCCATTGTTCAACCGGGCGGGTCGATGAAAGATGATGAGTCGATCAGGCTCTGTAACCGGCTGGGGATTGCCATGGTCTTTACGGGTCGGCGCTATTTCAAACACTGATTAGTATTAAATCCGTGCCGGAATTATTGAATGGAGGTTATTAAAATGCGAGTTTTACTGGTTGGCGGAGGTGGGCGAGAACACACCCTGGCCTGGAAACTGGCCCAGAGCCCTCAGTTGGAGAAGCTTTACTGTGCCCCGGGCAATGCAGGAATTGCTTCCTTGGCCGAATGTGTTGACATCGCGGCCGATAAGATCGATGAACTTAAAGCCTGGGCTCTGGAGCAGAAAATTGACTTAACAGTGGTTGGACCCGAAGCGCCGCTGGTGCTGGGCATTGCGGACAATTTCCGGCAGGCCGGACTTAAAGTTTTCGGTCCAAACAGCGATGGCGCACAGCTTGAAGGCAGTAAAGTTTGGTCCAAGCGCAAAATGAAAGAGTGGGGTATTCCGACTGCCGGTTTTACAATATTTGATGATTTTGAAGATGCCCGCAGCCACCTTGGCCGCTTTTACGGAGGGCCGGTGGTAATCAAGGCTGATGGCCTGGCTGCAGGGAAGGGTGTTACTGTAGCCTCCGGGCCGGAAGAGGCTGAACAGGCCCTCTACGATATAATGATTGAAAGGGCCTTTGGCGAGGCCGGCAACCGGGTGGTTATTGAAAACTGCCTCAGCGGTGAAGAAGTTTCTGTCCTAGCTGTTACCGATGGCAGCAACCTGGTTATTCTGCCCTCATCACAGGACCACAAGGCAATCGGTGAAGGCGATAAGGGGCCGAACACCGGTGGAATGGGAGCTTATTCTCCCGCCCCGGTCTATACTCCCGAGCTGGCCCGTAAGACCGAAACCGAAGTGTTTAAGCCTCTACTAAAAGGGTTTAAAGATATGGGAATTGATTTCAGGGGCGTTATCTATGCTGGACTAATGGTTTCAAAAGATGAGTTTAACGTGCTTGAATTTAATGTGCGCTTTGGCGATCCGGAAACCCAGGCAATTATTCCGCGGTTGGATTCGGATCTGCTGCCTCTGCTGTTGGCTGCAGCCGAGGGTGATTTGAAAGGTGTTGAACCTCTCTGGAAAGATGATCATGCTGTTTGCGTGGTGATATCTTCCGGCGGTTATCCCGGTAAATATGAAAAAGGCAAATTTATCGAAGGCCTGGATGCTCTGGAAAAAACAGGTGACAAACAGGTGGCAGTATTTCACGCCGGCACTGCACTCAGGGATGGGCATCTGGTTACTGCAGGGGGCCGGGTTTTAGGTGTAACCGCCTGGGACAGTGACTTGCGAAAAGCAGTAGACCGGGCTTACCGGGCCTGTGAACAAATTAATTTTGACGGCTGCTATTACCGTAAGGATATAGGGCACAGGGCCCTAAAGTAAATTTTATCTAAAAGGTTTAAGTCAATGTTAACAGAAAAAATAAAAAAGAATATCAGGAAAGGGACTTTTTTAAAAGTTTCCTGGTTTTTTATTATTCACAGGTTATTTTATCATGTTATTTTGTACTATTATAAAATTAATATTTTGGCTAGAAGCATTTTCTGTAATACTGTAATTCGCAACCCCTATGAAGTTGTAGTCGTTCCGACAAAATTAATTCATAATACGTTTATACGTTTCTCAAAATACCGGGGAATTATGTTCGAAAAAACTATTCGTTCTGTTGTTGGTTTAATCAGGGACGGGGATTGGGATTTGGATTTTAAACAGCCTTTTATAAGTTCATCTGATTATACTGCCTTTAAAGAAAGGTTTACGCAGGGCAAAGAATGGGAGGATACTGTTTACTATGAAAAATACCTGGAAAAATCAAAAAAAGATGAAAGGTATCCTTCCTGGCAAGAGTATAAGTTAGAATATCTTGATTTGTGGGAGGAAATTTATAACGATATTAAAGAAAACGGATACAAAAAACAAAGCGAGATTAACTCGGCATCAATTAAAAAAAATAGAAGCCACTATGATGGCAAACCAGAAAATGAAGTAGAAGTTGCCGTATCAAGAAATGGCGAGCTAATATTTATAGATGGACGCCACAGGCTATCAATTGCATTACTATTAAATATAGAACGAATCCCTGTTGTAATAAACTGCTGGCATAAGAGCTATATTGACAGGGTAAAGAAAGATTTAAATAAAAATATAGTAACACCGTCTGAAGTTGTACATCACATTTTAAAAGAGAATCAAACTTTAAATGATCATGCCTCAAGTGAAATAAAATGTAGCAGTCTTCATAATTATAATGAGGAGCTGATGGGTTGATATGACCAAAACAGTAGTCTTAGGTTTTGCCCGGACCCCTTTTGGCCGTTTTTTGGGAGCTTTTAAGGATATACCGGCGGTGGAACTTGGCGCTGCCGCAGTCAGGGAAGCTTTAAAAAGGGCCGGTTTAGAAGGTGATCAGGTTGACAATGTTTTGTTAGGCATGGTGGTCCAGGGAGGGGCAGGACAGATTCCCTCCCGCCAGGCGACCATAAAAGCCGGTCTGCCGCACACTGTTCCTTCAGATACAATCAATAAAGTCTGTGCTTCCGGCCTGCGGGCAGTAAACCTGGCTGATGTGCTGATTAAAAGCGGCGAAGGTGAACTTATGGTAGCCGGCGGCATGGAAAATATGAGTGCTGTCCCTTACTACCTGCCCGGGGTGCGGACCGGTTCCAGGATGGGGGACGACAGGATTATTGATGGTATGGTTCACGACGGCCTGTGGTGCCCTTTCCATGAAGTCCACATGGGTGTGCATGGCAGCGCCGTCCCGGCCGAGCATGGCATTACCAGGCAGGAGATGGACCGCTGGGCTTACCGCAGTCATCAAAGAGCCCTGGCGGCGATGGATAATGGCAGCCTGGGCGAGGAGATAGTTGCGGTTCCAGTGCCGCAGCGTAAAGGCGATCACATTGTGGTTGAAAAAGATGAACTGCCCCGCAGTGACACAACCCCGGACAAGCTGGCCATGCTGCCACCTGCTTTTGAAAAAGAAGGGCTGGTTACCGCGGGCAATGCTCCGGGAATTAGCGATGGGGCAGCAGCCCTGGTCCTGGCTTCAGAAGAACAGGCCCGGAAGCGCGGCCTTGAACCGATTGCTGAAATAGTGGCCCACGCTTCTGTTTCTTTAGAGCCACGCTATATTGCTACTGTTCCCTATGAAGCAGGGCAAAAAGCTTTGAAAAAAGCAGAACTGTCAGCAGATCAGCTTGATTTAATCGAAGTTAACGAGGCTTTTGCCGCTGTGGCTCTAACCTGTATTAAACTGGGCGACTGGGATGAAGAAAAAGTTAATGTCAACGGCGGAGCCGTTGCCCTGGGCCACCCGATCGGAGCCAGCGGCGCCCGTATCCTGATGACCCTGATCGCCGAACTGCGCCGCCGCGGCGGCGGATACGGGATGGCTACCATTTGCAGCGGTGCCGCCCAGGGCGAAGCAACTATTGTCAGGGTTAGATAAGAGGAGACGGCTATAATGGCTTTTACCCTTACAGAAGAGCAGCTTAAGAAGCAGCAGGAATTTCAGCACTTTGCTGATGCCGAAATTGATACAGGTGATCACTTCCCGCAGGAAAACTTAAGTAATGCTGCCAAACACGGCTATATGGGTTACCCTATTCCGGTTGAATGGGATGGACAGGGACAGGATTTTCTCAGCTATATTTTATTAATTGAGGAAATTTCAAGGGTTTGTTCATCAACCGGGGCGATCATTGCTGTACATACTTCAGTTGGCTCATTTCCCCTGCTGTATTTTGGTACGGATGAACAGAAAAAACGCTACTTGCCTGCCCTGGCCTGCGGCGAGATGCTCGGGGCTTTTGCCCTGACTGAAGCGGATGCCGGGTCCGATGCAGCAGCTCTTTCAACAACTGCAACTTCTGTTGATGGAGGTTACCGCTTAAATGGTTGCAAAATATTCATCACCAGCGGGGGACAGGCGGATCTTTATACTGTTTTTGCAACCCTCGATAAAGCAAAAGGAGTTAAGGGTATTACAGCTTTTTTGATTGAAAAAGATACCCCGGGATTAACACCTGGCAAACCCGAAAAAAAGATGGGCTTAAACCGATCTAACACCACCGAACTGATGTTAGAGGATCTTTTTGTTCCGGTGTCGAACAGACTTGGTGAAGAAGGTGAAGGTTTTAAAATAGCGATGTCTTTGCTTGATGGTGGCAGGATTGGTATTGCCGCCCAGGGACTGGGCATGGCCCGGGCTGCAATTGACTATACGGTAAAGCACCTGAAAGCGGAAGCAAGGGCAGGTGAAAAAGTCGACCAGGGCGTAAGTTTTTGCCTGGCCGATCTGGCAACTCGTTTGGAGGCTGCACGTCTTTTGGTGTACAGGGCAGCAGCAGTAAAAGAGAGTGGAGAACGCTGTTCTAAGGAAGCATCAATGGCTAAAATGTTTGCCACAGATCTGGCCATGGAAGCGGCAACTAAATGTATAGACCTGTGCGGACTCACTGCCATGCGGGATGACCATCCGCTGACCCGCTATTTCCGTGATGCCAAGGCACCCCAGATTTACGAGGGTTCAAACCAGATACAACGTATAGTCATTGCCCGCCAGCTTTTAAAGTAAGGTTGTAAGTAAAGTTGAACCAGCAAGTTTAACATTTAATAAGTATAATGACATAATAATTACAGGAGGATGAGCAGATGAATTTTGTACTGACTGAAGAACAGGAAATGACCCGGAAAATGGTGCGCGACTTTGCCGAGAAAGAGGTAGCGCCCGGAGCAGAAGAACGTGATGACAAGGAAGAATTTTCACGCGAGCTTTTTGATAAGATGGGTGAACTTGGCTTGACGGGTATCCCTTGGCCGGAGGAATACGGCGGAGGTGAATGTGATTTTATCAGCTACGTCATAGCTGTTGAAGAACTNTCCAGGGTNGATGCTTCGGCCGGAACAACCCTTTCAGCACATACGTCCCTGGCCGGGTGGCCGCTGTATAAGTATGGCAGNGAAGAGCAGAAGAAGAAGTTTTTAGAGCCGATGGCCCTGGGTGAAAAACTGGGCGCTTATGGTCTGACAGAAGCTACCGCCGGGACAGATGCTGCAAGCCAGAGCACTACCGCTGTTCTCGACGGAGATAGCTATATTTTAAACGGCAATAAAATATTTATCACCAACGGCGGTGATGCGGAAATTAATATTATTTTCGCTGTAACCGATAAGGAAAAGAAGGCAAAAGGAGTAAGCGCTTTCATAGTTGAGAAAGGAACTCCCGGTTTTTCTTTCGGCAAGAAAGAAAGGAAGATGGGCCTGCGTTCGTCGCCGACCCTGGAGCTGATTTTTGAAGATTGCCGGGTGCCGAAGGAAAACCTGCTCGGCAAAGAAGGAGAAGGCTTTAAAATCGCCATGAGTACCCTTGACGGGGGGCGTAATGGTATTGCCGCGCAGGCTGTCGGCATTGCCCAGGGCGCACTTGATGCCGCGGCAGATTATGCCAAGACCAGGGAACAGTTCGGTCAGCCCATTGCTAATTTCCAGGCTATCTCCTTTATGCTGGCCGACATGGGCACAAAAATTGAAGCGTCCCGCCTGCTCACTTACCAGGCAGCTTACCTGGAAAGTGAAGGGCTGCCTTACGGAAAAGCTTCCGCCATGGCCAAGCTATTTGCCTCTGAAACTGCAATGGAGGTTACCACTAAAGCGGTACAAATCTTCGGTGGTTACGGTTATACCCGTGATTATCCTGTCGAGCGCTTTATGCGGGATGCAAAGATTACCGAAATTTATGAAGGCACCAGCGAAGTTCAGCGCCTGGTAATTTCAAGATACCTGCTATCTTAAAAGAAAAAAGATGTGATGAAGGAAAAACTTCACGAAAGGAGCACAACAAATGGCAAATGATTTACCGGGCCTGATTATGGTCTATACCGGCGATGGAAAAGGAAAAACTACAGCTGCTGTCGGGCAGGCGATCAGGGCTCTTGGTCATGGCTACAGGGTTTTCATGATTCATTTCATGAAAGGCCGTGATTATGGAGAGTTCCTGGCTACCGACAAGATGCAGAACCTGACCCTTGTCCGGGCCGGGCGTGATGATTTTGTATCGCGCGACAACCCCGATCCTATCGATGTGGAATTGGCTGAGAATGGCTTTGCGCAGGCTGAAAAAGCTGTAATGAGCGGCGAATATAACCTGGTGGTTCTCGATGAGGTTAACGTAGCTTTAGACTACGGTCTAATCGAAGAAAGCAGGCTGCTTGAGCTGCTCAAGAATAAACCGCAGCATGTGGCCGTGGTTTTAACCGGCCGTAATGCTTCGCCAGAGCTGGTTAAAGTGGCGGATACAGTCAGCGAGGTGCTGGCCATTAAACATCACTACGATACAGGGGCTGACTGCTGTAAGGGGATAGAGTACTAGGAGCAGAATTAAGTATTCAGGATTTAGAAGAGGTGCTAAGATGCAGCAACTGGTAGCAGAACTGCTTGATGGAAACAGGCGTGCTGCAGCGCGCCTGATTTCACTGGTGGAAAATGATGATCCACAAAAGAGAGAACTGCTTAAAGATATTTACCCCCACACGGGGAAAGCTTATGTAATTGGCGTGACCGGCGCTCCGGGATCCGGAAAAAGTTCGCTGGTCGACTGGCTGCTGAAACTAATCCGCAAGGACGGTCTTACCGTAGGGGTTATTGCTGTTGACCCGACCAGCCCCTTCAGCGGCGGGGCAATCCTCGGTGACCGGATCCGCATGCAGGACCACGCGCTCGATCAGGATATTTTTATCCGCAGCATGGGAACCAGGGGCAGCCTGGGTGGGTTATCCAGGGCAACCAGGGAAGCGATCCAGGTTTTGGATGCTTTCGGAAAAGATATCATTTTAATAGAGACGGTCGGCGTGGGCCAGTCGGAAGTGGATATTGTTAAGACAGCAGACAGCACCCTGGTGGTATTAACCCCGGCCGGTGGTGACAGTGTGCAGACAATCAAGGCCGGCATCATGGAAATAGCCGATATCTTTGCCATTAATAAATCTGATCTCCCGGGTGCTGAAAGGACAACAACGGAAATTAACCTGATGCTTGACATGAAAAAAAGCGAACCCTGGCGGCCACCGGTGATTCAGACCATTTCGGTGAGTAACGAAGGGATTGAAGAACTGTGGCAGGCTCTGCAGAAACACCGGGATCACATGGAAGAGAGTGGACGCCTGCTGGAAATACGCCGTGAAAGGGTTAAGCGTGAATTGACCGAGCAGGTGGAATACCTGGTTAAGAGTAAAATCTGGGACGAGGTCAAGGAACACCTGGAGTTTGACAGCCTGGTAGAAAATATTGTCCATCGCCGGCAGGATCCATACAGTACGTCAGCAGATCTGCTGGCTCAGATCAATTTTTATGATCGGGGACCTGGAGAAGGTGATTGAACATGGATAAAGATAAGTTAAAGCGGATTTCCAGACAGTATGAACAGTGGCAGAAGGAAGCCGGCGAAGCAAAAGAGCGCAGCGCTACTTTTAAAACGGTTTCCAGTCGGCCGATCAAGGCTCTCTATACCCCGCTGGATACAGAAGAGCTTGATTATGAAAAGGACCTTGGCTTTCCCGGAAACTACCCTTATACCAGGGGAGTGCAGACTAATATGTACCGGGGCCGGATCTGGACGATGCGCCAGTTTTCCGGGTTCGGGGATGCTTACGACTCAAACAGGCGTTACCGCTACCTGCTTGATCAGGGCCAGACCGGTTTAAGTGTAGCCTTTGATATGCCGACAATTATGGGTTACGATTCCGATAGCGACAGATCCCTGGGGGAGGTAGGCCGCTGTGGTGTGGCCATTGATTCACTGGAAGACATGGAGATCCTCTTCGATCAGATTCCTGTTGACCAGGTTACCACCTCGATGACTATCAACGGGCCGGCTTCGATTCTCTGGTGCATGTACCTGGCCAACGCTGAAAAACAGGGCATTAACCTTGATCAGGTTGGCGGGACTATTCAAAATGACATTCTCAAAGAATACATTGCCCAGAAATCCTGGATTTTTCCCCCCGAACCTTCAATGCGCCTGATTACAGACATTTTCGCTTTTGCGACAGATCACGTGCCCCGCTGGAACACGATCAGTATCAGCGGTTATCATATCCGCGAGGCCGGTTCTACCGCTGCCCAGGAGTTGGCTTTTACCCTGGCTGATGGTTTCGCTTACGTGGAAGCCGGGATAAATGCCGGCCTGGACGTGGACCGGTTTGCGCCGCGCCTCTCATTTTTCTTCAATGCCCATATTGACTTTTTCGAAGAGATTTGCAAGTACCGGGCAGCCCGCAGAATCTGGGCCCGTCGGATGAAAGAAAAATACGGTGCGAAAGACGAACGGTCCCTGAAAATGCGCTTTCACACCCAGACAGCCGGATGCAGCCTGACCGCCCAGGAACCGGAGAACAACATTGTCCGTACTACAATTGAAGCGCTGTCGGCTGTTCTGGGGGGAACTCAGTCTTTGCATACCAACTCCATGGACGAAGTGCTGGCTTTACCTACCGAAAAGGCTGTAAAAATTGCCCTTCGTACCCAGCAGATAATTGCCTATGAAAGTGGGGCAGCCAACACCATTGACCCCCTGGCCGGTTCCTACTTTATCGAGCAGCTTACCGATCAGCTTGAAGCGGAAGCAGAGGAGTATTTCCGCCGGATTGATGATCATGGTGGGGTCTTAAAAGCGATTGACCAGGGCTTTTTCCAGCAGGAAATTGCCGATGCTGCTTACGAATACCAGCTTGCTGTTGATAGGGATGAGCAGGCAGTGGTAGGCGTTAACCGCTACAATACCGGAGAATCTGTCCAGATTGAGCTGCTCAAAATTGACCCGGAAGTGGAAAAGAAACAGGTTGGGCGCCTGAAGCAGCTGCGTGAAAGGCGCGATAACGATGCAGTTAACAGAAGCCTGGAGGAATTAAAGGATACGGCAAAGGGGACTGATAACCTGATTCCAAAAATACTTGATGCGGTTAAAGTTTATGCCACTGAAGGAGAAATAGTAGTTGCCCTGAAGGAAGTGTTTGGTGAGTATAAGGAGAAGCCGCTTTTCTAAACCAGAATTGATTACCCGTATTCACTAAAAATAACCTATCTACCTGCCTAGTGTTGACTAGATTTTCAGTTATGCTGCCTGGTAGTTAAAATAAAGCTTGTGGATCGTCCCAGCTGGGCAAGTGAAGTTTATCTGACATTTTAATGTCAAAGGAACTTGATTTTGGGGTAAGGAGTGATCTGATGACAGGAAAAAAAATTAGAGTCCTGGTGGCCAAGCCGGGCCTTGACGGCCATGATCGGGGTGCTAAGGTTGTAGCCAGGGGCCTGCGTGATGCAGGGTTCGAAGTTATTTACACGGGGTTGCACCAGACCCCGGAGCAGGTTGCCGAAGCAGCCCTGCAGGAAGATGTCGATGTTGTCGGTTTAAGTATCCTCTCGGGTGCACATATGACCCTTGTTCCGAAAATCAAGGAGCTGCTTAAGAGTAACGGTATGGGCGATGTCCTGCTGGTTGTTGGTGGTATTGTTCCCGAAGATGAAGCTGAAGAGCTGATGAAAAGCGGCAGTGCCGACCAGGTTTTCAACCCCGGGGAGCCGCTGGATAATATTACGGAATATATCAGCAGTAAATTTTAGAGATAAGCTACCTGTTCAACTCTACATGGGTATTTACATGCCTATTCTTTATGCTTACTTCAGTTTTCTTCAGCAGCATTAATGATATAAAGCAAAGCAGGTGCTGGACCGAATGTCAACTTAGTAGGGGGATAAATATTTTGAATAAAGAGGGAGTTAAGGAGGCCAGGAAACGGGTAGAATTTCTGCGCCGGGAAATAGAGCGTCACAATTATCGCTACCATGTCCTTGATCAACCGGAAATCAGTGATGCTGAATTTGATGAGTTGCTGCGGCAGCTGCAGCAGCTGGAAAATAAATACCCGCAGCTGCAGGATTCCGATTCGCCTACCCGTCGGATCGGTGGCGAGCCGCTGGCCGCTTTTGAAACTTTAGAACACAAGGTGCCGATGCTGGGGCTTGATAATGCCTTCAGCGAAGAGGACCTGGTCGATTTTGCTGACAGGGTCAGGCGGTTGAGCGGCCTGGAAAAGGTCGATTATTTTTGTGAGTTAAAAATAGACGGGCTGGCCGTATCGCTGCAGTATGAAGACGGTCTGTTCAGGCGCGGCTCGACTCGCGGCGACGGCTATAGCGGAGAAGATATTACCCAGAACTTAAGGACCATCCGCCAGATTCCCCTTAAATTATCCGAAAAAGTAAGCCTTGAAGTGCGCGGGGAAGTATATATTAACAAAAAAGATTTTGAAAGGTTGAACAGTCAGCGTGAAGAAGAAGGGTTGATGGTATTTGCCAATCCCCGCAACGCTGCCGCCGGTTCGGTGCGTCAGCTTGATCCCCGCGTGGCCGCCAGGCGGCCGCTTAAACTGTTTCTTTACGGCCTGGGGCAGCATAACCTTGGTTTATCCACCCAGGAAGAACTGCTCGGTTACCTGGAAAAAATGCAGCTGCCGGTAAACCCTAACCGGACAATCTGCAGAGGAGTCGGTGAAGTCCGGGATTATGTCCGTTTGTGGCAGGACAGAAAGCTGGAACTGCCATACGAGATTGATGGAGTGGTAGTTAAGGTCAACAACCTGGCCCTGCAGCAGGAACTCGGCTTTACAGCCCGCAGCCCGCGCTGGGCAATCGCCTATAAATATCCCCCTGAAGAAAAAGTGACCCGGGTGCTTGATATAGAAGTAAATATTGGAAGAACCGGAACCATAACCCCGGTTGCCCTGCTTGAGCCGGTTACCCTGAGCGGAACCACAGTCAGGCGGGCCAGCCTGCACAACGAAGACCTGATTGCCGAAAAGGGTATTTTAATTGGTGATAGCGTGATAGTGCATAAAGCCGGTGAAATAATACCGGAAGTGTTGAAAGTGGTTGAAGAAAAGAGATCCGGNACTGANAAAGAATTTCAAATGCCTGCAAATTGCCCTTCCTGCGGCGCTGAAGCAGTTCGCTTGAGCGGGGAGGCAGCCAGGCGCTGCCTGAACCCGTCCTGCCCGGCCCAACTGGTGGAAAAACTGGTGCACTTTGCTTCCCGCCGGGCCATGGATATTGAAGGTTTGGGCCCTGCTGTAGCAGAGATGCTCTATAGCCATGACCTGGTTCGTGATGTGGGCGACCTCTACTACTTAAATACTGAGGATCTGGTTAACCTGCCGCGGATGGCTGAAAAATCGGCTGAAAACCTGGTTAATGCTCTTGAAAAAAGCAAGGATAACCCCCTGCGCCGCCTGCTTTTCGGCCTGGGGATCCGATTTGTCGGGGAAAAAGCGGCCCGCCTGCTGGCCGAACGCTTTGAAACCATGGATCGCTTAAGCGAAGCAAGCCAGGAAGAGTTGACCGAAATTGACGAGATCGGTCCGAAAATCGGTGAAGCGGTAGAACAGTTTTTTAAAACTGACGAAACCGGGCCCGTCCTGGAGAAACTGAGGAAAGCCGGGGTCAACTTTACCGAGCCAAAAGTGCAGGCAGCATCAGATGTGCTTGAAGGAAAAACTTTTGTTTTCAGCGGAGCTTTAAATGACTATACCCGTGATCGGGCTAAGGCGCTGGTCGAGGAAAGAGGCGGGCAGGTAAGTTCTTCAGTCAGCAAAAAAACCGATTACCTGGTGGCCGGTGACGATCCGGGCAGCAAGCTGGATAAGGCTGAAAAGCTTGGTGTGGAGGTAATTGACGAAGCACAGTTCAAAGGTTTAATCAGCTGAGAAAAATACATTTTTCAGGTATTCTTTTTTTATATTACGGTAAATATTAAAATCTGGATCTATTGTAGCAATTTCTGTGATACCGGATTGATCCGAATATAACAATAATGTAGCATCGGCTAAGTCCATAGGAAGATCAGAATATTTGCGAATTAATGCAAGCAGGCCGGGAATGGATTTTTGGTCAAGATTAGCCAGATCCAGGCCGCCTCTTTCAACCCAAAGTAAAAAGTTCTCCTTAATTTCAGGATTTGCCAGTTCATACATAACTTCAGTTGCGACCGGCCAGGTAGTGATTAATCGCCCTTTATAATTCTTGATAAACCTCAGGGCATCTTGATGATACTTGTCTCTTTTGCGAAAAAGGGCTATGATCGGGCCGGCATCAATAAGAGTGTTTTTCACTAATTTTTCTCCTAATGTTTTCTTTATACTTTACAGATCCATCTTTAATACCACTTAGATCTGAACCGAAAAGGTCCTTTCCGGCTTCATATGGCGTACTGCTCTGAGTTTTGATATATTCAGTTAAAGCTTCCTTTACGATTTCCGATTTAGTTACATTACGGGTACTGGCTAAGTTTTCAAGTGCCTTTTCCAGTTCTTTGTTTATTCGAACATTAAGCATAAAAATCACCTCTGCAATACAGTGTAATACGCAGCTTTATGTTCGTCAAGTTGTAAACTCTCGGTGAAATAAGAAATTTATTAATTCACTTGCATTATTTGTTATATTTGATGTAAAGTTAAATTAATCTTTCGATTTTTCAGGTGGTAATTATATGATAGAAGATAGATTTAAATCATTGACCGGTGACAACGAAAACAAGCTTCTGCTGCAGACGATTATTGATTCGCTCTCAGATGCTGTTTCCGTGGTCGATGAAAACGGAATCGGG
>SL_8KL_010_SEDDRAFT_10001066_pt1 | contig 23798 bp, 24 predicted proteins | sample SodLakKL_010_SED_4_FD_11160 | JGI IMG/M metagenome (IMG submission 11160) | reverse complement strand
GCCCTCTCCCAGCTGGCTACTTTTTACAACCTGCCCATGTATTCCACCGGGGGAGTAACCGATTCCAAGACCAGCGATATTCAGGCCGGTTTTGAGAAAGGAATGGGCAATTTAATGCCCTCCCTGGCCGGGGCCCAGTTAATTCATAATTCCGCCGGTCTCCTGGACGGGAGCATGGTTTTTAGCCTGGAGGAACTGATAATTGACGATGAAATTAATGGGATGGCCCTGCGGGCCACTCGAAGTATTGAGGTAGAAGAGGAAACCCTGGCCTTTGAGACCATAAAAGACGTGGGGCCGGGGGGGAATTTTGTTACCCATCCCCATACCTTCCGGCACATGCGCACCGAAAACTTTATTCCCCGGGTGGCCGAACGGAGCTCTTATATGGGCTGGCTGCAAAAAGGAGGCTGGACTTCAACGGGTAAGGCCAATAAGCTGGCCCGGGAAATACTGGGGGACCATCAGCCAACTCCTATATCCGATGAAAAACTGGCTCAAATCGAGGCCGAGTTTCCCCACCTGACGCAAATCAAAATATAGAGGGTTCCGGGATCCACTACCCGGGACTCCAACCTGAATGTACCATAAAATATCCCGGTTATTTACCGGGGTATTTTTTTGGCTCCAGACCTGGAACAAATAATCCGGGGTTTTTGTGGCCTTAATCCGGTTATCCGGCTGGGTTTATTGTGGTGTCTTTTTGATGAGGGCTGGAGTTTTTTGTCGGGAAATGATCGCCATCTAATTTAGATGTTGCTCTTAACCGGTCCACCCTGACTGTAGGGCTGGATGGAAGTAGGTAGATAGATTAATTCCCCTGGATAAGATTTTTAACTGGAAAGGGATAGCTCATCTAAACCCCTGTATAACCCGACATTATTGGCCGGGTCTACAGGTGATAACCTGGAAATATTTATTGCGCGGCTAAACCGGGAACAGTAATTTTGAAGAAAAGGTTTAAAAAGGTTTTTCTTTAAGCATATTAAAGGTTTAAAGACTCCGATGTAGAAATTTATGAAATGGGTTTTTTCCTGCTTTCCTGTTGGATAAGGGGGAAGGGGAGAAAAAAACAGGGCAATTTATGGGGAAGAGGGTGATGGTTATTGACCGGAAAATCGGCATCTTTTTTTCTGCAATAATAATAATTTTAATATTTTCCCCCCTTATTCTGGGGGAAGAAGAACACCCTGAAAAAGAACATACTGCAGCAATTTTAGTTCCCGATTTTAAGGAGGAAGACATTGTTAGCCTGGAGGGGAACTGGGAGTTTTACTGGGAACAGCTGTTAACTCCTGCAGATTTTGCTGAAGACCCGCCCCCGCCCTCCACCCTGATAAAAGTTCCCCGGGCCTGGAACGGCCTGGAGATAAATGACCACAGTATTCCCGGCCAGGGTTATGCCACCTACAGGATTGAGCTGGAGGTAAATAATGAGAGACAATTATGGGGTCTCCGGATTCCTTCTGTTTATAGTTCTTTTAAGTTATGGGCCAATGGAGAACAGATAGCTTCTTCCGGCCAGGTCAGCCAGGACAAAGAAGATTATACCCCCCAGGTCTTTCCCCGGGAAGTATTTTTTTCCGGCGGAGAAGATAATATGGAGCTGATCCTGCAGGTGGCCAATTTTCATCATGCCCGGGGCGGGTTTATTGATAACCTGGAGCTGGGAACGCCGGAGGCGATAATGGCTCGGGGAAATATGAAGCGCAGCTATGACCTGGTTGTTTTTATTGGTCTGATTGTGCTGGGCCTTTATTATGTTTCAATATTTTTCTCCCGGGATAATAAAATTTATCTATTGTATTTTGGGGTTTTTTGCCTGCTGTTGGCCCTGAGAACTGTTCTGGCGGGGGAGGGAATTTTCTGGAGAATTAACCCTGATTTTCCCTGGTCGATGGGACAAAAAGCCGGCGAAGCCTCCTATTTCCTGGGGATGGCTGCTATCATAATGGTATTTCGCAGGGCTTTTCGCGAATACATTCCCCGGGTTATTGCTGCTCTCGGCCTGGTGGTGATCTCTTTATTTTTCCTGGTGACGGTTTTTGGCCCCACCACCTTTTTTACCGCCTTTACCTTCACCTTTAATCCCCTGGTGCTGGTCCTGGCCATTGTTTTTCTGCGGTTCTTTTTCCCCGCTTTCCGGGATAGGGAAACCGGGGCTTCTTTAATGTTCCTGGGATTGCTGGTCGGAGTTTTAGCCCTGGGCCATGACCTTATTAGCTGGGGAGTTTCCAGGTGGGATCTGCAGTTTCTCCGGTACTTTGTTTTCTCGGGTGAACTGGGGAATGCAGGTCTTTTGCTTTTTGCATTTTTACAGTCCCTGGGGTTGGGCCGGATTCAGTTCAGGAGTATAAAAGAAAACGAAGAGCTGGCCGGGGATTTACAGGAGGATAATGAAAAGCTGGAAATGCAGTCCCTGGAACAGATCAAAGAACTGGAGCATGCTGCCGATAAAATTGAGCAGCAGGAGAGACAACTGGAAAAGGCGGAACAGGCGCTGGAAAAAGTAACCTTCTTTGACCCCTTAACTGGAGTCTGGAACCGGAAATATTTCAATGAAACCCTGCAGGATCTGTGGGAAAATAACCGCAAGAAGAATACTCACCTGGCGGTAATTTTCCTGGATATTGATGGTTTTAATTCCTTTAATCAGGCCTATGGATATCGAATGGGCGATATGCTGCTGATAAAGGTGGCTGCTCTCCTGGAAGAGCTGGCCAGCAGCCCTGGAGAGATGGTTGCCCGTTATGGAGGGGAAGAATTTGTTATCCTGCTTCCCGATACGAGTGGGGATAGAGCCCTGGGCCTGGCCGAAAACATCAGGAGAAAGGTTGAGGGCCTGTACCTGTTCCAGGATAATTCAAGGGGTTATACCCCGGTAACCGCCAGCCTTGGTGTTGCTGCCCTGATTCCTGATGAAAGCTCCATTCCTGAATCCCTGGTGGCCCAGGCGGAAAATGCCATGTTCCAGGCTAAAAGTGAAGGTAAAAATCGGGTTCGCCTGGGTACAGGGAATCCCCGAGGTGAATAATCAGTTTTAATAGGTTGTTGTCGCATATAATTGTTGGGGAGCGGGAGTAATTATATAAAAAATTTAAATAGAGGGAAAGTTCGGAAGGTCAATGACTGGCTTTTTCTTCTCTTTAATCCGGGCCCGATTCCCCGGATTTTTCTCTGGATAAAGGGGGAGTTGTAATGCGCAAAATTGAAAAAACTCTTGTGGTGGAGCAGGGAGTAGAGCTAAAGATGAGTATTTTTTTGCCGGGGGAGGGGCATTTTCCAGTTCTTCTGGCCATGACTCCCTACAGTCGGCAGCAGCTTTTCGGTGTGGCCGAATTCCTGGCTGGAAATGGTTATGCCGTGGTCTTACAGGATGTTCGGGGCCGTTATGATTCCGGGGGCCATTTTGCGCCGGTTCAACAGGAGAGGAAGGACGGGCCTATAACTGTGGACTGGATTTACAGCCAGCCCTGGTGTGATTCCAGCCGGGGAATAGGGATTATCGGGATTTCTTATCTGAGTCTGACCGGACTGCTGGCAGCAAAAAACGGTGGAGTAAAGGCCATGCTCAATGCCGGGGGCCTGGCTGATTCTTACGGGCTAACCCACCGGGGAGGGGCTGTGGTTTTCCATCATGCCCTGCCCTGGAGCATTATTGTCGGACATTCCCGAACTCAACCGGATCTGAAAGGGGTTAACTGGGACCGGGTTTTTCGCATTGAAAACCTGGAGCAGGCCGATCAAGTTGCCGGTTTCCCCAGCCAGGTCTGGCAGGAGATTGCGGCTCGCCCGGCCCGAGATGATTTCTGGGAAGAACTGAGCATCTGGAATGACCTGGAGAAGGTTGATATGCCCATCCTGCACTATACCGGGTGGTACGATATCTGCCTGGGACCAACCCTGGAATTATTTTCTTATTTCCAGGATAAATCCCGGTTTCCCCAGAGCCTGATTATAGGGCCCTGGAGCCACGGTGGGACTTTGAGGAGTCCTCCGGGGCTGGCAGGCGTGAATTTTGGAGAACAGAGTCGGAGCGATATTTTCTCCCGGAGCCGGCAGTGGTTTGATCATTATCTGCAGGAAAAGGAGAATCTGGAAGCCTTATCCGGGGGAAGAATTAAACTTTTTATTACCGGCAGCAACCAATGGTTAAGTTGTGATCATTGGCCTCCGGCCCGGGGCAGAGAAACAACCCTATACCTGGGATCGGGAGGTTTAAGTTGGGCAAAGGAAGAGCGAAGTGATGCTGTGGGTTTTGATTTTGATCCCGCGGATCCGGTTCCAACCCTGGGGGGAGGAGTCTGGGAATTTCCTGATGCGGATTTGAACCCGGGGCCAGTTGATCAATCCCCAATATCCAGGCGTTCCGATGTTGTCCTGTTCCAGACCCGGCCCCTGAAAAGTGATTTAACCCTGGCCGGCCCCCTGCAGGCAACAATCTATGGCTCGGTCCAGGGGGAAAGTGGAGACTGGGTTTTAAGGCTGGTTGATGTTGATCAGGAGGGGAAGAGGCGCTGGGTCGCGGACGGGATAATCAGGGGCCATTTCCGGGAAGGTTCCTCCCGGATTATTCCCCTGCGTCCGGATAAAATAGAAAGTTTTGAAATTGACCTCTGGGCCGTGGGGCATACCTGGAAAAAAGGTCACTGCCTGGGGCTGGAAATAAGTGGTAGCTCTTTTCCCAAGTGGGATCTGAATCGGACCGGTCTGGCCAGAGGAGAGGTTCGGAAACAGAAAATATACTGGGGAGGCAATTATCCTTCCTGTCTGCGGGGGATGGCCCTTGAATGAGAATTGGAGCCCTCGAAATAGGGGATAAAAGGTGGGTAAAAAGGAGGCTTCTGCAGGTCAATAATTATGATAAAAAGATAGAATTTATTTAGAGGATTTTTACCTGCCTGGTAGAATAGATAAAAAGAACCAAAAATTTATAAAAATTTTCTTTTTTTTCCTCCGAATTTGTGAGCTCNCTCACTCAGGTAAAGGTTTTTCGGTTTTTGATCTGGATCCTTTTTCCTATAGGGTGTTTCAGCAACTGTGTCGGAGCTTTTTTTTCGACAATAATGNNAAGGATTAGTANTAAAAAACGCGATTTTTTAATTTTGGAGGAGCTGATTATAACCGGTGGATTTTGAGANNGTCTCAGTACTTTTTAAGGACTATAGAAGGCAATATTGAAGTTNTAATTTTTTGCTCTTAAAAAAGAAATTANAGGCAGATAAGTAATAATGTGGAGAGCAGACTACTGTTGATGTATTTTTATAAATCCATGAAAGTTAAGGAGGGGATAAAAAGGGGAGGTTAATCTGAAATATTGGGTTGGAACCGGGTAACTGGCAGTAACTGCAAATTAAAATTAGAGGAGGAAGGCAATGATTAAAAAGAGCATGCTAATTTTAATGGCCCTGGCCCTGGTATTTGGGTTCTCCCTTTCGGATGATACCGTGGCCCAGAGTGACAACTGGAAAATAGGCATTATGACTGGAACTGTAACCCAGAACGAAGAAGAGTTCAGAATGGCCGAGCAGATGATGGAAGAATTTGGCGAGGATAGGATTATCATAACCACCTATCCCGACCGTTTTATGCAGGAACAGGAAACCACCATCAGCAATATGCTGGAAATGGCCCTGGATCCTGATACCAAGGCCATAGTTATGGTTCAGGCTGTTCCCGGAACCGTTGCTGCCGTAGATCGGGTTTTGGAAGTTCGTCCTGATATGTTATTTATCCTTGGTGCTCCCCAGGAAGATCCCGACATTATTGCCACCAAGGGCGATATTATCCTGAATACCGATGACCTGGGACGTGGTTATCAGATTGCTGAACACGCATATGAACTGGGAGCAGAAACCATTGTCCACTATTCTTTCCCCCGCCACATGTCCATTGAATTGCTGGCCGAACGCCGCCGCATGATGAAAGAACGGGCTGAAGAGCTGGGAATTAAATTTATTGATGAAGATGCTCCGGACCCCACATCTGATGCAGGTGTTGCCGGAACCCAGATGTTTATCAGTGAGGATGTGCCCCGTAAAATTTCCCAGTATGGTCCCAATACTGCTGTTTTTGGCACCAACTGTGCTATGATGGAGCCCCTGATTGCTCAGACTGTGGAAGCGGGAGGTATTTACCTGGTCCAGTGCTGCCCCAGCCCCTACCATGCTATGCCTGCTGCCCTGGGAATTGAAGTCCCTGATGAAAGAAAGGGAGACGTGCCCTGGATCCTGGAAGAAATCCAGGCCAAGGTAGATGAAGCAGGCGCCTCCGGCAGAGTTGCCACCTGGCCCATTCCGGTCAACATGATGTACATTCAGGCCGGAACTTATTATGCTATTGAATGGATTGAAGGAAGAATTGACGAGCGCAATGACAAGGCCAGACTGATGGAGATTATGGAGGAGATTGCCGGGGGAGCAGTTAATCTTACAGAGTATCCTGGAACAGATAATTACTACCTGTATCTCTCCGACCACATTGTATTCTAGTTAAGCACAAATTCCCTGAAGCAAGGTTGCCTTAGGGCAGCCTTGCTTTTTAAAATTTGCGGAGGAGGGGGAGAATGGCCGAAGCCAGTCTATTACAGATGCAGGGTATCGGAAAAAGCTATTATGGTACCCCGGTCCTGCAGGATATTAATTTGAATATCAAACCGGGGGAGATACACGCCATTGTTGGAGAAAATGGGGCGGGGAAGTCGACCCTGATGAATATTCTTTTTGGGATGGAGGTAATTCACTCCACCGGGGGTTTTGATGGGGAGATTATTATAAATGGGAAAAAGGAAAAAATTGATTCTCCCCAGCGGGCCATGGAAATTGGAATAGGCATGGTCCATCAGGAGTTTATGCTCCTGCCTAACTATTCTATTACCGAGAATATTAAGTTAAATCGGGAAGTTTTAAAACCCAATTTTTTAAGCCGGGTTTTTGGCCAGAAAATAGAACACCTGAATATGGGGCAGATGAATACTGATTCCCGTAAAGCCCTGGATAAGCTGGGTATTGGAATTGAAGAATATGTAACAGTGGCCGGCCTCCCGGTGGGCTATATGCAGTTTACCGAAATTGCCAGAGAAATTGATAAGACCAATGTTAAAATGATTGTTTTTGATGAACCTACCGCAGTCCTGGCCGAATCAGAAGCAGAAAAACTGCTGGAATCAATGAAAGCCATTGCCGAAGAAGGGATCGCTATCCTGTTCATTACCCACCGCCTGGATGAAGTTATAAGTATCAGTGATAATATAACCGTGTTGCGTGATGGTAAACGGGTTGGGACCAAGAAGCGGGAAGAAACAGATGTTTATGAACTGGCAGAATTAATGGTGGGCCGCAAGATTGAGAAGATGGTGCACGGGGAGCAGAGGGAGTTAAAAAATGAAATAGCCCTCAAAACCGAAAACCTGGTAGTTCATATGCCGGGAGAAAAGGTAAACGGGGTTAACCTGGAGGTCAGAAAAGGAGAATTTCTGGGAATTGGTGGCCTGGCCGGACAGGGCAAAGTGGGCATTGCTAACGGGGTTATGGGACTTTATCCCAGCCGGGGCCAGGTCTGGATCAATGGTTCTCCCCTCAGCCTGAATGACCCGGGGGAATCAATGCGCCAGGGAATGGCTTATGTTTCCGAGGACAGGCGGGGAGTTGGTTTGCTGCTGGATTCTTCAATTGAGCTTAATATTGTTATCAACGCCCTGCACAATCAGAAGAAATTTTTGAAAAAATACGGATTTTTCAAGTTCCAGGATACTAAAGGTATCCGGGATCACGCCCTGAAAATGATAAAAGAACTGGATATTCGCTGTACCGGTCCTGGGCAGCTGGTTAAGAGATTAAGCGGAGGGAATCAGCAAAAGGTCTGTATTGCCCGGGCTCTAACCATGGAACCCGAAATCCTTTTTGTTTCTGAGCCAACCCGGGGAATTGATGTCGGGGCCAAACGCCTGGTCCTGGAAACCCTGGTTAAGCTGAATGAAGAGCTGGGAATGACCATAGTTATGACTTCCAGTGAACTGGGAGAACTGCGCAGCGTCTGTGATCGAATTGCAATTGTTTCCGAAGGAAATATTTCTGGGGTCCTGCCTCCAGATGGTTCTGACGTTGATTTCGGGCTGCTTATGGCCGGGCAGCAGGAAAGGAGGGGGGCCTGATGCTCCAGAATCTAGCCGCAAAATTCATGACTAATTTTGGCCTGGCCCGCCTTATTATACTGGGGTTTTTTATTTTCCTGTGTATAATGGCGGTTGTTTTTCAACTGGATATAGCAGAACTTTTAACTTCATCCCTGGCCCGGATCGGCATGTGGGGGGTCCTGGTTCTGGCCATGCTGCCCGCTATTTCCTCGGGTATTGGACCCAACTTTGGGGTATCCCTGGGGATACTGTGCGGTCTGGTCGGTGCTCTTACCGCCCTGGAAACTGCCTTTCGCCTGGGAGGCGTGGTTGAGTTAAGCGGGGGAGTCTTATTTCTCCTGGCCATTATTATTTCTCTTCCTTTTGCCATCCTGACCGGGATTGCTTATGGCTGGCTCCTCAACCGGGTTAAAGGTTCGGAAATGATGATAGCTACCTATGTTGGGTTTTCCATGGTTTCCATCATGAAAATAGCCTGGCTTTTTTTGCCCTATACCAGCCCGGAAATGGCCTGGCCCATCGGCCGGGGCGTGCGGGTGCAGATCTCGCTGGCGGGAAGGGGTATAACCAGGATTTTAAATAACTTTTTGTCTTTTAACATTGGCGATGTTGTTGTGCCCACGGGACTGCTCCTCTTTTTTGCCCTGATGTGTTTTTTAGTCTGGCTCTTTATGCGGAGCAAAACCGGTATAGCCATGCGGGCCGCCGGCGATAATCCCCGTTTTTCCGAAGCAGCAGGGATTAATGTCAACCGCAGCCGGATTATTGGAACCACCTTTTCCACAATCCTGGGGGCTATAGGCATCCTGGTTTATGCCCAGAGTTATGGATTTATTCAGCTGTACGAGGGCCCCATGTTCATGCCCTTTGTTGCGGTAGCCGCTGTCCTTATCGGAGGAGCATCGGTTAAAAAGGCCAGCATCACCCATGTTGTGGTGGGAACGGCTCTTTTCCTGGGAATACAGGTGGTGGCCATTCCCGTGGCCAACGCCTTTACCACCGACTGGGCCAGCATGGGGGAAATCAGCCGCAAAATTATTCAGAACGGGGTCATACTGTACGCTCTGACCCAGGCAGGAGGGGATTAATATGCTTACCCAGAACTCGTTGCCCGAAGTAGAAGAGCATAAACGCCTGACCAATAAAGAAGCCGCTATCCAATTTTTGACCAACAACATGGTGACCATTATGTTTGTGGTCCTGGTCCTGGCCGGCTTTCTGGTGGCTGGGATGAATCCCTTCCTTTTCATCCTGGATATAGTAGCTCGAATGTCCCGGAACTCTTTTCTGGTCCTGTCCCTGATTATTCCCGTTGTGGCAGGAATGGGGCTCAATTTTTCCATAGTCCTGGGAGCTATGGCCGGACAGGCCCTCCTGATTTTTGTGACCCACTGGGGCATAACCGGGCTGCCCGGAATATTGCTGTGTATTGTGCTGGTAACTCCCCTATCCATGTTCCTGGGTTATCTGACTGGAAAGCTTTTCAATAAGGCCAAGGGGCAGGAAATGATTGCCGGCCTGATTCTGGCCTTCTTCGCCCAGGGAATTTATGAGCTGATCTTCCTGCAGCTGGTGGGCGGTATAATACCCATGGATAATCGGGTTCTGATTATGAGCAGCGGGATAGGGGTGCGGACCACAGTTGATTTGACTGGCGGCCTTAAATATGGGCTGGACTGGCCCGGTCAGATCTGGGGCATGCCCAATCTGCTGCGGCCAACTTTCCCCTGGACGCTGATTGTAGGGGTAATTGCGGTGATAGTTGGTTTCTTGGTTTATCGCTTTGTTTTTAAAGGCCGCATGCCTTCGCTCCCCAGCATTGGGGCTGGCCTGGTGGCCGCCGGATTGATAGTTTACTGGAGCGCTATCCAGATTCAACAAGAAACCATGATGATGATGGTTCGCATACCCCTTTTAACCTGGATTGTAATATTAACTCTCTGTCTCTTCATTGTTTTCTTTTCCCGGACCAAACTGGGGCAGGATATGCGCTCAGTAGGACAGGATCGCCATGTTGCCGCGGTATCAGGTATTCAGGTTGACCGGGTTCGGGTTATTGCCATCATGATGTCCATGGTCATGGCTTCCTGGGGCCACATAATCTTTTTACAGAATATGGGGGCCTTCAGCACCTATGGCAGTCATGAGCAGATTGGCCTTTATTCAGTTGCAGCCCTCCTGATTGGGGGAGCTACAGTTAGCAAGGCCACAATTAGTCAGGCTCTCCTGGGGGTATTTCTCTTCCACGCTCTCTTTATTGTTTCCCCTTCTGCGGGGCGGCAGCTTTTTGGTGACGCCCAGGTAGGAGAATATTTCCGGGTGTTTGTGGCCTACGGGGTAATTGGCATAACCCTGGCCCTCCACGCCTGGAAAAAGCTCCTGCAGAGAAAAGATCAGCTGGGGGTATAGAGAAAAAGGGAACGGTCAGGAGGAAAATGAAAGCGTTTTTTCCAGGACCGACCTGCTCCAACTGAAAATTGCAGCAAAAAAGCCCTCCCCCGGGAGGGCTTTTTGGTTTCAGGGGAAGGAGCCCGGCGGGTACTGGAGAAATAATTGGAGGAATGGTTGATTACGAATGAAGAAAATTAATTAAGCTTACTGAACTGATGGGGAGGGAAAAAAATGGCAATGGTAATCGGCACTATTGTGGGTATGGTGGTTTTTGGATTTTTATGGTACTACATTAATGTCAATAAAAAAGAAGGTCGGGACAGGCTTCTGGAAACTTTTATTGTAACCGTTATTTTCGGCTTTTTATTCCAGTTTCTGACCCGTTTTCTGGCGGGAGGCGGTTAGAGAAGGGGGTTGCAGCGTGCTGATTTCCATTATTGCTGCCGTGGCCAAAAATGGCGTAATTGGAGCGGGAGGCCGGATGCCCTGGAAGATCCCCGGGGAACAGAAAAGGTTCCGCAACTTAACCCTGGGGCAGACAGTGGTCATGGGCCGCAGGACTTTTGAAGAAATCGGGGAACCTCTTCCCGGACGTCATACGGTAATTCTCTCCCGGAACAGGGATTTTGATTGGCCCGGGTGTACAACCCTGTCTTCATGGGAGCAGGTCTGGGAAAAATTTGCAGATAAAAAAGAGCTCTTTATCGCCGGGGGTGCAGCCCTTTACCGGGACACAATTCCCCTGGCCCATCGCCTTTATCTGACCGTTATTGAAAGGGAATATCAGGGGGACGTGTATTTTCCTGACTGGAAAAAGGAGGATTTTAAACAAGTATATTCCCACCGGGTAGAAGGAAAGGTGCCCTACACCTATTACACCTATGTCCGGAAAGAATAAGGGAATCTGAAATATCCCCCAACAGCTTTTTGGCCCCGGGAAGTAAATGGAGGAGGGACAGGCCCATTGAAAATATTGTTGACTGGTTTTGAGCCCTTTAATGGTGAAAAAATTAATTCTTCCTGGGAAGTAGTGCAGTCCCTCGGGGAAAAGAACCCCGGACCTGGGGAAATAATCGTCTGCTGTTTGCCCACGGTTTTTGGAGAAGGGTTGAAGAAAATTATTGCCGCTGTTGATAGTATTCAGCCCCAATTAATAATCGGTACCGGTCAGGCCGGAGGCCGGAGTGAACTCTGCGTGGAAAGGGTGGCCCTCAATGTTGCCGATGCAGAAATCAGGGATAATCAGGGGCAGCAACCCCTGGATGAACCTATTCGTCCCCGGGGCCCTACCGCCTACTGGTCAACTCTACCCATCAAATCCATGGTAAAAAGGATTCGGGAAGAGGGCATCCCCGCCCGGGTCTCCAATTCTGCCGGAACCTATGTCTGTAATGAGGTTATGTATGGCGTTCTACACCACCTGGAGGCCGGGCAGATTCCTGCCCGGGCCGGGTTTATCCATATACCCTTTTTGCCCCAGCAGGCAATCGGACGACCGGGGACCTCGACAATGGCCCTGGAAACAGCAGTCCGGGGACTGGAGGTGGCCCTGCAAAGTGCTTTAAAGGATTAGCCTTTTTATTGCAGGAGTAGTAAGAATAGTGGAGGAATATAAGGACAGGGCAGGAAATAATAAGGGGGTGTTTTTTGTGTTCAGGATGATTTTTTGCGCCCTTCTGCTGGGATGTGGCGGACTGGTTATCGGATATTTGATATTTGGACACGTTGGTGGGGATTTTATTGAAATCAGCAAACTCCTGGATCCGCCCCAGGATTTTCTGCAGGAAATCGAGGAAACAATCCTGGGTATCCGGCAGATTCGCCAGAATATACTGGTAAGCGGAGCTATAGGATTGGGGCTGGGCCTGCTCCTGGGCGCGATATTGAATAAAAGATGAGGCCCCGCATAGTCTGTGCTCCCGATTCTTTCAAGGGAAGCCTCACTGCCACAGAAGCTGCTGCAGCCATGAGCAGGGGGATAAAAAGGTTTGATTCGGAACTGGAGACTGTTGAACTGCCCCTTTCCGATGGGGGAGAGGGTTTGACCGAGGCTCTGATTGCCTCCACCAGCGGGTATAGAAAAGAAGTAATGGTTTCCGGTCCCCTGGGAAAAAAGGTCCGGGCTTTTTATGGGATTTTGGGTGATGGCCGGGGAGTAATGGAAATGTCTTCTGCCTCCGGGCTGACTCTGCTGGAACCCGGAGAATTAAATCCCCTGGAGACCTCAACCTTTGGCAGCGGTGAACTCTTGGGACGGTTACTGGAGGAAGGATGCCGGGAGATAATCCTGGGAATAGGGGGCAGCGCTACCAATGATGGAGGGCTGGGAATGCTTCAGGCCCTGGGCGCAAAGTTTTTTGATAATCGGGGCAGAGAACTGGCCCCGGGAGGAAAAAGCCTGAATGAACTGGCTGCTTTCAAACTGGAAGGCCTTGATTCCCGCCTGGATAGAATAGACTTAAAAATCGCCTGTGATGTAGATAATCCCCTGACCGGGAAACGGGGAGCAGCAGCAGTTTATGGCCCCCAAAAAGGGGCCACCCCGAACATGGTCAGGGAATTAGATCGAGGCCTGACCCGTCTGGCTGCTATAATTCGAGAAAAAATGGGACTGGAGGTGGATAAAGTGCCCGGGGCCGGGGCAGCAGGAGGACTGGGGGCAGGATTAATGGCCTTCCTTGGTGCTGAACTGAAACCCGGGTCGGAACTGGTTCTGGATACGGTGAACTTTTCGGAAAAAATCAGGGATGCTGAACTGATATTAACCGGTGAGGGACGCCTGGATGAACAAACTGCCCGGGGTAAGGTAGTTCTGGGAGTGGTCCGGAGAAGTCGGGGCCTCCCGGTGGTGGCCCTGGGGGGCTGGGTTGAACCGGAAATATCAATCCTGAAAGAGGAAGGGTTGACTGCATTTTTTTCCATTCTTGATCGCCCCCGAGACCTGGAAGATGCAATGAACCACACCTATCAGCTGCTGGAATGGAGCACCCGAGAAATAGTCAGTTTGTATTTTGCGGGCAGGAAATATTGAAACCGCGTAGAATTAATAATACCATTATTGTGGTAGAAAATTTGGTTTTTAGGGAGGTCGAGTTATGCGTTTATCTACCAAAGCCAGGTATGCAACCAGGGCCCTGATTGAACTGGCCCGCCACTACGATGAAGGCCCGGTGCGCCTTCGGGATATCGCCGGACGCCAGGGCATTTCTTCCAAGTACCTGGAACAGGTTCTTTTTCCCCTTAATATTCAGGGCGTGGTAAGAACCCGTAAGGGAAGCGGGGGCGGCCATTTTCTGGGCAGAGACCCCGAAGAAATCAACCTGGCCGAGATAGTCAGGATTGTGGAGGGCTCCCTGTCTCCGGTGGAGTGCGTTGATAATCCCCGGATTTGTGACCGGGCTGACGAATGTGAAGCCCGGGAAATCTGGTGCCGACTGGGGAATGTTATCGTTGGAGAGCTGGAATCAATAACCCTTAAAGAACTCTCCAGGATCTGATTTTTTTAATGCTCCGGGTTGAACGCATCGGATCAGGCCGGAGTTTTACCTTTTCGAACCCGGAATCAGTCTGAACATTGAAGGAAGGTGAGTTGTTTCTCAGTATGCTGCAGGAGGGGGGAGCAGGTTGACAGCCGAAGATTATTTTATGATAATTGGGGGAGCCAATTATGATATCCGGGGCCTGGCCCGGGTAGAGCTGGAATGGCAGTCCTCCAATCCGGCCCGGATCAGCATGAGTGGAGGGGGAGTTGCCCGCAATATTGCTGAAAATCTGGCTCGGATGGGAGAAAAAGCCGTTTTGATAACAGCGGTGGGGGCCGATATCAACGGCGAAAAATTAATAGAAGAAATCAGTCGTTGGGGGGTTGATATCACCCTGGTTCGCCGTTGTCTGGGGGCCAACACCGGCAGCTATATAGCTTTCCTGGAAAAAAACGGGGACCTGCTCCTGGGCATGTCCGATATGGAAGTTATGGAAAATATTAACGACCATTATCTGCTTCAGCAGGAGGATTTAATAACCGGGGCGAGCCTGGTAGCGGTGGATACCAATCTCTCTTCTTCAGCTTTGAAAACTGTGGGCAGGATGCAGGAAAAGGGAGGTTTTCCCCTTCTTCTGGAAACGGTTTCGGTGGCCAAGGCCCCCCGGGCCCTGGCAGTACTGGATCGAGTCAAAATCCTGGCTACCAATCGGGAAGAACTCCAGGAAATAATCCCCGGTTCCCTGAAAACTTTTTCTGATCGGGAGCGTGCGGGAAAAGCGGTCCTGGAAAATGGGCCGGCAATATTGCTCCTGAAAATGGGTCCTGAAGGCCTATATCTTCATACCCGGGAGGGGGGGCAGCAATTTCCGGCCCTGCCCGGAGAGTTAAGGGATGCTACTGGAGCCGGCGACTGCCTGGTGGCAGTTTTTATGGCTGCCTGGCGGCGGGGACTGCCCCTGGAAACCTGTGTAAAACGATCTTTAAAGGCAGCGCGCTGGACCCTGGAATCTCCAGGAAGTGTTAGTGAAAAGATCGATCCCGCTTTATTGGAGGAGGGATAAAATGGTGATCAGGCTGAATGAGGAAGTAAAAAGGGCCCTGGAGCAGAATCGGGGTATAGTGGCCCTGGAATCAACGATTATAACCCATGGTATGCCTGCTCCTCAGAACTGGGAGACTGCACTGGCGCTGGAAGAAACCGTGCGGGAGGAAGGGGCGATCCCCGCAACAATTGGTATTCTGGGCGGGGAGATAATTGTTGGTCTGCAGCAGGAGGAAATAAAGGAACTGGCCTCCAGGCAGGGGGTAAAAAAAATCAGCCGCCAGGACCTGGCCTTTGCAGTCAGCAAGGGATGGAGCGGTGGGACTACGGTTGCGGCAACAATGATTGTGGCCCGGAGGGCCGGTATTGAAATATTTGCCACGGGAGGCATTGGAGGAGTTCACCGGGGAGGGGAGAATACCCTGGATATTTCCGCGGATCTGGAAGAGCTGGCCCGGACCGGGGTGGTGGTTTTCTGCGCAGGAGTAAAATCAATTCTGGACATTGGCCGGACCCTGGAGTACCTGGAGACCCGGGGCATCCCGGTTATTGGTTATGGAACCGATGAATTTCCCGCTTTTTACTGTCCCCGGAGCGGTTTTCCCGCGCCTCTGCGCCTTGATTCCCCGGAAGAGATAGGAGATTTTTGGAAAAAAAAGAAAGAACTGCAGCTGGGGGGAGGAGTGGTGGTGGCCTGTCCGATTTCGGAAAAAGAGGGGATAAAAGCAGAAGAAATGGAACAGGCCTTAAATCAGGCCCTGCAGGAAGCCCGGCAAAAAGGCATAACCGGAAAAGGGGTGACCCCCTTTTTACTGCAGCGGGTGAATGAATACAGCCAGGGACAGACCCTGCAGGCCAATCAGTTTTTGATAAAAAATAATGCGGCCATTGCGGCCCGGGTCAGCCGGGTGTTACAATCAGAAGGAAAATGAGTTTCCTGGGAAATTTGCCCCGATAAGGGGAATGAAAAAAAGCCAGTTATTTTAAAATAAACCGGAACTTATTAATTTCAGGAAATGAAAAAACCCCGGAAAAACCGGGGTGAGTTTGCTGACAAATCCGTAGAATAAATCTGCGGGTTTTTCTTTTTCATTCACCAATAATTTTGATCAACACCCTTTTTGGCCTCTTTCCATCAAACTCTCCGTAAAAAATCTGCTCCCAGGGACCAAAGTCCAGCTGTCCTTCTGTTACTGCAACTACAACTTCCCGACCCATTACTGTCCTCTTCAGGTGGGCATCTGCGTTGTCCTCCACCCTGTTGTGCCGATAGCGGGAATGGGGTTTTTCCGGAGCCAGTTCCTCCAGCCATTTTTCGAAGTCCTCGTGGAGTCCGGGCTCATCGTCATTGATAAAAACGCTGGCCGTAATATGCATGGCATTACACAGAATAAAACCTTCCCGGATCCCGCTTTCCCGCAGTGCTTCTTCCACCTGGGGGGTAATATTAAACAGCTTGCGCCTTTTTTCAGCCTGAAAAACCAGTTCTTTTCTGTGGCTTTGCAAAAGATCACCTCCTGAATGTGATTTTAGGTAAAGGAAGAAATTTTCCTGCTCCTTTTTGAGGTCGGATCAGGCCAGGTTGGGAAGAAGTATTTTTTTTAATAACTTCTCCGGCCTGCCAATTTGATCCATATATGGAGGAAGGAAGCTCATTTTTCTCCTGCGAAAAAATTAGAAGGCAAATTCCCCGAAAAAAATCCTATTCGGGATAATTAAACAATTCCAGGTAATCATTCAGATAAAATGAAGAGAAAATTTCTCCGTTTCTTTATTAGAGATCATGATTTAAATGGGGGTTTCCGGACCAGGAGGGTAGCAGTTTGGTCTATAAACGCCTGCTTTTACTTTTCCAGTTGGGCCCGGTTTACCGGCGGTTAGAAAAAAAAAATTAAAGGCTTAAGAGTCCTGTTTTTTTACCGATAAAATGAATAGAGGAACTTATATCTCAAAAAAAAGTCAAAATTGTTGCAGGAATAAAAAGGATGGGGTGGAAAGATTATTATGTGACTAAAATATGATGCTCATATGATTATTGTGTGAGCGGATTTCAGGAAAACCAAAAATCCAGAAAAAACATTGGGATCAGTAAATTTTAATTTTTTTCAATTTTTCTGGGAATTATGGGCAGTGCTGACTTTAAAAAGCATAAGTTTCTTCTTTTTAACAGCACCGTCTCCACTCCAGAAATATTGAATATCCTATAACAAAACTAAAAAAGCTTTCGAGCCTCTAACGAAAGGGCAAACTTGTCGAAAGGCAAGGGCGCAAAGCACAGACCTAAACCGTGGCGCGGCATGGTTGATGTGTTTCCGAAGAGAGGTTTTTGCTTTCGCTAAAAGCGGGCAGGGCATTTTTTTCCCAAAAATGCCCAAAAAAATGTTGGAAAATGTATACTCATGTCTAAATCGAGGTGATTTTATGTGGAGCAGACTGGATCCGCAGATAGGTATTTTGAACAGGGGGCTCGATGTTTCCCAATTTCGGCATAACCTTATTGCTGATAATATTGCCAATGCGGATACCCCCGGGTATAAAAGAAAGGATGTAAACTTTGCTGAATTAATGAATCAGGCCACCCGAAGAGGTAGCGCTTCCGGTTTGAGAGTTACTCATCCTGAGCACCTGTCAGGCAGTGTATCTTCAGCCGGGGCTATTCAGGGGGTTCAGGCCGAGGGAACCAGCACTCGCCTGGATGGGAATAATGTTGATATCGAAGTGGAAATGGCCCAGATGGCGGCCAACAGCCTTTATTATCAAACTGCGGGCCATCTTCTAAGTGCCAGGTATGGAATTCTGGAACGGATAATAAATACGGGGAGGCCTTAAACCATGGGAATTTTTAATAATTTTGGGATCAGCGCTTCCGGGCTTACTGCGCAGCGGCTGCGAATGGATACCATTGCCAGCAACATAGCCAATATTGAAACCACCCGGACTCCCGAGGGAGGACCCTATCAGAGGCAGGTCCCTCTTTTTTCCTCCCGGCTGCCGGATGGACCTGGACAACCGGGAGGGGGGGTGGAGGTCCTGGCGCTGCTCCGGGATCAGAGCCCCTTTAAAAGGGTTTACGAACCCGGCCATCCCGATGCGGATGAAGAGGGTTATGTGCTGATGCCCAACGTGGAGCTGGTCAAAGAAATGGTAGATATGATTGATGCCAGCCGGGCTTATGAAGCCAATGTCACCGCGCTCAATGCTTCCAAGGATATGGTTCAGCGGGCCCTGGATATCGGGCGCCGCGGCTAAAATAGGAGGTGCAGTAAATGAAGATTGATGGAATAAACCCCTACCACCTGAATAATTTTAATCAGGTAAATAAAAACAATGAAAACCGGCCCAGCATTGATTTTTCCAATCAGCTTAACGATGCCCTGCAAAGAGTGGATGATATGCAAAAAGAAGCGGATCGAGTCGGCCAGGACTTTCTCCTGGGGAAAACAGATAGTGTTCATAAGGTGACAGTTGCCATGGAAGAAGCCCAGCTGGCCTATGATTTAACCCTGACCATCAGGGATCGGATCCTGGAAGGGTACCGGGAATTGATGCGGATGCAGTTCTAGTCGAGGCAAGGGGGGGACCACTGTGGATTTCCTGAAAGACCTGGGGCAAAAGTTTGCAGCCAGGTGGAATGAGTTGGACAAAAATAAAAAAATACTGTTCATGGCTTTGGGGGGCACCGCATTTTTTGCCCTGATCATTTCGATTTTTTTCCTGAGCCGGGTTACATATGTTCCCCTGTATACGGGGCTGGATTCCAGTGATGCCCAGGGAGTGGTGGAACATCTGGAAGCCCAGGGTATTCCCTATCAGATTGACGATGGAGGACAGAGCATCCTGGTCAGCAGAGATCAGGTTCATCAGCTTCGCCTGCAGATGGCCGGTCAGGGCATTCCCACGGGGGGAGTTGTTGGCTTTGAGGTATTTGATACAACCCGCCTGGGAACAACCGAATTTGAACGCCAGATCAATTTTTACCGGGCCTTGAGCGGAGAGCTGGCCCGAACTATTTCTACGATGAATGCTGTAGAAAATGCCCGGGTGCAGATTACAACTCCCCGGGACAGGCTTTTTGCCCAGGATGAGGATCCGGTTCAGGCTTCGGTTCTCCTGGAAATCAACCCCCTGTCGCGCCTGGAAAGTGAACAGGTTAATTCCATAATGTACCTGGTTGCGGGAAGCGTTGATGGATTGCAGGCCGAGAATGTAACGGTAGTGGATACCGGGGGCACCCTTTTGTCCGCGGGCCTGAATATGGACCGGGATAGTTCCCTGACTGCAGGAGCTACCCGGACCAACATGGAAATGCAGAGGCTCTTTGAAAAGCAGCTGCAGCAGGACCTGGAAAAAATGCTTATTCCGGTGCTGGGTTATGATAATTTCGTGGTCAATGTTAATGCCCTGCTGGATTTTGACCTGCGGGAAGAACAGGCCGTAAGATATGAGCCGGTTGTTGATGATGAGGGCATTATTCGTTCCCAGCAGGTGACCGAGGAAATCCAGGAGGGAAGCAGTGGCGATCCGGGTGGAGTTCCGGGTACCGATCCCAATATTCCCCTTTATGAATCCCCGGATTTTATGCAGGAGATGGAGCGAGAATTTTTTGAAACTGTTACCAACTATGAAATCAGCGAGATTGTTTCCAGCCATATTTTTGCCCCCGGTTCCCTGGAACGGCTTTCGGTGGGCATAATAATTAATCAACCCCTTGATCCCCAGCAACAGGAGCAAATTGAAAATGTTGTGGCTGCAGCAATTGGATTAAACGAAGAGCGTGGAGACAGCCTGAGCCTGGCCCAGCTGGATTTTGACGATTCCCTGGCCCAGGAAATGGAACTGCTGGCTGCTCAGCAGGAAGCCCAGCGCCGCCAGGAACTTTATATTTACGGGGGAGCTATTTTAGCCCTGACCCTGGTAGTCCTTTATATTATCAGGCGGGTGCTGAATTTAAAGAAAGCTACACCCTCCAGAGAACAGCAGGAAGTTTATGTGGAAAAAAGCCGGGAGAGCAAAGAAGAAGAAATGACTCCTGAAGAAAGAGAGCGGCGGGAGATCAGGCGGGAAGTATCCCGGCTGATCAACGAAAAGCCCCAGGAAGCTGCTAATCTCCTTAAAACCTGGCTGGTTGAAGATTAAAGAGGGGTGAAACCATGGCCAAGGGCAAACTATCAGGAAGAGAAAAAGCTGCCATACTGCTGGTATCACTGGGATCAGAGAACGCCTCCCAGGTTTTTCAGCATTTAACTGATGAAGATATTGAGCAGATTACCCTGGAAATAGCTAATCTGCGCCGGGTGGGCAATATGGAGCAGGAGATGGTCCTGGATGAATTCCATCAGATGGCCCTGGCCCAGGACTTTATCAGTCGGGGGGGAATCCACTATGCCCAGGAGCTCCTGGAAAAAGCCCTGGGGGGTGAAAAAGCCCAGGGAATTATAAAGCGACTTACTGCTTCTCTGCAGACCCGTCCCTTTGATGCCCTGCGCAAAACCGAGCCCTCTCAGCTTTTGAACTTTATTCAGAATGAACACCCCCAGACTATTTCTCTGATCCTGGCCTATATCGAACCCAATAAGGCGGCGGCAATTCTGGCCGCCCTGCCCGCAGACCTGCAGGCGGAAGTTTCCAAGCGAATTGCCGTTATGGATCGTACCTCCCCGGAAATTATCAAAAAGGTAGAAGCAGTCCTGGAGAAAAAACTATCCACCATTCTCCAGAATGAATATACCGATGCCGGAGGCATCGAATCTATAGTTGACGTGCTCAATAATGTGGATCGGGGCACGGAAAAAGCCATCCTGGATTCGCTGGAAGAAGAAGACCCGGAACTGGCCGAAGAAATAAGGAAGCGCATGTTCGTATTCGAGGATATTGTTAACCTGGATAACCGGGCTATTCAGAGAATTATCAGGGAAATCGAAAACAAAGATCTGTCCCTGGCCTTAAAAACTGCCTCCCAGGAAGTTGCGGAGAAAATCTATGCCAACATGTCCAAGCGGGCGGCAGAGATGCTCAAAGAAGATATTGAATTCATGGGTCCGGTCCGCCTGCGCGAGGTTGAAGAAGCCCAGACCAATATTGTCAATGAAATCAGGCGCCTCGAAGAATCGGGAGAAGTGGTTATTGCCCGCGGGGGAGAGGGTGATGTGATTGTCTAGAATAATTAAATCCAGTCAGATCAAACTTACCCCGGAAAAATTTCTCCTGCCCCTGCCTTCAAATGTTGATGAATACCTGCATGAAGATAGCGCTGATCCCCTGGGGGATGTACCCATCAAGTATGTGGAGGAACCAGCGGATCAGGAGGAGCCCCTGGTGCGCCCCACGGCCGAAGAACTGCGTCAACAGGCCAAAAAAGAGGTTGGAGAAATAACCAGAAAAGCCAGGCAGGAAGCAGAGAAGATAAAGGAAGAAGCCCGGAAAGAAGCTCAGGCCATCGGGAAAAAAATAGAGAAAGAAGCCCGGGAAAAAGGCCGGCAGCAGGGCCTGGAAGAAGGAAGGGCGGAAGGAGCCAAAGCCTGGGAAAACTTATTGGGTGAGATGGAAAGGGAGTTCGTCGAGTTATCCCAGCGAACTGAAAAATGGAAGGAAGATTTTCCCGGACAGGTTATTGATCTCAGCCTGGAGATTGCTTCCCGGATTCTGAGCCAGAAACTGGAAGAGAAACCGGAAATAATAGTTGCCCGGGTTCAGGAAACCCTGCAGGAACTGGCCCATGTGGGCAATGTCCTGATCAAGGTTTCACCCCGTGATTATCCCCTACTGGAGGAAGCCCGGGAGCAGCTGGCCGGTTCTAACGGCGGTCTTCATCAGTTAAATCTGATGTCCAGCAATGAGCTGGGACCGGGGGATTTCCTGGTTGAAACTGAGTTTGGTGGAGTGGATGGACGCGTGGAAACACAGCTGGAGCTTTTGCAGGAGGAATTGAAAAAAGGGTGGAGGAAAAATGGAAGAACTTGATCTCAGATCATTAACCTCTGAATTTAATAAGCGAGCTCCAGTCCGCGGCTATGGCCGGGTTACCCGGGTAATAGGTCTTACCATTGAGAGTGAGGGCCCCAATGCTCATCTGGGTGAGTTATGTCACATTCGTGGTGGCAGGGGCTCAGAGCCCCTGCCTGCTGAAGTGGTGGGGTTCAGGGAAAACAGGATTCTTCTAATGCCCCTGGGACCTCTGACCGGATTGGCCCCGGGAGCTGAGGTTATAGGGACCGGGCAGAAAATGACAGTTCCCCTGGGAGAAGGACTGTTGGGCCGGGTGGTAGATGGCCTCGGTCGCCCCATAGATGGAGAGGAACCTTTCAAGGGAGAAAAACTTTACCCGGTTCATAATGCACCGCCCCATCCCCTGCGCCGTCTGCGGATAAAGGAGCCCCTGGCCCTTGGTATCCGCTCCATTGATACTCTGATGACCTGTGGGCGGGGTCAGCGGATTGGGGTCTTTTCCGGCAGCGGGGTGGGCAAAAGTTCCCTGCTGGCCATGTGCGCCCGGAATACCTCCGCCGACGTTATTGTCATCGGTATGATTGGGGAAAGGGGCCGGGAGGTTCGCGACTTTATCGAACGAGACCTGGGTCCCGAAGGTTTGAGCCGGGCAGTGGTTGTAGTTTCTACCTCCGATCAACCTGCTTTAATCCGGGTAAAAGGAGCCCTGATCACCACCGCCATTGCCGAATACTTCCGGGACACCGGGAAAAATGTTCTGCTCATAATGGATTCCCTGACCCGAGTGGCCACTGCCTTACGGGAAGTAGGACTGGCAATTGGTGAACCCCCTGCGACCCGGGGTTATCCCCCTTCAGTTTTTGCATTTATGCCCGGCCTCCTGGAACGATCTGGCGCCAATGAAGTGGGGACCATTACCGGCCTGTATTCAGTTCTGGTGGAGGGCGATGATCTGCAGGAGCCGGTAACGGATAATGTGCGGGGAATTTTAGACGGTCATATTGTTTTAAGTCGGGACCTGGCGGGTGAAGGCCATTATCCACCGGTTGATCCCCTGCAGAGCGTAAGCCGTCTGATGCCTGAGATTACCTCCGAAGAAGATTATGCGGCTGCGGGAAAAATGCGCCGGCTTCTGGCGGCCCATGATCGGGCCCGGGACCTGATTTCAATTGGGGCCTATGAAACAGGCAGTGATCCCGATGTGGATAAAGCACTGGAACGGATGGACGGGATAAAAGCTTTCCTGCAGCAGGATATCAGAGAAAAAGCATCTTTTGAAGAAGCTTTCCAGGCCTTAAAGAGTCTGGTTGAGGGGGTTTAAAAAATGCGGGCTTTTAAATTCAGGCTGCAGCCGGTTTTAGATTTAAAAGGGCGGGAAAAAGAAGATCTTCAGCAGCGCTACAGGCAGGCCCGCCAGAAATATAAAAAAAGGCGGACTGATCTCAACCGGTTGGAGGGGACCAGGGATAACTGTCTTGCTTCCATGGAGGTCAGGAAGGAACAGTCAATTGATCCCCGGGAGAGAGAACAAAAATGGTTTTTTATAAAAAATTTAAAAGGAGAAATCAGGGAAGTAAATTCCGATGTGATTCGCCTGAAAAACGTGGCCAGCAATCGCCATAATGACCTGGTAGAAAAGCTGCGGGAAGAAAAAAGCCTGGAAAAGCTAAAAGAAAAAAGAGCCCGGGAATTTAAACTTGAACAGGATCGTGCCGATCAAAAAAATATAGACGAAATGGGTCAGCAATTATTCCACCTGCAGAAAGGGGAGGGGTTTAAATGAAAAAAGCCCTCCTGATTTT
>SL_8KL_010_SEDDRAFT_10001063_pt1 | contig 23862 bp, 16 predicted proteins | sample SodLakKL_010_SED_4_FD_11160 | JGI IMG/M metagenome (IMG submission 11160) | reverse complement strand
ACTCGATGATCTTGGTGACGCGACCCGCGCCGACGGTGCGACCGCCCTCACGGATGGCGAACTGCAGGCCCTCCTCCATGGCGATCGGGGCGATGAGGTCGACCTGCATCTCGGTGTTGTCGCCCGGCATCACCATCTCGGTGCCCTCCGGCAACGTCACCGTCCCCGTCACATCAGTGGTGCGGAAGTAGAACTGCGGCCGATAGTTATCGAAGAACGGCGTGTGCCGACCACCCTCGTCCTTGGCCAGCACATACACCTGCGCCTCGAACCGCGTGTGCGGCGTGATCGTCTTGGGCGCAGCCAGCACCTGACCACGCTCCACCTCATCCTTCTTGATGCTGCGCAACAGCACACCGATGTTGTCGCCAGCCTGCCCCTGATCCAGCTCCTTGCGGAACATCTCCACACCCGTGGCCACCGTCTTGCGCGTCTCACGCAGACCCACGATCTCGATGTTCTCACCGGTGTTGATCACACCCTGCTCGACCCGGCCGGTGACCACCGTCCCCCGACCAGTGATCGAGAAGACATCCTCCACCGGCATCAAGAACGGCTTGTCCACCGCCCGCGCCGGCTCGGGAATGTAGGCATCACACGCCTCCATCAGCTCCAGCACCGCCCGCTCAGCGGCCTCATCACCCTCCAGCGCCTGCAACGCCGACCCCTTGACCACCGGCACCTCATCACCGGGGAACTCATAGGCAGTCAGCAGCTCACGCACCTCCAGCTCCACCAGCTCCAAGATCTCCTCATCATCGACCATGTCGGCCTTGTTGAGGAACACCACGATCGCCGGCACCCCCACCTGCCGCGCCAGCAGCACATGCTCACGCGTCTGGGGCATCGGCCCATCCGCCGCACTGACCACCAGGATCGCCCCATCCATCTGCGCCGCACCCGTGATCATGTTCTTCACATAATCAGCGTGCCCCGGGCAATCCACATGCGCGTAATGACGCTGCTCGGTCTCATACTCCACATGCGCCACCGCGATCGTGATGCCACGCTCACGCTCCTCCGGCGCCTTGTCGATGTCCTCGAACGCCGTGAACGCCACATCCGGATTGTGCTTGTGCAGCACATTCGTGATCGCCGCCGTCAACGTGGTCTTCCCATGATCAATATGACCAATCGTGCCCACGTTCAGATGCGGCTTCGTCCGCTCGAACTTCGCCTTGCCCATGATTCGCTCCTCGCTGCGCCAGAAAAGTGCGTCGGTTCAGGCTGCGCCCGAGGGCCGGCCTCCCGGCCCTCGGGCTCGTGGTCACTCGCCGCGGATCCTGCGGACGATCTCGTCGGCGACCTCGTTGGGCACCTTCTCGTAGCCCGCGAACTGCATCGTGTAGGTGGCCCGGCCCTGGGTCTTGGAGCGCAGGTCCGTGGCGTACCCGAACATCTCCGACAGCGGCACGCGCGCGGTGACGATCTTGCTGTTGCCGCGGTCGCCCATCTGGCCGACCTTGCCGCGCCGCCCGGAGAGGTCGCCGATGACGTCCCCCATGTACTCCTCGGGGGTGACGACCTCCACGTCCATCACCGGCTCCAGCAGGGTGACGCCCGCCTTCTTGGCCGCCTCCTTGAACGCGATCGACCCGGCGATCTTGAAGGCCATCTCCGAGGAGTCGACCTCGTGGTAGCTCCCGTCGGTCACGCGGGCGCGCACGTCGACGATGGGGTAGCCGGCGAGGACGCCGCCCTCCATCGCCTCGCGGATGCCCTCGTCGATGGAGGGGATGTACTCCTTGGGGATGGCGCCGCCGCGGATCTTGTCCTCGAACGCGTAGCCACCGACCTCACCGGTGGGGTTGCCCTCCTCGTCGACGATCTGCCGGGGCTCGTCGGCCAGCTTGCCGGAGGGCTCGAGGTCCAGGTCGAGCTCGGCGAACTGGCCGGCACCGCCGGTCTGGCGCTTGAAGCGCACTCGGTGTCCCTTGACGGGGCTCAGGATCGTCTCGCGGTAGGCGACCTGCGGCTTGCCGACGTTGGCGTCGACCTTGAACTCGCGGAGCAGGCGGTCGACGATCACGTCGAGGTGCAGCTCGCCCATGCCGCCGATGATGGTCTGGCCGGTCTCCTCCTCGGTGCGCACCGTGAAGGTCGGGTCCTCCTCGGAGAGGCGCTGGAGGGAGTCGCCGAGGCGCTGCTGGTCGGCCTTGGTCTTGGGCTCGATGGCGATGTGGATCACCGGCGCCGGGAAGTCCATGCGCTCCAGCAGGATGGGCGAGGAGGGGTCGCACAGGGTGTCGCCCGTCTGGGTCTGCTTGAGCCCCACGGCGGCGAGGATGTCGCCGGCGTGGGCGACGTCCTTGTCCTGCCGGTGGTTGGCGTGCATCTGCAGGATGCGCCCGATGCGCTCCTTGCGGTCCTTGATCGGGTTGAGGACCTGCTGGCCCTGGTCGAGGGTGCCGGAGTAGATGCGGAAGTACGTCAGCTTGCCGACGTAGGGGTCCGCCTGGATCTTGAAGGCCAGCGCGCTGAAGGGCTCGTCGTCGCTGGCCTTGCGCACCATCGGCGAGCCGTCGCGGGGGTCCTCACCGGTGACCGGGGGCACGTCGACGGGGCTCGGCAGGTAGGCGTTGACGGCGTCGAGCAGCAGCTGCACGCCCTTGTTCTTGAAGGCGGTGCCGCAGAAGACCGGGGTGATCTCGTTGTCGATCGTGAGCTGGCGGATGCCGTGCACGATCTTGTCCTTGGGCAGGTCCCCCTCGGTCAGGTAGAGGTCGAGCAGATCCTCGTCGGACTCGGCGACGGTCTCGAGCAGCTCGGCGCGGTAGGCCTCGTAGGTCTCGCGCATGTCCTCGGGGACCTCGACCTCGCTCCACGACGTGCCATGGGTGTCCACGTCGGTGTCCCACACGCGGGCGTTCTGCTCGACGAGGTCGATCACGCCCCGGAAGTCGCTCTCGGCCCCGATGGGCAGCTGCAGCGGCACCGGCCGCGCGCCCAGGCGCTCCTTGATGGAGTCCACCGACATGTAGAAGTCCGCGCCGATCCGGTCCATCTTGTTGATGAACGACAGGCGCGGCACCCGGTACTTGTCGCCCTGGCGCCACACCGTCTCCGACTGCGGCTCGACCCCGTTGACGGCGTCGAACACCGCGATGGCCCCGTCCAGGACCCGCAGGCTGCGCTCGACCTCGACGGTGAAGTCGACGTGCCCGGGGGTGTCGATGATGTGGATCACCTGGCCGCGCCACTCGCAGTAGGTGGCAGCCGACGTGATGGTGATCCCACGCTCCTGCTCCTGGGCCATCCAGTCCATGACGGCGGCGCCGTCGTGGACCTCGCCGAGCTTGTAGGTGCGGCCTGCGTAGTACAGGATCCGCTCGGTGAGCGTGGTCTTGCCCGCATCGATGTGAGCCATGATCCCGATGTTGCGGATCGACTCGAGCGGGGCGTCGCGCTTGGGCATGATCGTCCTCGTGGTCTTGACCGGAGATCCGAGCCGGGCTCGGGCTACCAGCGGTAGTGGGCGAAGGCCTTGTTGGCCTCGGCCATGCGGTGGGTGTCGTCGCGGCGCTTGACCGAGGCGCCCGCGTTGTTCGCGGCGTCCATCAGCTCGCCGGCCAGGCGCTCCTTCATGGAGTGCTCCCGGCGGTTGCGCGAGTACTGCACGATCCACCGCAGCGCCAGGGTGGTGGCGCGCTGCTGCTTGACCTCGATCGGCACCTGGTAGGTGGCACCGCCGACGCGACGTGACTTGACCTCCATCTGCGGGCGGACGTTGTCCACCGCCCGCTTGAAGGTCTGCACCGGGTCGCCACCGGAGCGCTGGGCGATCAGATCGAACGCGTCATAGACGATGCCCTCGGCGGTGCTGCGCTTCCCGTCCAGCATCAGCCGGTTGGTGAGCTGGGTCACCAGCGTGCTGTCGTGCTTGGGGTCCGGGGGCAGCTTGCGCTTCGGTACGGGTCCCTTGCGCGGCATGGGTGGGTCCTCTCGGTCGGTCGCGACGGGCTCGGACGTCGGTCGGCGGGGCTGGCGCGAGGCGCCGTCAGCTCTTCTTGGCGCCGTACTTCGAACGGCCCTGCTTGCGGTCGCGCACGCCGGAGGCGTCCAGCGCCGAGCGCACCACCTTGTAGCGCACACCCGGCAGGTCGCGCACGCGGCCGCCGCGCACCAGCACCATCGAGTGCTCCTGCAGGTTGTGCCCCTCACCGGGGATGTAGGCGGTCACCTCGATGCCCGAGGTGAGGCGCACACGGGCGACCTTGCGCAGCGCCGAGTTCGGCTTCTTCGGCGTGGTGGTGTACACGCGCGTGCACACGCCCCGTCGCTGGGGCGACCCGCGCAGCGCCGGCGTCGTGGCCTTCTCGGCCTTGTCCTGACGGCCCTTCCGGATGAGCTGCTGGATCGTGGGCATCGTGGGTCCGTTCCTGCTGTGTGGTGCGGGCGTGGTCGCCTGATCGGTGCGGGTCGGTGCGGTGGTGGGCGCGCGGCGCCCGCGGCGCCGGGCCGCGACCTTCCCGGCGGTGGTCGTGCGAGCGCGCGGTCGCGGTGCCGGCTGGCGGCCAGGGTAGCGACTCGGTCGCGACGACTGCGCGCGCAGCAGCCCGGGCGCGTGCCCGGGTGCGGCCACAGCCGACAATGCTACGTCGGTAGCGGGACTGCGTCAACCAGACCGGGGCGCCTCGGCGCCGCGCGCAGCTCGGGAGGAACCCGGCGTGCGGGGCGGTCGGCGCCTGGCGCGCACCGACCAGCCCCGCCGCTTACGAGCGCTGGTCGTCGACGTCGTCGAGGAACCGACCCGACAGCTCGCCGTTGCCGTCAGCGGCACCGTCGTCGTAGCCCTCGTAGCCGTCGTAGCCGTCGCCGCCGTAGCCGTCGTCGAAGCGCTCGAGCAGGTCGGCGGGCACGATCTGCTCGGGCATCTCGGTGGGCAGCGGGCGCACGTCGCGGTAGGTCCGCAGCCCCGTGCCGGCAGGGATCAGCTTGCCGATGATCACGTTCTCCTTGAGGCCGATGAGGGCGTCGCGACGACCCTCGATGGCGGCCTCGGTGAGCACGCGGGTGGTCTCCTGGAACGAGGCGGCCGACAGCCACGAGTCGGTGGCCAGCGACGCCTTGGTGATGCCCATGAGGACCTGGCGGCCCTTGGCCGGCTGGCCGCCCTGATCCACCACCGCGCGGTTGGCCTCCTGGAACACCAGGCGATCCACCAGGTCGCCGGGGAGCAGGTCGGTGTCGCCGGGTTCGATGACCGTCACGCGCCGCAGCATCTGGCGCACGATCAGCTCCACGTGCTTGTCGTGGACGCTCACGCCCTGCGACCGGTAGACCTGCTGCACCTCCTCCACGAGCAGGCGCTGGGTCTCGCGCACGCCGAGCACCTCGAGCATGTCGTGGGGGTCGATGGAGCCGTCGGTCAGCTGCTGGCCCACGCGGACGGTCGCGCCGTCCTCGACGTACAGGCGACGCGCCAGCGGCACGGTCGTGACGACCTTGTCGTCGTCGCCCTCGATCGTGACGGTCGTGTGCTTCTCGGTCTTGTCCAGCGACACGCGGCCCGAGATGTGGGCGATCTCGGCCTTGCCCTTGGGGCTGCGCGCCTCGAAGAGCTCGACCACGCGGGGCAGCCCCGAGGTGATGTCCTCGCCGGCGACGCCACCGGTGTGGAAGGTGCGCATGGTCAGCTGCGTGCCNGGCTCACCGATCGACTGGGCCGCCATGATGCCCACGGCCTCGCCGAGCTGGACGCGCTTGCCCTCCGACAGGGCACGGCCGTAGCAGGCGGCGCACACCCCGACCTTGGCGCTGCAGGTCAGGACGCTGCGGACCTGCACCTGGCGGTCGGTCTCGGTCGGTGCGGTGTCGAGGGCCTCGCCGGTGTGAGGGTCGAGCCCCTTCATCAGGGCATCGCGCAGGGTTCGCACCTCGGCGTCGGCGACCTCGGTGCCGGCGGGCAGCAGCACCTCCTCTGAGCCCGGGAACGTGACGTCGCGGGCGATGGTGCGCCCGTACAGCGACTGCGAGTCGTTGTCGCCCACCCGGACGTCCAGGCCGCGCGAGGCGCCGCAGTCCTCCTCCCGCACGATCAGGTCCTGGGCGATGTCGACCAGGCGACGGGTGAGGTAGCCGGAGTCGGCGGTCCGCAGCGCCGTGTCGGCCAGACCCTTGCGGGCGCCGTGGGTGGAGATGAAGTACTCCAGCACCGACAGACCCTCGCGGAAGTTGGACTTGATGGGTCGCTCGATGGTCTCGCCCCGCGGGTTCGCGACCAGCCCGCGCATCCCGGCGAGCTGGCGGATCTGGGTCATCGAGCCGCGGGCGCCGGAGTTGGCCATCATGTACAGCGGGTTGAGGCGCCCGAAGTTGCGCTCCATCGCCTCGGCGACATCGTTGGTCGCGGTATCCCAGACGTCCTGGAGCTCGCGACGACGCTCGGCGTCGGTCAGGAAGCCCTTGCGGTAGCGCCGCTCGATCTGCAGCGCCTTGTCGTCGGAGCTCTCGACGAGCTCGCGCTTGGCCTCGGGCACCGTCAGATCGGAGACCGCGACGGTCACGCCGGCCTGGGTGGCCCAGCGGAAGCCGATGTCCTTGAGGTCGTCGAGCACCTCGGCGGTCTCGGCGCGGGTCAGCGTGTCAGCGCAGCGGTTGACGAGGTCGGCGAGGTCGCGCTTGGTCACCAGGTGGTTGTGGTAGGGCAGCGAGGCCGGGACGATCTCGTTGAACATCACCCGGCCGGGCGTGGTGACCACGCGCAGTCCGCGGGGCGAGCGCGCCAGGCCCTCGGCGACCTCGACCGTCTCGTCCTCGGGGTCGATCCCGCCGAGCACCGAGTCGACCGGCACCCAGCGATCACGCAGCTTCACCAGGACCCACTGGTGCAGCGACACGTCCCGCAGGTCGTAGGCCATGTGCACCTCGTCGGGCGAGGCGAAGCGCGGGATGCGCTCCTCGCCCTCCTGGACGCTGCGCAGCCAGTCGGCGTCGGGGACGCTGCCCTGGCCGTTCACGCCCTCGGCCTGGGTCAGGTAGTAGGCGCCGAGCACCATGTCCTGGCTCGGCGAGGCGACGGGTCGCCCGGTCGCCGGCGACAGGATGTTGTTGGAGCTCATCATCAGGACCCGGGCCTCGGCCTGGGCCTCCGACGACAGCGGCAGGTGCACCGCCATCTGGTCACCGTCGAAGTCGGCGTTGAACGCCGCGCAGACCAGCGGGTGGATCTGGATGGCCTTGCCCTCCACCAGCACCGGCTCGAACGCCTGGATGCCGAGGCGGTGCAGTGTGGGAGCGCGGTTCAGCAGCACCGGGTGGTCGCTGATGACCTCCTCGAGCACGTCCCAGACCTGCGGGCGCTGGCGCTCCACCATCCGCTTGGCGCTCTTGATGTTCTGGGCGTAGTTGAGGTCCACCAGCCGCTTCATGACGAACGGCTTGAACAGCTCCAGCGCCATCTGCTTGGGCAGGCCGCACTGGTGCATGCGCAGACCCGGGCCGACGACGATCACCGACCGGCCCGAGTAGTCGACGCGCTTGCCGAGCAGGTTCTGGCGGAAGCGGCCCTGCTTGCCCTTGAGCATGTCGCTGATCGACTTGAGCGGCCGGTTGCCGGGCCCGGTGACGGGGCGGCCGCGGCGGCCGTTGTCGAACAGCGCGTCGACTGACTCCTGCAGCATCCGCTTCTCGTTGTTCACGATGATCTCGGGGGCGCCGAGATCGAGCAGGCGCTTGAGCCGGTTGTTGCGGTTGATGACGCGGCGGTAGAGGTCGTTCAGATCGCTGGTGGCGAACCGGCCACCATCGAGCTGGACCATGGGGCGCAGGTCCGGCGGGATCACCGGGATGGCCTTGACCACCATCACGGTCGGGTCGCTGCCCGTGCCGCGGAACGCCTCGACCACCTTCAGGCGCTTGACCGCCCGGGTCGCCTTCTGCGAGCGCGTCCGTCGCGTGCCGGCGCGGAGCTTGTCGTTCTCCTCGTCGAGGATGCGGCGCAGCTCCTCGGCCTCGGCGTCGAAGTCGATGCTGGCGAGCAGGTCGCGCACCGCCTCGGCGCCCATGCCGCCGTCGAAGTACTCGGCGTAGCGGTCGTACAGCTCGCGGTAGAGCAGCTCGTCGGTGATCAGCTGCTTGGGCTCGAGCTCCTTGAAGGTCTCGAGGACCTGGTCGAGGCGCTCGAGGCGCTGCTCGGCCTCATCGCTGACCTGCTGGAGCTGCTTCTCGTACTCGCGGCGCTTCTTGCGCACCTGGTCGGACTTCGCGCCCTGCTCCTCGAGCTCGGAGACCTCGTTCTCGAGGTCCTTGAGGAGCTGCTCGCGGTCGACCTCGAGCTGCTTGGACAGCTGCTTCTTCTCGTCGGCGATCTCCGCCTCGAGGGTGGGCAGGTCCTCGTGGCGCTGGTCCTCGTCGACGCGGGTGATGACGTGGGCCGCGAAGTAGATGACCTTCTCGAGGTCCTTGGGTGGCAGGTCGAGGAGGTACCCCAGGCGGCTGGGCACGCCCTTGAAGTACCAGATGTGGGTGACCGGTGCGGCCAGCTCGATGTGCCCCATGCGGTCGCGGCGCACCTTGGAGCGGGTGACCTCCACGCCACAGCGCTCGCAGATGATGCCCTTGAAGCGCACCCGCTTGTACTTGCCGCAGTAGCACTCCCAGTCCCGGGTCGGCCCGAAGATCTTCTCGCAGAACAGGCCGTCCTTCTCGGGCTTGAGCGTGCGGTAGTTGATGGTCTCCGGCTTCTTGACCTCACCGTTGGACCACATGCGGATCTGATCCTGCGTGGCAAGACTGATCCGCAGCTCGTCGAAGTTGTTGACGTCGAGCATCTATCGGTCTCCTTCGACCTCTGGTGCCCCTCGCGCGGCTGGGGCTGGTGGTGGCGCAGTCAGCCGGGGGTCTCGCGGTCCCGGTCGGCGGTGGGACGGTTCTGGCGCAGCCGGGGCTCGGGGGTCTCGCGGTCCCGGTCGGCGGTGGGACGGTTCTGGCGGAGCCGGGGCTCGGGGGTCTCGCGGTCCCGGTCGGCGGTGGGACGGTTCTGGCGGAGCCAGGTTCGGGGGCCCCGCCGCCGACCGGGACCGCGAGACCCGTTGTCTCACCCGCCCAGGGACACGTCCTCCGAGCCGCGCTCGGGGCGGGAGAGGTCGATCCCCAGCTCCTCGGCGGCGCGGAAGGCGTCCTCGTCGCTCTCGCGCATCTCGATCTCGTGGCCCTCGGCCGAGAGCACCTCGACGTTCAGGCACAGGCTCTGCATCTCCTTGACGAGCACCTTGAACGACTCGGGGATGCCGGGCTCGGGGATGTTGTCGCCCTTGACGATCGCCTCGTAGACCTTCACGCGGCCCAGGACGTCGTCGCTCTTGACGGTCAGCAGCTCCTGCAGCGCGTAGGCGGCCCCGTAGGCCTCGAGCGCCCAGACCTCCATCTCACCGAAGCGCTGGCCGCCGAACTGCGCCTTGCCGCCCAGCGGCTGCTGGGTGATCATCGAGTAGGGGCCGGTCGAGCGCGCGTGGATCTTGTCGTCCACCAGGTGCAGCAGCTTCAGGATGTACATGTAGCCCACGGTGATGTCCTGGTCGATCGGCTCGCCGAAGCGGCCGTCGATCAGGGTGGCCTTGCCGGACCCGCCGACGAGCTGCAGCCCGTCGCGGTTGGTCTTGCTGTGGGCGAGCAGGTCGGTGAGCTCGTCCTCGTTGCAGCCGTCGAACACCGGCGAGCTGACGGTGCCGTCACCGCCCCAGGCGAGCATGTCGTCGCCCCAGCCGAGGCGGTCGAACCACGCGGGCCGCTCCTCGTACTCCCAGCCCTGCTTGGCGACCCAGCCGAGGTGGGTCTCCATGACCTGGCCGACGTTCATCCGGCTGGGCACGCCCAGCGGGTTGAGGACCATGTCGACCGGGGTGCCGTCGGCGAGGAACGGCATGTCCTCCTCGGCGAGGATCTGGGCGATGACGCCCTTGTTGCCGTGGCGCCCGGCGAGCTTGTCGCCGTCGGAGATCTTGCGCTTCTGGGCCACGTAGACGCGCACGATCTCGTTGACCCCGGGCTGCATCTCGTCGCCGTCCTCACGGTTGAACGTGCTGACGTGGATGACCCGGCCGGACTCGCCGTGGGGCACCTTCAGCGAGGTGTCGCGCACCTCGCGAGCCTTCTCGCCGAAGATCGCGCGCAGCAGGCGCTCCTCGGGGGTGAGCTCGGTCTCGCCCTTGGGCGTCACCTTGCCGACCAGCACATCCCCCGGGGTCACCTCGGCGCCGATGCGGATGATCCCGCGCTCGTCGAGGTTGGCGAGCACCTCCTCGCTCACGTTGGGGATGTCGCGGGTGATCTCCTCGGGGCCGAGCTTGGTGTCGCGCGCGTCGGTCTCGTGCTCCTCGATGTGGATCGAGGAGAGGACGTCGTCCTTGACCAGGCGGTCCGAGATGATGATCGCGTCCTCGAAGTTGAAGCCCTCCCAGGACATGAACGCCACGAGCAGGTTCTGCCCGAGCGCCATCTCGCCGCGGTCGTTGGACGGCCCGTCGGCGATCACCTGACCGGCGGCGACCTCGTCGCCCTCCTCCACCAGCGGGCGCTGCGTGTAGCAGGTGCCCTGGTTGGTGCGGTCGAACTTGCGGAGGAAGTGCTTCTCGAGCCGGTCATCGTGGGTCTTGCTGATGATGCGGTCGGCCGAGACCTCCACGACGATGCCGTCCTCCTCGGCGCGCACCACGTCGCCGGCATCCAGCGCCGCCTTGGCCTCCAGGCCGGTGCCCACGTAGGGCGCGTCAGGGCGCAGCAGCGGCACCGCCTGCCGCTGCATGTTGGTGCCCATCAGCGCCCGGTTGGCGTCGTCGTGCTCGAGGAACGGGATCATGGCCGCGGCCACCGACACGATCTGCCGGGGGCTGACGTCCATGTAGTCGACCTCTTCGGGCGGGACCTCCCGGACCTCGCCCTGGCGTGCGCGGCACAGCACCAGCGGGTTGACGAAGGTCCCGTCATCGCCCAGTGGCGCGTTGGCCTGGGCGATGGTCATGCGGTCCTCTTCGTCGGCGGTGAGGTAGTCGATCCGGTCGCTGACCTGACCGTCGACGACCTTGCGGTAGGGCGTTTCGACGAAGCCGAACTCGTTGATGCGCGCGTAGGTCGCAAGNGAGCCGATGAGGCCGATGTTCGGGCCCTCTGGGGTCTCGATCGGGCACATCCGGCCGTAGTGGCTGGCGTGGACGTCGCGGACCTCGAAGCCGGCGCGCTCACGGCTCAGGCCACCGGGGCCCAGCGCCGACAGGCGGCGCTTGTGGGTCAGCCCCGACACCGGGTTGGTCTGGTCCATGAACTGGCTGAGCTGGCTCGCCCCGAAGAACTCCTTGATGGAGGCCACCACGGGGCGGATGTTGATCAGCGTCTGCGGTGTGATCTGCTCGATGTCCTGGGTGGTCATGCGCTCGCGCACAACCCGCTCCATGCGCGACAGCCCGATCCGGATCTGGTTCTGGATGAGCTCGCCGACGCTGCGCAGCCGCCGGTTGCCGAAGTGGTCGATGTCGTCGACCTCGTAGCCCTCCTCGCCATGGGACAGGCGCACGATGTAGGACATCGTGGCCAGCACGTCCTCCTTGGTGAGGATCGGGCTGAACGCCGGCGCGCTCTGCTCGTCGTCGCGCAGCGCCACGCGGCCGTGCCCCTCGCTCTCCTCGGCGCGGGCGAGGAGGTGGGGCACCGTGTCGGTGTCGGCGTCGGCCAGGGGCATGGCCTCCTCGACCGAGCGCAGGCCCAGGCGGACCAGCTCCTCGCCGAGCTTCTTGTTGGCCTTGTAGCGCCCGACCTTGGCGAGGTCGTAGCGCTTGGGGTTGAAGAAGAGGTTGACGAGCAGCGCGCCCGAGGACTCCTCGGTCGGGGGCTCGCCCGGACGCAGCTTGCGGTAGATGTCCATCAGCGCCTCGGAGGGCGTGCTGATGGTGTCGCGCTGCAGCGTCTCCTCGATCGTGGGCGCGTGATCGAAGAACGCGAGGATCTCCTCGTCGGGCACCGGCTCGTCCAGGACCTCGCGGGCGGCGAGCTCGTAGGTGCCGCTGGCGGGGTTCCACTCCAGGCCCTTGAGCGCCCGGTACAGCACGCTGAGGTGCTGGCGGCGCTTGCGGTCCACGCGCACGCCGGCGAGCCCGCGCTTGTCGATCTCGAACTCGAGCCAGGCACCGCGGCTGGGGATGATCTTGCAGCCGTAGACGGGGCTCTGGGTGGTCTTCTCGAGCACCTCGTCGTAGTACACGCCCGGCGAGCGCACGAGCTGACTGACCACGATCCGCTCGGTCCCGTTGATGATGAACGTCCCGCCCTCGGTCATCATCGGGAAGTCGCCCATGAAGACCGTCTGNGACTTGATCTCGCCGGTGGAGCGGTTCACGAACTCAGCGGTGACGAACAGCGGCGCCGAGTAGGTGAGGTCCTTCTCCTTGCACTCCTCCACGGAGTGCTTGGGCTCCTCGAACCGGTGCTCGGAGAAGCTCAAGGCCATCTGCCCGGTGAAGTCCTCGATGGGCGAGATCTCCGCGAAGACCTCGTCGAGGCCGTCCACAGTCAGCCAGGAGAAGGACTGACGCTGGATCGCCACGAGGTCGAGCTGCTCCAGCGGGAGCGGCTCGGCGATCTTGGCGAAGGAGAGGCGGTCGGTGGAGAACAGGTCGGCGTTCGACGTCGGCACGTCGGTGACCTCCAGCAGCGCGTCGGGCTCAGGGTGAACGACGGAGGTGGCGCGCAGCTCGCGCGCGGGCGGACCGTGACGGTCGCGCGAGCACGGAGCGCAGCACAGCGGCGAGCCAACCCTCGGAAGTGTGGACAGGCAAACAAGCAGTGTACCGTTCGGTGACACTGCTCGTCAACGGCATGCGGCCTCTCGGCCGGTTCCCGTTCCGTGGGCGGGCACGCAGCTCCTCGTCTGGCGGGGTGCGGGCCGGGGCGTCGCGGGTCGACGCCCCATCAGCCTGCAGCGCCATCAGGGGGTTGTCAACTCCGGCGGCGGGCGCCGGGGGATGCGGACCAGGCGCGGGACGCCGCGGGGGCTCACCCCGCGCGGCGCCCCGACCCCTGGATCACTTGACCTCGACGGTGGCGCCGGCGCCCTCCAGGGCCTCCTTGGCCGACTCCGCCTGCTCCTTGTCCACGCCCTCCAGGATGGGCTTGGGCAGGCCGTCGACCATCTCCTTGGCCTCCTTCAGGCCCAGGTTGGTGAGGCCGCGGACCTCCTTGATCACCTGGATCTTCTGGCTGCCCGCGTCGTTGAGCACCACGTCGAACTCGGTCTGCTCCTCCTCGGGGGCAGCGGCCTCGCCGCCGGCGGCGGGCGCGGCCATCGCCATCGCAGGAGCCGCCTCGACGTCGAACTCCTCCTCGAACTTCTTCACGAACTCGCTGAGCTCGAGCAGCGTCATCTCCTTGAACTGCTCGAGCAGCTCGTCGGTGCTCATCTTGGCCATGGTGTGCTCCTTGCGGATCGTGGCTTCGTCGCGTTGATCGGGGTCGTGGCCGACGTGCGGTGCGCGCCGGTTGGTCAGGCCTGCTCGCCAGTGGACTCGCGCTTGTCCTGGTAGGCCGACAGCAGCCGGGCCATCTTGGCGAGGCTCGCGTGTGCCAGGCGCGCCGGCTGGGCGACGACCGACCCCATCAGGCCGGCCATCTGCGCCAGCAGCTCCTCGCGGGAGGCGAGGTCGGCCAGCTCGCGGGTCTGCTCGGCGTCGAGCAGCTGCCCGTCCATGACGCTGGCCTTGAACACCAGCTGCGGGCGCTCGTCACTGAACTTGCGCAGCACCTTGGCGGCCGCGACCGGGTCGCCGTCGCAGAACGTCAGCGCGGTGGGACCGGTCAGGAGGTCGTCGGGGATGTCGAGGCCAGCGCGCTCCGCGGCGCGGCGCGTGAGGGTGTTCTTGACCACCCGGTAGGTGGCGTCCTCCTCGCGCAGCCGGCGGCGCAGCTCTGCCAGGTCGTCCACCGAGAGCCCGCGGAACTCGGTCAGCACCGCGGCGTTGCTGCGCTCCAGGCGCTCGGCGACGTCCTCGACGACGGCGACCTTGTCAGGACGTGCCATCGCTGCTCCTTTCGGTGGGTGAGGCGCTCTGCATGAGAAAGCGCCTCCCGCAGATCGGGAGGCGCAGGCGCACGGGGACACGGCGGCGCCGTGTGCGAGTGTCGCCTGCGCCGGCCGGTCGCCTCGGGCGACCCCTTCGCCGCACGCGGTGCGGAGCCAGGCGGTCTGCGGCAGTCGGGTGAAGACTAGGTCGGGGACAGCGGAGCCGCAACGCTGCCAGTCCGGCCAGGTGCGGCGGGTGCGGCGCGGGCCTCCCGGCGTCGCCGCGGTCAGGTCAGGCCACCGAGGCCTTGACCAGTCAGGCCACCGAGGCCTTGACCAGTCAGGCCACCGAGGCCTTGTCGAGGCGGGTCTCGCGCACGCGCATCGGATCGATGGGGATCGAGGGGCCCATCGTCGTGGCCACGTGCACCGAGCGCAGGTAGCGGCCCTTGGCCGCCGAGGGCCGCAGGCGCAGCAGCTCCTCGATCACCGCGCTGAAGTTGCCCACCAGCGCCTCCGCTGAGAACGAGGCGCGCCCGAGCGGCACGTGCACGTTGCCCTGGCGGTCGGTGCGGAACTCGATCTTGCCCGCCTTGACCTCGCGGACCGTTCCGCCGACATCGGTGGTCACGGTGCCGCTCTTGGGGTTGGGCATCAGCCCACGCGGGCCGAGCACCTTGCCGTAGCGCCCGATCTTGCCCATCTGGTCGGGAGTGGCGATCACCGAGTCGAAGTCGAGCTGCCCGGACTCGATGCGGCTGATCACCTCGTCGGCGCCGACGACGTCGGCGCCCGCCTCCTCGGCCTCGGTGGCCGCGGCGCCCTCGGCGACCACCGCCACGCGGACCTCCTTGCCGGTGCCGTGCGGCAGGGACACCGAGCCGCGCACCTGCTGGTCGGCCTTGCGGGTGTCCACGCCCAGGCGCACCGCGAGGTCGACGGTGGCATCGAAGGAGACCGTGACGGTCTCCTTGGCCAGCGCCAGGGCCTCGGGGGGCAGGTAGAGGCGGTCGCGGTCGATCTGCTGGGCTGCCTGCTGGTACCGCTTGCTGCGCTGCTTCATCGCGTCGCTCCTGTCGTGGTCCGGCGGGCGCGGCTGCGCCCTCCCACTGCGTGCGGGTGGCTAGTCGACGACCTTGAGGCCCATCGACCGGGCCGTGCCCTCGATGATCTTCACGGCGCCCTCGACGCTGGTCGCGTTGAGGTCGGGCCACTTGCGCTCTGCGATCTGCTGCAGGTCGGTGCGCTGCACCGTGCCGGCGCCGATGCGGCCCGGGTCGGTGGAGCCCTTCTCGATGCCCGCGGCCTGTCGGATGAGCGTCGCGGCCGGGGGGGTCTTGGTCACGAAGGTGAACGAGCGGTCCTCGAACACCGTGATCTCCACGGGCACCACGTCGCCCTGCTGGTCTGCCGTGCGCTCGTTGTAGGTCTTGCAGAACTCCATGATGTTGACCCCGTGCTGACCCAGCGCGGGGCCGACCGGCGGGGCCGGGGTGGCCTGGCCGGCGGGGATCTGCAGCTTGATGATCGCTTGGACCTTCTTCGCCATCGGTGCCTGCTCCTGTCCGTCGTGGTGCGTGCGGGCGCGGTGCGCCCTCCCACCTGGTGGTCGCGGGCCGGATCGGGCCGGCGCCGCGGGGTCTACAGCTTCGCGACCTGGTCGAAGCCCAGCTCGACCGGCGTCTCGCGCCCGAAGATGGACACGAGCACCTTGAGCTTCTGCTGGTCGGCGTTGATCTCGTCGATGGTGCCCGTGAAGTCGGCGAACGGCCCGGAGGTCACCCGGACGTTCTCCTGCTCCTCGAAGTCGACCGTCGGTGTGACCTCCTCGCCCTCCTCGGGCTCGTGGAGGATCGACTCGACCTCGGTGGCGGTCAGCGGGACGGGCTTGGTGCCGGGGGAGCCGACGAAGCCAGTCACCGCCGGCGTGTTCTTGACGACGTACCACGAGTCGTCGTTGAGGCGCATCCGCACCAGCACGTAGCCGGGGAAGACCTTGCGCTGGACGGTCTGCTTCTTGCCGCCCTTGATCTCGACCGCGTCCTCGGTGGGGACCACCACCTCGAAGATCTGGTCCTCCATGTTCATGGACTGGATGCGGCTCTCGAGGTTGGCCTTGACCCGGCGCTCGTAGCCGGAGTAGGTGTGCACCACGTAGTAGTCGCCGGGTTGGCGCATCAGCTCGAGGCGCCGCTGACGGGCCGTGGTCGCGCCACCGGCGGCGTCCTCGCCCTCCTGGCCCTCGACCGGTGCGTCGGGGGTCTCCTCCGCGGGAGCCTCGTCGGGGACGTTGGGGGCGGAGGCGTCGGTGGGGGCGGAGGCGTCGGTGGGGGCGGAGGCGTCGGTGTCGGGGGCCTCGGCGGCGCCGCCCACCTCGTCTTGGACCCCGAGCGCGGCCGCGAGCTCGGCGAGCTCCTCGTCCTCACCAGAGGCGCCGGCGGCCGACAGGAGATCGTCCAGGTCGGCTGCCTCGTCGGCCTCCGCCTGGCGCGGCTCGTCGGAGGTCGCGTCGTCGGAGCCCGCAGCCTCCTCGGCCTCGGGCTCGTCGACGTCGCGGGCGCTGGACTCGTCGCTCATTCGCGGTCCCCATGGGTGGGTCGTGCATGGTCGGTCCGGCGCGTGCGGCAAGGTGCCGCCCACCCCGGAGGCTGGCAGCCGGCGGTCCCGGGGGATCAGCCGAAGACGGCGAAGACCAGGCGCGAGAAGATCGCGTCCACGCCGGCGATGTAGGCGGTCATCACCGACACGGCGATGATGACCACCAGGCTGTAGGACACCAGCTCGCGGCGGTTCGCCCAGTGCACGCGCTTCAGCTCGCTGCGGACCTCGCCAACGAACTGGGCGGGGCTGGTGCGACCGCCCTGCTCGCCCTGGCCGGTGTCCCCGGCGGCTTGGTCCTGCTCGCTGCGGCGTTCGCTCTCGCGGCTCATCGGGGTTCCTCTCGGCGGCACGTCCACGATGCCGCAGGTAGCGGGGCGACCTGCGGCGCGGTGGCGCTGGCAGGGGCGGAGGGACTCGAACCCCCGACCTGCGGTTTTGGAGACCGCTGCTCTTCCAGCTGAGCTACGCCCCTGTGCCCTGCCTCACGGACAGGAAGGACAGCCGCCCTTCGGGCAGCAAGGTCCCACCCTACCGGCGCCGTGGCACCTCCGGCAACCGGGTCGATGCACGTTCCCACGACCTCGGCCCAGATCCCCTGGACCTGGTCGCGCCGCTTCAGCCCAGCGCCACCACCGCGCGCGAGCGTCGCGGGTCCACCACACCAGCGCCGTCGGGGAGGGTCGCCCACACGCGCAGCGTGGCGGTGCGCTCCTCGGGGTCCACGGCGACGACCTCGCCGCCGAGCTCGAGGGTGGCTCCCACCGGTGCCGGCGCGCGGAACGCCGCGCCGAGCTCGCGCAGGTGCTCGGGTCCGCCTGCCCACGCGGTGACCAACCGGGAGACGTGGCCCATCGCCAGCATCCCGTGGGCGATCACGCCCCCGGTCGGGCTGACCTGCGCCGCCACCGCCGGGTCCCAGTGCAGCGGGTTGAAGTCGCCGCTGGCACCCGCATAGCGCACGAGGTCGCCCTGGTGCAGGGTCACGTGCTCGGCGGGCAGGCGATCGCCCACGTGCACCGCGTCGAGCTCGGGCATCAGGCAGCTCCGCCCTGGACCGGACCCTGCCTGGTCGATCCCTGCTGGGCCGGATCCTCCGGGGCCGCATCCTCTTGGGCCGCGCCGGTGAGGAACAGGATGGTGCTGTCGGCCTCGACCACGGGCTCGCCGGTGTCGGCCTCGACCGCCTCGACGACGAGGGTGAGCCGCTCCATGGAGGCGCGGCTGGTGAGGTCGGTGATCCTCGGCGTGCACCGCAGCACGTCGCCGCCACGGACCGGGCGGGCGAAGCGGAAGGCCTGACTGCCGTGCAGGAGGTTCCAGTGCGCGCCGAGCTCGGGGTCGGCGATGATCTGGTCGAGCACACCGACCGAGAAGCACGCGGCGAAGGTCGGTGGCGCGGTCAGGGAGCGCAGCGGGACCTCGGAGGCATCGGCCTCCAGCGCGGGGTCGTGCACGCCGGTGGCCCGTGCGTACTCGCGCAGCTTCTCTCGGCTCACCTCGTAGGTGAACGACCGGTAGGTGTGCCCCACGCGCTCGGGGTTCAGGGGGATGGCGGGTCTCCTGATCGGCGGCTGGGCGCGGGCTCGCGTCCGGCTTGCGAGCGGTCCGGGATCAGTCCGAGGCGTCGCTGGCCTGCTGCTTGCCCTTGCCCTTGCCCTTGCCCTTGGCGTCCTTGCTCCTGGGCGCGAGGACCATCGTGGCGAACCGCCCCTCCATGGGGCTGCGGCTCTCCACGTGGGCGACGTCGGAGAGCTGATCGGCGAGACGGTCGAGCAGCTCGATGCCGAGCTCGGGACGGCGCATCTCGCGCCGGCGGAACATCACCTGCACGCGCACGGAGTGACCGTCCTCGAGGAAGCCCCGGGCCTGGCGCTCCTTGGTGGCGAAGTCGTGGTCGTCGATCTTGGGGCGCAGCCGGATCGCCTTCTGGCCGGTGGCGCGCTGCTGCTTGCGGGCCTCGCGCTCGGCGCGCTCCTGCTCGTAGACGTGCTTGCCGTAGTCCATCACCTTCGCCACGGGCGGGTCGGCGTTCGGTGACACCTCCACGAGGTCGAGGTCCAGCGCCTGGGCGGCCTCGATGGCCATCTTGAGCGGAACGACGCCGACCTGCTTGCCCTCGGGCCCGATGAGTCGGACCTCCTTGGCGCGGATCTCGGCGTTGACAGCGGGACGGTCAGCCATGCTCCTCCATGTGCTCGGACCGGGTCAGCACCAGCGTCGGCGACATGCGGCCGCCGCGCAAGGTGCAGGCGGCGCGGGCGCGCCGCTGGGGGTGCGGGGGCCGCAGCGCGGTGCTGCCCTCTCGGGTGCCGCGCGGTGGCGGGTCACGGCGCGTCCCGGCCCGCTCCCGGACCGTGCGCGCACCAGGCCGTGCGAGCTCCAGGCCGTGCGGGACGCTCACCGCGTCTCGCGGTGAGCGCGGTGGGCGTTGCACCTGGGGCAATGCTTGCGCATCTCCAGCCGCTCGCGCTGGTTGTGCCGGTTCTTGGTGGTCGTGTAGTTGCGCTCGCGGCACTCGGTGCAGGCCAGCGTGATGATCGGGCGGGCTTCGGACTTGGGCATCGTGTCTCGTTCCCTGCTCGCGGTGGCTCTCGCGCTGCGGGCGGCGAGAGCGGGGCTGGTCCGGTGGAGCCTGACCGGGGCCGACCGGGTCGGGGAGCCCGCAGGCGCCACGCGACCCGGCTGCCCGGTGGCTCACTCGATGATCTTGGTGACGCGACCCGCGCCGACGGTGCGACCGCCCTCACGGATGGCGAACTGCAGGCCCTCCTCCATGGCGATCGGGGCGATGAGGTCGACCTGCATCTCGGTGTTGTCGCCCGGCATCACCATCTCGGTGCCCTCCGGCAACGTCACCGTCCCCGTCACATCAGTGGTGCGGAAGTAGAACTGCGGCCGATAGTTATCGAAGAACGGCGTGTGCCGACCACCCTCGTCCTTGGCCAGCACATACACCTGCGCCTCGAACCGCGTGTGCGGCGTGATCGTCTTGGGCGCAGCCAGCACCTGACCACGCTCCACCTCATCCTTCTTGATGCTGCGCAACAGCACACCGATGTTGTCGCCAGCCTGCCCCTGATCCAGCTCCTTGCGGAACATCTCCACACCCGTGGCCACCGTCTTGCGCGTCTCACGCAGACCCACGATCTCGATGTTCTCACCGGTGTTGATCACACCCTGCTCGACCCGGCCGGTGACCACCGTCCCCCGACCAGTGATCGAGAAGACATCCTCCACCGGCATCAAGAACGGCTTGTCCACCGCCCGCGCCGGCTCGGGAATGTAGGCATCACACGCCTCCATCAGCTCCAGCACCGCCCGCTCAGCGGCCTCATCACCCTCCAGCGCCTGCAACGCCGACCCCTTGACCACCGGCACCTCATCACCGGGGAACTCATAGGCAGTCAGCAGCTCACGCACCTCCAGCTCCACCAGCTCCAAGATCTCCTCATCATCGACCATGTCGGCCTTGTTGAGGAACACCACGATCGCCGGCACCCCCACCTGCCGCGCCAGCAGCACATGCTCACGCGTCTGGGGCATCGGCCCATCCGCCGCACTGACCACCAGGATCGCCCCATCCATCTGCGCCGCACCCGTGATCATGTTCTTCACATAATCAGCGTGCCCCGGGCAATCCACATGCGCGTAATGACGCTGCTCGGTCTCATACTCCACATGCGCCACCGCGATCGTGATGCCACGCTCACGCTCCTCCGGCGCCTTGTCGATGTCCTCGAACGCCGTGAACGCCACATCCGGATTGTGCTTGTGCAGCACATTCGTGATCGCCGCCGTCAACGTGGTCTTCCCATGATCAATATGACCAATCGTGCCCACGTTCAGATGCGGCTTCGTCCGCTCGAACTTCGCCTTGCCCATGATTCGCTCCTCGCTGCGCCAGAAAAGTGCGTCGGTTCAGGCTGCGCCCGAGGGCCGGCCTCCCGGCCCTCGGGCTCGTGGTCACTCGCCGCGGATCCTGCGGACGATCTCGTCGGCGACCTCGTTGGGCACCTTCTCGTAGCCCGCGAACTGCATCGTGTAGGTGGCCCGGCCCTGGGTCTTGGAGCGCAGGTCCGTGGCGTACCCGAACATCTCCGACAGCGGCACGCGCGCGGTGACGATCTTGCTGTTGCCGCGGTCGCCCATCTGGCCGACCTTGCCGCGCCGCCCGGAGAGGTCGCCGATGACGTCCCCCATGTACTCCTCGGGGGTGACGACCTCCACGTCCATCACCGGCTCCAGCAGGGTGACGCCCGCCTTCTTGGCCGCCTCCTTGAACGCGATCGACCCGGCGATCTTGAAGGCCATCTCCGAGGAGTCGACCTCGTGGTAGCTCCCGTCGGTCACGCGGGCGCGCACGTCGACGATGGGGTAGCCGGCGAGGACGCCGCCCTCCATCGCCTCGCGGATGCCCTCGTCGATGGAGGGGATGTACTCCTTGGGGATGGCGCCGCCGCGGATCTTGTCCTCGAACGCGTAGCCACCGACCTCACCGGTGGGGTTGCCCTCCTCGTCGACGATCTGCCGGGGCTCGTCGGCCAGCTTGCCGGAGGGCTCGAGGTCCAGGTCGAGCTCGGCGAACTGGCCGGCACCGCCGGTCTGGCGCTTGAAGCGCACTCGGTGTCCCTTGACGGGGCTCAGGATCGTCTCGCGGTAGGCGACCTGCGGCTTGCCGACGTTGGCGTCGACCTTGAACTCGCGGAGCAGGCGGTCGACGATCACGTCGAGGTGCAGCTCGCCCATGCCGCCGATGATGGTCTGGCCGGTCTCCTCCTCGGTGCGCACCGTGAAGGTCGGGTCCTCCTCGGAGAGGCGCTGGAGGGAGTCGCCGAGGCGCTGCTGGTCGGCCTTGGTCTTGGGCTCGATGGCGATGTGGATCACCGGCGCCGGGAAGTCCATGCGCTCCAGCAGGATGGGCGAGGAGGGGTCGCACAGGGTGTCGCCCGTCTGGGTCTGCTTGAGCCCCACGGCGGCGAGGATGTCGCCGGCGTGGGCGACGTCCTTGTCCTGCCGGTGGTTGGCGTGCATCTGCAGGATGCGCCCGATGCGCTCCTTGCGGTCCTTGATCGGGTTGAGGACCTGCTGGCCCTGGTCGAGGGTGCCGGAGTAGATGCGGAAGTACGTCAGCTTGCCGACGTAGGGGTCCGCCTGGATCTTGAAGGCCAGCGCGCTGAAGGGCTCGTCGTCGCTGGCCTTGCGCACCATCGGCGAGCCGTCGCGGGGGTCCTCACCGGTGACCGGGGGCACGTCGACGGGGCTCGGCAGGTAGGCGTTGACGGCGTCGAGCAGCAGCTGCACGCCCTTGTTCTTGAAGGCGGTGCCGCAGAAGACCGGGGTGATCTCGTTGTCGATCGTGAGCTGGCGGATGCCGTGCACGATCTTGTCCTTGGGCAGGTCCCCCTCGGTCAGGTAGAGGTCGAGCAGATCCTCGTCGGACTCGGCGACGGTCTCGAGCAGCTCGGCGCGGTAGGCCTCGTAGGTCTCGCGCATGTCCTCGGGGACCTCGACCTCGCTCCACGACGTGCCATGGGTGTCCACGTCGGTGTCCCACACGCGGGCGTTCTGCTCGACGAGGTCGATCACGCCCCGGAAGTCGCTCTCGGCCCCGATGGGCAGCTGCAGCGGCACCGGCCGCGCGCCCAGGCGCTCCTTGATGGAGTCCACCGACATGTAGAAGTCCGCGCCGATCCGGTCCATCTTGTTGATGAACGACAGGCGCGGCACCCGGTACTTGTCGCCCTGGCGCCACACCGTCTCCGACTGCGGCTCGACCCCGTTGACGGCGTCGAACACCGCGATGGCCCCGTCCAGGACCCGCAGGCTGCGCTCGACCTCGACGGTGAAGTCGACGTGCCCGGGGGTGTCGATGATGTGGATCACCTGGCCGCGCCACTCGCAGTAGGTGGCAGCCGACGTGATGGTGATCCCACGCTCCTGCTCCTGGGCCATCCAGTCCATGACGGCGGCGCCGTCGTGGACCTCGCCGAGCTTGTAGGTGCGGCCTGCGTAGTACAGGATCCGCTCGGTGAGCGTGGTCTTGCCCGCATCGATGTGAGCCATGATCCCGATGTTGCGGATCGACTCGAGCGGGGCGTCGCGCTTGGGCATGATCGTCCTCGTGGTCTTGACCGGAGATCCGAGCCGGGCTCGGGCTACCAGCGGTAGTGGGCGAAGGCCTTGTTGGCCTCGGCCATGCGGTGGGTGTCGTCGCGGCGCTTGACCGAGGCGCCCGCGTTGTTCGCGGCGTCCATCAGCTCGCCGGCCAGGCGCTCCTTCATGGAGTGCTCCCGGCGGTTGCGCGAGTACTGCACGATCCACCGCAGCGCCAGGGTGGTGGCGCGCTGCTGCTTGACCTCGATCGGCACCTGGTAGGTGGCACCGCCGACGCGACGTGACTTGACCTCCATCTGCGGGCGGACGTTGTCCACCGCCCGCTTGAAGGTCTGCACCGGGTCGCCACCGGAGCGCTGGGCGATCAGATCGAACGCGTCATAGACGATGCCCTCGGCGGTGCTGCGCTTCCCGTCCAGCATCAGCCGGTTGGTGAGCTGGGTCACCAGCGTGCTGTCGTGCTTGGGGTCCGGGGGCAGCTTGCGCTTCGGTACGGGTCCCTTGCGCGGCATGGGTGGGTCCTCTCGGTCGGTCGCGACGGGCTCGGACGTCGGTCGGCGGGGCTGGCGCGAGGCGCCGTCAGCTCTTCTTGGCGCCGTACTTCGAACGGCCCTGCTTGCGGTCGCGCACGCCGGAGGCGTCCAGCGCCGAGCGCACCACCTTGTAGCGCACACCCGGCAGGTCGCGCACGCGGCCGCCGCGCACCAGCACCATCGAGTGCTCCTGCAGGTTGTGCCCCTCACCGGGGATGTAGGCGGTCACCTCGATGCCCGAGGTGAGGCGCACACGGGCGACCTTGCGCAGCGCCGAGTTCGGCTTCTTCGGCGTGGTGGTGTACACGCGCGTGCACACGCCCCGTCGCTGGGGCGACCCGCGCAGCGCCGGCGTCGTGGCCTTCTCGGCCTTGTCCTGACGGCCCTTCCGGATGAGCTGCTGGATCGTGGGCATCGTGGGTCCGTTCCTGCTGTGTGGTGCGGGCGTGGTCGCCTGATCGGTGCGGGTCGGTGCGGTGGTGGGCGCGCGGCGCCCGCGGCGCCGGGCCGCGACCTTCCCGGCGGTGGTTGTGCGAGCGCGCGGTCGCGGTGCCGGCTGGCGGCCAGGGTAGCGACTCGGTCGCGACGACTGCGCGCGCAGCAGCCCGGGCGCGTGCCCGGGTGCGG
>SL_8KL_010_SEDDRAFT_10001060_pt1 | contig 23887 bp, 19 predicted proteins | sample SodLakKL_010_SED_4_FD_11160 | JGI IMG/M metagenome (IMG submission 11160) | reverse complement strand
AGGCACCAGGGAGGAAATCTTCTAGACTGCTCTCGAAAGAGAAATAAACCAGGGATTAAAGTGTGAGCTAAGTGGTAATCCAGCTCCGCTGATGGTAACACAGCGGGGGTAGTCTTAAAAGGGAACTGCCTGGTCGGCAACGACAGGTGACTGCCCGGGAAATCCTGCTGGACCTAAGCCGCAAAGTTTACCTGGTTTATTACCACTTATGTTTCTTTGTGTAAAGGTGATGACGGTTTGGCCGGTAAAAATAAGAATCGCCAGCGAGTTATATGGGTAATAAAGATATCAATTTATACATTTTTCCTGGCGATTGCCTTTGGGTTTGTGACCCAGTATTTCTTAACTGAAATTCAATCGCTCGCAGCTGCTTTTATGATCCTGCTGACAGTGGTTGCTCTTGGCGTGATATTTGATCTGATCGGCACCGCAGCAGCGGCAGCTAAAATTGGTCCGCTAAATGCCAAAGCAGCCCGAAAAGTAGTAGGGGCAAAAAAAGGTGTATACCTGGTCAAGCACGCAGAACAGGTTGCTAATTTTTGCAATGATGTGGCCGGGGATATCAGTGGTGTGGTCAGCGGAACCCTGGCGGCAATCCTGGTTTACCGGATTATGATTACTATACCAATGGACCAGGCGGAATTTTACGTAGGTATCCTGCTTACTGCCCTTGTTGCAGCTTTGACCGTAGGTGGAAAGGCCTGGGGGAAAATTGTAGCAATCAATTACTCAACTGATGTGATGTTAATGGTAGGATCTATCTTAACCAGAATTGAACAGCCAATAAACTGGTTCAGAAAAGTACGGTAAGAACCTGGAGTGATATTTTGTGTCAGATCTAATTGCCACTTTAAATCTGCCGGATGACCTGAAGAATTTATCTGTTGCGCAGCTGGAACAGGTTGGCTCAGAAGTAAGGCAGTATATGGTTCAGACGGTTGCCGATAACGGAGGACACCTTGCAGCAAGCCTCGGCGTTGTTGAATTAACTGTAGCCTTGCACAGCATTTATAACAGTCCTGAAGACAAAATAATCTGGGATGTTGGCCACCAGAGTTATCCTCATAAGCTATTGACGGGTCGGTGGGACCGCTTTCCCACTCTACGTAGACGGGCAGGGTTATGCGGCTTTCCCAAGCCATCTGAAAGTGAACACGATCCCTTCTTAACCGGCCACAGCAGCACCTCAATTTCTGCTGCTCTGGGGCTGGCCCTTGCCCGCGATCTAAAAGGTGACGGCAATAAGGTGGTTGCTGTAATCGGTGACGGTGCAATGACCGGGGGTATGGCGTTTGAAGCCCTCAATCATGCCGGCCATATCAAGGCAAACGTAATGGTTATCTTAAATGATAACAAAATGTCCATCAGCTCAAATGTGGGCAGTATGTCCTCGTACTTAAGCAGAATTCGCTCTGACCCAAAATATTCCCGACTGAAGAAAGATTTCGAGACATTTGTTAATAAAGTACCGCTTGTTGGTAAAAAACTGATCAACAGCACAGAACGTTTAAAAAGCAGCTTAAAATACCTGGTCATGCCGGGTATTATATTTGAAGAGCTTGGTTTTACTTATTTCGGTCCCGTAGACGGGCATAATATTTCTGCTTTGAGGTCAATATTAAAACAGGCCAACAAAATGAGCGGACCGGTCTTTGTTCATGTTGTAACTGAAAAGGGCAAGGGATACCATTATGCCGAAAAATCACCGGAAATATTTCACGGTATCGGTCCATTTGATTTAAATAACGGGCTTCCTAAAAAGAATAAAAAAACACCTACTTATACAGATGTTTTTGGACAGGCTTTACTGGGTTTAGCTTATGAACATTCAAATATTGTAGCGCTGACAGCAGCAATGACAGCCGGAACAGGCCTGAAAAAGTTTTCAGAAGCTTACCCTGACCGTTTCTACGATGTAGGTATTGCCGAGCAGCACGGGGTCACCCTGGCTACTGCGCTTGCTGCGGGCGGTATGCGCCCCGTATTTGCCGTTTACAGCACTTTTCTGCAGCGTGCGTATGATCAAATCCTGCATGATACCTGCTTGCAAAAACTGCCTGTAATATTTGCTGTCGACCGGGCCGGTATTGTTGGTGAAGACGGAGAAACGCACCAGGGTTTATTTGACCTGTCGTATCTTCGCAGTATGCCGAACATGTCAATAATGGCTCCGGCCAATGAAGTCGAACTGCAGGACATGTTGAAAGCAGCAATTAACTATAAAGATGGTCCGGTGGCTATACGTTACCCGCGCGATAAGGGTTTGGGCCTGGAAGTATCTGAAGATACGAATTTAAAGTGGGGCAGGGGAGAACTTGTTAAAAGCGGTGAAAACCTTTTAATAATAGCTGCAGGCACTACAGTAAATGCAGCCCTTGCTGCCGCCGAAAAATTATTCTGGCAGGGCTATAAAACCGCGGTTATTAATGCCCGCTTTGTGAAGCCTTTAGATGAAGAACTAATATTGAAATGGGCGGAGAAAACAGAAAAAGTTATAACCGTAGAAGAAAATATACTGGCCGGAGGTTTCGGAAGCGCAGTAATGGAGTTATTCGAGAGGAAGGGGCTAAACTACCCCTTGAAACGTCTCGGGGTTGGCGATTGCTTTGTCGGACACGGCACAAGGTCTGAAATGCTGGCCTGCTGTAATCTAGACGCTGATGGAATCTTTCGGGAAGCTATTTCTTTTGTTGATAGAACATCCGCTAAAGGTGTAACTTGACAGCCAAAAAATCAAAAAAAAGACTCGATTTAATCTTACAGGAAAAACGGCCTGACTTAAGCCGCAGCCGGATTAAGGCTGAAATTATGGCCGGGAATGTACTGGTTAACGGACTGGTTAACGATAAGCCTGGCAGCCTGGTCGATTATAATGATCATTTGGATCTGCGGGAACCTGTAAATCCATTTGTGAGCCGTGGTGGTTTAAAACTGTCTGCGGCTCTTAAAGATCTTTCAATACAGGTTAAAGATTTAGTTGTCCTTGATGTTGGCGCTTCAACAGGTGGCTTTACAGATTGCCTGCTCCAAAATAAAGCAAAAAAAGTATATGCCGTTGATGTAGGTTACGGTCAGCTGGATTACAAGTTGAGGCAGGATTCCAGGGTAAAAGTTATAGAGCGTTTTAATGTCCGCGATTTGACTATGAATGAATTAGATGAAATTCCCAATCTTGCTGTTGTCGATGTTTCATTTATTTCCCTGACAAAAGTTATTCCGATCCTGGCAAAACTAAATATTCCTGAAATATTGGCCCTGGTTAAACCACAATTTGAAGTAGGTCGTAGTGATGCAGATAAAGGTAAAGGTGTTATCCGCGATCCATTATTACACCAGAAAGTATTATTCAATACCGTTTCTTTTTCTGTCACGGAAGGTTACTGCCTGAAAGGATTAGCCTTCTCGAGGTTTCCCGGACCAAAAGGCAATATTGAATACTTCATGTATTTGCAAAAAAATCATTTTGAAAATTGCCAGTGTCCTTCCAGCACCAATTCAATGATAGAAAAAGTTATTGAAAATGCCCGCCTTGAACTTAATATTTAAGAAGCTTGATTTAGAAAGACCGGCAGGAAGAAGAACTTAAATGCAGAATTTTATGTTAAGAAAACAGTATAACCGGAGGTTTCATTGAAAGATATAGGGGTTATTCCTAACTGGCATAAAAATAACTCGAGCCTTGTGGTTGATAAAATTACCAGGTTTTTCAATCAGCGTCAGATTAAACTGAGAGTTGCTGATAAAAAATCGGCAGATTTTTATAGTGAAGTATCTTTAGCTGAGCAGTTGAAGACGTGGTACGAAAACCTTGAGTTAATTATAGTAGTCGGTGGAGACGGTACAATTTTACGGGTTGCCCGTGATCTTGCCTGCTGGGATGTGCCTGTGCTTGGAATAAACCTTGGACATAAAGGTTTCCTGGCCGAAATTGAAGTTGAACAGATGGAGCGATTTTTACAATACATTAGCAACGGACAGTACAGCTTCCAGGAAAGAATGATGATGGAAACATGTCTAATGCGCGGAGACCAGGAACTTGGTAAGTACCTTGCTTTAAATGATATTGTTGTTTCTAGGGGACCTTTTTCCAGGATTATTAAGGTTGAAACCCATGTGAATGAAGACTTTATGGAAAGCTATTCCGGGGATGGCGTAATTGTATCAACTCCTACAGGATCAACAGGTTACTCTCTTTCTGCCGGAGGACCTATAGTTAACCCGACGATGGATTTATTCGTGATTACTCCAATTTGCCCTCACAGCCTTTATAACCGCTCGGTTATTATTAATGGCGCCGATACCATGAAACTTCGGGTTGATTCGCGCCAGGTGCAGGTAGTCCTGACTGTCGACGGACAGGTCCGTTTTGCCCTGGAAGATGAGGACAAGATTATTGTTAAGAAGTCTGAACAGAAAATCAAGATGGTCTGTTTCCATGATTATTCTTTTTACAGGATGCTGCATCAAAAATTAAAAGGGTAAATAGATAAAGCAAGCTAAATAAATCTTACAGGAGGTCAGGAATGCTTCTTCAGTTGAGAGTAACTAATTTTGCACTAATCGATGATCTCACCTTAACCTTTAATCAAGGCTTAAATATTCTCAGCGGAGAAACAGGTGCCGGCAAATCAATTGTCATAGGAGCAATTAACTTACTGCTCGGAGAGCGGGCTAATGTAGATCAAATCCGCCAGGGGCAGGAAAGCGCTTATATTGAAGGTATGGTTGAATATACTGAAAGCCTGAAAACGCAGCTGTCAGAAACTTTGCAGGATGCCGGTATTGATGAATCTGAAGAGCTGATTATTGCCCGTGAAGTTTACAGCAATGGTCGCAGTGTAGCCAGGATTAACGGTCGTGCCGTACCAGCTGCTCTATTAAAAGAAATTGGCAAAATATTAGTTGATTTGCATGGTCAGCACCAGCATCAGTCTTTGCTGCATCCCGAACAGCATATCGATCTTCTTGATGCTTTTGGCGGAAAGGAATTAAGAGATGTCAAGCAAAATGTTGGCGAACTCTTTAAAAAGTGGCAGGATGCAAAAAAAGAGCTTGCATCCCTGGGAAAAGACAGCGCCGAAAGGGAACGCAAAATCGATATAGCATCATTCCAGCTAAAAGAAATCAAAGAAGCCGGTTTACAGCCCGGCGAAGATGAAGAGCTGGCCCGGAGGGAAAAACTTCTGGCTAACTCTGAAAAGCTCAGTACCCTGGTTAATCAGGCCTATACCGATATATATTCCGGCGAGGAAACAAACCACCTCGAGCCATTAATTGACCGGCTCAACAAGTCTCTGAATATGCTGCAGGAAGCAGCCGGCATCGACCAAAGTATTAACCCCATCCTTGAACTGCTTGAATCTGCATCTGCCCAGCTTGATGAGGCTTCTCATGAACTGCGTGATTATCAGTCAAAACTGGAGTTTGAGCCGCACGAACTAATCAATATCCAGGAGCGATTAAATATAGTTAACAACCTGAAACGCAAGTACGGCGGATCGGTGGAAGATGTTCTTGTTTTTGCCGATCAACTGGAAGCGGAAATTGAACGCCTTGAAAACAGTGAAGTTCTTGCAGAAAAGCTGGAGCAAGAGGTCTCAAAGCTTGAAGCTGAGCTTGACTCAAAATGTGAAGAGCTTCGAGCTATTCGCAGAGATACAGCTGGTAATTTAGAGCAGCTGATCAGCGCTGTTTTGGAAGAGCTGGCCCTGCCAAACGCTAATTTTTCAGTGACTATACATGACAGGGACAACTATTCTCCAGGAGGCAAGGATCGGGTTGAGTTCCTATTTTCTGCAAACCCGGGTGAAATTTTGAAGCCACTTGCGAAGATAATATCCGGCGGAGAAGTATCAAGGGTGATGCTGGCTTTGAAAACAATTTTAGCCCGCCAGGACCTGGTCCCGACTTTGATCTTTGATGAAGTGGATTCAGGGGTCGGCGGAGCAACGATACAAAAAGTGGCAGAAAAACTGGCACAACTGTCAGGTTATCACCAGGTCCTCTGCGTAACACACAGCCCGCAAATAGCTTCAATGGCAGACTGTCATTACCGTTTATATAAAGATATGGAAAGTGACAGAACTATTACCAGGGCATCACTTCTCAATGATAAGCAAGCCCGTGAGGAAATCGCCCGCATGCTTGATGGGGCAAGTATCGATCAAGTCAGCCTGCAGCATGTCGATAATTTACTTGAGCGGGCCCGACAATTTAAAGAAAAGGCAACCACATAATATTTTAAGATCTGGAGGACTGCTATGCGCCTGGAAAATATGATGACCTGCAATTTTTCCACGTTAAAAGCAGACGACAGCTTAGAAAAAGCAACCAGGCTGCTGCGCAGCAGTCAGCGCGATGGGCTTCCTGTTTTAAATGCAAACGGCTCACTGGCTGGAATATTTACCAAGACAAACCTGTATGATGCCCTTTTGAAGTCTGTTTCCCTGGACAATAGTGTTGAGAGATACTATAACCGCAATGTAGTTAAAATATCAAAAGATCTTGCCTATAATGAAGTTATCGAAGCCGTCCGAAAGATACCGGTGGGGACCGGGGTTGTTGTTGATAATGATGACCAGGTTGTCGGACTTTTTACCAAGGTTGAACTGATCACTTCTTTATTTAAAGAAGAAAGAATGCTTAATACCAGGTTAAATGCAATGTGTCAGGCTATGCATAATGCCCTGATCCTGGTTGATGAAAGCGGCTTTATAAATTACATTAACCGTTCTGCCGGACAGCTGTTCTCAATAGACTTTGAACAGGTCCAGGGCAGTGAGCTGGATAAAATTCTGCCGGGCCTGGAAATGCACAAGGTTTTAAAAAGCGGCCTGGTAGAAATCGGGGCCAAATATTCTTTTAAAACAGGCACAACTATAGTTAACAAAACACCTTTAATAGATAATGGCAGGGTAATCGGTGCGATTGCCATATTTCAGGATATAACAGAATTAGAGTCTGTGGCCGCTGAACTGGGAACTGTAAAAAGCCTGAACCGGACCCTGCAAACTGTTTTGGATATCGGCTATGATGCGCTTGTAGTTGTAGACGAAGAAAGTAAAATTATCTTTGTAAACCGCACGTTTCTTGATTTTATGCGTTTGGAAGAAAGGGCGGTTATGCATCGTCCAATTAGTGAAGTCATTGAAAACAGCCGCCTGCATGTAGTTGTAAAAACCGGGATACCTGAATTAAATGATATCCAGTTTATTGACAGCAAACCTTATGTAGTATCAAGGCTCCCTGTAATCAGGGATCAAAAAGTAATTGGCGCAGTCGGAAAAATTAGCTTCCGCAGGGTTGATGAGCTGCGGGAACTGGCTGAAAGACTTGAGAATATGAATAACCGTCTTACTCATTTCCAGGAAGAGCTTAAAAAGGCCCGTTACCGGGATCAACCTTTTCAGTTTGAAGATATAATAACCCTGAACCCTGTAATGATCGACATGATCCGCGATGCCCGCCAGGCAGCCCAGGGTTTGTCGACAGTCCTTGTAAGCGGCGAAAGCGGGGTTGGTAAAGAGTTGATGGCCCAGGCTGTTCATCAGGCCAGTCCCCGCAATAATCGCCCTTTCGTCAAAGTAAACTGTGCGGCTATTCCGGAAAATCTTCTTGAATCAGAATTTTTTGGTTATGTCGGCGGTGCTTTTACCGGAGCCAGCCAGCGCGGTAAAGAGGGCCTGCTGGATCGAGCTAACGGGGGAACTTTATTTTTAGATGAAATAGGCGATATGCCCCTTTCATTGCAGGGGAAACTGCTCAGGGTTTTACAGGATCAAACCTATGAAAGGGTTGGTGATACGGCAACAGTAAAAGTTGATATCCGTTTTATCGCTGCAACAAACCAGGATCTTGAAGAAAAAGTAAGCAGGGGAGCATTCCGAAAGGATCTATTTTACCGCTTGAATGTGATTCATATTCCAATACCCCCTTTAAGAGAAAGGGTAGAGGATATAAAACCGCTTGTTTTTGCTTTTTTAGCCAAGTATAATGAGATTTTCGGTATGAATGTAAGCGATATCAGTAATGAAGCTTTAAATGCGCTGCGTGCATATAACTGGCCAGGCAATATTCGGGAATTAGAAAATGTTATCGAGAGGGCCCTGAATTTTACTGTTGAAGATACAATAAAACTGGAAAATTTACCCCCTAAGTTACGAAAACTTTACAACAAAAACACTGATGAATTTCCGGCCAGAAAAAGCTACGGCACCGATTTGAATAGCTCTATAGATTCAACTGCCCAGGCTTACAGAACAGAAAGGGAAGAACAGGAAAAAGAAACAATAACCAGGGCGCTTAACCAGGCGGCTGGAAATAAAAGTGAAGCAGCCCGCATCCTCGGAATTAGCCGTTCCTGGTTGTACAGAAAAATCGACAGATTTGGCTTGAGAGGTGATTAGGATGAGTGAATATTTAAGTGAAAAAACTTTATCGAGCAGTTACCTTTACCGTGGCAGGATCATAAATGTGCGCCAGGATAGAGTCCAGGCATCCGGAAACCAGGTTGCTTTCAGGGAAATTGTCGAGCATCCGGGTGCAGTGGCCATCCTTGCTATTGACGAAGATAATAACCTGATCCTGGTTAAACAACACCGGCAGCCAGCCGGTGATGTATTACTTGAGATCCCCGCCGGCAAACTGGAGCCCGGAGAAGATCCCATGGATTGCGCGAAGCGGGAAATGGCTGAGGAAACCGGACTGGAAGGTTCAAGATGGCAGGATCTTTTTGTTTTTTATCCCTCACCGGGCTTTTGTGATGAATTAATATATCTTTATAAAGTTGAAGGCTTAAACAAGGCTCAGGCAACAGTTACAGATCCGGAAGAAAAAATTTCAGTAATTAAGCTTCCCCTGAAAGACGCTGAAGGCATGATTAAAAGCGGGGAAATAAAGGATGGCAAAACTATAATAGCCATACAGCACGCTCTTATTGGCAAGCATGATTAAATGCCCTGATCAGCGAGCGAAGTTTCTAAGAAAAATCCTGTCAAATGCATATTTTAAACTGATTGCTAAATTTATTAGTATTTATTTTTCTGAAAATATTATTTCTCAGGCAGGTAAACTGCTGTTTTGCGTTGAATNTTTATAGCTTACGGTTTATTAACGAGGAAAATTAATATTATGCAGAATCACCTTAAAAACTATACAAATTATCTTTCTGTTGAAAAGGGTTTATCAATTAATACCCTTGAATCGTATAACCGGGATCTTAATAAGTTTATTAAGTATATGCAAGAACAAAAGATAGAAAGCCCAGACCTGGTTAATCGCGAGTCTATAAACACTTTTATTGTTATGTTGAAAAAAAATGGCTTTGCTTCCTCGTCTATATCGCGCTGCACAGCGTCGATCCGTTCTTTCTTCAACTTTTTATTACAGGAAGGTGTAATAACTGATAATCCTGCACTGCAGCTTAACTCACCCAAAATAGAAAAAAAGCTGCCCAGGGTATTAAGTACGCAGGAAGTTGATCTGCTTCTCAGCCAACCCAAAAAAAGCAATCATAATGGACTCAGAGACAAAGCAATGCTTGAGCTGCTTTATGCCTCCGGTATCAGGGTCTCAGAGCTAATTTCTCTTGATATTAATGATTTTGATCCCCATGTTGGCTTTCTGCGCTGTCGTGGCAAGGGCATGAAAGAGCGTATCGTCCCGGTGGGTTCAGTCGCCATCGATCATGTTAACGAATATCTGAATAACACCAGGGCCAAGATGCTTAGAATTAACAATGAACCTGCCCTGTTTATTAACCATCACGGGAAAAGGATGACAAGGCAGGGTTTTTGGAAAATATTAAAAAAATATGCCCGTCAATCTAATATAAATGGGGAAATCACTCCTCACACCCTTCGTCATTCTTTTGCCACACATCTTTTGGAAAATGGTGCAGACTTACGCTCTGTGCAGGAGATGCTTGGCCATTCTGATATCTCTACCACCCAGATTTATACCCAGATCACCAGGCGAAAGATCAGGGAAATTTATGATCAGACCCACCCCAGGGCCTGATTTTACAAATTGCTTTCGCTCTTTCATTTTAAAAGCCCCGCACTTATAGTAAAATATATAGTAACTGCTGCATATACTGCTTAAAAAGACTGAAGTGTGCATAAAAGCAGGCAACAGCAGAAGTATATCTGATTGGACAAACAAGATAATATTTCTGTCACTATCAAACCAGCTTAAAAAAATGAAGCGAATATAAAGTGCAGGCATGGTAATAAATAGTTATATAGGCTGAGCTGCAAATTATCCAGTTCATTAGTGCTATCGTTATATGAAATATTCTTTTGAAAGTGTGGTTTTTTTAGTGGATGTAATTATCACACATACAAACGGCGATTTTGATGCGCTGGCTGCCCTGGTAGCAGCTTCAAAAATATACCCTGACAGTCTCGTAATTTTACCTGAACCACAGCATACTAATGTTCGCTCTTTTATTAACCTTTACCGTGATTTGCTCCCCATAAGTGATCCCGGAGAACTTAACGCAGAAGAAATTGAAAATGTGATAGTAGTTGATACTAATAAAAGAGATAGACTGGGCAAATGGCACTATATCCTTGACCATGCCATGCAGGTTATTCTATATGATCATCATCCCGGCCAGCCTGACTTTGATACAGATTTAATAAGCCTTGAAGATATTGGTTCAACAACAACGATTTTATTTGAAGAGCTGCAGGCGCGAAAGATTGGATTAACTGAATTTGAAGCAACCTTGATGGCTCTTGGAATTTATGAAGATACTGGATGCCTTACTTACGATATTACTACCTCAAGAGATGCCGGTGCTGTTGCTGCCTTATGGAAATATGATCCCAACACAAGGTTGATCCAGGAGTACCTTCGTTCACCTTTAACGGAAATACAAAAAGAACTGCTGGAAAAGCTGATCCGAAACAGTGAACTGTTGGAAATTAACCGGCGCAGAGTCTTGATCAGCATGACTGTCCTCGATGAATACGTCGTTGGAGCTTCCGTGCTGCTGCAGCTTCTAGATGAGATTGAAGACGCAGGCCTGACTTTGATCATTATTCAAATGACTGATGCGATTTATCTTGCTGCCCGTTCAAAGGATGAAGACTTAGACTTGTTGGAACTGCTGGCACCTTTTAATGTTAAGGGATATCCGGCAGTTGTTTCAGCCCACTTTAAGGGAGTCAAAGCTGAAGAAGTTAAGCAGCAGGTTGTTGAATTTCTAAAATATTATCTTCCCCCTGCTATCACTGCCGGAAAAGCGGCTTCAAAACCTGTTTTTACATTAAAAAGTGATTTAACCCTGGATGAGGCGGATGATATCCTTGCAGAGCACAGCTTTAAAGGATGCCCCGTTATTGAGGAAGGAAAAATGGTTGGCATAATTTCGCGTCGTGATATCCGGAAAGGGATACGCGGCGACCTTGGGCATGCCCCCCTGAAAGGTTATATGACCCGGGAAGGTTACAGCATCACCGGAGCAACCTTTAAATGAATTGCGACGCCTGATGATCGAGGAAAACATTGGCAGGGTGCCGCTGGTTGATGAGGAAGGCAGCCTGGTTGGGATTATTACCCGTTCCGATATATTGCGCTATTTAAATTCCCTGGATCGCAGGGGCAGATCCTTAAAATCCAGGCTCTACACAAAAAAGGAACACGCTGCTGATTCCAGGCAGGACTATACTGAAGGCCTGCAGCTAGAAAATCTCGCTAAAATTATGGATGAGGGTTTGCCGCAAAAACTTAGAGAGATCTTAAAAGAGGTCAGCCTGCTGGCCGGTCAGGAAAAGTTAAAGGTCTATCTTGTCGGAGGCATTATCAGGGATCTTCTTATTGGCCATCCGCCGGAGCAGGATCTCGACTTTGTAGTGATTGGAGATGCTGTTGATTTTACTTTCAAACTGCAAAATAAACTGGGAGGTAGTATCAGGCATTTCAGCCAGTTCGGTACAGCTTCACTGGAATTGGAGGATGGCTTAAGGCTGGACCTGGTGACTGCCCGTAAAGAGTTTTACACTTCCCCGGCTGCCCTGCCCAGGATAGAAAAATCCGGTTTAAAAAACGATCTTTTCCGGCGTGACTTCACCATTAATACTATGGCCTGCTCGCTTGAAAGAGATCATTACGGAGAATTTATTGACTATTACAACGGCAAAAAAGACCTGGAAAAGGGGATTATCAGGGTCCTTTACCAGCAAAGTTTTATTGACGATCCTTTAAGGATATTACGGGCGGTCCGTTTTGAGCAGAGGTACAACTTTGAAATTGAACCGAAAACATTAAAGCTGCTTCATAAAGCTGTCCAAAAGAAAGTATTAAATAAAGTCAGCAGGCAGCGATTGAACCAGGAACTGAAACTGATCTATAGAGAGCCTTCCCCAGTTAAAATACTTAAACGTTTAGACGAACTCGATTTAATGCCCTTTCTTTATCCTGAAGTAAGAATTGACCAAAAAACATGGCAAACACTTTTCCGGCTGGAAAAGGTCCTTTCCTGGGTGCAAAGTCGGGGTTGGGAAGAAGATCCTGATTTTGAAGTAGCCTATTTAAGCGGGTTGTTTTGTAATTTGGAATCTCAAGTCCGGTCTGCTATAATTAAAAAGTTGTATCTATCCAGGGAAAGGGAAGATACCATAAAAAAATCCTGCGAAGAAGCGCCTGCTGTCCTGGAAAAACTTAACCAGTCAGACTTAAATCCCAGTGCAGTGGTTAATTACCTGGAACCCCTTCCGGTCGAGGCAATTTTGTTAGCCTATACTCAGACGGACAATGACAAGGTCAGGGAACATTTGAAACTTTACATGGACGGCCTGAGATATATAAGACCAAGGTTAAGAGGTGGAGATTTAAAAGAACTGGGTGTTAAACCCGGTCCTTTATACCGGGAAATAATTGATAACTTGAAGCAGGCAGTGCTGGACGGTGAGGTCCGAACTCCCCAGGAAGAGTTGGACTTTGTCATAAATTATTTAAAACAAGAACAGGAAAAAGAGGAGTGAACTTAAATGTTTTTTGGTTTAGATCCGGTTGTAATTGCATTACGCATACCGATTTTATTGATAGTGATAACGGTTCACGAGTTTGCTCACGCCAGGATGGCTTATCACTTTGGTGACTCAACCGCACACAGCCAGGGAAGAATGAACCTTAATCCAATAAGCCATCTCGATCCGATCGGGTCGTTGATGATCCTTCTGGTTGGGTTCGGCTGGGCCAAGCCGGTTCCGATCAATCCTTATAGATTCAGCCAGTATCGCTCAGGTTTACGCTGGGTATCTTTTGCCGGGCCGCTATCCAACCTGGTTTTGGCCTTTGTATGCCTGCTGGTTTTTACCTACCTTTCGAGCTTAGGCTTGATTAGCTTTGGCGGTTTACCCTTTCAATTCTTTCAACAGCTAATTATTATCAATATTTACCTGGCTCTTTTTAACCTGGTTCCGATACCACCTCTTGACGGATCAAAAATATTGATGTCTTTTCTGCCTGACTCTCACCTGGGGATATATCAGCAGCTTGAACGCTATGGCCCAATCATATTGCTGATGTTTATTTTCCTGGGGGCATTCAGGATAATCATATTTCCCCTGGCAAACGTTATTTTACAGTTTTACAGCTTGATAATTAGTTTACTACCAGGTGTTTAACCGCGAAGAACAGGAGGAAACATAATAATGGATAAAAAAAGAGTCTTTTCAGGAATCCAGGCTACGGGAAGTCTGCACCTGGGTAATTACCTTGGTGCTATTAAAAACTGGGTGAAAATGCAAGAGCAGTTCGATAACTATTTCTGTGTTGTAGACCTGCATACTATAACTGTTCCCCAGGATCCGGAAGTGCTGCGGAACAATATCAGGGAAGTAGCCGGGTTATTGTTTGCCGCCGGTCTTAATGAAAAAAGCTCTGTTGTTTTCATACAATCCCATGTCAGGGCCCATGCTGAGCTGGCCTGGTTGCTGAATTGTATTACACCAATGGGCTGGCTGCACCGTATGACCCAGTTTAAGGATAAATCAGAGAAACAGAAGGAAGATGTAAGTGTTGGCCTTTTCGATTATCCAGTGCTCCAGGCTGCAGATATCTTGCTATATGACACCCATTTTGTTCCGGTAGGGGAAGATCAAAAGCAGCACGTTGAGTTAAGCAGGGATATAGCCCAGCGTTTTAATTACCGCTATGGTGATGTTTTTGTCCTGCCCGATGCGATGATTCCTCCTGTTGGCGGAAGGGTTATGGGCCTTGCCAATCCTGAGAAAAAAATGAGCAAGAGTGAGGATAATAAGAACGATGCAATCTTTCTGCTTGATTCTCCCGATCAGATCAGATCCAAGCTGAAAAGAGGAACTACAGACTCGATGCGGGACATTAAATTTGACGAAACCAGACCTGGTATTTATAACTTATTAACCATATATCAGCTTTTAACAGGCAAAGAACGCAGTGAAATCGAAGAGCATTTTTCCGGTAAAAGCTACAAAGATTTAAAAGAACAGCTGGCTGAGGTTGTTATTGAAAGCTTGCGTCCCCTTCAAGAACGTTACCGTGAGCTGACCGGTGAAGAAGGGTACCTGGATGAAATGCTATCTATTGGTGCAGAGAAAGCAGACGCACGAGCTGAAGAGAAGCTGCGCCAGGTTTATAAAAAAATTGGGCTGAGGTAATATTATGCAGCAGGTGGAATATAAAATAAAACTACCCACATTTGAGGGGCCTTTCGATCTTCTTTTCCACCTTATAAAAAAGGCCGAGGTTGACATATGGTCTATCTCTGTTGCGGAAATAACTGATCAATATTTAAGTTATTTACAATCCATGAAAGAACTGAACCTGGATATAGCAAGTGAGTTTTTAGTAATGGCTGCAACCCTGCTGCGCCTTAAATCCAAACTGCTGCTGCCTCGGGCTCCTCGCAGCGATGAGGACGAAGATGATGACGAACTATTTGAAATTAATACTGCTGAAGAACTATTTCAGCGTCTTGAAGAATATCGCCGCTTTAAAGAAATAGCCAGGCAGCTGCAGGAACGAGAAGAGGAACAACAAAAAATATACCTTCGCTCTACCGGTGGCCAGAAAGTGATGGTTTTTACCCAGCAGCAATCTGTGTATACCATATGGGAAGGCGCTGATCACCTGAGCGACATAATGCAGCGATTTGCAGAGGCGACATTAACAGATTCTTATATGCCGACCTTTAATGCTGTTGAAGATTTTGTAGTTGCCGATAAGTCAAATTACATAGAATCGATTCTTTTGAAAAAACAACAGGCTGTAAGCATGAAAGAATTCATAAGCGGTTCCGGAATCTGGGAAGTTATTGTTACTTTTATTGCCCTTCTGGAAATGGCCAGGCAGCGCAAAGTTATATTGCTGCAGGAGAACACATTTGGTCCGATCCTGGTCAGGCTAATTCCGGAATCGGCACGGGAGGAGGCAGCAGATGGAGAAAAGGGAGCAGAAGAAATTAATTGAAGCCCTGTTATTTCTAAGCGAAGAGCCGGTAAAGGCAGATCGAATTGCCATGATGCTCTCTATTTCGCCGGATGATGCAGCAAGGCTGGCCAATGAGTTGAGGCAAGACTTAAATGATGCCGACCGGGGATTGCAGATTATAGAGACAGCAGGCGGTTTTCAGCTGGGAACCCGGCCGGAATTGGCACCCTACCTGGAAAAAGCATTCAGCGAAGATGTTTCAAGCAACCTGACGGCTGCCGCACTTGAAGCGCTCGCTATCATAGCTTATAAACAGCCGGTTACCAGGATAGAGATTGAATCAATACGCGGTGTTAGATGTGAGCATGTTTTGGATAACCTGATAAGAAGAAAATTAATAAAAATCAGCGGCAGAAAAGAAGGTCCGGGCAGGCCTTTACTATACAGTACCACACCTGATTTCCTGAAATACTTTGGGTTGATGGATTTGAAAGAGCTGCCTCCACTGGATCTGGAAAATAAGCTGACACAACCAAAAGACAGTAACGAAAATAACGACCGGGAAATTGAGATTATTGAAGAAATGGATTCGAAAGACGAAACGCAAAGCTATAATGAATAACTATGAGTGCGGATCAGAAGAAAGATGGTGGAAGAGGTAATGAGGCTGGCCAAGTACCTGGCCAGGGCCGGGGTTTCCTCCCGCCGCAGGGCCGAGGAATTAATATTTGAGGGACGCGTTTACGTAAACGATGTGCAGGCTGATCAACCCCAGCTTCAGGTCACGGAAACAGACAAGATTACCGTAGATGGTAAAATTGTTAGCGGCATTGAAGATAAAGTATATATTCTTTTAAATAAACCTCCTGGCTATATTTCTACCGCAAAAGACACTCATGGCAGGCCAACAGTAATCGAGCTTGTTAATAGCCGTGATGCACGTTTATATCCGGTCGGCAGGCTTGATGCTGATACCAGTGGAATGCTTCTGCTTACCAATGATGGTGAACTTGCTAATCGCCTGATGCACCCCCGCTATGCTGTAGAAAAAGTTTACCATTCCTGGGTTTACGGGTTACCTGGCCCTGAAGCACTGAAAAAATTAAAAAAAGGCCCTCTTATTGAAGGTGGAAAAAAACCTCCGGCCCGGGTTGAGCTTCTGGAAAAGGATCCGCAAAAAAACATTGCCCTGTTAGAAATAACCCTTACTGAAGGAAAGAAGCGACAGGTAAAGAAATTATGCCGGGCCATCGGTCACCCCGTAAAAAAATTGATTAGATATTCCTTTGCCGGTCTTGATGCTGGAAATCTGAAAGAAGGATCATATCGTCACCTGCAAAAAGATGAAATAGAGTATTTGTATACCCTTGTTGGGCTTGAAAACTAAAGTTAGCTTGCAAAATGCCTGCTTTAATGAGAAAATGATTTATGCGTTGAGCAAGGGGAAATTGACTCTTTAAATCTATAGAGAATAAAAGGAAGTCTTATGCAAAAAAACAGTAAGCCGAAAATTGCTATAGACGGCCCTGCTGGTGCAGGAAAAAGCAGTGTCGCCCGTAAAGTAGCTGGAATGCTCGAACTGAAGTACCTTGATACAGGTGCCATGTACAGGGCAATAACATTAAAGGTAATAATGAATAACCTGCAGCTTGATGACCTGGATCTTCTAAACGAGGTTTTAAATGAAACTGAAATTGACTTTGGTAATAATAACCAGGTTTTTCTGGATGGGAAAGATGTTTCTGATGCAATTCGTCAGGCAGACGTAAACAAGCTGGTATCACCGGTATCTGCAATTTCAGAAGTGCGCAAACACCTTGTAGCTATGCAGCAGGATATTGCTTCTGAATCTAACGGAATAATTATGGAAGGCAGGGATATTGCTTCCAGGGTTATGCCTGACGCCGACTTTAAATTTTACCTGGATGCCTCTATAGAAGAAAGAGCAAAGCGCAGATGCAAAGAACAGCTTGAAAAAGGGATTAACCTGGCGCTGGATGAAGTTGTAAGGGAAATAAAAAACCGTGATAACATTGACTCACAGCGGGAAGATTCTCCCTTAACAATAGTTGAGGATGCAATTGTTATAGATACAACCGGCCTGAGCTTCGAACAGGTTGTCGACAGGGTTGTTGGAACTGTCAATAATGAATTGCAGCAGGGGTAAAGCAGATGAGTGGGATATGGTATAATACTGCACGATTTGTTGCCTGGGTTTATTTGAAACTATTCTTCAAAATTAAGGTACAGGGCCTCGATAATATACCCAAACGGAAGCCATTTATACTTTGCTCCAACCATATAAACTGGATGGACCCTCTAACCATTGGAACTACATTGCCGGCATCTTATCGAATACATTTTATGGCCAAGCAGGAAATATTCAATAACTTTTTTACAGCTACGTTTTTTAGAAAGATCGGTGCATTTCCTGTAAAGCGAGAGAATGCAGATTTGTTTGCGATAAAAACAGCTTACCAGCTTTTAAAAAACGGCCAGGTCCTCGGATTGTTTCCGGAAGGGTCACGCAGTAAAACCGGAAAACTGCAAAAAGCTTACCACGGGGCAGCCTTAATTGCAGTTCGCAGCGGTATGCCTATAGTCCCCATTGCCATTAGCGGCCCTTATCGTCTTTTTAAACCGGTTAATTTATACATAGGTAAACCATTTGTCCTTCCGCCCCTGGTGTATGATGATAAAGAAGACAAAAAGAAGCAGCTCATCGAAATGAGCGAAACTATAATGTTCAATATAAAAAAATTACTACCGGATGATAACAATAATCAATAACCGGTAAAACTTGGAGTGAGTTACTTTGCCGGTAATTGTGGCAAAAAGAGCAGGGTTTTGTTCCGGCGTGAAAAAAGCCGTAAATACCCTGATAGATAAGGCAGATAATAGGGTCACCGGGGTTACCCTCGGACCGATCGTTCATAACGAGGAAGTAATTAAATACTTGAGAAATAGACAAATCGGTGTTATAAATGATATCGGTGATGCATGCGGATCTTTTATAGCAATTCGCACACACGGTATAAAACCTGATATATACCAGGAGTTAAATAATCTCGAAGATCCGGAAATAATAGACTTAACCTGCCCCAGGGTAAGAAAGATCCAGGATATTATTGCCAGGGCTAAAAAAGACGGACTCCAGGTTATTATTTACGGGGATTCCGGACACCCTGAAGTACAGGGCCTGCTTGGTTGGGCCGGCGATGATGCTGTTGTTATAGCTTCACCGGAAGAAGTCAAAAGCCTTCCTGATACCAAAAAACCGGTACTGGTTGCACAAACAACAGGCAGCGCTGAGTTATTTAAGAGAGTATCCGAGGTATTTTTAACCAAATACCCTGAAGGTATAGTGCATAATACCTTATGTTCTGAAACACGCTTGAGAGAGCAAGAAGCAGTTGAATTGGCTAAAAGGGTCGATGCACTGGTGGTGGTAGGCAGTAAAACCAGTGCCAATACAAATGCCCTTTACAATAGTTGCCGGCAGTTAAAGCCATCATGCCTGGTGACGAATGCGGAGGAGTTGGATTTTGCTTTTCTGTCGCAGTATCATGATATTGGAGTTACTGCAGGAGCATCAACTCCCCCATGGACGATAAAGGAGGTAGTGGAGAGTATGGAGAATGAAAACATGGAAGTGAACATCGAAGAAACTGAAAGTGAAGAAACAGAGGCTAAACAAGAAAAAGAAAAAGAAACAGTAGAAGAAAGCCAGGTTCAAAGCGAAGAACAGGAACAAGAGACCGAAGGTATGGAAGAAGCAATGAAGGAAGAACAGTTTAGTTTTGCCGGAGATGTCAAAGTAGCCCAGGTAGGCGAACAGGTTACCGGTAAGGTGGCCAGGGTTACAGATGAAGAAGTTTTTGTTGATATAGGAGCTAAAACTGAAGCAATCCTTCCTGCAAAAGAGGTCCATCTGGAAGAGGGACAGGCATTGGCTGATTTATTTGCCCCTGAAGAAGACCTTGAGGTTACAGTGCTTGATATTGATGAGCAGGATGGAACGGTAACAGTTTCCCATAAAAGATTGGCAAGGGATAAACGCCTTGAAGAGCTGGAAGAAGCTTTAGAAAATCAAACAGTTCTTGAGGGCAAAGTAAAGCAGACCGTATCCGCCGGCATTGTGATTGACCTCGGACGCGGCATTGAAGGATTTATGCCCGGCTCGCTTGTAGACACCAAATTTATACCTGATTTTAGCGAGTTTAAAGACCAGGTTTTAAACTTTAAGGTTTTGGAATATGACCGGGATAAGGGTAAATTAATATTAACCCGCAGAAAAATCATGGAAGAAGAGGCTTCAAAAGAGAAAGAAAAAACATTGAGCGCACTTGAAGTCGGTTCAAATATAACCGGTACAGTAAAACGGCTGACTGATTTTGGGGCTTTTGTTGATGTTGGCGGCATAGACGGGCTGGTTCATATTTCTGAGCTTTCATGGGAAAGGATTAATCATCCCAAGGAAGTGTTGAAGGTTGGAGATCAAATAGAAGTTAAAGTGCTTGAAGTAATACCCGAAAAAGAGAGAATAAGCCTCAGTATCAGGAAAACACAGCCTGACCCATGGACAAAAGCAGTCGAAGATCTCGAAAGCGATCAACTGCTCACCGGTAAAGTTACCCGCCTGGTAAATTTCGGAGCATTTATTGAAATCAAGCCCGGTGTTGAAGGACTTGCCCACATATCGCAGCTTGCCGATTATCATGTTAAGCATCCTTCCGAGGTTTTAAGTGAAGGTGAAGAAGTTGAAGTTAAAGTTTTAGAGGTAAAGCCTAAAGCTAAAAGAATAAGCCTCAGCATTAAAGATGCCGGAGGCGTTACAGTAGAACAGGGTGCATCTGAAAGTGATGATGCTGAAAACGGTAATGTAACCCTGGGAGATGTTTTCGGAGATCTTTTTGATAGTGATTCATTTAAAGAAGGCACAGATCAAGAAGCCGACACTGACAGTGAATCAGATCCGGAAGGTGGACAGGCATAAATGTCCAGGGCTCATCGCAAAAATGAGCATATCTATCATAGCCTGAAAAAAAGAATGTCCAGGGCAGACTTTAAAGATATCAGTTTTATTCACAACTGCCTTCCCAACATGGCTTTTAATCAGGTCAGCTTAAAAACGGAATACATGGGGCGAACTTACCGTTCGCCTCTTTTTATTAATGCAATTACCGGTGGCAGTCAAATGGCTTACAGGATTAATTCAGCACTGGCAGATGTAGCCAGGGTCTGTAATATGCCAATGGCTGTCGGCTCACAGATGGCTGCTTTTGAAGACAGCAGCTGCACAGACAGTTTTACCATTGCGCGTAAAAATAATCCCGGGGGAGAGGTCTGGGCTAATTTAGGCACATACGCAAGCCCCGAAATGGCTTCGAAGGCTGTAAAAATGTTAAATGCGGATGCCCTGCAGATTCATATAAATGTACCACAGGAACTGGTTATGAAGGGCGGCGATCGTGATTTTAGAGATATGTCCAACCGGATTAAAAAGGTTGTAAACAATATTGAAGTTCCTGTTATCGCCAAGGAAGTAGGATTCGGGGTTGCACGAGAACAGGCGGAAGCATTACTTAAAGCAGGGGTTAGTGCTATTGATGTAGGCGGCAGGGGCGGAACAAATTTTATAGCAATTGAAGGCAGCCGCTCAGGCAGATACATACCGGAAAGCCTTTTGGAGTGGGGAATACCAACTGCAATCAGCCTGATTGAGACAGTTGAGACAATAAAAGGCAGGATAGATATATTTGCTTCCGGTGGCATGAATAATGCACTGGATATCGCCAGGGCTCTTTCACTTGGCGCAAAAGCAGTAGGCCTGGCGGCTATGCCGTTGAACACCCTGGTAAAATATGGGCGCAGGGCTTTAATTAAAAAAATCTATGACCTTGAAAATGAGCTTAAACTAATTATGATGATGACCGGTTCCAGCAGTATTGCAGGTTTACAAAAAGCGCCCCTGGTTATAACCGGTTTTACATCTGAGTGGCTTGAAAGGCGCGGCATTAATTCCGATAATTATGCCAGGCGATCATTAGTTTAATCTATACTGAGGAGATTAAAATGAAAAAAGCGGACGGCCCTACAATTAATAAAGTATCAGCAGGATCGCCCGCTTNGAAAGCAGGACTGCGGGCGGGCTGGAAACTGATTCGGATCGACAACCAGCCGGTAGGCGATATCATTGATTACAAGATAATGGAGTCAGATCATGAACTGCAATTACTTGTACTCACCGACAGGGGTATTATACGCAGGGTTAAAATAAATAAACCTGTCAATGAGCCCCTGGGTCTTAGTTTTAACCCACCTACAATTACTAAAATGCAGCACTGCGGAAATCAGTGCATCTTCTGCTTTGTTGACCAAAACCCACCTGGAATGCGCGCATCGCTTTATGTAAAAGACGATGACTACAGGTTGTCTTTTCTATACGGTAACTTTATTACCCTAAATCGGTTGAGCGAAAAAGAACTGCAGCGCATAATCAATTTAAGACTGAGTCCCCTGTATGTATCTGTTCATACAACAAACCCGCGGCTGCGTGCAGAAATGTTTGGTACGGAACGTGCCGTTAAAGGCCTTGAAAATCTGAGAAAACTGGTCGATGCGGGGATTAATATTCATTCCCAGGTAGTGCTGTGCCCTGGTTATAATGACGGCAGGGAACTCGCTGCAACTGTTGAAGATTTAGCCAAGATGGGGCCTGCCATAAAAAGCCTGGCTGTAGTGCCGCTCGGTTTGACAGGCCACAGAAAAGGGTTAAAGCCTCTACGGAAATATTCTGAGCCTGAAGCCGAAGATATTATAGACAAAATTGAATGTTTTCAGGAGAAGTTTTTAAAGCAAAGGGGAACTCGATTTGTTTTCTCCTCCGATGAGTTCTATAATCTTGCTTCAAGGCCTTTGCCGCCTGATGATTCTTATGAAAATTATCCACAACTCGAAAACGGTGTCGGTCTGTCCAGGCAGTTTTTAAATGAACTTCACGCCCTCGGGGAAAAATTACCGTTTTTGCCTGGTAAGTTTCAAAATCTTACAATTGCTGCAGCTCCTGCAGCAGAAAAGTTATTGGAAGAACTGGTAGAATATTTTACCAGGGTTACCGGTGTCGATATAAACCTGCAGATTGTCGATAATAAATATTTTGGTGAAGAAGTTACTGTATCGGGCCTTTTGACGGGCAGCGATTTATTAAGAGCTTTAAAAGGGAAACCCCTGGGTGATGTTGTATTTATTACTAAATCGATGCTGAAAGACAGGGATAACATCTTTTTAGATGATATGACTATAAATTATGTAGAAAATGAACTGCAGGTTTCCCTGGTTGCAGTTGATGGACCGAAAGATTTTTTTAGTGAACTATTGAAAGAGAGGCCGGAAAATTGACGAATAATATAGTTGCTATAGTTGGACGCCCCAATGTAGGGAAGTCTACTCTCTTTAACCGCCTGACTTCTGCCAGGACTGCCATTGAAGAAAAAGTGCCGGGAGTAACGAGGGACCGCCTCTATGGTATATCAGAATGGAGCGGTAGAAACCTGGTGATAATTGACACCGGTGGTATCACCTTTGGACCTGCAGATCAGCTCGCTGTCCAGGTCAGAAAGCAGGTAAACCTGGCAGTTGAAGAAGCAAAAGTGATTATATTTCTTTTGGATGGCAGGGAGGGTTTAACTGCACTGGATGAGGAAATTGCCGACATGTTGAGGCGCAGTGGCAAAATTGTTCTTCCGGTTATCAATAAAATTGACTTTCATGAAATGGACTCAGCGAAATATAATTTTTATGGCCTAGGCTTTGGTGAACCCATACCTGTATCTGCTTCACATGGAAGAGGTACGGGAGAACTTTTAGATAAAATTATACACCTGCTTCCTGAAGATGAAGCAGCTACTGTAGAAGATGATGAGGATATTGTAAAAGTTGCTGTTATAGGGCGGCCGAATGTAGGCAAATCTTCCTTAATTAATGCTATCTTGGGAGAAGAGCGGGTTGTCGTTAACCAGTTGCCAGGCACAACCAGGGATGCCGTCGATACAAATTTTATTTACGGGAATCAACCCTATCTCTTGATCGATACCGCCGGGATGCGCAGGAAAAGCAAGGTAAAAGAGTCTGTTGAGTATTACAGTGTTTTGCGTTCCCTGAAAGCAGTGCAGAGGGCAGATTTAGCCCTGCTTTTAATCGATGGTGAAAGCGGTATAACCGAGCAGGATCAGAGACTCGCCGGATATGTAGATCAGGCCGGCAGAGGCCTGGTTATAATAGTTAACAAGTGGGACCTCGTTAAAGGGCAGGAACATGCCCGCGAGGAATACCTGAACAATATCAGGAGACTCTTTAGTTTTGTTCCTTATGCTCAAATCTGTTTTGTTTCAGCCTTAACAGGTTGGCGCCTGGAAAGAATATTTCCGGCTATTATAAAAACCTGGCAGGAACAACATAAAAGAGT
>SL_8KL_010_SEDDRAFT_10001058_pt1 | contig 23896 bp, 40 predicted proteins | sample SodLakKL_010_SED_4_FD_11160 | JGI IMG/M metagenome (IMG submission 11160) | reverse complement strand
CAGTATTTCACCAACTTTTTCCTGCATTTTCACGTTTATCAGGCATGATTCTTTGAATGAATTTGTCTTTAATGGTATGCATAGGAATTCCTGTATCTCTGGTCCTTTTTTCTTTCCTTTTTTCGTGTGTCTTCCTCCTGATATTAGTTTTCCCAGTGGCTGTGGTATTAGGTATTCTTCTCTTTCTTTTAAGTGGTAGTATAGTGGTTGGTTCTTGGTTTCTGCTGCTGCTTTTGCTACTGCGATTGATAGTGGTAGGGTTATTGCTGCTCCATAATTTTCTAGTTTTTCCGTTCCGTCTATTTCTTTTATTTTTTCATCGATTTCTTCCTGTTTACTGGAATTTATTCCTATCAGAGAGGGGTACAGTTCTTTCTCTGCTTTTTTCACGAGCTTTTCCGGTTCTTCAGGTGTTTGTTCCACTTCGTGTTTTCCGGCTGAGGTTCCTGCTGGTGCGCTGGCTCTTCCGAATCCTGTTTCCGTGTATACGTCTGTTTCTATTGTTTTTTGCCCTTTTGAGTTGAGTATTACTTTTGATTCTATTTCTCTTATGTCCAGTTCTTCCATTTTTGGTTTCTCCTTTGTTTAAATTTTTCAGAATGGAGTGAGGGTATGGGGCCAGCGAGATTTTCATCAGAAGAGCCCTGTGGACTCCTCTTAATATTGAACTCACGTCACCACCGCCCCGGGGTGGTAGGATGCCAGGCTACCCTATGGCCCCATGCGTGAGTATTGGTTCATTTCGTTTATCAGGTCCTTTTGTGCCACGAACATTCTTCTGCAGCAGTATCTTTCCAGTCCTAAATCGTTTAGTACTTCTTCTGGGTCTTCTCCGTCTTCTTTTCTTTGTTTGTATTCTTCCCAGAGATGTGCTATGGGTTTTCCGCAGCTGAAGCATCTTATTGGTATCATCATTTTTGGTTCGCCTCTTTTTTATCTGTAGGATTTGATTGGCTTGGCTCTTGCTCCTTTTCTCAATGGTTTCTTTGGTTCTTTTCTTCTGTAGTCGTCCACTAGGATTGATCTGTCGTATTCTCTGTATTTTTCTTTGAGTTCTTCGGAGTCGCTCCACTTCACTAGTGCTTTTCCTATTGAGGTCCTGGTTGCTTCCGCTTGCCCTGCTTTTCCTCCTCCTTTCACGTTTGTCTTTATCTTTATTCCTTGCATTTCTTCTTCCCCTAGTATATCTTCAGCTATCTTGATTGGTTCTTTAATCATTTTCCTGTATAGTTCTGGCGTATATAAGTCTAAAGGTTGGTTATTGATCTTGATTGTGCCTTTTCCTTCTCTTAATGTGGTTTTTGCCACAGCTTCTTTTTTCTTTCCTTTTGCGAATGCGTGGTCGGTCATGGTTATCCTTTTTTTAGTTTTCTTTTCCCAGTGATTTGCATAGTTCTTTGATTGTGATGTGTGGTTTATCTTTTTTTTCCATTATCTCGTTTTTTGTTTCTCCTTGGTTTTCGGGGTTCCCCATTATTGCTTTTATTCTTTTCTGCGCGTCTTTTCCTCTTTGTTTTTCCATTGGAAGCATTTTTTTCACAGTGTTTTTTATGAATAGGTCAGGTCTTCTTGAGATTGTTTTTGGGCTCTTTCTCGGGTTTCCCAGGTCTCTTAGTTGGAATTTTTCAGTGTATTTGTTTATTATTTCTTGTTCTTGCCCTACTATTATTGCTTTTTCGGAGTTTATTATTCTAACTTGCTTTCCGTTGAGTGCTTTTTCCGCTGCTTTGGATGCGATCCTTCCAAGTGGTTTTCCTTCCGCGTTTATGATGTGCATTTTCATCACTTTATTATCCTCATTTTTTCTTTTGATGGGTTTTGTTCTTTTATCTCTTCTATTGTGTGTGCTTCTGTTTTTGTTTTTTCTATTTTTTGGAGTGCTTTGTTTGAGTAGTTGAATGAGGCTATCTTTATTTTTTTATCTTTGTCCAGCTTTCCGTATCCGAGTACTTTTCCCGGAACCAGTGCTATTTCTCCGTTTTCCATTTCTTTGTTTAGTTTGTGTAGGTTTACTTCTGCTCTTCTCCTGTTTGGCTTGTTCAGTTCTTCGCCTAGTGCTTTCCAGATGCCTTTTTCCTGTTTTAGTTCTTTTATCAGGTTTTTTAGTCTTTGGTTCTGAATGGTTTTTCTTACTTTTGTCATTTTATCATTTCTTTAATGGTTTTACGGGGATGCGGGGAACGGGATGTTCACCTGAAGAGGCCCGTGACCTCTTCTTGGTTTTGAACCCGTGAAGGCACTAAGCCACATGGCCCTCAACCATGCCCTTTTGACCGCTCAGGCATCCCCGCTTTCCGTGTGTTCTTGATTTCGTTATTCTATTTCCTTTATTTTTTCCTTTAGCTCTGTTGCTTTTTCTTCGAGTATGTTTAGTGATTGTTCCAGTAGTTTTTTTGGTTCTTTGCTCACGTATGATTCTATTGTGAAATGGAACTTTGTTTCCGGGTCTTTTTTTGCTTCTTTGTCCGTTTCTGTTTTGTAGGTTGCTAGGCAGGGTTTGTGTCTTGCGTGTTCTTTTCCCAGTCCTAGTTCTATTGTTCCTTCTAGTTCTATTTCTTGGTTTTCTCCTAGTTTGACTATTGGTGTCTTTGGGTGCACTGGTTTTACTTTTGGATCTTCTATTTCTATTCCTTCTGCGTATACTATTCCTGGTTCTTTTGCTGTTAGTGTCATCATTGTTGAGGGGTTTGATTCTTCTTTTTCGTAGTCCTCTGGCGTGGAAAGAGGCGTCATTCCTATCCTGTGTGATATGTATTCGTCGAATAAAGGAGTGCTGTTTTGAAAGAAGCTCACTCTTGTTACTGCTAGGGTAGGTATTTCTCTTTGCAGTGTTCTTCTTATCGCATTCGCGGTTGATGGGTTTGAGTCTTCCAGTGTGAACTTCAGTTTTTTTCCGTCTTTTTTCATGTTTTTTATCTTCATTTTATCCAGCTCTTTCTCTATTTATTTTAATTTCGGTGTTCTATACTCTTCTTCCTCTTTTTCCACCTGGTTTCTTCGTTCCGTCGTGTGGTATTGGTGTGACGTCTTCTATTTTTCCTACACTTAGTTTGCTTCTTGATAGTGCTCTTATTGCTGCTTGTGCTCCTGGTCCTGGCATCTTTGCTTTGTGTCCTCCTGGTGCTCTTATTTTTATGTGTATGCCTTTTAGTCCTTTTTCTGAGGCTTCTTCTGCTGCTCTTTTTGCTGCTTCCATTGCTGTGTGTGGTTCTCCTTTTTTTCTGTCTGCTTTTGCGATTATGCCTCCGCTGCATTTTGCCAGGGTTTCTGATCCTGTTGAATCGGTTATTGTGATTATGGTATTGTTTTTGGATGAGTGTACGTGTGCTGTTCCCCATTTTTCTCTCATTTTATTCACCTTGTTTTTCTATCTGTTTCTCTATCCATTTTTTGAGTGTTTTTCTGTCTTTGTTTTCTTGTTCTGCTTCCAGTAGTTTTTGGTATTGTTCTTCTGTGAATTTCTCTGATTTTTTCTTTACTTCCGGTATGTTCTCTTTGACTATCTTCTGATATTCCGTTTCTTTCTCCGGCTTTTTCCCTTTTATTTCTTCCGGTTTTTCTGGCTTTTTTCTCTGTTGTTCTGTGGTTGTTTGTTTTCTTGTTTCTTTTTTCGGTTTTTTCTCTCCTTCTGCATGTTCTATTGGTTTTTTGTACCAGTTTATTGTGTCTTCGTCTTCTTTTGAGATTATCATTCCTGGTTTTGTGGTTTTTCGTCCTTTTACTTTGATGTGTCCGTGGGTTATGAGCTGTCTGGCTTGTTTTGGGGTTTTTCCATAGCCTTTTCTCCATGTCAAGGTTTGTAGTCTTCTTTCCAGGTAGTCTCTGGTTCTCATTGATAATACGTCGTCTATTTCTCCGTTTTTTCTTATGAATCCTTGTTTTCTTAGTTTTTTGAGGAAGTTTTGTCTTTTTTCTTGGCTTTCTGTTTCTTCTTCTCCGATTATCTGTCTTGCTATCTTCCTGTATTTTCTGACTCTTGATTGTGCTTTCCAGATTTCTTTCTTGTTCTTAAGCCCATAATCCTGTCTTAGTTCTTTCTCTTGTCCTAAGTTCTGCCAGTTCCAGGGGTGTCTTGGTTTTTGGTATTTTTTGCTTTTTCTTCTCATTCTGTATCACTATTTTTCCACGTCTTTTTCGTCCACTTCTACTCCGAGTTCCAGGCCGCTTCTACCCGTTGTTTTTGTTTTTTGTCCTCTTACTCTTAGTCCGTGTTTGTGCCTTATTCCTTTGTAGGATTGGATGCTTTTCATGAATCCTATGTCTCTTTTTCTCCTTAGGTCGAGTGTTGATCCTGTTAGGTGTTTGTCTTCTCCGGTTTCTCTGTCTTTTCTCCTGTTTAGCAGGTGGCTTGGTATTCCGTATTTCTTTGGTTTGTCCATTATTTCTTCCGCTTTTTCTATCTGTTCTTCTGTTAGTTCGCTTAGCGTTGTTTTCATGTTTAAGTCTTTTTCTTCGTTGATCAGAGCTATTGCTATGGATTTGGATAAGTTTCTGCCTATTCCTTTTATCTCTTTAAATCCTGTGCTTATAGGCAGGTCTCCGTTGATGCTTTTTCCTGCTATTCTAACTATTTTTTGCGCTTCTGGCATTTTATCTTCCTCATTATCTATTTTACCGGATTATCGAATCTTTGGTCTATTCCTTGTTGTATCAAAGTGTCTTTTGAAGTCAAAAGACAACTTGTATTACTGTGTTTACATCCTCTTTTATTTTAGAGGATGAAGTTCCTTTCTTTTCTTTTTCTATGGGTCAATGCCGTTTCTTTTTGGCTCGCCAGTGGAAACTAGATTTGAGTGAATTGTACTTGAAACGAATTCACGTGTAAGTATATTTCTATTACTCCTTGTTTATAAAGGCTTTTTTTGATCTTTTTCTTCTTCATTGTTTTTTATTTTATTCACGCTGGGAAGGGGATTCGAACCCCTGTGGCCTTGAGGCCACCAGCTTTCCAGGATCGCCTTCCAATGCTGTTCAGAGCATTAGAAACTGGCGCATTACCGCTCTGCCATCCCAGCTTCTATTAATAATCTCTTTCATATTTCTGTTAACACTTTCTCTGTCTTTACTGCTATTCCTTTTTCTTTTAGCTCATCTTTATTTCTTTGTGCTGTGCCCAGTGCTATTGCTGTGTTCTTTTGTGTTAGTATTACTGTTTTTCCTTTATTTATCTTTCCACTGGTATTTTTTATGCCTGGAGTTTTTAGGTCTTCTCCGTGTTTTATTGAGTCCAAAGCGGTTTCTTTTATCTTTATTTCAGGCAATTTTTTTAAAGCATCTCTTATCGGTATAAGTGCTTTTTTTATTTGTCCTTGTCCTATTAGCTTGTTGATCTCTTCAGGTTCCCATGTATCTTCTTCAGTCCATTCTCCTATTTTGGTTCTTCTTAGGCTGGTGAGCTTTGTTTTTGTATTTAGCTTTCCTCCCAGGTCTTTTACTAGGGTTCTTATGTAAGTTCCGTGTTGGCATTCCACGTTGAAGATGTGTTTCTTATCTTTTTTTTCCAGATATTCGGTTTTGTATATATTTCGTTCTCTTTCTTCTCTCTTTACTGCTGATTTTTCGGGTGGAATCTGTTTGATCTTTCCTTCAAAGCTTTCCAGGGTTTTCTTCATCTTTTCTTTTGAAACTTCTTTTTCGGTTTCTATTTCTACTCTGTATTCTTTGTCTTTTTTCTGTAGATATTCCTGTATTTTAACTGCTTTTCCCAGTGTTATGGGTAGTATTCCTGTTGCGTATGGGTCAAGTGCTCCACAGTGTCCTGATTTAGTGTTTAGTTTTTCACTTATTTTTTTGGTTATTTCCGGGCTTGTATTTCCTTTTGGTTTGTCTATTAGAATTATGCCTTTCAATTCATTCATTTTTTACCTGTTTTATCCTTTCCTTTATCTTTTGCACGACTTCACTGGGTCTTTTTTGGGTTGTGTCTATGATTTGATCGTATTTTTCTCGATTTTCTAGGTATTTGTATCCGTAAATTTCTCCCCAATGTTTTTTTTCTTTTTCTTCTCTTTTTCTTATCTTTTCCATCTGTTTTTCCAGTTTTTCTTGGTTCAATTCTTTTTTTTCATCTTCTCTTGCTTTCTTTTCATCTACTTTTTCCGCGTATTCTTTCCTACCTATCTTTTTCCTCATCAGGATTCTTTTTGCTCTTTCTTTTAGGTCTGCTGTTAATAAGATTTTTAGATCCGCGTTTGGCACGTGGTAAGCGCTTAGTTTCCCGTTTATCACCACGTTTTCCTTTTCTTTTGCTAGTTTTTTCTGTTTTTGATCCAGTTCTTTGTGGAATTCTTCGAGTTTTTCAGGGTTCTTTTCTTGTTTTTCCCAGAGTTGATCGGGTTCTAGATCCTTATCTTTTGCTAGTTCTTTGTAGATTTCTCCGACTTTTATTACTTCGTAGTTTAGTTCTTTTCCTAGCATATCTGCTGCTGTTGTGTCTCCTGCTCCTGGGGCTCCAGAAATAGTTATTATCATCTTTATTCTTCGTTTTTCTTCTTTTTCTTTCTGTAGGCTTTGTATATGCCTTCCATTATCAGGCTCACGCTGATTGAGATTAGTATGTACCACCATATCCAGGTTAGTCCTATGTTCAGGACTGGTAGGTGTGCCACTACTCCTGCTTCTCCGTACCTTCCTCTTAGCCAGATTATCACGAGGAATATTGGTACCATGGTGATTAGCATTGGTTTGAAGTTGTGTTTCATCATTTTTTTGGAGAGTGACATCATTTCTTTCTGTGTGCCTTTGTCCTCTGGGTTTTCCTTTGATTGTTTTTTCAGTTCGTTCATTCTTTCTTTTATTTTGTCCACTTCGTCCTGGTTTGTTAAGAGTTTTTGTATTGTTGTGGATAGGGATGACACGAGCACCGCGATTATGGCTATTGTTGTTTGTGGATCCATTTTATCTCCTTATTTTTCAGTATTTTTAATGGTTTTTTCGAGTTTTTCCGCTGCTTCTTCCGCTTTGTTTGGTTTGTTTTTGATTATTTTGATTGGTGAGCTCGTTATTGTTGATACGGTTGCTGCGTAGTATCTGTTTATTTTTTGGTGTTCCTTTGGATTTAGTTGGAAGTCGTCTCTTTTTCTTGTTTTGTCTTTTTTTCTTCTCTTCTTTATTTCTTCTGGTTTTCCTTCTATTAGTATTATTCGGTCCAGGTTTGTTTTTTCTATTGCCCATTTTGGCATTCCTGGTACTATTCCTTTTGGGGTTTCTACTGCTAGATGCGTGTCCACTAGTAGGTTTTCTTTTTGTTTTATTTTCTCCATGGTTTTTCTTTGCAGTTCTTTGATTTTTTCTGGGCTTAGTTTTCTTATTTGGTCTCTGTTTTGGGCTTTTTCTTGTTTTTTTGCTGTTTCAAGCATCTTTGTCCCGAATTTCATTATTTGGTATTCGGGTAGTTTTTTCTTTGCTTTTTCCATGACCGTGGTTTTTCCCACTCCTGGTACGCCTACTATTATTGCCTTCATTTTTTCACCTTTTGGGGGCTGTCTTGGGTGAGCCGTGAGTTTAACTGTGTCCGGGTCTTTAGGTTGGTAGTTGGCTTGGGTCTATTCCTGGTATGTCTTTGAATGCTTCTTCGCTTGCCAGTGATTCGTACATCTGGTATAGTATTCCTACTAGCAGCAGTATTCCTGTTCCGGTTCCTACTGCTCCTGTTAGGTCGGCCAGTACTGCTAGTATGGCTACCGCTGCTGATGATATGACTATTAGTGGTGGTATGTATCTGTCCAGAACCCGTTTTATCACTCTTTTGTCTCTTCGGAATCCAGGCACATGCAGGCCTATTCCTTTCAATTGGTCCGCCACGTCCGCGCTGGTCATGTTGCTCATCTTGGCCCAGAACTTTCCGAAGACTATGGCACCGAGTATCATTCCTCCTGTGTAGAATATTATCTGAAATATCACTCTCGGGTTTCTCACTGTTGATCTAACATCGTCCGGTGTTCCTAGAGCTCCGTGTGGAGCCTGCAAGTAATAAGCTGCTCCTGATATTGGTTCGTTATCGTGGAATTCTCCGAGTAGCGGTGTTCCCATCCTGTCCAGCGCTATTCCCCATAGTTGTATGTTTGCGAATAGTGCTGATACGAAGATAACAGGGATTACTGATAGGTACATGAATTTCAGAGGGTACTTTGTTCCTCTCCCCCTCATTCTGCTCGAGGTTAGTGGTATCTCCACTTTCATGGTTTGTATGTAGACCACGATTAGGAATATGATGGCTGTGAATAGTAATGGGAATATTGCGGTGGTTGGTATGTCTCCCATTATGGTTCCTCTCATTATTTGAGGTATTAGTCCTATGAATTCATCGGTTCCTGGTATGGTTGCCCAGCTTAGGCTTCTCCACATTATTGTTGAGGATACTCCTGCTACAATGAATAGTCCCACTCCTGATCCTATTCCGTATTTTGACACTACTTCGTCCAGGAATATTATGATTATACCTCCCACGGCTAGCTGGAGTATTAGTATTCCTGCGGTTAGTGTTCCTCCGAGTGCTGGGATGAACCCGCTCACTACGTACACGCTTGATTCGAAGAAACAGAATACTATTGCCAGTAGTTTTTGAGTTCCTTGGAACACTGATTTCTGTGCGGGATCGCTCATATCCATCTGTATTATATCTGCTCCTACGAGTAGTTGTAATATAATGGAGGACATTACGATTGGCCCGATTCCTAGTGAGGCTAGTGTTCCTATTCTGGATGCTGTTATTTGCTGTAAGCTCTGTAGAAATTCTCCTTGTTCTCCTACTGCTGTTCCTATGGGTGTCATTACTCCGAGCACTAGAAATATTGTTAGTGCTATACCGGTCCACATCAGCCTTTTCTTGAGTTTTGGTGTGATGTCGGGTTCTTTTACTTCAGGAAGAAGCTCTATTAGAGGTTGTAGTTTTTGTAGGTTCACTTTCTCTTTTCACCCATGTGAGTTATTTATCTTTGTGATTGGTTGTTTATTTTAGTTCTCGGTTTTTTCTCCATCTATCTTTACTGCTTCTCCACCCTGTTCTTGAATTTTTTTCTCAGCTGATTTGGAGAAGTTTCGGGCTTTCACGGTTACTGCTTTTTTCAGTTCTCCTCCTCCCAGGACTTTTTGGTATCCTTGTTGTTCTAGATCGATTTCTTGAGTGTCTTCATTGATTAATTCGTTTATATCTCTTAGATTTATCCCTTTTTGTTCTTTTCCGTGTCTTGTGAATCCTTTTTTCTCCGGTCTTCCTTTTTTCACTAGGTGCATGTAGTTTCTTCCGCCTTTGCTGGATGCTGTTCCCTTTCTACTTCCTTTTCCTCTTCCTTTTTTGGTGTTTCCTCTTCCGTGTGTTCTGCTTCCTCTTTTTTTCTTCTTTTTTTTCTTTGCCATTTTGTTCACCTTTTCAGATCATTTTTTGGATTAATTGGTTTATGTCTTCTCCCCTGTATCCCAGCTCTCCGCCTTTGTTGTAGGGTTGTTTTTTGGATCCTTTGTATCCGCCTTTGGGTGGGTGTAGTTTGAGTATTTTGTCTATGCCTTCCTCTTCTATTTTTTCCATGTCTTCTGGTTTTTCTGCTCCTTTTTTCTCCATTAGTTCTTCCAGTGTTTCTTGGTTTATCTCTCCCCATGTTATGTATCCTTCTACTTTTTTTAGCATTCCTTTATGGCTTTTGTCTTGGGGTAGGATTCTGCAGTTGTGGACATTTTTTAGTTTGAGCATTTTCAACGTGTCTTCTGTTTTTTTAGGTGTTTTCACTTTTCCTCTTAGTCTGATTGCTGCTATCATGTTTTTCACCTTTTTCATTTTTTCTCTCTGTGTCTTTTTTGTCTTGTTTTTTGAAGGGCTTTTAGGGTGGCTTTTCCGTAGTTTTTGTTTGTTCTTGTTGTTCCTTTGGTCTTTGTCCATACGTCTTTTATTCCTGCTAGTTCGAGTATTTTTTTAGCGGTTTCTCCTGCTACTATGCCTGTTCCCTTTGGAGCTGGTTTTATCTCTATTTCCACTGATCCTTCTTTTCCTGTCACTGTGAATGGTATTGAGTGGTTTTCTCCGCATCCGCATTCCCATGATCCGCATCCTCTTTTTATTGATTTCATGTTTTTCTTCGCGTTTTCCACTGCTTTTTCTATTGTGGGTCCGTATTCGTTTCCTTTTTCTTCTCCTATTGCTACGTGTCCGTTTTTGTCTCCTACTGCTGCTGTCACGTTTAGTGAGAATTTTCTTCCTGAGTCAGTGACTCTTGCTACTCTCATCACGTCCAGTGTTTTGTCTTCTAGTCTTGTGAGTAGTTCTTCTGTTATTTGATATTCTAGTATTGGTTTTCCTTCTTTGTAGATCTGTTCGAAGCTGGTTATTTCTCCGTTTTTGACTTTTCTTCCTATTTCTGTTTTTGGTTCCCAGTTCTTAGGCATTTTAATCATCTCTTTTTATTCTTTCTTTATTTTTTCAGCTATCTTTTCAACTTCAAGATCTTTCTCTCTATGTTCTTCCACGTGTTGTCCTTTTGCTCTTTCTTCGTTGGGTAGTGCTTCTTCTCCGTGCGGTACTTCGAGCCCTGCTTCCAGTGCTCCCTTTAGCACTGAAAATACTCTGCTTTTTTTTACTGGAGTGTTTTGTCCTATGTCCAGCACTGCTTCTTCTATACCCTCTTTTTGTGCTCTTTTTCCTATTAGCAAGCCTGTCAAATAAGCTGCTGGTATGTTTGAGTAATTTCCTTCGTATCCATAGTCTTTCAGTTCTCTTGATATTGCTTGTGTAATGGTTCTGTCTCCTTCTGGACTGTATTCGATTATTTGAGCTATGATCGTGTTTGTTTGTATTCTCACGACTAGTCTTTTCTTTCCTGATTTGATTAGTTTGATTCTTTTTCTGTAGTCCGTTTTTCCTTCTCTTCTTCTCCGTCTTGGGATTCTGTATGTTTTTCCTTTCGCCATTTTTATCTCCTTCTTATTGTTCTTTTTTGAGATCGTTTTGTTCTATGTAGTTCATTAGTTGTTTTTTATCTTTGAATGTGTTTCCTTTGATTTTTCTGTATAGTTCTTGGTATGCTCCTTGTTTTAGCTGTGGTTTGATTTTTTTTAGTTTTCTCCTCTGTGCCCTTACTTTTTCCATCCATTTGTCTTTTGATTTTGATCTTGCCTCTTTTGCTCCTTTTCTCTTGCCTTTTCCTGTTCTTTTTCCTTCTTTTTTCTGCTGTTTCTTTTTTCGTGCTCTTCCTCTGCTCGTTCCTTTTTCCGGTCTTTTAACGATTGCTCTTTGCTGTATTTTTTCCTTCACGTCTTGTCTTGTCATTACTTCTCTTGCTTCTTCCGGGTGTGCTATCTTGATTCTTTTTTCTCCTATTCCCATTACTTTTGATGCTAGTGACTTGACTTTGTCCAGTTGCATTTTGATCACTTTATTTATTGATTATTTTGAGGTCTTTTGATTCCGCTTTTTCTATGATCTTTTCTCTTTTTCTCTTTCCAACGTTTCCGGCTATTCTGACCGCGTGTTTTCCCGGATCCAGTTCTTCGAGTTCTTTTGGGTTGTGGATTAGTTTGTCTTCGTAGCCTGTGGGGTGTAGGCCCCTTATTTCCTTTGGCTGTTTGTATCCAACGTTCGGTTTTTTAGGTGCTTCTCTCTTTCCCTTTCTCTGTTTGGAGTGTGTGCCTCTTGGTCTTCTCCAGTTGTCTTTTAGTTTGGTGTACCTGGTTCTCTGTTTTCTGAAGTTGGGTTTTTCCTTTTTCTTCTGTGTCACTTTTTTGTCTTCTTCGCTCATTTATTCACACCTTTTTATTTACTTGGTTTTTCCTTGATGTATATTCCGTCTTCGAATACTCTTGGATCTTTGTTTTTTAGCCAGGTTGCTTGTTCCAGGTTTGCTGCTGTTTGACCTGCTTTTTGTTTGTCCTTTCCTCTCACTGTGATCTCTTCTCCTTTTATCTCGACTTCTGTGTCTCCTTTTATGTCAACGTATCTTGGTTTCTGTTCTCCTGAGAAGTTCTCTATCTTTATTTGGTCTCCTTCTTTTTTTACTCTCATTGGGAAGTGTTTGTATATGATTCTGAGTTTGTATTCGTGTCCTTCTTGTAGTCCTTTTATCATGTTCTGTATTTCTCCTTTTATCGTGCCTGTCATTGATCTTTCGTGTTTTTTAACCGGTTCTGATGCTTTGATCGTGATTTTTTTTCCTTTTTTTTCTAGTTTTATTCTTCCGAGATCGAATTTTTTTTCCAATTCGTCCCCGTTTTTCATTGCTTTTACTTTGTTTTCGGAGATTTCTATCTTGATTTCTTCCGGTATCTCTATTTTTTCCTGCATTTTAATCACTCTTTTAGTAGATGTAGGCTATTGTTCTTCCCCCGGTTTCTCTTTCTTCTGCTTCTTCTGCTGTCATAACTCCTTTTGGCGTGGTTACTATCAAGTTTCCGAATCTTTCTGCTGGTAGGTATCTCTTTTTCCAGTTTGTGTATTCGTCCTTTTTGACCGGGTATCTTGGTTTGATTGCTTTGCAGTCGTTTATATTTCCTTTTAGCTCTACTCTGTATATTCCTGCTTTTCCATCGTCTATGTATTCGTATTCTCCTATGTAGTCTTTCTTCTGGAGTATTTTGAGTATATTCCCGATTAGTTTTGACGCTGGCTTTATCATGCATTCTTCTTTGCTCGCGTCTTCCGAGTTTTTGAGGTTTATCATTGCTTCTTCTAGCCTATCCATTTTGATCACTTTTTTGTTTTTTTATCCACCGAGTTTTTTGAATCCCAGTTCTTCTGCTTTTTCTCTGAAGCATTGTCTGCAGATTTGGAGCCCGTATTTTCTTATTACTCCGTGTCTATTACCGCAGAATCTGCATACTCTTGGTTTTTCTCCTTTTCTGGTGTATGAGTATTCTTGTTCTTTTGTTTTTGACATTTTTTCACCCGTTTATTCTTTTACTTCTAGGTTGTATTTGTCCGTGAGGTATTTGATTGAGTCTTGTGGTGTGAGTCTGTGTTTTTTTGGTACTTTTTTAGTTTCTTTTTTCCTTTTTTGGGTTCTATAACCCCATTTTTTCATTGTGACGTTCACGTCCATTCCGTACATTCCTATATCAGCGTCGTATTCTATTCCTGGTAGGTCTATGTATTCCTCTATCCCGAAGTTCAGGTTTCCGTGTTCGTCGAAGTTCTTTCTCTCGACTTGGTTTCCTATTGCTTCGAATGCTCTTTCAAGGAATTTTTCCGCTTCTTCGTTCCTCAGGGTTGTTTTTACTCCGAGTGCTTTTCCTTCTCGCACTCCCCATTGTGGAACTTTTGTTTTTCCTCTTGTTTTGACCGTGTTTTTTCCTGTAATTCTTTCCAGGAGTTTTTGTGCTTTGTTCAGGTTTTCTCCTGAACTTCCCACTCCCATGTTCACTGTTATTTTTTCTATGCCTATTTTTTCCTTGTCGGTCATTGTTTTCACTCCTTGTCTTTGTTGGTTTTTGTCTTTATTTCGGGTTCTTTTTCTCCTATCGGGAATATGTTGTCTTTCTGTGTTTCTATATTTTCTAGCTTGATTAGTGTTGGTCTTGAGCTTGTTCCAGGTGTTTTTCCGGTTATTTCTTGGATTTCTCCGGCGTGTTTTCCGCTTGTTATGTACGCTTGGTTTCCTTCTTCGAGTTTGATTATTTTCTCTACTTCTTTTTCAGGTAGATTTATTTTGACCGTGTCTCCTGTTTTCACTTCTTCGTTTATTAGGTTTTTACCGTCGTGTAGTGTTATCTGAGTTTTTCCTCCTTTTATTTTCTGTTTTTTGTTTACTCTGCCTAGCTTGTGTTTTGATTCTTCTTCGTCCTGTATTTCAGTGAACTCTATTTTTCCCTTTTCGTTGTAGTTTGCTCTGTAGTGTTTGCCCGTTGGATCGATTGTTACTACGTCCATGAATCCTATTGGGTGCTTTGGGTCCCTCACTGTTTTCTTATCTACTTGTATTTTTCCTTCTTTCACGATTCTTTCAGCTTCTTTTCCGTCTTCCGTTATTTTTAGGTGGTCTCTTAACGCTGTTTTTATTGGTACTGATTCTTGTGATTGGTGTGGTCCTGGAGATGCTTTCACCGTCCAGGTATTGCTTTTTTTGTCTATTTTTCGGGTTTTTGGAGCTCCCAGTCTTTTTTTACTCTTGCTGTTTGTCATTTTCATCCTCTTTTTGTTTTTCGTTGTTTTGGCCTTCGTCTTTTTCTTCCTCTATTTGTGTTTCTTTTTTTATTTTTTGTTCTCTCTTGCTGTCTTCAAGGTCCAGTTTCGTGATCATTAGGTTTGATGGTTGGAACTTGATGTTTATTCTTTCTTGATCCTGTGTTTCTCTTTCTATATCTTTTATTTGGACTGTGTAATCTCTTAGATCGATGTTTGTTACTTCTCCTGTTTTTCCTTTGTGATCTCCTCTTGTGATTTTTACTTTGTCTCCTTCTCTTACTTGTACTCTTCTCTTTTCGAATTTCTCTCTCAGGCTCGGTTTTAGTTGTACCGCCATCTCTTTTTGTCTTTGGTGTAGTGGGGCGTTTTTTTCTCTTTTTCTCTGTTTTGTTGGTTTTTTGGTTTTTTGTCTCATTTTCATCACTTATACAACGTTTTTTGCGATCGTGGCTACTTTTGGTAGTCTTTCTCCTACTTCTTTAGCTACTACTCCTTTTATCTCGGTTCCAACCGGGTCCCCTTTTTCGTCTATCAGAACCGCGGCGTTGTCTTCGAACTCGATTCTTTTTCCGCTCGATCTTCTGTATTCTTTTTTCTGTCTTATTAGAACTGCTCTTACCAGTTCTTTTCTCATTTCCACATTTCCTTTTGTTACTGATGCTTTGAATATTCCTGCTATGCCTATGCCTGGTCTTCTCCGTCTTCTTGTACCTTCTCCTTCTTTTGATATCACGGTTAGTTCTTTTGCTCCGCTGTTGTCATCTACTTTTACTTTGCTTCCTTTCTGGATTGCGTTTGTCGCGTTTGCTGCTAGTCCTTTCATTTTTATTCACTTTTTTGTTCGGTTTTGGTCACCACAAAGTGTTTTTCCTTGCTTATTGGTTTGCATTCTGCTACTGTGATCGTGTCTCCTTTTTCCACTTCTTTGCATGGTGGTTTGTGTGCCGTTATTTTGCTGTGTCTTCTTTCTTTTCTCTCGTATTTTGGCACTCTGACTAGGTATTCTCTTCTTCCTATGATTGTGTCTTTTGGTTTTGTTGATGTGACTTTTACTTTGAATTTGTCTCCGTGGATCTTTATTGATCCGTGTTCAGGGCAGTTTTCATCTGTACAGGTCATTGTATTTCCTCCAGTTTTTCTTTATTCTATCTTCTGGTCTGTATTGTATTTTTTCTCCTTTTATCGTGATTTCTTGATTTTTTACTGTGAATTTGAATTTTGATGTTTTTTTTGGAATTGTTTTTTCTTCTCCTTGTTCCGTTTCTATTTTGATAGTGTTTTTGGTTTCGTCCGTTATTTTTCCTTTTATTCCTTCTTTTTCAGGGTCCGTGCTTTCTTTTACCTCTGTTTTTCTGCCTATTAGTTCACCCATTACTATTTGGGCTTCTTTTTCTTTTTTTGACATTTTTTCTCTGTCTTTCAGCGGTTTTGTTTTATTTGATGTTTATTTGGTCCTCTGTGTAGTTCATGTCCTTTAGTATGTCCTTCATTTTTCTCTTGTGGTTTCCTTGTAGCTCTATTTTTCCTTGGTCTTCTTTGTAGGTTCCTCCGCATGCTAGTTCTTTTTTCAGGTTGCTTGCTAGTGATTCGAGGTCTATGTCGTCTCCGAATCCTTCTATCACCGTCATTTCTTTGCCGTATCTCTTCTTTTCTATTTTTACTGTGATTTCCTGTTCTTCTTTGCTGATTTCTTCGCATACACAGAGTTCTTTTGGCATTCCGCATGTTGGGCAGACTTCTTGAGCCATTTATTCGTTTGCACCTCTTTCGTTTAATATTGTCTTGATTCTTGCGATGGTTCTTCTTAATTCTTTGATTCCGCCAGGGCTATCTGGCTGTGTGCCTGATTCTACTGATGCTTTTTCTCGTGCTAATTCATTTTGAAGTTGATCGAGTTGTTCTTTTAGTTCTTCTTTTCCCATTTCTCTTAGTTCATGTGTTTTCTTTATGGCCATTTTTGATCAATTTTTTATTTTTTTTTTTTCATCTTCTTTTTCTTCAGTTTCTTCTCCGTCTTCTTTTTGTTTTTTCTTTGATTCTATGTATTCTTCTGGGTTCGTTTTGTCTCTGAACTGTGCTTCCGGTGGTGCTATTTTGACTTTTATTCCTACTTTTCCTTGTGGGAGTATCACGCTGTCTGTTGTTTCTCTTATTTTGTTTTTTTCTTCTCCTGCTTTCTTTAGATATCCTTTTGATGCTTTTTCTTGTCTTGAATAGGTGTTTGCTCCTGTTATAACGCCTGTTACTATTATTTCTGCTCCTATTGCTCCGGCATCCATTACTGCATTAACGGCTTTTTTCGTTGCTCTGTTCGCTCTTTCTCCTTTTATTAGCATTGATTTAACCCAGTTCGCTATTAGTTCTGGGTGTAGGTTTCTTTTTTTCACTTCTTCTACATCTATTTCAACGTCTTCTAGGCCAAGGTCTTCTTCTAGTTGTTTTTTTATTCTTTTTACGGTTTTTCCTTTCTTTCCTATTATTAGGCCTGGTTTTTCTGATATTATTTGGATTCTGTGGCCCAGAGTGGTTGGTTCTATGTCTATGTTTACTATTCCTGCTTTTGATAGTTCCTTTCTCAGGAGTTCTTTCGCGTTTTGTGTTTTTATTGATCCTTCGATGAATTCTTTTTCCTTCATTTTATCATCTTTTTATGCGTTTTTTTGTTTTAGTATTATCTCGATGTCCGTGTAGTTGGTTGATTTTGCGTTTAGTTTTCCTCTTGGTTTTCTCACTGATCCTGTTTTCTTCGCCGCGGAATGGATTACTTTCATGTTTTCTGTGTCCAGTCCTTCTTGTTCCGCATTGTTCAGCGCGTTTTGTATTGTTTCTTTTACTTTTTCCGCTGATTTTTTTGGGTATCCTCCAGGTGTACCGTTTTTTTGGTGCGGTGATTTTTTCTTGTGCGTTGTGTAGGGCACGTGTTCTTCTCCTCTTATAACCTTGTCGAGGTATTCTATCGCTTTTTCCGCTTTCATTTCTTTTATTGCTCTGCATGTTTCCATTGTTTTTTTCGGTGACACTGCTTCTCTTCTTTTTTTGGCTTTTGCCGTGTTTTCCATTGGTCCTTGGTAGCTGTAGGTCATTTTGATCACTATTTTTACTTCACGGATAGGTATTTTGTTCCTCTTGTTGCTCCGATTCCTGGTCCGGAGTGTTTGACCTTTTCCGGTCTTGTCATTGCGAATTCTCCTAGGTAGTGTCCTATCATCTTTGGTTTTATCTCTATAGTTTTCCATTCTTTTCCGTCGTGGATCTTTACTTTTTCGTTGAATATTTCCGGTAGTATGATCAGGTCTCTTTGATGTGTTTTCACGAGTTCTTCTTCATCGCTTTCTTTTATTTTGTTTATTAGTTTTTCTTGTTGATTTGTAAGTCCTCTTTTCAGGCTTCTTCTTTGTCTTGCTGGTAGTATTTCCGCTATTTCTTCTCTGGACATTTTTTTTAGTTCTTTCGGTGTTTTTCCTCTGTATGTGAATTTTTCTTCCGCCATCTTATGCACCTATTTGTTTGTTATTTTTTCTTTTTTCCTTTTTTTCTTCCTGTTCGGCTTGCTCCGAATGATCCAACGTGGTGTCCCGGTGATCCGGTTTTCCCTTTCTTTGTTACTGCGCCGTGATGTCCTTTTCCTCCGAATGGGTGGTCGACTGCCGCCATTTTCACTCCTCTTACTGTTGGGAATTTTTGTCCTCTTGCTTTTTTCTTGTGGTGTTGTTTACCTGCTTTTAGTATTGGTTTCTTCATTCTTCCTCCGCCCGCTGCTTTTCCTATTGTTGCTCTGCATTCTGGATGAAAGGTCTTGATTCTTTTGCTGGGTAGTGTGACTTGTACTTTTCCTTTTTCTTTTGCGGTTACCCAACTTATTGCTCCGGATGATCTGGCTATTTTGCCTCCGTCTCCGGGCGTGTTCTCTATGTTGTATATTGGGTATCCTTCCGGTATTTTTTTTAGTGATGTGATGTTGTGTAGTTCGGGTTTTGCTTGGTACCCTGTTTTTATTCTGTCTTTTACTTGTACTCCTTCTGGTGCTGGTAGGTATCCTTTTTCTCCGGTTTCGTATTGTATCTCCATAATTATTGAGGTTCTTGATGGGTCGTTTATTAGGTCTTTTACTTCTGCTTCTATTTCTCCGTCTTTTTCTTCTTTGTATTTGGTTAGTGCTTTGAATCTGTGTGACTTTGCTTTGTATGTTGGGGTTCCTTTTCCTCTTCTTTGCTGTTTCAGTCTTTTTCCCATCTTTTTCACCTTATATTAATTGTAAGTCGGTTGCGAGATCCATCGCGTTATGATCTTGTGTGAGTTTTACGAATGCTTTTTTCTTGTTTTCCATTGTATTGAGTGTGTTGATTTCTTCCACTTCCACGTCGTATAGTTCTTCGACCGCGTTTTTTATTTGTTTTTTGCTGGATTTTTGTTCGACTATGAACACGAGTTTGTTTTCCATTTCTATGGCGTTCATTGCTTTTTCAGATAGCAGTGGGTATTTTATTATGTTTCTTGGTTTTTGTTCCGTGTTTTTTTCAGCCATTTTTTCCACGTTTTTAGTTGTTTTCCATCTTCTTTATTTCTTTTAGTGCGTTTTCGGTGTATATCGTGAGTCTTCCTGGTTGTCCTCCAGGTGCTAATTGTTCTACTGATAGTTGTTTAACGGTTGTTGCTTCTGCGCCTGGTATATTTCTTGTTGCTCTTTTTATACCGTTTTCTTCCTGTGTTACTATTAGTGCGGTTTTTCTTTGTCTTTTTTTTCTTCCTCTTGCTTTTCCTTTTCCTGCTCTTGTCTTTTTTCCTTTTGATTTTTCCAGGTCCTTTTCCAGACCGATTTTTTCAAGTAGTTCCGTGACTTGCCGTGTTTTCTTGTATTTTTCCACTTCGTTATCCACTATTATTGGTAGTTCCAGGTCTTTGGGTATTAGGTGTCCTCTTTTTTCTATTTCTTTTCGGTCGGTTGTGGCTTTTAGTGCTTCTTTGAGTGCTTTTTTTCTTTCTTTTTGGTTTATTTGTTTTTTTATTTTTTTCTCGGGTTTTGGTGGATGTGCTCTGTGTCCTCCTCTTGCTTGTGGTACTCTTCTTACTTCTCCTAGTCTTCCTCCTGGGTGCACTATTCTTGGTAGTCTTGCTCTTCCTATGTTTCTTGTGGTTCCGTATACTTGTCTTCTTCCTCTGTATTGTGCTGTGGTTCTGAATCCTGCTCTTGAGTCAGTGCCTTTTGGTTGGTGTTTGTTGCTTTTTTCCGCATTGTGAGCTCTTTGTATTAGATCCGTTCTTCGAGTTTTTTCTTGTAGTGTTTTTGGTATCTCTACTTTTTTCTCCTTTGTTTTTCCTTTGCTGTGTATCTTTGTCTTGGTCATTTTTGATCACTTTCGTTATTTTCCTTGGTGTGATTTTGTAGATATTTTTTTGATTTCGAGTGTTTCTTTTTTCTTTGGTGGTCTGACCGCGTGTCTTAGGAGTACTGGTCTCTTACTCGGTCCTGGAACACTTCCTTTGATGAGTATGTAGTCGTTGTTTATTTTTCCGTAGTTTTTGTATCCGCCTTTTGGTGTTGTTTCTTCTCCGTTTTCTCCGATTTTAACTATTTCTTTGTTCAGTTCGGTTCTTTTGTGGTATCCTGTTTGCCCGCTCATGGGAACGGTCCATAGCACTCTTGCTGGGTGCCATCCTCCGATTGCTCCAGGGTGGCGTATGTGTTTTTTTGCTTTCCTTATCTGTGTTTTTATCCCAAATCTTTTCACCGGTCCTTGTGTTCCTTTTCCTTTTGTTATTCCTATTACATCGGTGTATTGTCCTTCTTCGAACACGTCTTTTGGTTTGATTTCTTTTCCAAGTAGTTTTTCCGCTTTTTCAAGTTTGCTCTCTTGGCTCGGTCCTTGTACAGGTATTTCGATTATTTCTGGTTTTTTCTTTTTTAGGCTGGTTTTTCTGGGTTGCGTGTGCACCATTAGCCTTACTTCAATGATTTCGTCCGTTTCTTGGGTTTTTTCTTTGTTTCCTTCTCCTCCTTCTGCTTGGAGCTTTCTTTTGAGGTCTTTATCTATCTTTTCCGCGTAGTACTGTGAATGTGGTTTTAGCCCTTCTTTTGTTTCTTTGTATGTCCTGATGCCGTATGTTTTGAGCCCTGGGCATTCTATCGTGGTTACTGGTACTTGTATTTGTTGCCCGTAGCTCGGTGAGTCTTCATTTGTGTCCAGTGCCATTACATGGGTCATTCCTGCTTTGTATCCTAGGAAACCTTCTATTCTTTCTTCTTTTGTTTCTTGATAATTTTTTAGACTAGGTCTAATGCTTTTTGACCTTTTGAATGGTCTGTGTGCTTTTGATCCATGTCTTGGACGGTTTGTTTTCACCATTTACTTCACCTTTGATGCGTTTTACTTTGATTTGGATATAGGTGTCTCTTTTTTTGTATGTGGCTCCCTTGATAAGTAGGTTTTTTCAAACCCACTTTCAACGCCTGGGCGTTGTAGTTTGGGAGTATGAGTCGGCTTCTTTTTGAGATCTGGTGAGGTTTTGAGTTTTCTCCGCTTTTTTCCCGTTGCACTTCTTTTTCCTCACTTAATTTTTACGTATATATGTTTTCCTCACGGGTGTTTAAATAACTTTATCCATGTTTGCTTTATTCTATGTATTTTTATCCCTATCTTCTGGCCCAGTATTATTGTCTCCGCTGTTAGTTCAACCGTTTTGTTCACTTTTTCACGCTGTCCATGAAGTGATGTACCCGAACAGGAATAGTAATAAACTGGATACGAACTGAGTGTTCTTAAGGAGATTTATTGTAAAACCTTGAATTATTACTGTTATTAGAACCGCTAATAGAGTTGGGAGATATAAAGATCTTCCTATGACTAGTTTGAATTTTCTATGGTTTTTACAGGTTTTTGCCAGCCCTCTTAATCCTGTCAGTGCTAGTAATATTCCTAGTATGAATGCGGAGCGTATCCAAGGCACTATTTGTATTATTCCTTCTATGTATTTGGTTGTTCCGTATATAGTGATATCTAGAGTTGAGAGCGAGATTAGTATCCCTAGCTGAAATATTTTTCCCCACAGGTATTTCGATATTCTCATATCTTTATCTAATGCTTTGAAGGTTTAAAGTATTGAGGATTTTCTTATTCTCTACAAGTTTTATAAAGCTTGAGATGATTAGTATATTATACCCTTGAGGGTTGGTTGAACTTTGGATTGAGTTGAAGAATAGAGGAATTGATGATTTACCATGAATTCAAGAGGAATTGGTAAGGGAATTATTATAGCGATAGTCATCGTGACTGTAATAGTTGCTTTCTTCGGTTATTGGTACGGTTTTAAGGAGGATACGGTCAGACCCACTGTAGAGGATATTTCTTTTGAATGGGAGGAAACTGATTTTGATTCAATAGAAGTTCGAGCAGATGCTACAGTATATAATCCTAATCCTTTTAGGATAAACATTGATTTAATTCGTTTTACCGCGCTTGCTAATGAGATGACGCTTGCAGAGGGAGAGGAGCATGATGTGAGTCTCTCTTCTGGCGGGGAAACCGATATATCGCTATCTGCAAATATCTATCATGAGGATATTCCTCGTTTTCTGGCTTCGCATATGAATAATGATGAGGAGACAGATTTTGAGATGAGCGTTCTTGCTGAGGTAGGTGTTGGCGGTGCTTCTTACGATTACGAGTTTGGAGAATCTTACTCTGTTGAGTCTGATTTCTTACGAGAATTTAATTTTGAAGGGGAGGAAGTAGTTTACGAATTTGGGACGGAGGATATCCCAGCTGAAATTATTTTAACGTCTCTAAATTCTTATTGGGGTGATTCGGACGAAGATGAAATTGAGATAATCCACGAAGCAGTTATATACAATCCTCAAGATCAGTCCATTCCATTGGATGAGATTGAGGTTGAAACTGAAATGAATGGAATTAATGTGGGGAGCGCCTCTACTGGAGATCCCGCTGTACTTGCTCCGGGTTCCCATAGCGAAGTTACTTTTAGGACAGTGATGGAAGGAGACCGGATTGAGGCTTGGTGGCCAACTCATATTGCTAGAGGGGAGAGAACTGAGATCGCTAGCACTGTTTACGCGGATGTAGATACTTCTGGATGGGCTATACCTGGATTTGAAGATACTCATAGAGTTCAGTTAATGGATTTCTCCAGAACTGTTAGTACTGATTTCTTCACACCCTTCGAGATGTTCTAAATCTTTCAGTTCATTTTATAGATAAGACTTCGAGAATTAGAGTTATTTTTTCTATTAAAGTATTATGAAGCGCCGGGAAAGGGATTCGAACCCTTGTGGCCGTAAGGCCACCGGTCCTCAAAACCGGCGCATTACCGCTCTGCCATCCCGGCATTTCCCAAGAATTTTTCCTATTTCTCTTTTACTCTTCTTTCTAATAGTTATTTAGGACTTTGAGTTAAAAAACTCCTTGGGTTAAATTGCCTCTTCGCTATTTTAATTGTTTTTAGACTTATTAAAAAGAATTGAGAGAGAAATAATAGATTAACTAAGAATAAGGATTATTTTTTACTCTTCTTCTTCGAGTTTGCCTTTTTTTGCTTTCTTTAATTTTTCTCTGTACTCTACTTTTTCTTTGTCCGCCCAGTTGCTTGGATACTGTTTTATTATGTCTCCTTCTTTATTTCTTGTTATCATTTCTTCTATTCCTGCGTTGATTAGTATTCTGCTGCACCTATCACATGGTTTTGATGCTGTTTCCTCTCCTGTATCTGGATCTACTGCTAGTATATATAGTTTTCCACCTTTTATTTGGGTTCCGTGTCTTGCTGCGTTCACCACGGCGTTTTCTTCGGAGTGTACCGCGGGGCATAAATCGTATCTTCCGTAGCTGGGTGCGTTTGCCTCGTCTTTTAAGCAGCCTTCTTTATTGCAGTTGACACTTCCCCTTGCTCCTCCGTTGTAGCCTGTGGATACTATTGTATCGTTTTTGACTATTATGGAGCCGAATTTTCTTCTGGTGCAGGTGCTTCTTTTTCCCACTGCTTTGGCTATCTCCAGGTAATATTCGTCTTTTTTTGGTCTGGACATCTTTCTTTCCTCTTGGTTTTGTTTTGGGTTTCAGGGTTTTGGAGTTCTATTCTTCCTTTAGTTCTATCTCGATTTTTACTTCTGAGGGTACTTCCGTCCTCATTATCTGTCTCAGTGTTCTTTCGTCCGATTCTATCTCTATTAGTCTTTTGTGTATTCTCATTTTCCAGCTTTCGAATGTTCTGGACCCGTCTCCGCACGGACTCTTCATTGTGTTTACTTCCATTTCTTTGGTTGGTAGGGGTATCGGCCCTGAGATATTTATTCCTGTTTTCTGCGCTACTCTTTTGATCTCTTCACACAGTTCTTCTAGTTTCTCGTGGTCTGGACTTATTGCTTTTATCTTGGCTTTTTGTGGCATTGTTCAGCACCTTTTATGGTTAAAATTAACTTCGTTCTGGTTTTTAAAATTAAAGAAAAGGGGGAGAAGGGTTTTATCCTTTCTTTGTTACTTCCATTACCTTCCCTGCTGCTACTGTGTCTCCCATGTCTCTCATTGCAAAGCTTGATAGTTCTGGGAAGTCTTCCCCGGATTCCACTATCATTGGTTGTGTTGGTTTCATTGTTACTACTGCTGCTTCGCCTTGTTTCACGTAGTCTGGGTCTTCTTCTTTTACTTTTCCTGTTTTTGGGTCTAGTTTTTGGTGTATTTTGGTTATTCCGCATGCTACTTGTGCGGTGTGGCAGTGTACTACTGGTTGGTAGCCTTCTGTTATTGCTGTTGGGTGTTTTAGCACTATTATTCTTGCTTTGAA
>SL_8KL_010_SEDDRAFT_10001057_pt1 | contig 23919 bp, 13 predicted proteins | sample SodLakKL_010_SED_4_FD_11160 | JGI IMG/M metagenome (IMG submission 11160) | reverse complement strand
AGTCAGGGTAGTAAGAAGTAAGGAGTAAGCAGTAAGCAGTAAAAAGTAAGCAGTAAAAAGTAAGAAGGCGGACTTGGCCGCCGCCCCCATATTTTTCAAAGTGTCTTTTTGTCCTTTTGACTTTTATATCATGCTACGAAAAATATTGATTCTCCTGGGAAGTGCATTGCTGGTGACTGCCATCTGGACGTTGGGAGCAGAGGTGATCTACGCCCGCATCATGGCTTTTGTAAGCAATCTGTTATTGTCGCTCGGAGGCAGCGGCAGCACGATTGCCGTGGAAGAAGAAGCCGGCGAATACCTTTTCCGGGTGCATTTCATGCTGGATGGCCAGGAGGCTAGCTTTCCGCAAAAAATTCAGACCCTGCTATTACCCACAATCATCGTGCTGGCATGGCAGGTGTTCGTAGCCTTCATCAGCGGATGGCGACAGTGTCTGCGCTCAGCAAAATGGAATGTCAGCCTCTTTTTTGCCTTCCAGGTGCTCTTTCTCTTGCTTCTTACCGCTTACCATACATCCAGTCTTGCCGCTTTCGTTTACGACCTCCTCATGGAAAGCTTCTACGTAATCGCCGTCGTTATCATCATCGTCGATAACATCAGAAACCCGGTGTTTACCAAGCGATAGCTGCGCCAACCCCAACAACCCGGGCGCTATCCCTGCAGATCCCCCGAATAATTATGGGCGGCTCCAAGTCCGGCAACGATTGAAGCAACTTTCTTATCCTCTTATGTAACTTTTTTAATATATTTGCGCTTTGCAGTGATTATCAACCAATTAAATGATATGGGTACCTGATTGCGTATTTGTGCGGTCCGGCATCTTAAGTCAATAAAAAAATTATTTAACTATGACAAACATAGACATTGAAGGCGTAAAAATTGAAGTGGGCGGCGATGGCTTCATGACACAGCCCGAAACCTGGGATGAAGAGGTGGCAAAGCTGATCGCGAAATACGACGGCATTGAAGAGCTGACAGACAAGCACTGGGCAGTGATCAACATCATCCGCGACAATTACGAGAAAAAAGGCATGGCGCCTATGATCCGCAGCATCTGCAAGGAAACCGGATTAAAGTTACGTGAAATTTACAAATTGTTTCCCCTTGGACCTGCACGCGGAGCTTGTCGCGTGGCCGGACTTCCCAAGCCCGACGGTTGTGTGTAAAACGTTTTAGGTATGCATTGGTATCAATGGATTGCACTGATTACAGCGGCCATTTGCCTGGCAGGCTTTAGCTATCATTTCGCCAGGCTCATCAGGCTCGGTAAGCCAAAGGATTATGCACATCCTTCCGGCAAGCCTGCTTCCGGCATTGCCTATTCTTTTACTGCAGGAATGAATCCCGTAAACAAGGAGTCGGCTTTTCTGCATCTGCCCACCTATGCTGCCGGCATTATTTTTCACCTTGCCAGTTTCGCAGCCCTTGTGCTCTTCTTTGTGCTGCTGGCAGGACTTACTCCCGGCCCCGGCACAAGCATGGTGCTGGCTGTTGTAGCTTTTGCAGGAGCGATGGCTGGAATTGCCATGCTTATCAAGCGCATGACAGATAAGAAGCTGAAGATCCTGTCGAGCCCGGAAGATTATCTTTCCAATGCGCTGGTCACCCTGTTCCAGCTGATGACAGGACTCGTTTTACTTTCAGAAAGCGTCTATCCTGCCTATCTTCTGGTGTCGGCAGCGCTGTTTTTATACATGCCTTTTGGGAAGCTCAAGCATGCGATATACTTTTTTGCAGCCAGGTATCACCTGGGCCTGTTTTACGGCCGTCGAAATGTGTGGCCGCCAAAAGCCTGACCCCATAATGATGGAAAAGCCCACCAAAGAACAGATACAAGCCGGCCTGGCGGTTCTCAAGGACCTGCAGGACAGCAAACTGCTCACACACCTTAACAGCTGTGTGCACTGTGGCCTTTGCGCCGAATCATGCCTCTACTACCTGACCACCGGGGACGAAAATCTGATTCCGGCACAGAAGGTAGACATGGTTTCGTCTATTTACCGGCGCTATTGCACGCTGACCGGTAAAGTTGCGCCAGGCCTGGTTAACGCACGTAAGCTTGACGAAGCCACCATCACCGAGATGGTCGACAAGCTCTATGGTGCCTGCACGATGTGCGGACGCTGTGTGAAACACTGTTCCATCGGCGTCGACATCGAATACGTGATCCGGGCAGGACGCGAGATGCTGGCACGGATGGGCTATGTGCCCGAATCGCTGCAGGCCACCGTGGATGCCGCCCTGGAAACGGGTAACAACATGGCCATTGCTGATGAGGACTTTCTGGACACCATCGAATGGATGGAAGAGGAGATGCAGGATGAGCTGGAAGACCCGGAAGCACAGATCCCCATAAACAAAAAAGGCGTAAACGTACTCTACACCCTCAACCCCAGGGAACCCATGTTCTTCCCGCTTTCCATCTCAGCCATGGCCAAGATCTTTCACATGGCAAAAGAGAGCTGGACTCTTTCAACGAACATGTACGACGTCACCAATTACGCCTACTTCTCCGGTGACCCGGAGCACGGAAAAACCATTGCCCGGCGCATGCTGGATGAGGTCCATAAAGTGGGAGCCAATAAACTTGTGCTGGCCGAATGCGGTCACGGCGCCAGGGCAAGCCGCTGGGAGGCTCCCAACTACCTTCAAGAAAAATTCCCTGAAACGGTGACCTCGGTAGAGCAGATAGCACAATACCTGAAAGATGGCCGCATCAAAACAGACCCTGCGCTGACAGCGGAAAGGGTGACCCTGCACGACCCCTGCAACCTGGTAAGAGGCGGAGGCGTCATGAAAGAACAACGTTACATCATGAAGCATGTGGCCAGCGACTTCGTAGAAATGACCCCGCACGGGATGGATAACTTTTGCTGCGGAGGCGGCGGCGGCCAGCTGGCCATGAGCGAATACAACGAAAGAAGGATAAAAATCGCAGAAATCAAGGCAGAACAGATCCGCAAGACCGGCGCCGGCATCGTAGTTACACCATGCCACAACTGTGTAGACCAGCTCTCACAAATCAACCACACCTACCGGCTTAACGTGCAGATCAAGACCATCGCCGAAGTCGTCGCCGACGCATTGCTCCCAGAAGTCGGGGAAAACCCTCAACCTCAACCTTAACCTTAATCTTAGTCTTAATCTTAGTCTTAACCTCAAACCATGAACAACCTCATCTACCTCGACAACTCAGCCACCTCCTTCCCCAAGCCGGAAGAAGTATATGACTTCATGCGCGAATTCTACTGCGAACACGGTGTAAGCCCCGGACGCAGCGGCTTTGATGCCTCCATCCAGACGGAAGAGATGGTACATGAAACCCGGCGGCTGATGATGGAGTTATTTAACGGCGACGGCGACCCCAACCGGCTGACGTTCAGCTATAACGCCAGCGACTCCCTGAACATGATCATCATGGGGCTGGCAGAGAAGGGCGATCACGTGATCACCACCATGCTGGAACACAACTCGGTGCTTCGCCCGCTGCATCATCTTGAACTGGACGGCACCATCGAGACCACGCATGTGCCTTTTGACAAACACGGTTACGTAGATCCGGATGACATCAAAAAGGCCATCAGGAAAAACACCAAAATGGTGGTGGTAAACCACAGCTCCAACATCATAGGCACCGTGCAGCCAGTGGCCGAGATTGGAAAGGTCTGCAAGGAGGCCGGGGTACTCCTGGTGATAGATGGCTGCCAGAGCGCAGGCATCACGGAGATCGACATGCAGGCCATGGGCATTGATGTCTTCATCTTTACAGGACACAAATGCCTGATGGGTCCCACCGGCATCGGAGGCTCTTATGTGATGGAAGGCGTGCCGGTAAGATATACCCGCTACGGGGGCACAGGTGTACGTTCAGCCCAGCTCACCCACCTGGAAGAGTTCCCTTACCGCCTGGAGTGCGGCACCCTGAACCTTCTGGGCGTCGCCGGACTCCATGCAGGGGTGAAATGGATACAGCAACAGGGCATAAAAAACCTTCACACCAAAGAGATCGCCCTCTGGGACAAGCTCCGGAAAGGACTCCAGGAAATCGAAGGGGTGACAACCTATTGTGCAGAAAGCACCGAAAACCAGAACCCCGTGCTGAGCTTTAACATCAAGGGTGTAGAAGCCGGCGAGGTGGGCACCATGCTTGACGTGGATTATAACATCGCCTCCCGCACAGGCCTGCAATGCGCGCCAAAGGTGCATGAGGGTATTGGCACTATCAACATACATGGCACCGTGCGCCTTAGCCCCGGCCCCTTTACCTCGGAGGCTGACATCGACGCAGCCATCCAGGCCGTGAAAGAGACCGTAGAAGTGTTTTGCTGATACCCTGAACGGGGAATGAACGCCGGGATGCAAGGAAGGTTAGGGACTTAAGGGACTTAAGGGCAAACATCTGCACCTTTTATTGTGTTATTCTTGTATATTACCCAAACTGGTTGTAAGTTTGGGAAGGAAAAACACCGTCTGTTATGACACTAAATGAAATCAAGGCTCCCGTTGATGACCACATGAAGGCTTTTGAGACGCGCTTCAAGGAGGGTATGAAGAGCGAGGTGCCATTGCTTGACAAGATCACACGGTATATTGTAAAACGCAAGGGTAAGCAGATAAGGCCGCTTTTTGTCTTCTTCTCGGCAGGCACCTTCGGGGAGATTGACGAGCGCACCTACCGCGCCGCCACCCTGATCGAGCTGCTGCACACCGCCACGCTTATCCACGACGATGTAGTGGATGACTCCAACGAGCGGCGCGGCTTCTTTTCCCTCAACGCCCTGTGGAAAAACAAGATCTCCGTACTGGTGGGCGACTACCTGCTCTCTCGCGGCCTGTTGCTCTCGCTCGACGACGACGATTTTGACCTGTTGCGCATCGTAGCCAACTCGGTCAAAGAGATGAGCGAAGGAGAGCTGATGCAGATAGAAAAGGCCCGGAGTCTCGACGTGGAAGAAGATATATATTTCGAGATCATCCGGAAAAAAACCGCATCTCTCATTGCCTCCTGTATGGCCTGTGGTGCAGCTTCACTGCGTGCAGCCCCGGAAGAGGTTGAGCGGATGCATAAAATTGGTGAGACAGCCGGCGTGGCCTTCCAGATCAAGGACGACATCCTCGATTTTGAGGCAGGAAAGAGCAAAGGCAAACCTACCGGGGCCGACATCAAAGACCAAAAGATGACGCTTCCGCTCATATATTTGATGAAAACGGCTTCATACAAAGACCGGCGGCACATCATCAACACCATCAAGAATCACAGCCAGGACCCAGAACGGGTGGCGGAACTCATTGACATGGTACATGAGCAGGGAGGCATTAAGTATGCCAGGGAGTACATGAACATCTACAGGGACCGCGCCATCGAGCTGCTAAAACAGCTTCCCGACGTACCCCACAGGCATTCGCTGGAGCTTCTCATCAACTTTACGGTGAACCGGGAGCTTTAGATCCACCCATCAAAGCTTCTCCGAGCTTTTCTTCCACAAACTGTGCCTGCGAGCGCATGTGTGTATAGTATGTGACGTGCAGCATCACCCGACCATCATCTCTCTTTGCAACTTGCACTACTGGCTCAGGTGTGATAATCCAGGGCATGGTATGCAGCACCGAGGTAATCCTTTTCTGCATTTCCACAGAGGAGACTCCCGGTGGCACATCCAGCTCCACATGATGAGGAAGGTTATCATCCTGGAGTGGCGGAAGTGTGATAAGATCCTGGTTCAGCTTCGCATAAGGGATCCGAACCACCTCACCATCATCATTTATCAGCTCCAGCGACAGACTGCCAAGCTTGCTGATCTTACCCGACACCGATGATGTGCGCATAGCCTGTCCGGGCTCGAGCGATTTCTCCGCCCTGATGATCACCCCGGCAAGAAAGTCACGGAAGACAAACCATGCCAGTGCCCCAACCAGGAACAACGCCATCACACCTATGATCATATCAAAAAACACATGGTCCCTGAAGAGCACATGGACGCCCCAAAAAGCATAAATTATCCATGCCAGGAGTTCCATGGCCGGCAGCGCCCTCTTGCTGCCTGCACGCAGCTTTCTCTCCGGCACCCATACCATAATGATGCGCCGCAGGAGGCGGAACAGCAAGGCCAACAAAAGCCCCGAGAGTATGAATATCAGGATGTTCATATGCGTTTCTTTTTTTGTAGTTGCTCTGTAAGGTAAAGATCAAGACCCGGACGGATGGCATAGACCTTGTCAAATTTTTCTGTCAGGATGCCCGCACGCATGAGTCTGCGTATTTGTTGACTAACCTCAGACACCGGCACCTGAAGGTTGGCGGCCAGTGTATTTGCCGTAATGCGGCGGTTTATCACAAACTGCTGCAGATAAAACCATTGCTCGGGGGTCAGCGTGTCAAAAGCTTTGGCAGAAGGCACGTGAAAACCTTTAAGGTTCATGTGCGTCCCTGTCACTTTTGTAACGGACGCCAGCCAGAGTTGCATGGCCAGCCCGGGGTTTCCATAAGACAGGTTAAACAGGGCATTGAACATTCGCGCCTGGTCCAGTGCGGTCATCTGATCTTCTCTTTTCTTTTTATAGGTAAAACGCATGCCCCCGGCATGATGACGTAACATGATCAGCTCCCTTAGCTCCCGCGCGTCGAAGGGCTCACAGTTAACCGTTGCCAGCGCATAGCCCGACAAGCCGGTCTGCCGGTTGATGAGCTCCAGGGCATAGGGATTCACATTCAGCACAAACAGGCATTTATGTCCAAACCTGTCGATGAGGTCTATGATCAGCCGGATGATGGCATCACCATCCGTGCGCCGCTCCCACCAGAGACCCAGGTCCTGGATGATGATGGCCTTGCCCGGAGGCATGGCACGGAACACGTCGTCGATATTCCTGTTCTTCGCATTAAAGGTCTCCAGAAGCTTTTGAACAAAGAAAGACCCATCAGCAGAACAGGCCTGGGGTGCCCGCACCGGGTGAATATGATCCTGGCTGAAGTGCTTTTCCACAACCCTCCTGGAAAGGCTGGACTTGCCCGAGGTGCGCCCTCCGGTAATTATCAGGGCACCAGGAAAACCGGCTTTAAACCGCTGTATGGCAGTGGCACAGGCCTGCATCTCATCCTGCATGCCCACCCAAAAATCATCACTGGCTCCCGACTGGCCTGAAAACAAAGAGCCATAATAAAAGGGAAGCGATCTGATCACCTCGTCCGTGGGCGTAACAGCCTCCGCAAAAGACAACATCTCACGGTTGGACAACTCAACGCCCGCGTGCTGCCTTTCAAAGTGGCTTATCCAAAGCTGCCCCTCACTTTTGCCATACAGCAGGCTGACAAAACGGTTGCCTGCCATACGCTTTGCCCTCTCCCACTGCTGTGCCAATTGCCCGGTCACGCCTCCTCCATCCGCATCGCGAGGCTTCTTTCTTACCGACAGACTCGACTTGCTTATGGTTGCCGCCGAAAGTGGCTCAAATGCCTTTCGCAGGTTGACAGAAAAAGCCTCCTCCAGGCTCTCCGTTATCTTTGTGATACGCACCTTCTCAGCTTGTACTTTTTCTGTAAAACTTTTAACCAGATCAAGTGTCTGTTCATTTTTCGATGTCTGCTCCTCTTCAGAATCATCTTTCGTTTCATTGTCCAGGCTGAAATTCAGCAAACGCACCATGTCTTTTATGGTGGCAACTGCCTCTCGCAGCTTATTCCCGGCATCATGTGCGTGTTTGATGCCCGGATCGATAAAAGCTGTGCTCAGGTAATATTCTACGGTTTTACGAAAGCGCACCTCCACTTTTTCGGTTTCTTCGAAAGCGGTCTCTTCCATTTTTTCAGCCAGCTGCTCACCGGCCACTTCCATTTTGCCGGGCAAATCGGTCAACAGCTCTCCCACTTCCGCATAAAGCCCCTGGTATATAGCGGACACGTGTGGAGCCTGCAGGTCTTCATGTTCCAGGCGTTTCACGCTGGCAATAGCGTCAACAGGCTTCTCTAGCAATTCATCCGCAAACCTTTCATATCCATCAAGGTATTGCAGAAGTTCGGTTTGTATTTTGGCATGCAGGTCGTAATGGAATTTTTCCATTTTGGACTGGATGCGGCTTTTTAAGGACAGCACAATGAAGTCGATGTTTGCCTTGTTGATGAAAGAACCCAGATTTGCTTGCCAGCCCGAAGGATAATACATGATATTGTCAACCATGCCGGGATCTTCCTTGCCTCTTGCAGCAAGTTTTCCGCTCCTTATGTTGGCGCCGGTGCTTTCCAGGTGATGGCTGAAAAGCTCCAGGTCATGCAGCAGCCCTTCGTACAGCTTTCGTCCCATATCATAATAAAAGCTTCGGTTTTCATTTTCGAGAACCTCTAAGCTGGCTTTCATCCTGCTGCGCTCCATCCGTATAAGGTCGGCGGTTCTTAATGATTTTGCCTGGTTAAGGCGTGCTTTTTCTATCAGCTCATAGATGCCATAGAGCGTTTTCCTGATCTCAACCACCTCGCCAAAACTATGTTTGGCATGTGCCACCATCAGGTCTTGCAACAATTTTAACCTTTTGTGATAAAGAAAATACCGTGCTGCAGGCAAAACATCCACCTTATGGGTTACCGGGTGGCCTGTAACCAGGGTGATCAAGCGCTTACGCAGCTTGTACAGGCGTGTCCTGAGGCCGTCGTGTGGCTTAATGGCCAGCTCAGGGGCTGTAAGCCTGATGCGTATCTTTTCCGGCATCACGTTGATCATGGCGCGCAAGGCATCAAGGTATGTTTCATTGGCAGACTGCAGGGTCTGGCTGACTGCCGGCAGGCGATGTTCGCGCAACAGCTGCATCTGCCGCTGGGCATGAAAAGCAAAGTCGTTAAGCAACCGAAGGAAGGCTTTTTGCTGATCACCCTTTTTCTTTTCACCAAGTACACGTTCCAGGCCATCCAGGTTGCGGTGCATAAAATGTTCCAGCTCCGGAAACATATCCTGGCATTGTTTTAACATCCGTTCCGGGCCGCTTTCAAAATATTTTTCGGCAAAATGGCCCGCGCGCTGACCCAGGTTATGCACCTGGTTGGCAATAATTTCCCTTGACGAGAGCGAAAGTTGCTGAAAAACGGCTGCCGAAGGCCGTTGAGTCTCTGTTTCCGGCAGCATTTCATCGGGCTTGTCTTCGGTCAGCACACTGATCTCGTCAAAAAAGCCGGATGCATGGACAAAAAGCGCATTGCCTACACTGTCGGCGAGCTTGTTGGCCTTTGCCAGGCTTGCTTCAAACGCTTTTAATGAAATATGGGGCAACTCCAGGATGGTGAGATCGGTATTTCCCGATTCGGCACCTATGATTTGGTGGTCGGGCAGTTGCTCCACAGCATTGTTGACCACCTTTATATCAGCCTGGATGCGGTAGTTTTCCAGCATCTGACTGATCAGACTATACGTGGCATCGGTGTGGGAGCTATGGTTATTTATGACAAGAATGCGAATCTTTGCTGTGCGCCATTTCTGGCTGCTAGTGATAAAACGCAGCAGCAACAGGCTCATCAGCAAGCACCTTCCTGACCCCGTCCACCAGAAGTCTATGCTCTTGCAGGCACCAAATCCTTTGTCCTTGTCGTAGCTGAGAAACGCCAGGTTATAATCCTGTCTTTTGAGGTTACTGAGAAGAGAAGCAAGCTTTTCGGGATTTTTGCTGTACCGCGGCCATCCCATGAGTATCGTGTTAGGTTCAAAGCCCGTAAAGCCATACACACGTGATATCAGGTCTATCCCTTCATAGACATCGCGGCAGGTGTGGCGACGGGTAAAGACATCTTTGCGCTCACCTTGTTTACCCTGCATTTCCACTTCTTTTACTCCAAAGAGCACGTCGCCAGACGAATGCTCGGTAAGTTCAAAGTTGGTGAACACGCCCATCTTCCCCACCAGGGCCTTGGCCATCTCCACGAGGTGAGGCCGGTTCTTTTCGCCGCCGCTGAAAAGCATAACGTTGGGGCGCCAGTTTCGCAGTTTCTTGCTGCTTGTGCTCAGACGCGCCAGTCCTGTCTTCACCACGGAAGACCAAACGCCGGTCCAGGTATCGCCGCTCTGCAGGTTCAACTCTTTCTTCTTCAGGAAAAGGAAGAGTGCGATAAGCACCACAGATGCCACGATGAGGGCAGCCAGATCGAGCTGTATCATCACCACGATGCAGGCAAGTGCCCCAATGATGCTCACGAAGCGGGGTATCTTAAAGGATGGCCTGAAGTCGCTTCCTGCCCAGCTTTCGATGGCATAGGTGATGTTCAGAAAGCCGTATATGATGATGAAGAAGGTGGTAACGATGCGTGCGATCACGTTCAGCTCGCCAATGAGGATGCCGGCCAGGGCGATGAGAAAGGCAACTGCCAGCGCGTTTCGGGGCTCGTTGGAGACTCCATGCCCCCTGGCAAAAAACCCGGGCAGGATACGGTCCCTGGCTACCGCTTGCAGGATGCGCGGGGCACCGAGGATGCTGACCATCCCCGAAGAAAGGGTGGCTGCGAGGATCCCTGCGACGACCAGGGCAGGAACACGCGAGATAGAAAAGAGCACCCCCGGATCGTGCATCAGCAGCTGCCTGTCGACGGTAAAGGCAAAAAACAGGGTCAGGCCGACATATACCAGCAAGCCCACCAGGATGGCCATGATGGTACCCAGAGGAATGTCTTTGCGCGGATCTTTGAGGTCGCCCGACATCGACACGCCCGCCTGGAAACCGGTAACCGCCGGGAAAAAGATCGCAAAAAGAGCGATCCAGGGCAGAGAGCCATCTGCTACGCCCAGAAGGGGTCCACGGGGTGCCAGGTCGTGGCTTCCTGCAAAAATGGAAAGCAGGGACAGGATGATGGCGCCCATGATCAGGTATTGAGCTTTGATGGCCAGCGAAGTGCTGATGAAGGTGATCACGGTAACCGCCAAAAGGGTGATCGTGCCAGCTAAACGGATGTTATTCAGTGTGGGCTCCAGCCCGAGGACAGGCATCAGGGTTTCGGCAAAACCAAGCAGGTATAGGCTAACGCTGAATGACAGTCCTACAAAAAGGGCCACACCCAGGGTGCCGCCAATGGGCAGGCCCAGGCTTCGCGAGATGATGTAATAACTGCCGCCGGTCTCCACCCGTTTGTCGGTGGCCACGGAAGCCACGCTCAGGCCCGTACTCACGGAGATGATGTGTGCCACCAGGATGATGCCCAGCACGGACCACAGCCCGGCCTGTCCCACGATCCAGGGCAGCCGCAGATACATGATCACACCCAGGATGGCCAGGATGGAGGGAGTGAAGACCCCGGAGAAGGCACCAAACTTCTTTGCTTTTGCCACGGCTTTAACTTTTTTATTACAAAAGTAAAGATATGAAAAAGTTTATTGAAGAAAGGCAGGCTTGACTAATTAAACAACTCCGGCTATTAGCTANAATCAAGGGTTTAAAAACAATTCCCGGNAAAACTGCCGGCTTTTGTGATTTTCTGAAACAATATCCCTTCATGTCTGTCAATTCAATGTATTATTCTTATCTTTGATTATGATCCGCTAATTTTTTCCATAAATTATTCATTTTAAAAAAAAAGCCATGAAAAAAATCTTCCTTTTTATAACTGCATTAACAATCCTGAGCACCATCAGCCTGCAGGGAAAAGCCCAGGCCAGCTTTGAACCTGGCCAGCTTGGCATTACTGCCGGTATTTCTTATGGATTAGACGTTGAAGAGCCAGGCATTCGTGCTGGTCTGACCTATTTTTTCACACAAGAGCTAAGGGGTGGTGTTGACTTTACCTATTGGATCCTGGAAGATGTATTGGTTGAGCAGGAAGAAATATCCAACACCGGGTATGAGTTAAATGCAAACCTTCACTTTTTGTTTTACACATCCAACAATCTGGTGCTTTATGGCGCAGGCTCTGCAGGCATGCACTTTGCAAGTACTTCTTCTGACATACCTGAATTTGATACGTCTGATTCTGAATTTGCTGCTGGCCTGGGCATTGGTGCTGAATTAAATTTCGGCATGCTCTCGTTTTTCGCTGAACCAAAAATTTTCTTCAGTGGATATGACCAGCTGAAGCTCAACGGTGGCTTGCGGTTGTATCTGTAATCCAAAACATCCAGCATGATTAGAACAACTCTGACACATCCATTGCTCAGCCTCATCTTCCTGTTAACGCTCCCGTTTTTCCCAGCTGTTGCCAATACACCGGAATGGCGTGCAGAAGAGGTACATGTCAACCTCAGCACACCCTACCACGCCCTGAAGACCCACCTCCATTTCCTGCAGCCGGATAGCTATGATGAAGAGAAGGCAGCACAAGCTTTCATGCATCCCGAACTGGACCCGGAGGAGGCCCAGGAAGCGGCGGTGAAGCTGAAACAGGTTTTCGACGGCAGGGGTTACTACATTGACGTGGAGGCTGCGCCCGATGACCCTGAACACACGGATACAATTCACGACACGCACCGGTACACCCCTGCGGAGCAGTTGCCGGAGATCTTCCTGTCCAGGCGCGGCGACCGGTGGCTTTACAGCCTCGAGAGCATCCGCGAGATCGAGCGCCTGCACCGCGAGGTCTTTCCTTTCGGGCCTGACCTGCTCATCGAGATCTTTCCGCGCACCGGACAATATAAATTTGTCGGGCTCTACCTGTGGCAGCACCTGGGAATCCTGCTGCTGATCCTCCTTAGCTTCCTCATCCACAAACTGCTCACCTTCCTGATCAACAAACTGCTCTACAAAGGCGCTTCCAAAATAGGATATGACAAGCTGGTGAGACCTTACCTCTTACCAGTAGCCAAGCCACTTAGCCTCTTTGTAGTCTTCCTTTTCATCCTCATCGTGTTTCCGGTGCTGCAGCTCCCCGTGGAGGTCGCACGCTACTTCACCTTCCTCTTCCGTGCCCTGCTGCCCCTGTTCGCCACCATGATGTTCTACAAGCTGGTGGATGTATTCTCGCTCTACCTGGAAAAGATAGCCGGTGAGAGTGGCAGCAGCCTCGACAACCATGTGATCCCCATCATAAGGAAGGTGCTGCGGGTGTTTGTGCTGATCCTGGGAGGTTTGTTCATCATGCAGAACCTGGATATAAACATCACCGCCCTGCTGGCAGGCCTTTCCATTGGTGGGTTAGCCCTGGCGCTGGCCGCACAGGACACGTTGAAGAATTTCTTCGGGTCGCTGATGATCTTCATCGACAAGCCTTTCAAGGTAGGACACTGGATTACCAGTGGCGACATGGACGGTACCGTGGAGGAGATCGGATTTCGTTCCACGCGCATCCGCACCTTCCGCAACTCCCTCACATACGTGCCTAACGGCAATCTTGCCGATACCTCTATCGACAACCACGGCCTGCGCAAATTCCGGCGGTTTTTCATGCACATCTCCATCACCTATGACACCCCACCCGACCTTATTGAGGTCTTCGTGCAAGGCCTACGCAAGATCGTGGCCGACCACCCCAAAACCCGCAAGGATTTCTACCTGGTAGAATTCAATGAGATGGGCGACTTCTCCCTTAAGATCATCTTCTACATCTTCTTTGCCGTGCCCACCTGGACGGAAGAGTTGCGCCACCGCCACGAGATCCTCATCGAGATCGTGCGCCTGGCCGAAAAACTGGGCGTCCGCTTTGCCTTCCCGACAAGCACCCTGCACATGGAAAACTTCCCGGGAAAGCACAGCCTTACGCCTCAGTACGACATGACCATGGATGAGTTCAAGAAGGAGATGGAGGATTATTTTAAGAAGCAGCCATCCTAATATGGCTTGGGTCTACTCCAGCATCCTCTCCAGTTGCTCCAGGCGATCTTCCAGCATCCTCATTTGCCTGGATTGTTCTTTCATGATGGCATTCTGGCGCTGAATGGTCTCCTGTTGCTCCTGCATCCCTTTGATCATCACGGGGATGAGGCCCGAGTACCCCAGGGTAAGAATGCCCGATTCGTGATCCATGGGTTTGACCAGTTCCGGGAACAGCTGTTGTACTTCCTGTGCAACGAGTCCCATCTGGTTCACCAGGTCGCTTTCAGGGATGTTTTTTCGGGACTCCGGGTCGGGATAAAGGCGTTTCGCGTTCAGGTCATACCGCACCGGGTTAAGAAGCATGATTTGCTCCATGCCTTCACCCAGGGGGGTAATATTCTTTTTCAGGCTTGCATCCGATATGGCCTGGATGGAGGTATTCACGCCGTAATAGGTGTTTACATATGCCCTGAGGAACTTATAGCCTGATGTGCCCAAAAATCCATCATTGTCGAAATTTGGACGGAAGCTGGGGTGCCATGACCAGTTAGGAAACAACCCTAGCTGAATAAACGAAAATTTGAGTGAGCGGTTTCCTGTGGTCCTGACTTCTAATCGGCTTTGTGGGTCGGAGGTTCCGATCCCAACGTTTCCGTTTTTCATGACGACCATTGCATCCAGCCGGTTCGTGCTGCTGGTTCCCCGGCCCACGGAAAAGAGCCTGTCGTCGTCATTCCATTCTGAAGCGCTTACGGGCGTGTACGTGGTATTGTATGCTCCGAGTGCCGTTTCATATGCTGAGGGGGCAGTGGTGGTTAAGCCCCAGGCGGTGGCGCTTTCACCTGATGCATCTGTTTCTTCCCCCCAAGCCGTGGAAAACATACCTGTGGCTACTGAATAGTTACCCCACGCAGTGGAGTAGTTGGCCAATGCGGAGGATTGTAGCCCCCATGCGGTGGAGTGAATAGCGCCTGAAATGCTATTGTTTCCCCATGCTGTGGAGTACCCTCCGGATGCTTCGCTGCCAAAACCCCAGACAGTGGAATTTCCACCGGTTGCCTTGGTATTATTCCCCCATGCAGTAGAGCCATGTCCGGAAGCTTCAATCTGGTCGCCCCAACCTACACTGAACTCACCCATGATGGTTTTAGGCAGGTATGGGTCTTCTTTTTTTCCCACCCGAAAAATTCCTGTTTCAGGGATGAAAAACATTTTTGTCTTCATGGGTGGAGGCAGTCTGAAGTCAATATCCTGGCCATACATGCCGCTTACCATTAAGCCAGATTTTCCAAACACGTGCAGCTGGGCTTCGGGGTGATCTGTATTCACTCCCACATATTCGCCCGCGTTAAAAATGTTCTGGCAGTCTGTTACCCACTGGTCACCATCCCAATAGGGGGTGTTTCCCACGGCGGACCCATCCGCTAATCCATCCTCACCCGGCGGACCTTGCGGGCCTGTCAGGTCGGATGTGGTAAAGAAGGAGCCATCCGTGTAATGGATGGTAAAGGTGCCGTCTTCGTTGTCGACGGTTTCATCCACGCCGACGCCATCCACGCCTGCCTCTCCTTCAGGACCCTGCTGCCCTTCAGGTCCTTGCGGCCCGGTCTCACCAATGGGCCCTTGTGGTCCGGGATCACCTTGTGGTCCGGGATCGCCCTGGGGGCCCTCAGGACCTTCACTTCCCTCGGGTCCAAGCTCACCCTGAGGCCCCTGTATGTTGCCCGCATCGATCCACTCGTCATCGGTCCATACCCAGAACACACCATTAATCACATAGGCATCACCCGGCTCAGCCACTGTGGGCAGATAAGAGTCGTGCGGTAAGGATCCCAGGATGTGCACACTGGTGCCCATAGGTCCCTCGGGGCCTTCTGGCCCCTCCGGTCCCTGTATACCGGTATCTCCCTTGGGACCTGCAGGGCCCTTGACCCCTTGCGGTCCCTCAGGCCCCGGGGGTCCTTCCGGCCCGGTGAGGTCATCGGTGGTAAAAGAGGATCCGTCGGTGTAAAACATGGTGAACGTGCCGTCTTCGTTATCCTGGGTATAATCCACGCCTACACCGTCTTCGCCATCTTCACCGGGAGGGCCGGTTTGACCCTGGGGTCCTTCCGGTCCGGTCTCCCCAATTGGCCCCTGTGGCCCTGGTTCTCCCTGAGGTCCTTCAACCCCTGTCTCTCCAGGAGGTCCTTCTATTCCGGCCTCTCCCTGAGGCCCTTGTATGTTACCGGCATCGATCCATTCGTTGTCGGTCCATACCCAGAATGTGCCATTGACCACATAGGCGTCACCGGGTTCGGCAACAGAAGGCAGTTCATAGTCATGCTCCAGGGAACCCCAAATGTTCACACTCGTGCCCATGGGGCCCTCCGGCCCTTGTTCGCCGGGTTCTCCCTGTGGTCCCTCATCGCCTTGTGGCCCCTCAGGCCCCTGTGGCCCCTCAGGCCCCTGTGGCCCTTCCGGCCCGGGCTCTCCCTGCGGCCCCTCAAAACTGCCTGCATTGACCCAGGCGCCGTCGGTCCACACCCAAACCTCGCCATTGATAAGGTATGCGTCACCGTTCTCGCCCTCAAGAGGCAGGTAAGACTCATGCGCCAGTGTTCCCAAAAGGTCAATGCCAACACCCATGGGGCCTTCAGGGCCTTCCGGGCCTTCAAAGCCGCCGGCATTTATCCACTCGCCGTCCATCCAGACCCAAATATTTCCATCGATAAGATAGGCATCACCGATTTCACCGTGATCGGGCAGGTCAGATTCGTCCGACAATGTACCCAGGAGGTCAATGCCAGCTCCCATGGGCCCTTCTGGGCCTGTATCACCCTGCGGCCCCTGTTCTCCCTCCGGCCCTGCTGGTCCTTCCGGCCCGGGATCGCCCTGTTGTCCTTGCTCACCTTGTGGCCCCTGCGGCCCCTCAGGTCCTGTTTCACCCTGGGGACCTGTCAGGTCAGGCGTTGTAAACGAGGATCCGTCGGTGTAGAATATGGTGAAGCTGCCGTCTTCATTGTCGACGGTATAATCGACACCAACCCCGTCGTCGCCATCCTGTCCCGGAGGGCCGGTTTGCCCCTCAGGTCCTTCCGGTCCGGTTTCACCCTGCGGCCCCTGTTCTCCCTCCGGCCCTGCTGGTCCTTCCGGCCCGGGATTGCCCTGTTGTCCTTGCTCACCTTGTGGCCCCTCAGGTCCTTCGGGCCCCTGTTCTCCCTGTGGCCCTTCTGGCCCGGGAGGTCCTTCCGGCCCCGGCTCACCCTGTGGCCCGGGAGGTCCCTGGGGCCCTGCAGGACCCGCCTCGCCGGCCGTCTCAGCGTATAGAGCATACGGGACGCTGAGTAGAGGGCTTACTCCCATCATTACGCCATCAACCATCACCCGCAAGTAATACGGGCTTTGCGACCAGTCAATGTCAGCAAACATAGCCGGATTCTCACTGCCCACATGCAGGTTAATAATTCCCAGGTCATTGGTTTCCACATGATGTGTTTCTTCAAACATCACATCTCCGTCCTCGCTGCCCCAACGCAGCTCAAGACCGATAACCACCTCACGTTTGGCCATTACCTCTCCGGCGTCATCGCGCAACACCGCCTGATAGTTAAAACTACCGGGCGACTGAGCATTTAGCGACGAGAGGATGTTCAAAAGCGCGATTATCCCAATAAGGAAATAACCGGCAACGTGTACGTTTTTTTTCATCTGTTTAGAGTTTGTAACTGTCAATATGCCAATAACATATCGGCGGACTGTGTTAATAGTTGTCAAATAATTAGGCACGGCATTTATGCCGTGTTATAAGTGCAAAGAGTCTTCGGGGGCTTTAGCCCAACTTAAAGTCCATTGTTGACATTCCTGGCTTAAAACCGGTGCGTATATTGCAGCGACCCCCTGATCTCATCATACTCCCGGCCGCCCTCTTCGCCGGGCCGGCTGGAAACACCCCTTATTCGAAGCCTTAACGGGTTGCCGTTTGGCAACCGGTAGGACAAGTTGGTGTTCAGGCTGTACTGGCTCGACCACTGCTCCACGACATATTCTCCGCCCATGAAGTCATCATCCCCATTGGCATTCCCGCCACTTCTGACGATCAGGTCCTGCAAGGGGGCCTGGTAGTCGTCTTCGTGGATGCGCGTAAACTCAATGCCGTTCCTGGAAAATCCGACACCCACGTTTAGCATCAGGCGTCTCTCCAGGAATCCATAACCTGTTGAAAGGTTTGTGGAGTAGCCCATTGCCTTGCTGGCCTGCGTTTCGTTATTGAGCAGGTTGCCCGAAACATTGACGGAAAAGCCATTGGGCCAGGAGGCTCCGTAGTTAAGCCCCGTGGTTATGTTGGTAAAACCGAATTCTTCCCGCTCACCGTCAAGCACAAGCCGGCTTCTGTCATCCAGGATCTGATAGGATGCCGTGCCTGAAATGGAATGCGTGATAAGTTCACCCGGGACTACGAGCGTGGGAGTGATCATGAAGTTTTGAGAGAGATGCTCCTGGTGCAGTTCAGGCGCGTTCTGCAGGTGTTCTCCCACGGGTTCGTTAAGGTTCGACATGCGCATGTAGGAGGCTGTCAGGCTCAGGCGCTGCGAGAGTCGAAACATCATGTTGGTGCTGATTTGCTGACGTGTCTGGGTGTTTATCCGGGTGTTCAGAAGGTTGTTTCCTCCACGAGAAAACGTGATGCCAAGGTTCATCTTGTTGTTTAACAGGGGCATGCGTGAGCGAAACCTGAACAGCTGCTGGTCGCTACGTACCTGCCCCAGGCCCAACGACATAAACCCTGGCTGCACCCTCTCCCAGGATCCGTTCATTCTGAGAGAGCCGAGTCTGGCACCCACTTCAATGTTGCCTGCATAATCGACGCGTGTGCTGGTGCGCGGTGTCATGGTTTCAGACAGGAACTCCGTGATGCTGTTGTCCCCGGTGTCAATGACGTTGCTGTTTTTGTCACGTGTGAAGATGGAGGCGGTGATGTTGCTTTCCAATGAAAAGCTTCCATCAAAAAGCGAAAGGTTAAATGCCGGGGTCAGGCTGATATTTTCAGATGGCAATATTTCTCCGGGATCTTCAACAGAGCCCTCCGAATCGCTCGCATAAACCACGGTAAGCCCGAAGGAGGTGCCGGGTCGCTTGCCAAAGCCCATGCGTGCCGCGTAGAGCCACCTTTCAAAGGAGGTCTGTCTGAATCCGGCCTCTTCGGAGTAGCTGACGGCCCTTTGGGATCTTCCTCCTACGAGGGAAAGTGAGAACCATCCGGGGTTCATATCTATCATCCCGCCGGTGACGCTCACCCCGCTGAGGCTGTATCTTGAAAAGTGCGGGCTAACTGTACCGGCCGACACGGTGACCCAGCGCCAGCTGCCATGAAAGTGAAACTGGTTCATCGACTGCCGGAGCCTGTTGTCGTTGGTGGAGTACAAGAGGTTAATGCCGGACTGCAGGCCGAACAACGTGAAGTTGGCGTTGGCGCGTACCTGTCCCAGGCCCGCAGGCCGCCTGGGGTCGATGCCGCTCACGGCATAGCCCTCGCTGAGTATCGACACACTGCCACCAACGGCAAAAGGCCTGATGCTGGTATCACCGATCGTTGGTGATGACTGCTGGGCAGACAGGCTGGCACTGCTGGCTGACAACAGGATGATCATCAGGACAGCTGCAATGCAGGGCGTCCACAGACACCTGCCGTGAAAGTGCCTCAAGGAATCGCACGAGGGATGACGGTTCATTTGTTTATGTTTTTGTAAAAAGCCAAAAAGTTATTATTTAAGGGGTTAAAGAGTTGCTGGTCACAGCGTCCAACTGCGGACAGGTCAAGCCCTGTCCCTGCGAACTTTAAACCCTTCCCTCAGTTGTTCCTGTTAACGGGCCTCACCGGGTTACCCGGCCTGCTTTCGTTTCCGGAGGTATCTACGGCCCGGACGCGGTACCAGCTGCCGGCATCGCCCACCTCATCAGTGAAACGGGTCGCTTCAATCAGCCCATCGTGAAGGGGTTCATATACTCCGGTGGGTATCGTTGCCCGGTACACCTTATATCCGGCAAAGTCATCTGCCGTAACACGTTCCCATTGCAACTGCACCCCTTCATCCGTTACCATGGCCTGGATGTTACGCACCTGGCGGGGTGGTGAATAGTTCCTGAAAAAAAGGCTTGCCGGCTCAGAAAACGCACTTTCGTTGCCAGCCACATCAATGGCTTGTACGGCATATACATAAGTGTTTCCACTTTCTACGTCTTCATCACGAAAAAACCGGGTGGTTAAGGGAACCTCCTTGATCTTCCTGAAGTCCTCTTCTCCTTCCATCTTGCGAAACAGGGCATACTTCTCCAGGTTGAGGGAAGAGACTCCCGACCAGTTGAGGGTCACCCTGAACCCATTGTCATTAACCGCCCTGAGTCCACGGGGAACTTCAGGCGGAGTCACTACCGGGATGTCAATGACGATGGAAACGGTGTCGCTGTATTTTTTTGATGTGCTGGATGAATACAAGACGTAGCGGTAGCTGCCTCCCTCCAGGAATCCGGCACCGGCATCTCCGGCATCGGAAAACCGGGTATCTGTGAGGTCTTCGCGGTTCGCCTGGTTAAAGGCGCCGGGCACATCCACATCCTCGCGGCGGCGCAGGAGCAAAAAGGTTTCGAAGTTGTCGGAAAAGTAGGGCATCTCCCAGGCAAGGTCCACCTGTTCGGTCTCGACATTGTACTCAGCTGCCAGGCCTTCGGGTTTGGGCGGAGGCACCAGGTCGGGCACGTCGGCCATCGACACCGTGCCTTTATTGCTTTCATTGCCATTGCGATCCACGACGGTGACGTGATAGAAATAGGTTGCGCCGCCAGTCACCGTTGAGTCCAGGTAAAAGGTTTCTCCAGCACTTACCAGCTCGCGGGTGAGCAGTTCAAAGGGCTGCAGCAGGTCACTGCTTCTGTATACGTTGTAGCCCCTGATCTCCGGTTCTTTTGCAGACTGCCAGCCGAGCACCACCCAGGGGTCGGTGGTAACATCCGCAGACAGCTCATAAACGGGCCTGGGCGGTATGTTGTAAAGCAATTCATAGGTAAAAACATTACTCGGTTCGCTTTGCAGGCCCGTGACGGAGACCGCAGTAACCATATAGTTTTCCGTGGTATTCATCACCGGCGACTCAAAGGTCAGCTGATGGGTGTCGACCGCATTGTTACGCACCACCACCCGGTGGTCAAGGAATTCAGGTTCTTCCTGCTGGTTGAGCCGGAAAACATAAAACCGGATCACATGGTCGTCATCACGGACATCCCGGATCATGGGATAGTGCCACTGAATCGTAACGCGGTTACCCGTATTATCTACCGCTATGATCTCGGGGGGTGCAGGCTGGTGTGGTATCAGCTCCACGGTTTTTTGCAGTTCCTTACCCGTGGGATTGTCGAGGGAGTTGACAAATACCATGCGATAGGTGACCTCTTCGTATGTTGGCGCCTCATGGTCCACGTAGAGCCTGCCGAGCACCTTTGCCGCTTCCGGGTAAAGGAAGGAAGCCAGTCCGGCTTCAAACCTTTTGCCTTGCATGTTGATCCACAGCCCGGATGGCGTTTGTGCATCAAACAGGTCGAGCACATCATCATAACGATGATCCAGCATGGGTCGCACGTCGTCGGCACGCCGGGCACCGCGTACCACCCGCTCGTTCAAACGAACAAATTCGCCTCCTGGCTCATCCTGGCGATAGATATGAAAGCCATGCCCCAGGGGCAGCCGATGGGTATGATACACATAGACCGTTTCCTCCTGCGGGACAACGCGGAGCACGGGGTCTGCCAACATCTGCTGAGGTGCAGAGGGAAAGCAGATAAAGAGGGGCAATAAGCACAAGAAGAGTTTTCGCATGATGATGTATTTTTCTGTCATGTTGCGGTGAATTAGAAAATGGGTACCAATGGACCAAAATTATTGACTGGGATAAACACAATCGGGTGCGTATACTCCTTGACAGCGGTTGTGGTTTGCATGGCTGTGTTGGTGACGGCAACCTGGACCTGGTAGCCGCTTTCTGACTGAGGCACCCAGTTGTTGATTGGCGGGCTGCTGGCCGGACTCACGTGAAAACCCTTCAGTCCGGGCACATTGACCCATGGCAGGTAGTTGCCTGTGTCAAGCACCTTTATCCGGTAAGAAACCTGGTGGATGGCTGCACCGGGGTCATAAATTTTCCCGAGAGTTACCTGCAGGTTACCTATTCCTTTATCTTTCTGGTAATTCAGGATCACAGCCGGCTCATCAGGCACGGAGCCCATCTGGAAAGGCCCGGCAGAAACAACGTCGGAGTATAAACTGGCAGCGTTTATCGCCCTTACATTCAGGTACATGGTGGTTTGTTGAGGGAGGCCGGCTGTATGAATGTTTACCTGGGGGACAGTGGTGGGCTCAGGGTGGATTCCAGCTATAGGATGTATTAGATTCGGAAAATAAGTCAAATAGAAATGCAGATCCTGAGCTAAGCCGGGTGATGACCTCCAGGTGCGTATATCGGAATGACCAGGTGCGCTTCCAATGGAATATACATAAGCAGTGACCTGCGACTCCGGGTCAACAGCCAATGCCGGAATGTGTAAGCGCAGGTTAGGTCCGAAAAAGCGCAGTTTCACTACCGGCGCAGACGGAGGGGTGAGGTCTTTCGCCTTGACCTGGTCAATTGTCACGACCTGTTCGCTGTAAGTCCCCGCCCTGTTTTTGGAGCGAATATGAAAATATCGTGGGTCCGTATACGTAACCCAACCATCCGCAAAGGTCACTTCGGTTTCACCGGTAAACCAGGTGACGGATGCATCATGGAAAGCAAGCTCAGGGTCGGCGGTATTTGCAAGCACATATTCATAGCCAAGTATTCCCGAAACCCCATTAACCGGGTGTTGCCACTGAATGGTCACGGCAGGAGGTGTATAACCAGGTGGCGAGGGGTATGTGTGTTTTGGTTGTTGCCACTGTGGCGGACTGGCCACTTGTGCATATATTTGCCCGGAGCTTTGCGACGAATTTTCAGGATCAGGCACCTCAACCAGGGTGACCGATGACGGAGGATCCGGCGGCAAGGCATCATAACGCACCCTTTTCCTGTACTCATGGTGTTCGGTATGGTCACCGTGTGCATTATACGCCCTCACACTGACATAATACACCTCTCCATGCTCCAGTGCGAGGTTAAGGATGGACGTGTTAATCTTCCTGGTAATGCCACCCTCCGTAATTTGCTGAAGCTCAATGACGCCAACGGCCTCTGTCCAGTCAACCACATCAGTGCCTCCTACATGGCTTCCCAGGGCATATTCAAAAGCTACGATGTCCGAAGACTCTGCATAGGAAGATATGCTCAAATCAATTCTGGACGGGTTGTTGGTATAATGGACAACAACGTTCTGCACAGCACCGGGGATATTGAACGACCTGCTGTGGTAAGGAAACGTAACAAACGGAGTGGATGGCGGCGGCGCATCATCGGATATCAGTTCGCCATCCGGCGTGCTTGTACCCTCCGGGTGTTTCACCGCCACGCTTACATTGGCCATTCGGATGTTTGTATTGCCACCTGAACCCCTGGCTCGTACAGCGATATTATAATGATTTGTGTGATGACCAAGGCTCCTTCTGAATGAATGATGTGTAAGCCCATCCATGCTCCCGGAGGAGGCAAACAAACCAATGCCCTCTCCCGATATGGAGTAGCTGTTTTCGATCACCTGCTGCGGATGACTGGCCTGCCAGAATATTTCGGATTTCGCGTAATAGTTATTCTGCGTTTCATGGCTCCCCAGCGTAGAGGACCAGTTAAAGCCATGAATGACGGGAGGCTCAAGGGCCTGTGCCATCTGGGTTTCCATGTCCTGCATGTTGGCAAGCTGCTGATCATCCATATAATCCATGGCATGGTAAATATAGGCGACAATCATGCTATGGATATTTGTAATCATCTGTCCTTTGATGTCGTAAAGGTAATCTACGGATTGCGTATACGCCTCATGTTGTGCGATCAGTTCCCCATACACCTCATCAAAGAGGCCGGTGAAGGCGATGATCAGGGTCATTGTGGCAGTCTGCCAGTCCGGATCATGTTGATAAGAATAATAATAGGACCACAGCGTGGCAATGGCCTTGGCATAGAATTCCTTGACATAGCTTACGGCAAGGGTATATTCTTCAGCAAAATGATTCAGACTGGATGGGTTAAAGGGATTGCCAAACTGTGGAAAGTG
>SL_8KL_010_SEDDRAFT_10001056_pt1 | contig 23919 bp, 16 predicted proteins | sample SodLakKL_010_SED_4_FD_11160 | JGI IMG/M metagenome (IMG submission 11160) | reverse complement strand
CTTAACCTTAATCTTAACCTTCTAATCACCCTTCATTAGCAATCCAACTCCGCGTATCCTAAAACCCGGCAATCAGCAAAATCAGCCTAAATCAGCTTATTCACATACCTCACGTGGTAGGCGGACGACTGTACCTGCACAATGAAGGCCAGCGAGACAATCAGGGCGATATCGGATCCTTCTGGTCCGAAGACGGCCATGGCCATCGCCAGGGCGATGGATAGGTTTCGCAGTGCGGTGCCGTAAACCAGGGCGATAGCATCCTGACGATTAAAAAAGTACTTACCGATCAGGGTGCTGATCAGGTAGCTGACACCATAAAACACGATCAGGGGCAGCAAGACATAAAGCAGTACCGTGGGTTCGGCAATGATCACGTTGGCGCGCAGCGCCAGGGCCACGGCTACGATCCCCAGCACGCCCAAAGACGATAGCATGGGAAACTTCTTGCTGATGTCTGTGCGGTATCTCTCGCGGCCATATTTTTTGATGATGAAGCGCTGCGTTAGAAAACCGGCAAGCATGGGTACAAATACGATCAGGATGATGCGCTGAAAAATCTGCAGCAGTGGGATGTCAATGGCTGCGCCCATCAGCCATTGGGCATAGAGCGGGGTTGCCAGCGAGCCAATGGCCAACCCGAAAACAGTCATTTTGATGGCGGCATCGAGGTTCCCTTTGGCGATGCCCGTCCATGAAATGGTCATCCCACTGGTGGGGATCAATCCGATGAGCAGGAGCCCCAGTGCAAACATAGGCTGACCAGGGAAAAATATGAGCCCTGTACCGTAAGCCACAAAAGGGATGATGGCAAAATTGATGAGTTGGGTAACCAGTTGGACCTTTGCATCGCCTCCTGAAAACACCTTCCTGATCTGCAGGTTGACCATCATCGGATAAATCATGAGGATCGTAAAAGGCAGGATAAAGCTTTGCAGGAAAGATACGTCAAAGAAATATCCCACCAGCAAACCGGTGATCATGGCTACGGGGATGCTGTAAACGAGCTTTTTCTGAATATAGGCGAGCGATCTCCACATAGCTGTTCGCTTAGTTTTATTTGTATATTATTAATGTCAAAATCCTGTTCCCCAATTATCGGGATTAACAACATGGGCGTTTGGTTTCGCCGGACTCGCAAGTCCTGGGTTCATGTGTTTATACTTAAGTAGGAAATGCACAACCGGGCAATTTGTTCACTTTTGCGGCACAGTTCATTACAAGACAGGAAGATGATGCCAGGTGCAATTCAAGGCAAAGCATAGTTTCCACATTCAGCAGCTAATCAGAAAAGCATGGTGGGGGTCACCGATTTGCCCTTTTTGAGGGTGAAGGCAAAGGTGGTGCCTACATTGGGGGTGCTGCGGACGTTGATGGTTTGCTGATGGGCTTCGATGATGTGTTTGACGATGGCGAGGCCCAGGCCGGATCCGCCACCCTGATTTCTGGAGCGACTTTTCTCGCCCCGGTAAAAGCGCTCAAACACCCTGGGGATTTCCTCGCGGGCAATGCCAATACCGTCATCGGTTACTTCTGTCAGAATATTTTTGTCCATGTCAAAAAAGCTGACTTTGATACGCCCCTCTTCCCTGCCATATTTGATCGCATTAACCATCAGGTTGGTCAACACTTGCTGGATGTTTTGCCGGTCAGCATAAACCATAACAGAAGGGTCATAGTCCCGGCCAAACACAAAGGAGATCCTTTTGGCGGCCGCATCCATCTCCAGAGCCTCCATGACCTCGCGCGCCAGGGTCACCATGTCGAAATGGCTGTATTTCAGCTTTATCTCCGCTGATTCCAGCTGGCTTATGGTTTCCAGGTCTTCCACAATAGAGATCATCCGGTTAATGCTCTTTTCCGTGCGCTCAAGATAACTCCTGTTGATCCGGGCGTCTTCCAGCCCACCGTCAAGCAGGGTCAGCACATATCCCTGGATATTAAAAATGGGGGTTTTCAGTTCGTGCGATACGTTGCCAATGAATTCACGCCTGTAGGCTTCCATTTTCCTGAGTTCAGCAATCTGCTTTTGCTGGTCGCTGGCCCAGGCCTCCACTTCTTCGCTCGCGCGGGTGATCATATCGCCCTGATCGTAAAGTTCTTCTTTTTTTTGATCATGCGGTGTTTTGCGATCGTGAATGGTTTTATAGATCAGGCGGATCCTGTCATAAATGAAGCGGGTGAGGATGAAATAGAACAGTGCAAAGGAAACCCAAAAAAGCAGGAAAAACCCGGCAGGATATACATACCAGGGCAGTGCATAATCCAGGATACCTGACAAGACCAGCATGATCCCCAAAAAGAGCAGGGCGGGGACAATTGAGGCAATCAATGCCAATTTTTGCGGAGATGCGTTTTTATTCATCGGGAATATACTTGTAGCCCACGCCTTTTACCGTGCCAATGTATTGTGGACCCACCTTTTCCCTAAGTTTTCGGATGTGGACGTCAATGGTTCGATCGCTGACGATCACATCGCTGCCCCATACATTGGCAAAGATCTCTTCGCGGCTGAACACCTTATTGGGCTTAGATACCAGGAGGCACAGCAACTCAAACTCCTTTGGGGGCAGTTCGATCTTTTGCTGACCGTTCCATACCACATATTGTTCACGGTCGATGCGCAGGCCAAGGTCTGCAGCTACTGCCTCCGCTTCGCCAGTGAAGCGGTAGCGNCGAAGCAGTGCCTTCACACGGCTGATCAGCAGCCTGGGTTTAATGGGCTTGGTNATGTAATCGTCNCCTCCCGCATCAAATCCGGCCAGTTGCGAATAATCCTCCCCCCGGGCTGTCAGGAAAGCGATGATGGTCCGCGATAAGCCAGGCAGTTTTTTAAGCTCCTGGCAGGTTTCGATGCCATCCATGCCAGGCATCATCACATCCAGAATGACGAGGTGGGGCTGGTGCTTACGGGCCATCTCAATGGCAGCCTCGCCATTGGCAGCGGCATACACCGTATAGCCTTCACGCTCGAGGTTATATCCTACAAAGGAGAGGATGTCGGGTTCATCATCCACCAGCAGGATGGTGTGGTCTTTTTCACTCATCATAAGATGCTTATCTCTATGGCAAAGGTAGTCACTTTATTGATCTGCATAACAGGGTCAAAATGTCAAAACGTCGAAATGTCAAAACGTCAAAATGTCTATAGGCCTGTACTTTAGCTCATTCTCCAAAAGCCAATAGCCATCTTACGCGCAACTTAATCATAACCAGCTTTATCATTCAGCCGGGATGTGCCGGTGGACCACAAAATCGCGATGGGCCTTCAGCATGTTCACGGTGAACAGCAGGAGGTTTTTACTCTCTGCCAACAGATTGAAATAGAGCAAGCTGTTTCGCGTGCCGACCTCTTCCTTCTGAATCATTTTGACCTGGCATTTTTTCATTTCCTGCAAATAGCCCAGGCCTTGCTTCTGGTCGCGGATGATTTGGTTAATCCTTTCAAAATCGTTGGTTTCAGGGTATCAATGATGGCGTCCAGGAGGCTGGCTACGATTTTATTCAGATTGTGCAACTTTTCGACCTGGGTGGAATGCAGCGGCGGATGGTTGTTGTCAAGATGCGTATAGGCCGGTTCAGCCAGGTAGTTCAGGCAATGGGCAATCTCCCTGAGGTAATCCAGGATTTGTATGTAATAATGGCTGCTGTCGACGGCTTCTTCCTGCAGTTTTTGCACGGTGATGTAGGCGTCGGCCTTCATTTCCTTCGTGCGCTGATTGAGAATCTCAATCCGCTTCATGGCCTGGCGCAGACTCCGGCGGTCTTCATTGATCAGGTGCGTATTCACATCCCGGTAGAGTGTGGACGTCTCTTCCAGGGTTTCGATGATGTTCAGCCTGCATTCTTTCATGATGCTGGCCTGGCTCCACTCCTTCTCCTGTTTTTCGTCGTATGCTGCCCGCTTTCGAGCCCGCTTCTTGTGCACATGGTAAGTGCGCACCACGATGGCAAAGGCACCGAAAACAGCCAGGACGGCAGCTACAATCCCACCCCAGTGAATGACCAGGGCTACTGTAAAAGCCACAGTAAAGGCAGCCAATGCGGTAAAAAACCATCCCCCGATCACGGTAATGACACCAGATATGCGGTAAACAGCGCTTTCACGGCCCCATGCCCGGTCAGATAAAGACGTACCCATGGCAACCATGAAGGTTACATAAGTTGTCGAGAGGGGAAGTGTCAGCGAAGTGGCCAGGGCGATCAGGATACTCGCCACCACCAGGTTAATGCTGGCGCGGAGCTGATCAAAATAGGTAGCATCCTTTGCTGACTTGCTGTCATTGGTATGATCCGGCCGGCTAAAGCTTTTGTTGATTCTTCTGATGGCAAAGCCAGGCAAGATCCAGAGGAAAAACTTGTTGATCTCCAGTCCCAGGCGCAAGATGTTTCTGGACAGCGGCGAGGCAGAAAACCGTTCATACCCTTCCGACTGCCGGGCAAGGTCAATTTCAGTCTGGGTCACCGAACGGGCTTTTTTGGAGAATGCCAGGGTAATGATCATGATGACGCCGGCAATCACCAGGTATATCGTAGGTGTTTGCACTGGCTCAAGCAGCGACTCCATGGTGTAACTTCCGGGGTCGATCGATGAGTCGGATAAGAAAAGCATGTAAGACTCCAGTCCGGCAAGCGGCACCCCGATAAAATTCACCAGGTCGTTGGAGGCAAAAGCCATGGCCAGGGCAAATGTACCTGTCAGGATGACGATACGCAGGACATTGACCTTAAAAACGTTGATCAGCACCTGGAACAGGATGGCAAAGAAGACAAAGCAGTAAAGCATCAGCAAGGCGGCATTCTGGTCGATCCACTGCAGTGTTTCGGGCTTAATGAAAGCTGCCCCGCTGGCACCTTTCAGAATGAGAAAATAGACGATGCCGGAGATGGCCAGACCACTCCAGATTCCGCCCAGGTATGGCATTTTTCTCTGATATTGGAAGGTAAAGATGAGGCGGGTCAGAAACTGCACGAGTGTTCCCACGGTAAAGGCAATCACCACAGATAGCAGGATGGCAGATATGATGGCCAGGGCGCGGCCGGAGTTGATATACTGCCCGATTTCCTGCAGGCCTTCCCCGGCGGAAATGCTTTTGACCATGCCGATCGCCACGGCGGCACCCAGCAGCTCAAACACGATGGANACCGTGGTGGAGGTCTGCAGGCCGAAGGTGTTAAAGGCATCCAGCAGGATCATGTCGGTGATCATGACTGCCAGGAAGATGATCATGATCTCTGAAAAGTAAAACTGGTCGGGATTAAAGATGCCGCTTCGTGCCACTTCCATCATCCCACTGCTGAAGACCGAACCCACAAGCACCCCGAGNGCTGCCACCAGCATGATAAAGAAAAAGGGCGCAACCCGCGCCCCGATGGCAGAATTCAGGAAATTAACCGCATCGTTGCCCACACCCACGCTTAAATCAGCCACAGCAAGCACCAGCAGGGCAACCACGAAAAAGAGATAGATGTATTCCATAAACCGTGCGTTGAATAGTAACGCATCGAAATTACATACGTGTTGTTAAGGGAATGCAACGGCTTTGTGAAGTTTATGTTAAGTCAGCCGGTGCAATGGCGGGATTGAAACTAACTAATTCATGTTTTTTTTAAATTCGTCCATCATTTTAAGGAATCATTGATCGTAATGATACCTGCAGCTGTATATCAACACCTCATGGCCCTTATATTGATATACAAGCCGGTGTTCCTGGTCAATTCTTCTTGACCAAAACCCTGCAAGGTCATATTTCAGCGGTTCAGGCTTTCCTTTTCCTTCAAAAGGCGTCCGCTGGATGTCTCTTATTAATTCGTTGATTTTCATCAGCACCCTTTTACTGTCCTTTTGCCACGACAGATAATCCTCCCAGGCATTTTGTGAAAACACGATTCTCATCATTCTTGAATTAAATCCTTAGCAAATGCTTTGCCCTCTTTCATTTGCCTGATTGATTCATAAAGCCTGTCTGCATTGGATTTTGAACTGAGCAGGTGCATTGTTTCCATCATGGAATTGTATTCATCCAATGATATGACTACAGTACCCTTACCAGTCTTCCGCTTGATAATCAATGTTTCATTATGGTCTTCTACCTTGTCGAGGAAATGTTTCAATCCCGCCCTGAATTCGGAAAAATTTGCAGCGATCATTGGTTTTACTTTTTTACGTTTATAAGTACAAATATACGTACTTTTTCTTAATTGATCTAATCAACTAAAGATAATCTTTGTCACTGGCAGGTGCCGCTGTTATCAACCGGTTCAGGTTGTTCCGGGAATCTTTTTCAAAAACCGGCATTCGCATATAAATTGCTTATACTTGCAGGTATCAAAATGATGATCATATGAAACCTCCATGCCAAAAAATTGACACACAGGGGAATGATTATCTAATGGAGGTTTGGCTTCGCCGAGCTCGCAAGTGCTCGGTTCATGTGACCGATTTAATCAAATTATAAACACATGAAACGCTCATGTTGTAAATCCCGACCATTCGGGAACAGGATTTTTGAACACACAGGTGGATGATTACGGTCATGGGGGCTTACGGACGAAGTAGGCTTTTGGCTATTAGCTATTGGCTATTGGCAAGAAAGCCAAAAGCCAATAGCAGTCCTGTTGATAACATATGTTTCGGATAACCAATAAGTTGAAAAATTGCAAAAACATGAAAAAAGTTGGCATACTATTGTTTGATGACATTGAATTGCTGGATTTCGCCGGCCCCTATGAAGTTTTTGCCGTTGCCGATGAGTTGAATGACCACGCGCTGTTTGATGTCTTCACCCTTTCAGAGACAGGCAGGGAAGTCCGAACGGTGCACGGCCTGAGGGTACAGTCTGATTATGCAATCGATCGCTCGCCGCACATCGATATTTTAGTGATCCCCGGCGGTGACGGCACCAAGGCAGTGATCAAAAATCAGGGTCTGCTCAACTGGATCCGGGAAACGTATAACCAGGCTGCGATCACTTTCTCCGTTTGTTCAGGTGCACGGATTCCAGCGATCCTTGGCCTTCTTGACGGCAGAGAGTTTGCCACGCATCATGCCGTTGTGGAGGATGTCCTGGCCCTGGCGCCTCATGGCATCTATCGCGAAGACCGTCGTTTTGTGGACAACGGCCGATTGATGACAGCCGCCGGGATCAGTGCCGGCATCGACCTGGCCCTGCACATCGTGGACAAGCTCTATGGTACTCCGGTCAAAAAGCAAACGATGCAATACATGGAGTATGTACAGACTCAGCATTAGCCTATCCTGCTGAAGCCAGCCTTGATAAAACACTAAACAATCCCTGTTTAAACAAATCGTTTAAATGCAATACAAAACATCATTCGTGATTATTAATAAATGTAAATATATTTATATTTTTATGTTCACATAACAACAGAAATGAGGAAAATACCTACCATAAATTTGCTGGCTACCTTATCAGTGATTCTCATTGTGCAATTGACCTTTGTGCCATGGATGGTCAACAACCTCAGATTATTTATTTGGAAGGACTGGAAGCCCTTAATCCAGAGGTAACGCAAACCATCGCGGATGAGCATGACAATGCCCGCCAACAAAAGCTGTTAAAGCTTAAGGATGCACTGCTTTCACATTTTGAAGACAATCCTTATTCTGCAAAAATCCGGCAGCGGACAAGTCTTTCATTGCCTTTTGCGCCAAACCCTTTGTCGTGGCGTGGACAGCAAACCAATTTATTGACCGGGGAGTGAATTTTCTGAGGAGATGGGGTGCTTGCTCAATCCTGGGGTTCTGGCGAACCGATTGACTGGTATATCGCCCAGCACTTTGATCCCTCAGACCTGGAAGATTATGCTGGTTTTGCGATAACGAAGATCAACTTTGCCCCGCTTGACACAGCGGATTTTACCATTAAGGTATGGCTGGGAAAAAGCACCCAACCTTATTTACCAGCAGGAGCTTACATCTTTTGAGTATGGCCAGATCAACACCATTGATCTGGATGAAGCTGTTCCATTCGATGCAAGCCAGGACCTTTGGGTAGGTTATCGAGTCGTTGCAGATGCCCTCATTACTGCCCTTCAGTATGAACATGTTTTCAACGCAGATGCTCTTAACAAAGATATCATGATCTGGCTGGGCGAAACTAATGAAAACGATCTTACATCCGGATATATTGACCCCGCTTCGCTGCAACTTGTTTTTGACGGCAAAGTTGACTTCCTGGCTAACGAAACAGCCTTTCCCGGCAGCTTACCAACGGTTAACGATATTACGATGTTTGGGCTTTTATATGAAATGTTGCGGAAAGACATTTTGTTCACTTTGGGCAACACAGATTATCCCATGGAAAAGAATATTTCCATATACAATTTATGCAAAGGAAGAAGACGTGCCATAAACAACAATTTTATCTATAAGCCCCGAGCGTTTAAAGATGCTGTCAGAAAGATCTTTAGAGAGTTGCAGATCATTGTATACCCTGGGTTTAAATACATTTTTTGTGAAATAAACCTCCAGGTATGCCTTTTCAGCTTTCCGGCAGATGATCTTCGTGTTACAAAAGCTGAATTCCATCTCGTTGCTGTCTGAAAAATCAGCATCCTGCAGTAATAGTGGCAGGAACACAATTCTGCCGTGTTCTACAATCAGTCCCAGCTCATTGAAGCGGCTGAGCACATCTTCCTTTACCTGACCGGTGAGTCCGGGCTGCTGTGCACCCATATGCATGGGCGTGTGTGAGTACGGGTCTGTAGGGAAAGCACCATAATCAGCAGGGTTCTTGTGGCTTCCGATGCCGGCTTTTATCCGGTAATAATATTCCTTCAACGGCAGGATATGATCCCTGTGGCGCTTATCATGTGCAAAATCTAACATGTGCTTGCCCAGGGCCAGCAAAAGCTTTGAAACCATATGCCAGTATATGGAGCCAAGCCCTTCATACTTATAAAATGAGCCTGAACGACCGGTAAAAGCATCGTGACTGAACACCTTCTCATATAATTCGAGCACATGGGCTGATTCATTATTGACAAGGTCTTCATCAATACCTTTCCCTATCAGTTTATCAAGGGCATGTCTCAGGTCTTTGGCATTTCTTAAATCTGCATGGAAATGAAACCCTCCCTGTTCATCCTGTTTTATAACATCTGTGTTCCCAACATACAAAAGCTCTTTTAAAAGTTTTGATCCGGCAATGTACTCCCTGGGAATGATGTTTTTTTCAAAAAATGAAGGCAAGGTAACAAAGGGGTACAGCATGAAGCTTTGCCGCCTGGGACAGTACAAGTCGCTTTCAAAAAGGGATTTCATCAGATGCAGACACTGTTCGGGATCGAGCAGACCACTGTCAATAATGGCGGCCTGGCCTTCAAGCATTTTCTGCAGGGGTTTTATTTTAATTTCTTTGGAAGAGAACTCAAGTAAGTTGTATGCATGATAAAGTCCATCCGGCCTTTGACCGCCGGAAACGCTATGATTTAAATACTTAAGCACATTATTAAGGAAATCCGTCAGCTGATGGTTGTCAATCCACTTCCTTTTGCCCTGAAATCCACTATAAACCCTGTTTCTGTATGTTTCACCGGCTACACCCAGGCCGTCAGTTATTCCCCTGCGCTGTTCATCAGAAAAACCTGAAACTACCAGATGGCTGTAATCCGTTAATGTCTTTTCAATGTTTACATAGAATTCAAACACTTCTTCCGAAAGGGAAAACCTGTCAATCCCGCTTTGTGTCACGATACGTAACAAAAAGTCAACATACCGTCTCAGGTGATAAAGCGTAACCATGGATGCACCATTACCAACCAGTGCATTGTTGGCATCATTCCATTCGGGTCGCTGGGTATTCAGCCAGATACCGGCTTCAGGCACAAAGTTGCTCATTTTGGTCAGCATGCTTACCAGTAATTTTTCAACAAAAGATGCCTTGACCAGGTTACCATCGGATTGCAGGAGTTTGCCGTCGGAGCCCATCTCACTGCTTCTTTGCAGGAGACTCGCATGCAGATGATGATCAAAAATGATGGTATCGTAAGGGTTGTTTACTATTTGTTCATGGTTGCGTATACGGTAGGGAACATGCGCAAAAACGAATATAGCCTGCTCAAAGTCAGCGAGAAGCATGCCCGGGAAAAACTTTTCATGCATCTCAAGGAGTTTGAGCAGGTATACTATCTGGTGATCGCCCCAGTAGCCGATGTAAGCCCAGGGATTATCCGGCTCAAGCTCTTCCCACTCAAATCCATCTCTTGTCAGGCGATAAGGGTTATAGCCATCAGCGGTAGAGGTATTCAGAAAACGGCATATCATACCAGGCAAAAAGCCGGGAAAAGAAAAAGCAAGCGCTTCCCAGTTCTGAAAAATATCGCGCCAGTTGCCCTGGTAGTTCAGTGACTGCGTGCCATCATCCTTTTTCACACGGATATCAAAGAAGTTCCACGGACGGCTTGGATCGCCATGCCTGCGACTGAAGCTTAAAGGCAGGTACTCCAGCCCAAGCCTTATCAGGTCTGTGTTTTTGGTTTTACGGACTATATGCAACAATTCTTCCAGCCTGATAAAGGGCTCCACCTCCTCAAAAATGCTTTTATTATCCTCGTACAGCCCTTTATGTGAAGCGCGCAGGTATGCAATGAAGTCTTGTACATCAATATCGTAGGAGTTTTCAAATACCCCCCCGCGCATGATGTTAAACAGCACATTGGAAAAATGCCTGTTATCGTTTAGTTTGTCGCCGGTATGCTGGATGCCGTCTGCAAGGCTTACAAGATGCCAAAGTTTTTGTGAGCCTTGCTCCACACTTTTTTCTATATGGTCTGCAATATCCTGCTGGCTGCTTATTTTTTGATGCAAAGCCATGATGTCGGCGGCGTCTTTACCCACATCGGCACACATATACCAGCTTGTTTGCTCTTTCTTCTCCAACACCAGGTTATCATAAACGAAAAACGAGGTTGGCTGGCCGAATATTTCTTTTTCCTGTTCCGGGTTACCTGATTTCCAGAGTTTTTGTATTTGGTTCTCACTCAGAAGAACCCTGGGGTTTTTTAGCCCGGAACACCATACGATGTTGGCACGCAGGGCCTCACTCGGTTCCGGCCTGTCAACAGGGATGGAAGACATTCTGTATAGGGCCACCTGGTATTCCTCATGCCATTCAGCGACTTTGTAGGCATTCATTAGCGTGCTCATCATGCTTTGACTCTCCCGGAGGATACCCCATGGAAGCACATTCTGCAGTCCATCTGTAACATCCACATCCTGCTGATGATCAGATAAATTTTCCAGTGAGCACTGTCGAATCCATCCCAGGGAATCGCTGCTCATCCAGCTATAACTGAATTGCAGTTGCAGATCATGATTTACTTCCTTGAAAATGATCTTGTTGCCTGCCTTGTTTTTCAGCAACGCCCTTTTAATATGATACGCTCCCTGGTAAGTGTCAGCAAAAGGCTCCCAAACCAGCAGCCTGTCCTGTTTTTTTATTCTGATAATGGTTTTCGGTCCCGTAAGATGTCCGGAAAGGTGGATTTTATCATCTGTCTCGTAAGGGAAGAGCACATTGTTGTAATTTTTGCGTCCGGCGGTAAGGCTTCCATTGCTGGAGAGATACATCCACAAGTCGGTGCTGCTGACGATGCTCATCAGGAAAGGAGGCATCTGGTCATAATCCTCGATGCAAAAATAGCTCTCGCCGGAAATATCGATGAGATAACCTTTTGCTGTCTCATTCTTTACCTTTACAGAGAGATTGGCCACGTGGGACGGTAATACAGACATATGAAGAATAATTTGAAGATTTTCTATTTATACAAATAGAAGCTTTCTATGAGCAAGTTTTCAGGCTTTCCGCCTATCATGACCTGAAACTCTCCTCTTTCTGCCACCCACCGGTTGTCGATGTCAACGAATTTCAGATCATCATATTCAACAGTAAAAGTAAGCGTTTTACTTTGTGCCGGTTCCAGAAATACCTTATCAAATGCGATGAGCTTTCTGTCATCAGGTGTGATGCTTGCGATCATATCGCGCAAATAGAGTTGCACCACTTCTTTGCCTGCATGGTCTCCTGTGTTTGTCAGCCTGACGGAGAGGGTCAGCGTTTCGTTGCTGCCGATTGTATCATCCGACAGCACCAGGTCATCATAATGAAAGCTGGTATAGCTCAGGCCGTATCCAAACTCCCACTGGGGGTTAAATCCATCCATTTCAAATGTTTGGCCCAGTCTTTCGCTGCCTTTATGCTGGTATGTATAGAGTGAGCCGGAATAACGTGGCCATGTATAGGGTAATTTACTTGATGGGTTCGATTTCCCGCTGATGAGGCTGGCCAGTGCTTCTCCTCCTTCGTGGCCGGGCCAGTAGGCCATCAGAATGGCTTCTGCCAGGGGTTCAATCTCTCTTATGACACGGGGTCGGCCCTGCAGTAACACCAGCACAATAGGCTTTCCGCTTTCATGCAGGCGTCTCACCAATTCTGTCTGGTTTTCCGGAAGGTTCAATTCAAGAATATCGGAGGGCTTTTCTGTGGCGGGTCTTTCGCCAAGGGCCAGAAAGATCACATCTGCCTGGCTGGCCTTTTGCAGCAGGTGTTCTTTGTCTTCCACGTCTCCTTCATAATCCGTGCCCGGGGTATACGTCACGCGGTGTTGGCCATATGCCGACTGCATGGCCTGCAGAAAGGTCTTTTTCCCGGGGTCGTCATAGGTGGGGTCATCGCCTGCCCAGGTTCGGCTCCATGGTCCATTAAGAGCTGTCAGTGCATCAGCGGCAGGTCCGCTTATCAGGATGTTTGCTCCATGTTCCAGTGGTAATATGTCATCCTTGTTTTTCAGTAATGTAATGCTCTCGAGGGCCGCCTCGTAGCTGCGTTGTGCAAACTCTTCTGAACCAAACATATCATAACCGGCAGGATCATGGTAAGAGGCATCGAACAGCCCCATTTTAAACTTCACATAAAGTATCCTGCGGACAGCGTCGTCGATACGGCTCATCGGGATCTCACCACTATTGACAAGGTCCACCACATCGTTCGCAAAGCTGGCATCGTAAGGCACCATGCTCATATCCAGGCCTGCCATCACAGCAATCTTAGCTGCCTCCCTGGCGTCTTTAGCCACCCGGTGCACGGTAACCAGACGTCCGACATCTTCCCAGTCGGAAAGCACGAAGCCCTTCAGGCCCAACTCTCCTTTAAGCACATCCGTGATGAGGTATTCGTCGGCATGGCCCGGGATACCGTTCACCGAACCGGAGTTCAGCATCACGGTCAGCGCGCCGGCATCAATAGCGTGCCGAAAGGGTTCAATATAATACTGTCTGAGATAATGCTCCGGGATATACGCAGGCGTCCGGTCCTTGCCGCTGAAGGGCGTACCATAGCCCACAAAATGCTTTAAACAGGCAGCTACACTTGTGGTGTCGCTGACAGAAGCACCTTGCATACCTTCAACAAAAGCTTTCCCCATCACATTATGCATATGGGTATCTTCACCAAAGGTTTCAAAGATACGTCCCCATAACGGTTGCATACTCACATCCAGCACAGGCGCGTAGTTCCAGCTTAGTGAGGAAGCACGCATTTCATAGGCGGTAATTTTGCCCGTGGTCCTTACCAGGTCGGGGTTCCAGCTTGCGGCCAGCCCGATCTGATGGGGAAAGAGCGTGGATCCGGCGGTATAATTTGCTCCATGCACGGCATCCATGCCAAAAATAACGGGAATATTATGTTTTGCTTTTGATGCCACAAAGTCCTGGATCTGTTTTACCAAACGGTGCCACTCTTCTTTGGAGGGCGGATATATTCCTTTGTTCTGNATGGATCCCACATGGTTNTCCAGCANGAANTGNCGNAATTTGGCAGTATCCAGGACAAGCGTATCATAATCGTTCCAGAAAGGGCCTTCAGTGAGGGCGGTGAGCCCAATATTGGTCATCTGGCCGGCTTTCTCTTCCAGGGAAAGTAGTTGCAATAAACTGTCGGCCTGCCGCAAGTGTGGATCCTGGTACACTTGATCAGCAGGCGGACGACAGTTTACAACCAAAAACAACACAACTACTATGAAGAAAAAACGAAAATATCTCATCATTCCTTGTTACTTTACATAAAAAGGGATATTTGCCGTGCCGGCATTATTGTTCTCGTCGGTTACATAAACCAGTATTCTGTACTCCCCTGTTTGCGCGGGGGCCCTGAAAACAATCTCCGAGGTGTTCGTCGAGACGATCAGGCTCTCTATGCTGTCAGGGCGTGGTTCGTAATCCCCGCCATCGCTCAGCTGCTGAGGTTCAGGCATGATCTCCGCCCGCACACTGAGGCGGCTATTATCGGGGTGTTCTACGTTTATCAATGCGGTATATTCACCATCCCTGTCGAGCCTTACATTATCATACCGGCCTCCCATGCCCTGTATGGTAATATCATGCATTTTAGGTGCCATCTGGTCCGGATATTCTCCCGTCCACAGATACTCCATCACATTGATGGCTTCGGTTTTTTCTCCATCTTCGGTAAACAAGCCATACCATGACGGGGTACGTTCCTGTTTTTGCCCCCATAAAAACACATAGGAGCCCATGCAGTTGGCATCGTCCTCCAGGATCACATTTTTGTAGCGATACGCAATAGCCTCTGCTTTTTCTGTGCTTGTTTGTTCAATGGGCCTTCCCCATTCGGTTTCTGGCATCTCCCAATGGCCTGTGGCGCCCCATTCTGTTACCAGGTATGGACCGTCATAGCCTGATTCATCCAGGTACTGTTGGAGGTTAACGATTTCACCATAAAACTGAACGGAGAGAAAGTCGATATCCGGGCAGTTTTCAGTGATATATTCGACCTCACGGGGGCCTATGCCAGCGAGCATTGTTGTGGTAACGTGGTTGCCATCCACTTCTTTGATCATCCGGGCTATGTCATTCACCGCATCCCACACGCTGAGGTTCGTATACCGCAGGTTGAGCTCATTGCCGATGCCCCATCCCAGCAGTGCGGGGTGGTCTTTTAATTCCATTACTTCCTGGCGGAAGCGTTCCAGCTGTGCGGCTACAGCCTCTTCATCATCATAATCAAAGCCATGACGTTCCCTTTCCACATCGAGACCCATCATGACCATTAGGCCGTGCTCATAGGCTTCGTCAAGTATTTCAAGGGCAGGTCGCTGACTATTATCTGTTCGCCAGGTGCGGAAAGAATTGCCGCCATGGGCTGCTACCTGGTAGCAGGGGCCAAACTCACACCCTGCACCTTTTACATAAAATTCTTCGCCATTGACAAAAAGCCGGTATCTGCCGTCCACCTCACGCATTTCCACATGCGAGGGACCTTCGGACAAGTATTTACTGCCGGGATCCTCGGCTGAATTACAGGCAAATAAAAGGATCGCGCCAACTGCCACGATGATGATGTGAATACTTTTCATGATATGTTTTGTTGTTTGATTTCAAATTATTTATTGGAGTAATGTACATATGTTATGACCTCGTCGTTTTTCATTCTTTAATTAATTGTTCCTCGAGCTCTTCCAGTGATTTGCCTTTTGTTTCCGGCACGAATCGCCATACAAACAGCAGGGTAAGGAAGCCGAAAATGGCATAGATCAAATAGGTATTGCTTGATCCCAGGTATTCCAGTTGTGCCGGGAAAACCGTAGCCACAGAAAAGCTGACTATGGAGTTCCAGAAACCCATAATGGATATGGCCAGGCCACGCAATCTGTTGGGAAATATCTCCGAAAGCAGGGCCCACATCACTGGTCCGAGAGATATGGCAAAAGAGGCTACAAACATCAACAGACCAATTAATACCCATACTGCGTTGATGGTAATGGAATGCTTCAGGATAATTTCCTTATAGATGTCATAGGTTTCCTGCCCTACTTTTTCCTTTACCTGGCTGAAAAAGGCCACTTCATTTTTAAATACCACCTCTTGCAATTCAGACAAGGAGTACAAATTGCTCAGGTGAACCGGTTCTGCCCCCATTTCCTCCACTTCAAACATGAGTTCTTTCATGGAGTGGTCATCAATAACATATCTGGCGTTCACGAAAGAAAAGCTGACGATGAGCATAGAAATACAGATCCCTGCGGCACCGATATAGAGCAATGGTTTCCGGCCAAATTTGTCGATCAGCAGCATGGCTGCTACGGTCATGACCACATTGGTAACCCCCAGGATCGCTGCCTGCAGAAAAGCGGCATCCTTACCCCCGCCGGCCATTTCAAATATCATGGGAGCATAATAGAATATGGCATTGATCCCTGTTATCTGCTGAAAAAAGGCAATTCCAAATCCGATAATCAATACGGTCTTCATCTTTTTGGAGAACACATCGGACCACCTGGCCTTGTCCTTATTGATCTCTTCATTGAGGCTGTCGTCTATTTCTTTAAAGATAACAGGTGCCTTTTCTTCACCGTTTACTTTTGTCAGCACCAGCAAGGCCTCATCTTTCCTGTCTTTTTGCATGAGCCAGCGGGGGCTGCGCGGAACCAGGAAAAGCAGCCCCAGATAAATTATGGCCGGTATAGCTTCCACGCCAAGCATGATTCGCCATTTGAGATCGGCGTCAGCAATGGTTTGCTGGAAGTAATAATTGGAAAAATACGCTATGGATATCCCCACCACGATGTTAAGCTGGTTGATGGTAACCAGACGGCCACGCAATTTCTTGGGGGCTATCTCCGCGATATACATGGGGGCAATAAGGATTGCCATACCCACGCCGAGGCCACCCAGAATACGGGCAAAAAGAAAAATAACGATGTTAAAGGCCAGGGCTGTGATGATAGCGCTGAGTGCAAAGAGTACCGCAGTAAGCATAAGTATGTTCCGGCGACCATATCTGTCGGCCAGGCGACCGGCGATGATATTCCCAATAATGGCGCCCAGGATGAGTGAGCTAACGGAAAATCCTATGAGCATGGAGCCCTGGCTCAGTCCGAACGTTTCACGGTAGAAAGGGGTTGCCCCGGATATCACAGCACTGTCGAAGCCCATCAGAAACCCGCCCAGAGCTACGATGAGACTAATAAATATAGTATACAGCTTTCTATTCATCATAATTGAAGTTTATTAAATAGTCACAGGCTCAGCTTCACGCAGCCATCAGAAAGGCTTCTAAAAAGGCGGGCATTCGGGGAATGCCCGCCTCTGCACAAACAATCAACCCTAACTATTCATCATGAAGCCTATTCATAAAAAGAGGGTGTGTATTAATAGCCGCTATTTTGATTAAACATGCCAGCAGAAAGGTCAATTTCAGTTTGCGGGATCGGCAGAAACCCATTTGTTGCAGGATTGAAATTAACATTAAAGATATGCTGTTCACCCTCGTAGTTTGGTCCGTAGATGCCAGAGTGCGTAAGTTCCTGGTCGGCATAACTGATTCCTTGTCTCAAAAGATCAAAGTACCGTATCCCTTCCAGCGACAGTTCCAGCCTTCTCTCAATCATAATGTTTTCATGCGTTGCAGGCACGGACTCCAGGCCCACTCTTTCCCTAACCCTGTCGAGATACTCTTGTTTGTTGGGGCTGTCCAGTTCTGCAGCCATCAGCAGCACATCTGAGAAGCGGATCACGCGAAAGTTGGCGGTGCGGTTAAGTTCAAACTGTCCGCTGGCACCCCAGTGTTCTGCATCCGAGGTATATTTTCTTGAAAAATACCCCGTGTGCTGGTGCCCTTTATTAAGGGACCCGTCCAGCTCTTCCTCCAGGAGGATGGTGTGTTCAAAGCGTGGGTCATCCTCCATAAAAAGGGCCAGTTTATGGTTCACTGTGCCAAAGCTCCATCCCCTGTCCCAGTTATCTGAGCCTGTTACCCGGGGTCCCTGCATCTGTGCAGCCAGGTTGCCATGCCCGCCACGCGGATAGTTCCAGTCCCACCATGGCGGTGTGTCGCCGTGAGTTATCTCAAAAACCGACTCCATGCCCAGTTCTCCTTCAAGACTGAAATTCATCGAATAGTCTTCAAAAAGATCATGTCCGCTATTAGCGATGAGGTCCTCCAGCTCTGCAAGAACAAAAGTACGATCTACTGTTGTGCCGTTGGCTTCCAGCTCAGCCCCGTAAACACCGTTATAAAAAAGGTAAACCCTTGCCAGCAGTCCCTGGGCGGCCCACTTTGTGATCCGGCCTGCTTCATCAGCGGGCACTGTTTCAGGAAGATCTGCAATGGCTTCCACCAGATCCAGGGCTATTTGGTCGTATACCTCTTTGGGGGTATTTTGTTCCTGGCTATACTCCGATGGCCCCGATAAGGTGTTAGTTAGCAAGGGGATATTCTCAAAAAACCGTACCTGTTCAAAATAAAAGTAGGCCCGCATGAACTTAACCTCGGCAATTGTGCGCTGCTTAAAGTCATCTGATGCTTCAATGTCATCGATCACTTCAAGAAAAAGGTTTGCGCGGTATACGCCTATGTAATTTTTAATCCATGTGGCATGAACGACCGGGTTGGTAGCCGGGATTTCATGAAGGTTCAACTGGTTAAAATCTAAACCGTCGTTTGCATCAGAGCCACCGCCAAAAGCATCATCAGACAGCACGTCGGCCACAGTAACAAAAGGCGCCCAACTTACGCCAGGGGTAGATTGATATGTAAGCACATCATAAACAGATATTAATGCCCTGTATGCATCCTCCTCTGTGCGATAAAAATTGGTGCTTACCACCTGGTCCAAAGGTTTCAGATCAAGAAAATCATCTCCACAGGCAGTTAACAGGAAAATAAGCAGAAATGCTTTTGCCGTTTTTGTTATATTATTTTTCATTTTTCCTGGTTTTTTATGTTAGAAAGAAATGCTTGTACCCAGACGGAAAGTTCTGGCCTGGGGATAGACACCCCTGTCAATTCCAATATCAAATGAGCTCAAGGCGCCGATTTCCGGGTCAGCGCCAGTATATTGGGTGAGTGTAAAAAGATTTTCAGCTGATATATAAATCCTCCAGTTCCTGGCATTGATCCTGTTCAGCAAATTCCCCGGCAGCGTATATCCTATCTGAATATTTTTGAGTCTGATAAACGAGGCATCCTCGATATATAAATCTGATATTCTGTTATTAAGGTTTGTATCATTAAAGGTGAAGCGTGGAATGGTGTTGGACGTGCCCTCCCCGGTCCATCGATCCAACATGTCAACGGACAGGTTTGTAGAATTCAGGTCACGTCTTCTTATGCCGTTAAATACGTCGTTACCATAAGTTCCTACAATGAGAAAACCAAGGTCAAATTGTTTATATTCGAAACTGGCATTCATTCCAAAGGTCCATGCAGGCGTTGGATTTCCTATCATAGTCCGGTCATCTGCCGTGATCCTTCCGTCGCCGTTGACATCCACAAAGCGCACATCGCCGGGTCTGGCGTTGGGTTGCAGCAACTGTCCTTCGGCATTGATATGTTGATACACCTCATCCCAGTTCTGAAAAATTCCATCTGTTTTATATCCCCAGAAATAACCAATAGGCATACCCAGTTCGGCACGTGTGACCATACCTGCCACCGCCCATGTTGCACCAGGTAACACACCTTCTTCATTACCTATTTTGGTCATCTCATTTTTATTGTACGCAGCATTTGCCCCTATTGAATATCTTAAATCTCCAGTAAAGTGTCTCCAGTCCAATGACATTTCAACACCTCTGTTCTCAACGCTTCCCACATTGGCAAAAGGAGGATCATTGCCCACATGCCCCGGGATAGGAATAACTTCCAGCAAGCCTTTTGTGGTTTTAATATAGTAATCGACGGTACCTGTCAGTCTGTTATCAAATGCGCCAAAATCAACAGCAATGTCAATTTGTTCAGATTCTTCCCACATAATATCCCGATTGGCCATAAACGAGGGTGAAGCTCCCCAGGCTCTGCCGCCACCAAAAATATAACCTCTGCTCCTGTCAATGGTAGAGATGAACTGGTAGTCTCCAATTTCCTGGTTGCCGTTGATGCCCCATGAAGCCCTGAGCTTTACCACTTCAAATAAAGTTTCCGGGAAGAAGTTTTCCTCGCTGATCATCCATGTCACACCAAAAGAAGGAAAGGTACCAAAGCGGTTGTTCGGACCAAACTTAGAGGAGCCATCCCTTCTAACTGTTGCATCAAAGGCGTACCTGCTCTGATAGTCATAAGAAACACGGCCAAAAACTGAAAGAAGTGCTGCATGGGAAGCTCCTCCGAACGCATTCCAGACAGTATCTGTTGCCATGTTCAGGTATACGTGGTTGGGATCACTCACATCTACATCAGCATTAAAGCCAAAAAGATCTTCCAGGTTCGTCTTGCTGGCGGTGGTTCCCACCAGGGCAGAAATGCTGTGATCATCAATTTGGGTTGAATAGGATAAGGTATTTTCAAATTGCCACGTATAATACCGGTCAACGGCTTTCTGTACAGATGTCTTGTCGGTATTATTTTGTGCGCCATTAAGGTAAAACAGAGGCAAGTGAGAATCAAACAAAACATAGCCGAGGTCAATTCCAAGCGAAGAACGGAAAGTTAAATTATCGATGGGTTCAATTTCACCAAATACATTTCCCACGATTTTATCCACACGGGTTTCACCTGTTTGAGTCTCCAGCAATGCCAGTGGATTTACTATCTCGGCACCTACATTTTCTGATATTCCATATACTCTGCCCTCATCATCTGTAACAACAGGCTGATTAGAAAAGGGCGGCTGCGACAGGTTTGCTTCATCGTCCTCATAAACGGGCGTTAAAGGATCGATATTAAGCGCACTGCTGTATGCTGCATTGAAGGCAGCATTGCTGGCAATGCCCCGTTGTTCGATATGCGTATAGGCCAGGTTGCTTCCAAACCGGATATTACTATTCACTTCATGGCGGGTATTCAGTCTTGCCGTGATGCGGTCAAACTGTGATTTGTCACCTCCAATGATTCCTTCCTGAGAGAAGTATGACAAGGAGGAAGCGTATGTTGAGCGTTCTGTGCCGCCACTGACTGACAATTCATGATTAGCTATGGGTGCGTTGGTCTCAAAGAGTTCGTTCTGCCAGTCGGTATCAAACTGAGGTATTTCGTTGGGGTCGAAAGGTTCCGTGCTGCCTGCATTTCTGGCGCCTTCGTTCATCATCATCATATATTGCTCAGCATTGAGTACATCAACTGTATGGGCTACATTTTGTATGCCCTGGTAAAATGAGTAATTAAGGGTCAGATCGCCTTCTGTACCACTTTTGGTGGTAATGAGTACCACACCATTTGCTGCCCTTGCACCGTAAATTGCGGCGGAGGCAGCGTCTTTAAGCACATCTATTGATTCAATGTCACCGGGGTTAAGATAGTCAATACCACTAACGACCATGCCATCCACGACATAAAGGGGATCGGCATTACCTGTTGTTCCGGCGCCTCTGATGCGCACGGTGGGGGGCTCACCGGGCTGTCCCGAGAGATTGGTCACTTGCACTCCGGCAGCTCTTCCCTGCATAGCTTGTTCAACACGCAATGCTGGTGTAGATGTGATCTCCTCACTTCCTACGCTGGAGATAGCTCCTGTTACCACCTTTTTTTGTTGTGTGCCATACCCGACGACCACGAATTCTTCAAACGTAGCGACATCAGGTTCCAGTTCCACATTCAGATTTTTTGTTTCACCAGAAGAAATAGTTATTTCAATATCCTGTGAAACATACCCCACATAGCTAAAAGAGACAACATGGGTTCCCTCATCCATGCTGAGGCGATAATCGCCATCTATGCCGGTAACTGTTCCCCGTGTAGTTCCCTGAACCAGCAGGGTGGCACCCGGGAGTGATTCGCCTGTAATCTTGTCTGTCACAAAGCCCTCCAGGGTCTGTGCATGAAGTAATCCGGCATACATCAAACCCGGGATCAGCAATAAATAAACCAATATTCTCTTCATGTTTTTGTGTTTTTATTTTGTAATGCCTGATATATTTGGTACGCTTATATCTGTTGAAAAACCCGAACGTAGTCTACACGCATTTGCTGCGGAAATACGGTGGTTTCATCAGGGTTTCCCGGCCAGTTTCCGCCCACTGCGACATTAAAAATGAAGAAAAACTCCTGGTGAAACTCCGTCATATGATCAGGTGTGATGTCAATCTGGTAAAACTGGATGTCATTAACAAACCAAGTGATCGTATCCTCATCCCAGATAATGGTAAAAACATGATATTCATCGCGAAAAGTACCTGATGAAAGCGTGTACGACCCTCCTGCCTGCACATGCCCGTTGAGATCCCAGTGCAAGGTGCCATGCACAGTGTTTTCGCGGCCATTACCTCCTATCATCTCCATAATGTCTATTTCACCGCATTTCGGCCAGCCTACCGAGGTAATGTCGTTACCCAGCATCCATAATGCAGGCCAAAAACCGGCAGGAAGCAAAGCCCTTATGTCAATTCTGCCATATTGAAATGATTGTTTGCCCTGTGTTTTCATCCGGGAAGACGTATATTGCCGGTTGTCGAAACTCTCTTTTCTTGCTTCGATGGTGAGGATGCCATCTTCTACCCATGCATTTTCTTCACGGTAGTACTGGAGCTCATTGTTGCCCCAGCCGCACAGATCCGGGCATCCATCGCCGATCTCAAAGACCCAGTTGTCAGGGTCCACAGAATTACCATCAAACTCATCGTGCCATACGAGCTCCCAGCCATCATAATGCAATGGAGTGACATAGCCCTGGTCAGGTGTTACATCGTCGCCACCCAGATCTATTGTTACCGGGATCACCTGCCTGAGATACCTGCCGGATGAACCATAAGCACGCACATCCAGGTCATAGGTACCCGGCTGAATAAATTCATATTCAAACGTTCCGGTAATATTGCTTTCTACGGGGTCGTCATCAGCCCCAATACGCAATTGATACTCCACAGCATTATCTGCGTGAGCCTGAATAAAAACCATGCCGCTGCCATCATCAGCAACTTCCACATCAACGACCAGGTTTGCCGGGTCATCCGGATTCAGAACTTCATCATCCTCGCAGGATAAAAATAATGGCGAAAAGAAAAGAAATATAATGTAGCGATATGGAAGATGCAGGGGCATTGCCAGGGTTTTAATACAGACAATGGCCAGTTTGCTGGCCATTGTCTGTTCGTGTTTATTAAGTATTATTCAAAAACGAAATTGCGGATATAGAAGGTTCCTTCAACAGAGTGTGCGGCCCCACCGATGGATATGGCAAAGAAGTTAAGATCGTCACGATCATTCGGGGTACCATCAGGTATTCCCGGACCACTGGTTGGCTCATCTAACTGGAAGGTAAAAGTTTGCCACTCATCAAGTACAACTTCATCAGCATCCACATCATACTGCAGGTGATGGTTCCACCACTCCGCGTTATCATGCGAATTCGCAATGATGATGGCAATGTCTTTTGTCAGGTCACCTGAAAAATCATTATCACTTGGAAGATAGACATCAAGAGAAACAGTTGTAAAGTTGTCAAACTGAATGTAATATTCAGTTGCAAACTGTAGTTCCTGATAAAGTTCAGCAACTCTGTGATACTCTCCAACCTTTGTTCCGTCAGGATCAGCAGGGTCATCAACCCCAACTGTCAATTCAACTGTTGATTCGGTGGGATGGAGGATTTGAACATCCTCTTCACTTGTAGAAGCAAAAGTGTTAAACATCTCTGTGGGGGTTAGTTCATCCAGCGGATCTGTCTCCTCCTCTTCTTCCACCACTTCTGGCTCCAGCTCCGGATCGTGATAATGTGCATAGGAGAATGACCAGACCAAATCACCATAGTCGAACCAAACGTGCATATAATCATACCCATCGCGCTCTTCTATATTGATATTAAACGTCACAGAATTTTGAGGAACGGTTACTTCACCATTCGTACCTACTTTGACCAATCCGATCCAGGCACCATGCCCCTCAAGGGTCACCATATTGGTTGACGAGTCGAACTCATAGGAATGTGTTCCACCAAGCCATGGGC